>JADHEF010000158.1_pt1 | contig 82155 bp, 86 predicted proteins | sample 8952391 | NCBI WGS metagenome assembly JADHEF01 (sample SAMN16124439, study PRJNA663245) | bioreactor sludge metagenome | isolation source: sludge (nitrite) | place: India:Bengaluru | collected 2019-02-28
TCACCGCCGTGGGCTGGCTCGAAGGTACACGCTTCATCTACGACAGCCTGGATGCCGCAGGTGAACCCGTTTTTCCAAACCGGGAGGCAGGCACGGTCGAAGGGCTGACATTGACCCTGGTCGATGGCACTTCCCTTGAGCTCTTACGGATCGAGGCCAGCGACACCATTGTCCCAATTGCACCCGGTGCATCGGGTACGGAACGAGAAGCGCCTGACAGTGGCGCCTGGATAAATTGCAGTCCCAAGGCCGAAGACTCATCGGGGAACCTCTTTGAGCCTCCGAATGGCAGGAGGGATATCGACGGAGGCTGGAGGAAGTCAAAACACAAAACGCCGCTGCTGATCGGCGCAGCGGCGTTGGGAGTCCTTGTGGGTTTCACACTCACACATTCACGACGCAGGGATAGCTAGAGGCAGTCTGCGGAACGAGTGCGGCGAGCGCCCCTCTGGGGATGCCAGCCATCATAATCATTGAACCGTTTCTTTCTCCGTGTACTCAACCTCGAGCAAGTGCTTGATTCAATCCGTGATGAGGAATGCCATGAACGCTATCGACTTACTGATCCAGGACCACAAGCTCGTGAAGAAGCTGCTCGAAGAGCTGTCGACCACTACCGAGCGTGCCGTAAAGAAACGGGCCGAGTTACTCCACAGGATCGAGCAGGAGTTGCAGATCCACACCACGCTCGAGGAAGAAATACTCTACCCGGCCATCAAACAAGCAGGTGGCAAGGAAGAAGCGAAGATGTACTACGAGGCCAAGGAAGAACACCGGACTGTTGACTCCCTCGTCCTACCCGACCTCCTGCATACCGAAACCGGCACCGTCGAATTCGCCGGGCGGGTCAAGGTCATGAAAGAGTTGTTGGAGCATCACATCGAGGAAGAAGAAGGCGAGCTGTTCCCCACGGCGAAGAAGCTGCTCAGCAAGGACATCCTTGAGGAGCTGGGGCGAACCATGGAAATGCAGAAAAAGATGCTCAAGGGCGAGAAGCGAGCGGCTTAGTCAAGCGATCACCTGCCAGCGCTCAGAACGCTGGCAGGTGATTAGTTTCAGATATCCCATCATCAGTTGGAAAGTTTCATGGAATATTGGATCGGGTTACTTGAATGGCCTGCCATGGTGATGACCGTACTGGCAGCCTGGTGCATCGGTTCGCGCCGTCCGGGTAGAAGGAAGATAGGATTCTGCTGTTTCATCGCAAGCAACGTGCTGTGGGCTGTGTGGGGCTGGCAAGCACATGCCTGGGCTCTGATCATCCTGCAGTTCTGCCTCTGCGCCATGAATCTGCGAGGCTGGCGAAAAAATACACAACTGGAAGCTACGGCATGACCCTGCTCACCCTAGGGGCAGGGATATGCGGAAAGTGGTGCCCGCAGACGAGCTGGATTGTACGTCGATAGCCCCTCCATGCCGGGCCACGATCTCGCCCACGATGAACAGGCCAAGCCCCAGCCCACCGGATGCCTCGTGATGTTCCGACGTCAGTCGGGAGTATCTGGCCTGGGGGTTGAACAGATGAGGCACTACATCCGGCGCAATGGGCTTGCCCCAGTTATGTACGCTGAACTCGACCGCTTCAGGGCCTTGGGTCAATGTTACGGTGATAGGCTTGGCATGATCACCGTGGTGAAACGCATTGGCGATCAGGTTGGAAAACACCTGCCCCATCCGGGCGGCGTCAAACTGGCCAAATGCTTGCTGGCCGCCCTTCAGGACAACAGTGATCTCGGGCCGAGAAATGCGAAGCTCCTCCACAAGCGTATGGCACACCTGGGAAAGGTCGACAGGTTCTTTCTGGATGGGTATGCCAGTACCCAGGTTCGCTTTGGCGAGATCGAGTAGATCAGTCACGATTTGCCTGGATCGTGTCACACTGGCCGCAATCTGGTCTGCAATTTTTCGGTCGCGCTCGTTCAGCTGACCTTTACGGCTCAACATCTCGGCGCCCAGAAGGGCTGCCGTCATCGGGGTTCGCAGATCATGCCCAAGCACACCCAGTACCAGTTTCCTTGTTGTCTCCACCGCGATGCCGTACGAGGTGATGGATTCGCCCAAGGCTTGATCGATGGCCTCGTTGAAACGAACCATGTCATCGATAGCATGGGGTTCATCAGCCATCTGCTGCGCAAACCAAAGACGCAGCACACTTGCGCGCAGCGCACGATACTCTGCAACCACTTGATCAAGGGTGAACCCGGCACTCAGCCGGGTAACAGCATGGGCCTGAGCGGCTGTTTCGACCAAGCTCGGAGCCTGCATGCCTCGAGACTTCTCAAACTGCTGGCGGGCTGTCTGTGAGGATGCCATGTCCAGTGCAACGGTTCGCAACATCGCTTCAGCGTGGTTACGCAGGCCTGCAACATCAAGATCCGGCATAGGGGTCTGGATGGTGCGAGCAAAATCCTCAAAAGCCTGAAGAATGAGCTCGATGTTCCGGGTAATGAACTCATAGAGCCGCACGTCGGGTCCTTGGTGTAATCGCAAATGTCATGGGTGAATGATCAGCATAGACGACGCTGATGACTGAAGATGAACGCGATGAGGGGAAGTGCGTGTACCTTTCCCGATGTGTGCCCATTCCAGACGCCTGTCCACTCCGCCCGTTCCAGCGGGCATCCGCGCTGGCAGCTAGCGTTGCTGGCGACGCCCGCTCAACTGGATCCAGACCGGCGCATGATCACTGGCCTTGGCTTCGTTGCGCACCCAGGCATCCACGCCCGCCCGCTTCAGGTAAGGGCTGAGACTGGGGTTGAGCAGCAGATGATCAATGCGCAGCCCGGCATTGCGCGCCCAATGATTGCGAAAATAGTCCCAGAACGTGTAGATGCGCTGCTCGGGGTACAGGTGACGAACAGCATCGACCCAGCCCTGCGCCAGCAACTGTTCGAAACACGCCCGCGATTCAGGTTGCAGCAGCGCGTCCTTGAGCCATGAGCGTGGGTCATAGATGTCCAGATCGGTGGGCACAACATTGAAATCGCCAGCCAACACCGCAGGATGGCTGCTGTCCTGCAGAGTTCGGGCATGCTTGATCAGGCACTCGAACCAGCGCAGCTTGTAATCGAACTTCGGGCCGGGTTGCGGATTGCCATTGGGCAGGTAAAGGCAGCCCACCAATACGCCGTGCGCCGCAGCTTCCAGATATCGGCTCTGCTGATCGTCCTGCATGCCGGGCAGCCCGCGACGTACCTCCAGCGGCTCGCTATCACGCGCCAGGATCGCCACGCCGTTCCATGAGGGTTGTCCTTGATAGAGGCAACCATAACCTGCCGCTTCGACGGCCTGGCGAGGGAACTGCTGATCGGCCGCCTTCAGTTCCTGCAAGCAGGCAATGTCCGGTTGCTCCCGCTCCAGCCAGGCCAACAGTGCGGGCAGGCGGCTGCGGATGCCATTGATATTGAAGGTGGCGATCTTCAGCGCTTTCATGCGTCAGGGTCGCTCACGTGAGCCTGCACGGCATCTTCCAGTGCCCGGATATGTGCCTCGTCGGCCAGTGCCTTCAGCGTCAACCAGTCATCCCAGTCAATCGCACCATCGTCCCGTAATGCCTCGGCGGTGCGAACCAGTTCATGGTGGTAGGCATCCGGCGATTCGCGCCGGTAGCTGATGTCGTCGTACTGCGCGTACCAGGCTTCAAGTTCAGGAATGCTGCGTTCGATGCTCATGACGGCCGCCTCGTTCTATCCCTGCTACTGAGAGCCCAAGCGCCGCGCAATGTTCAACCGCAATGGTCAGCCGGTCAGCATCCCATACCGCTGAAGGAGTGCGTTGGAACTTCTCACCCCGTCCGAGACGTCCCACATCCACACCTGGCGAAAACGGAGATTGAACGATGAGTGCAAAACTGAGTGGCAAACGCGTAGCCTTTTTGGTCACCGATGGCTTCGAACAAATGGAGTTGACCGGACCTCGCGAAGCCTTGCAGAAAAACGGGGCCGTGATCGACATCCTGAGTGACAAGGAAGGTACTGTCCGCGGCTGGAACCATGACAAGCCAGCCGATGAGTTTGCGGTGGACGCGACGTTCGACAGCGCCCACCTCGACCTTTACGATGCCATCGTGCTACCGGGTGGGGTACAGAATTCCGACACCATCCGCCTGATACCTGGCGCCCAGAAACTGGTCAAAAGCCACAATTCGGCCAGCAAGCCACTTGCGGTAATCTGCCACGGCGCCTGGCTGCTGGTATCGAGTGGACTGGCCAAGGGCAAACGGATGACCAGCTACAAGACCTTGCAGGATGATATCCGCAATGCAGGTGGCGACTGGGTCGATGAAGAGGTGGTGGTTGACGGCAACCTGATCACCAGCCGCAAGCCGGATGATATCCCCGCCTTCAGCGAGCAATTGATCAGGGCCCTTGCTGGCTAGCTGCCCGACCCGTGAACTGGCAAATACCTGGTTTGCCAGTTCAACACGCCAGCACCGTTTGCATGCAATCACCTGACGGTTGCTGCAACGGTTTGCAAAACCGGCCCACCACCTTACAATCGCGACTCATTCCCATATGCATCTGATTAGCGGAAAGGTGAAGTGCCCATCGACGCCCCACTGCAACCCATTGACAGCCTGTATCGCGACCACCACGGCTGGCTGCAAGGCTGGCTGCGCCACCGCCTGGGTGATCGCGAGCGGGCGGCGGACATCGCTCAAGACACCTTCCTGCGCCTGCTGGTAACCCGCCGCCTGCCGGAACAGCGTGACGGCCGTCGATTCCTGGTGCAGATCGCCCGCAACCTGGTCATAGACCAGTGGCGTCGCCAGCGTATCCACCAAGCTTATCTGGAGAGCATCGCCGCCCTGCCCGAGCCAGAAACGCCGTCACTGGAAACCCGCGCGATCGTGATCGAAACCCTGATGCAGATCGACGCCATGCTCGACAAGATGCCTGCAAAGGTACGCGAGGCATTCCTGCTGTCGCAATTTGAAGGGCTGACCTACACACAGATCGCAGCGCGGCTGGACATCAGCGTAAGCTCGGTGCAAAAGTACATGCTCCGCGCCATCACTGCCTGTTATCAGGTCCTGTACGCTGAATGAAAAACGTCAGCGAAGCACCACTTTCCCCCGCCATCGTCGAGCAGGCCAGCCATTGGCTCATGCTGCAATGGAGCGGTGAGTTCGAAGCGGCGCAACAGCAGCGCTTTCTTGAATGGCGCGCCGCGGACCCGGAACACGATCGCGCATGGCGACGCCTGGAGCGCCTGCAAAGTACCCTGAGCGGGGTCCCTGCGGATACAGCACTCGGGGTGCTGCGCGAGCTGCCCGACGCGCGTCGTCGGCAGGCGCTCAAGCTGCTCGGCACGCTGCTGTTGGCCGGCGGGAGCGGCTATCTGGTCCATTCGCAAACCCCTTGGCGCGAAGCCATGGCAGACCTGCGCAGCGGCACTGGCGAACGCTTGCAACGCTCACTGGGCGATGGCAGCCGACTTAGCCTGAACAGCGGCACCGCGGTTGATATCCGGTACAACGCGTCGGAACGGCGCATTTGCCTGATCGCTGGGGAGTTGTTGCTTGAAAGTGGTCATGACCCGGCGCAGCGCCCGCTGATCGTTGAAACTGCAGCGGGGGAAATCCAGGCGTTGGGCACACGCTTTTCCGTGTATCAGCGTGAGGATGGCAGCCACGTCGAGCTGTTTGAAGGCGAGTTGGAGTTGCGTCCGCGGCGGGCGCCCGCCAGCCGCCTTCACGCAGGACAAAGTCGCTGGTTTTCCGCCAATCGCCTCGGCGACCTCGGGCCAGCCAACCTCAACACCATCGCCTGGCTAGACGGCCGCTTGATCGCCGAGCGCATGCCGCTGGGGCACTTCGTCGCCGAGCTGGCTCGCCATCGTCCCGGTGTGCTTCGCTGCGACCCCGCTGTAGCGCAGTTGCCACTCACGGGGGTGTTTCCCTTGGCAGACACCGACCGCGTGCTGATGGCCGTTCAGCAGTCACTACCCGTAAAAATACAGAGATTGACGCGCTTCTGGGTCAACGTCAGCCCGGGTTAGAAACGCACAAGACTGCTGGTCGTCTGCTGCCAGCCTGGAATGGCAAAAAAGAGTTTGTGCAGTGTTGTCGTTTTGGTCGAGTTGTACGGGATACCTCTTGAAACCCATCACCAAGCCTTCTCAAGAGGATCGTTCAGAGTGTCGCACCTGCCCACGCCAACCCGTTCACGGCTGACCAGCCACATCCTGCTTGCCAGCTTGCTCGGCGGCGCCCCTTTACTGCTTGCCATGCCTGCCGCACTGGCCTACGCAAGTGAACAGACACGCCATTACGCCATCCCGGCTGGGGGCCTTGATCAGGCGCTGAATCGTTTCGCAAGCCAGTCCGGCATCTTGCTGTCCGCAGACGCACAATTGACCGCCGGCAAGCATACCCCGGGGCTCAGCGGCACCTACTCGGTGAGTGATGGCCTCGCCCGACTGCTGGCCGGCACCGGCCTGCGCGTGCTCAAGGGTGCGGACAGCTACATCATAGAAGTGGCAGCGGACAGCGAAGGTGCCCTGGAACTGGGGGCGACTACCGTAACCGGCGCACTGCTGTCTGGCACCACCGAAGGCACAGGTTCGTACACCTCACGTTCAGCGCAGACGGCGACCAAACTGCCTTTGTCCCTGCGCGAGACGCCACAATCGGTCACGGTCATCACGCGCCAACGCATCGAGGACCAGAACCTCGCCAACCTCAACGAGGTGGTGCAGAACACTCCTGGGCTCACCCTGCGCCGGACTGGCCCCGAACGATCCTCGTACTACGCCCGGGGGTTTTCCCTCGATAACATCATGTACGACGGCCTGCCCACCAGCCTGGACAGCTCACAGGTATCCCAGGACCTGCTGTCGGCCGACATGGCCATGTATGACCGGGTCGAAGTCGTGCGCGGTGCCACCGGCCTGATGCAGGGTGCGGGCAACCCTGCGGCGTCGATCAACCTGATCCGCAAGCGGCCGACGCGCGAGTTCCAGGCCAGCATCGAAGGCAGCATGGGCAGTTGGGACCGTTACCGCACCGAGGTCGATGTCTCCGGCGCGCTCAACGACAGCGGAACCGTTCGCGGCAGAATGGTGACGGCGTATCAGACCGGCAACAGCTACCGAGACACACTGGAAAACGAACGCAACCTGTTCTACGGCATCCTGGAGGCCGACCTGGACGACAGCACCACCTTGACCCTGAGTGCATCGCGCCAGCAAGACAACAACAATGGCAACGGCTGGACCGGCCTGCCGGTGGGCTTCGACGGCAGCGACCTGCATTTGTCACGCTCTACTTCGCTGAGCAGCGACTAGGAGTATTGGGACAAGACCAGCACCTCTGCCTACGCGGCACTGGAACACCTGCTGGACAACGGCTGGAAGCTCAACCTCTCAGCCACCAAAACCTGGGCCGACCTCGACATGCTGGGCACTTATCTGGTCGCTAACACCACCACCCAGGCCTATAACCAGTTCGTCGGCGCGGGGCACTATCGGGAAACCCAGAACAGCTTCGACGCCTATGCCAGCGGCCCGTTTCGCCTGATGGACCGAGACCACGAACTGGTGGTCGGCGCCAGCCACCGGCGGGTGGTGTTCAACGGTGACGTGCCCTACAACATCTTGCTGAACAGCAACATCGACCTCTACAACTGGGATGCTGGCGCCACATCAAAACCGCCGAGCCAGGACAAGTACGGCTGGCAGAACACCAACGCCAAGCTCAACAGCGTTTATGCCACCACACGCCTGAGCCTGGCGGACCCGCTGAAGCTGATCCTGGGCAGCCGCCTGGACTGGTACGACAACACCACCACCTCGCCCTACAAAAGCACCGCCCCGAGCGAGCTGAAAGTCACCCGGCATGTCACCAAATACGCCGGCCTGATCTATGACATCGACGAGCATCACAGCGTGTATGTGAGCTACACCGATATCTTTAAACCCCAGAACTACAAGGATGCTTCCGAAAACATCATTGCGCCGATCACCGGAAAAAACCATGAACTGGGCATCAAGGGTGAGTACTTCGACGGGGCACTGAACGCATCGGCTGCCCTCTTCCAGATCGACCAGGAAAACCGTGCGAAATCGTTTACCGACGGTTGCCCTACTGCCCCGACTACCCCGTGCTACGAGGCGGCAGGCAAAGTGCGCAGCAAGGGCATAGAGCTGGAGGTACAGGGCCAATTGACGCCTGATTGGCAACTGGCTGCCGGTTATACCTTTGCCGAGGCCAAGTATGTCAAGGATACCAAGAAAGAAAACGAGGGCCGTCTGTTCGACACCGACATACCCCGCCATCTGTTCAAGATGAGCACGTCCTACACACTGCCGGGGCAATACAACCAGTGGCGTGTCGGTGCCTCCCTTTATCACCAGAATCGAATCTACAACAAGAACACCACCTACATGATCGAGCAGGATGGCTACACCCTGGTGGACTTCATGTTGGGGTTCAAGCCGACCGAACACATCGATGCGCGCGTCAACCTTAACAACGCGTTCGACAAGAAGTACTACAACGCCCTCAGCAACTCTGTCGCGGTGCCGAGCAACGTTTACGGCGAGCCACGCAACCTGATGCTGTCGCTGAAGTACACATTCTGATAGCTGTGCTGCCCCCGGCTCTTGAACAGCCGGGGCAACAGATGGATGCCTTGTGCGGCAGACATGCGTCCACGGTAGCTTGGCTCACGGTTTCTTTTCCACGTCCCTTGGTGCTTTCGCGGGGCCTTGGGGGTCCACTTGAGGGTCGTCCAGATCAGGGGAGTCCGGGTCGAAACCCAAGTCCTGGTCAGTTGTTGCATGATCGGAAGAATGGGGGCCTTTCTGCTGCTGGTTGTCGGTTTTTTTCATCAACTGGTCTCCGAAGTGTGGGTTGTTCACCGTCACGGTCTTGCCCCTTTCTGAACAACGCCAGGGCGTGTTCTTGAACGCGTCACTGAGAGTCCTCCCTGTCTGGCCCCGCTTCGTCATGCTCCCCCAGTTGCTGGTATCGCTTTCGAAGCGCATGGAGTTCAGCCGGCCCCATATCTTCAAGGTCGAGCAACGCCTTGTGCGCCCGCTGAGTAGTGCGCAACAGTTCGTCAAGTTTGATGTGCAACTCGTCGCTATCACGGTTTTGGGTATTCTGGATCAGGAACACCATCAGGAACGTGATGATCGTGGTCGACGTATTGATGACCAACTGCCAGGTGTCGTTGAAATGAAACAAGGGCCCGCTTACGCCCCAGGCAATGATCAGCATCAAGGCAATAACGAAGGTCAACGGCCGCCCGCTATGGTTGGCTAGCCATTGTGCAAACCGATCGAACTTCATGGCTGAGCCTCCTTCATGGTGTACCTCAGTGGAACCCAGGCATCCGGTGGAGGATTGCAACACCGGTAAAGTTCCCTTTTTGCATGGCCATCCACTCGTCAATCGCACTGAACAATCCGGTCCCGGCACCTGTCGCTACTGTTACATACAGGAGCGCGGGGACGTATGGTGAGCGAGATTCGCATCGGAATTTCCGGTTGGCGCTATGGCCCATGGCGCAAGGACTTCTACCCCGAGGGGCTGCGCCAGGACGACGAGCTGGCGTTTGCCTCGCGGGCAGTCAACAGCATCGAAATCAACGGTTCGTTCTACGCACTGCAAACGCCCGAGCGCTATGGCAAGTGGCGTGACCAGACACCGGCGGGGTTCGTGTTCTCGGTCAAGGCGCCGCGCTACATCACCCACGTACGCAGGCTGCGCGAAATCGACGAGGCGCTTGCCAACTTCTTTGCATCAGGCCCCTTGCTGCTGGGTGACAAGCTGGGCCCCTTCCTGTGGCAGTTTCCCCCGAACCTGAAATTCGACGCGCAGCGCTTCAGCGACTTTCTGGCCAAGCTGCCACGCGACCGCAAAGCCGCCCGCAGCCTTGCGCGCCACGCCGCCGAACGCCTGCAAGGCAACGGCGGCACGGCCGTGCCGGGTAATGCACCCCTGCGCCACGCTGTGGAAATCCGCCACCCCAGCTTCCTCTGCGACACCTTCATCAACCTGCTACGCAAACACAAGGTTGCCCTTGTGGTCGCCGACAGCGCCGGTAAATGGCCCTATGTCGAAGAGGTCACGGCCGATTTCGTGTACCTGCGCCTGCATGGCGATGTCGAACTGTACAGCAGCGGCTACACGGCCAGGGCGCTGCGCCGCTGGCGCCTGCGCATCCAGGCCTGGGCTGCGGGTAGCCAGCCTGAGGATGCTCAGCGTGTGGTGCGCCGCGCCCCGGCAAAACGCACCTCCCGTGACGTCTACTGCTACTTCGACAACGACCAGAAAGTCCACGCCCCCTACGATGCCCGCCGCCTGCTGGACAAGCTAGGCCTTGACGGCGAGCTGGTGACCGAACCAGGCGTCGAGCCGCAGGAGCCGCTATGAACCCGACACTGCCCGCCCACCGCTGCATCATGGACAAGGTCACCGCCGTACATCGCCTGACGGTACTCACCCTCAACGTGCACAAAGGCTTCACCCTGTTCAACCGCCGCTTCATTTTGCCGGAGCTGCGCGAGGCGGTACGCTCGACCGGCGCCGACCTGGTGTTTCTCCAGGAGGTGCATGGCAGTCATCAACACCATGCCGAGCGCCATCCCAAGTGGCCACAAACACCCCAGTACGAATTCCTCGCCGACAGCATGTGGCCGCAGTTCGCCTATGGCCGCAATGCGGTCTACCCCCATGGCGACCATGGCAACGCCCTGCTGTCCAAGTTCCCCATCCGTGCCCATGACAACCTTGATGTTTCGGTCCATGGCAACGAAGAACGGGGCCTGCTGCATTGCCAGCTGGAAGTGCCGGGCCATGAACAGGTGCACACCGTCTGCGTACACCTGGGCCTGCGTGAGGAGCATCGTCAGCGTCAGGTCAGCCTGCTGCTGGCATTGCTGGACAGCCTGCCGCCGGATGAGCCGGTCATCGTCGCCGGCGACTTCAACGACTGGCGCCTGAAAGCGGATGCACGGCTGTCGGGGCACCTGGTGGAGGCTTTCGGCAAGCCGGCACGCAGCTTTCCCGCCCGCTTGCCAATGCTGCGGCTGGACCGCATCTACCTGCGTAACGCACAAGCTTGCGAAGCACGGGTGTTGTCCAGATACCCATGGTCCCACCTCTCCGACCATGCCCCGCTGGTGGCGCAGGTGACGCTATGAAGCTGCCTTGGTGCGACGGCAACCGGGTCGAGTTGCTGATAAACGGCGAGCAGTATTACCCCCGCGTGTTCGAGGCCATGGCCCAGGCACGCGAGGAAATCCTCCTGGAAACCTTCATCATCTACGACGACAAAGTCGGCCAGCCACTGCGCCAGGCCCTGATCGATGCCGCGCGGCGCGGGGTGCGGGTCGAGGTGGCGGTGGACGGCTACGGCACCGCCGACCTGCCTGACGAGTTCATCTCGTCGATGACCGAGGCCGGGGTGCGTTTCCATTCGTTCGATCCGCAACCCCGGCTGGTGGGCATGCGCACCAACCTGTTTCGCCGCTTGCACCGCAAGATCCTGGTAATCGACGGGCAACGCGCCTTCATCGGCGGCATCAATTACAGTGCCGACCACCTGGGCGACTTCGGCCCCCAGGCCAAGCAGGACTACGCCGTGGAGGTCGTCGGCCCGGTAGTGGCCCAGGTGCATGCTTCTTCCTGCCGCTTGCTCGCACCGGTGCTGGATGCCGCCAGCAGGGTTCAGCCAGGCGGCATCGCTTCAGGCTCGGCCAGCGCCGTGCTGGTGGAACGCGACAACCAGCGCCATCGCAACGATATCGAGGCCTGCTACCTGCAGGTTTTCCGTGAAGCAAGGCAACGAATCGTCGTGGCCAACGCCTACTTCTTCCCGGGCTACCGCTTGCTGCGCGAACTGCGCAACGCCGCCCGGCGCGGGGTCGAGGTGACGCTGATCCTCCAGGGGCAACCGGACATGCGCTGGGTACGCGCGCTGTCGCGGCTGCTCTACAACTACCTGTTGCGCGACGACGTGCGCATCCATGAATACTGCCAGCGGCCGCTTCATGGCAAGGTTGCGTTGGTGGACAACGACTGGTCCACCGTGGGCTCAAGCAACCTTGACCCACTGAGCCTGTCGTTCAACCTTGAGGCCAACCTGCTGATCCGCGACCCCGCGTTCAACCAACAGCTGTATCAGCACTTGACCGAACTGAGCCGGGAGCACTGCAAAACCGTGACGCTGGAGCGCATGGTCCGCGGCTATTGGTGGCGTGCCCCGCTGATCTTTCTGGGCTTCCACATCACGCGCTATTTCCCGCGGATCGCCGGCTGGTTTCCGGCGCACCGGCAGCGCCTGCAGTCGCTGCAAGCCGACGGCGAGGCCCCGGCCGACTACCACGGGGGCAAGACATGATGGCCACTACCCGCTGGAAGACCTGGGGCAAACGCTTGCTGACCGTGCTGTTCCTGGTGTTGATACCGGTACTGCTGTTCACCCTGGCGCGTAACCTGGACTGGAACGAAGTCCGCCAGTCGCTGCTGGCCTACCGGCCCTCGACTCTGGCCTTGGGGTTGCTGCTGGCCCTGTGCAGCTACCTGGTATTCGCCAGTTACGACCTGCTCGCCCGCGCCTACACCGGCCACCGCCTGCCGGCCCGCCAAGTGCTGCCGGTAGCATTCGTCTGCTATGCGTTCAACCTCAACTTCACCACCTGGGTCGGTGGCGTGGCCCTGCGTTATCGCCTGTACAGCCGGCTGGGCCTGGATACCCCGACCATCACCCGCATCCTCACCTTGGGGCTGCTGACCAACTGGATGGGCTACCTGCTGCTGGCCGGCACGGTATTCGCCCTGGGCTTTGTGAAACTGCCGGAAAGCTGGGCGGTGGGTGCCAGCGGCCTGCGCCTGATCGGCGTTTTGATGGTAGCGGTGGCGTTGGCTTACCTATGTGCCTGCGCCTTCGCCAAGCGGCGCACGTGGGCGCTGCGCGGGCACGAAGTCACCCTGCCGAGCCTGCGTATGGCGCTCTGCCAGGTGGCGTTGGGTGCAAGCAACTGGGCGCTGATGGCAGCGCTAATTCACCTGCTGCTGCCGCCCGAGCTGTTCTATCCCTCGGTGCTGGGTGTGTTGCTGATCAGTTGCGTCGCCGGGGTGGTCGCCCACATTCCCGCCGGGCTCGGCGTACTGGAAGCCGTATTCCTGGCGCTGCTCCACGGCCAGCTAGGCCAAGGCACCCTGGTGGCCGCACTGCTCGGCTATCGGACGTTGTACTACCTGATCCCGCTGCTATTGGCGGTGGTGACCTACCTGATCCTCGAAAAGCGTGCCAAGGCCTTGCGCAGGCAGGCCGGGGCAGCCCTCGACAAGCGCTGACGGGCCTTGGTGCCCGGGAGGTATATCATGCGATTCGCTCTGTACATGGCAATGCTGGGCACTCTGAGCAGTGGGCAGGTGTTGGCCGAAGGTTGCGACGTGATCACCCGCTCATCCAGCGAGGCGGTCAAACCGGTGCAGCAACAGACCTGTTACAGCTACGGCAACATGCCCGCTGAGGCGATTGCCTGGTCGTGCAGCAACCAAAGCAAGGAGATGTTGAACAGCCAGAAGCGTCGGGTGGAGCGTTGCCCCGACGGCAGCGTTGGCAGCTGTATCGCGCCACTGACGCAAGAGACACTGGCCAACCCCGATGCCGCTGGGCGTGACGAGCCTGCCACCCGCCCTGCACTACCCAAGGATGCGCGGATCATCACCTACTACTACGACACCCCTGGCCTGGGTCAGGCACGTAGCGATTGCGAGCGCAACAACGGTGTCTGGCAGACCCATTGAGTGCGTCACTCAAGCCAGATGCGTGACGGGTGAGTTTCCACATGATCTCAACTCCCGTCTCACATCTGGCAGCAACTGGCCTCATGGCGAAATCGGATCACTCGCCGGGAATGTTTCATCCAGTGCATTATCGACATTGGATTCTTTCGACTCAGCCAACTCACCACACTTGCAGTCGCTCATACGACAGGGCTCGCCGTTGCGATGGCCCTTCGCACAGGCTTCGCAGCAATAGGCCTTGCCATCCTGGACCACAGCATTGGCATCCACGGTGCAAGAACAATGGGTGCAGGAACAGCGTTGCTCGTTCATCTCGGCTCTCTCCCTTCGTCATCGGGTACCACCTCATCGGTCCACGGCTCGCCGTCCAGCGGCGCGGAGCGGGCCAGTTCGGCCTCGTCCAGGCCGAAACCACCACCGATCTCGTGGGCCTCCACCTGGCGCAATGTCTTGTCCGCCGGGCCGCCGCTGCCAGGCTCATCCGGATCGCGTGCGCCGGTCTCATCGAGCAGCGTATCGGGGCTCAGGTCATCGAGGGTGACATTGTCCTCGTGCAGGCTGTCGCTCAGCGCCTCCCCGCCGGTCATCCCGCTTTCGGCGACACGCCGGGGCGGATAATCCTCGGCGATCTCCCGCGCCGGAAGCTCGTCGCCAACTCGTCCCTGGCGTTCATCGCGGCGTTCGCTGAAATCCAGCTCGTGGACGCTGCCCATGCGGTCCTCGGTGTCATCGATCTCAATGGGCGGTCTTGGGTCATCGGGTGTGGACATGAACGTTCTCCGTCTGTGGGCTTCACTCGGTCGACTCTCGCCGACGGCAAATGATTCAGAGTTTCTGTCAGCCCCGGACCCTCGCTTTTTTTGAACTCCTCGCTGCGCCGCCACCTCCCAATCCTGAGACCCGCGAACCCTTCCGGAGCCCGTCATGGCCAAACCCCTGCAGGAGTACCAGCGCAAGCGCGACTTCAATGCCACGCCCGAGCCGGCTGGTAAACGCGCCCGTCCCCGCTCGGCCCATGCGCTGCAGTACTGCATCCAGAAGCACGATGCCAGCCACCTGCATTACGATTTTCGCCTGGAGCTCGACGGCACCCTCAAGAGCTGGGCCATCCCCAAGGGCCCCTCACTGGATCCCAAGGTCCGGCGCCTGGCAGTGCATGTGGAGGATCATCCGCTGGACTACGCCAACTTCGAAGGAAGCATCCCTGAAGGCCACTACGGCGCCGGCGATGTCATTGTCTGGGACCGGGGTGTGTGGGAGCCCGAAGGCGACCCGCGCGAAGCCTATGCAAAGGGCAAGCTGCGCTTTTGCCTGCAGGGCGAGAAACTGTCAGGGGTCTGGAACCTGTTCCGCACTCACCTGGCCGGCAAGAAAGAGCAGTGGATGCTGGTCAAGTCCCATGATGGGCAGGCACGCAGTGAAACGGACTACAGCATTGTCGAGGCCCTGCCGGACAGCGTGCTGAGCGAACGTACCCTGCCCCCACGCAGCCCGGCCAAGGCGACCACTGCCAGGCACCAGCGAGCCAGCCGCAAAGCCCTGCCGGATACGCTCCAGCCGCAACTGGCCACGTTGGTCGATTCCCCGCCAAGCGGCGATTGGCGCTACGAAGTCAAGTTCGACGGCTACCGCATCCTGGCGCGTATCGACGGTGACGACATCCGCCTGTTTACCCGTAATGGCCACGACTGGAGTGCGAAGATGCCCCGGCAGGTCGAGGCGCTCAAGGCGCTGGGCCTCGACTCGGCATGGCTGGACGGCGAGATGGTAGTGGTCGACGACAACGGCGTGGCCGACTTCCAGGCCTTGCAGAACGCCTTCGACACCGAGCATGACGAGCGCATCACCTACTACCTGTTCGACCTGCCCTGGCTGGGCGGTGAGGACCTGCGAGCACTACCGCTGCAACAGCGCCGTGCAACCCTCGCCCGGTTGCTGGAAGGCCATGCATCGCAGGTACTCAGGTATTCCGCCGATTTTGAGGCGCCCGTCGAGTCACTGCTCGACAGCGCCTGCCGGCTGGAACTCGAAGGCTTGATCGGTAAACGTGCCGACAGCCCCTACGTTGGCCGGCGCAGTAGCGACTGGGTCAAGCTCAAGTGCAAGCAGCGCCAGGAATTCGTGATCGTCGGCTACACCGACCCCAAAGGCAGCCGCAACGGCTTCGGCGCCCTGCTGCTGGCCCTGCACGACCACGGCAGCGGCCAGCTGCGTTACGCCGGCAAGGTCGGCACGGGTTTCAGCGCGGCCACCCTGGATAGCATTCACGCCCGCCTCAAGCCGTTGCAAACCGACAGATCGCCCTTGCCGAAACCACCTACCGGTGCCGAAGCCCGCGGCGTGCATTGGCTCAAGCCACAGCTGCTGGCAGAAGTCGCCTATGCCCAGATGACCCGTGAAGGCATCGTGCGCCACGCGGTGTTCCACGGCCTGCGCGACGATAAACCTGCCACCGCCATCGACCTGGAGCGAGCAATGCCCACCAAGCGCGCAGCACAGACAGAACCCGAGAACCTGGGCACCCTGCGCCTGACCCACCCCGACCGCGTGGTCGACGCAACCACCGGTGCCACCAAGCGTGAGGTCGCACACTATTACGCTCAGGTCGCCGACTGGCTGCTGCCACAGCTCAAGGACCGGCCTGTAGCCCTTGTGCGGGCACCGGATGGTCTGGGCGGCGAACTGTTCTTCCAGAAAAACGCCGGTCAGCTGCATATTCCCAAGGTGCTCAGCTACAGCAAGGCCCAGGCCGGCCAGGCGGCCATGGTGCTGAACCGCGCCGACAGCCTGCTGGGCGCGGTGCAGATGAACACCCTTGAACTGCACACCTGGAATGCCACCACCAAGGATTTCGATAAACCCGACCGCTTTGTCCTCGACCTGGACCCTGACCCGGCGCTGCCCTGGAAAGCCATGCTTGAGGCCACTCAGCTGACCCTGACCCTGCTCGACGAACTGGGCCTGAAGGTGTTTCTCAAGACCAGCGGCGGCAAGGGCATGCACCTCGTCGTTCCCTTGACCCGACGCGCTGGCTGGGAAGAGGTGAAAGACTTCAGCCATGCCTTGGTCAACCACATGGCCGGGCTGTTCCCTGATCGTCTCAGCGCCGTGTCCGGGCCGAAGAACCGGGTCGGGCGAATCTTTATCGACTATCTGCGTAACGGCAAGGGTGCCACCACCGTCGCCGCCTACTCGCTGCGGGCCCGCGAGAGCCTGCCGGTGTCGGTGCCGATCTGGCGTGAGGAACTGAGCCAGCTCAAGGGTGCCAACCAGTGGAACATCGGCAACCTTCACACGCGGCTTTCACAGGTCGAAGACCCGTGGGCCGAAATGGGCAAGACACGCCAGTCGATCACGTTGCGTATGCGCAAGCAGTTGGGAATTGCATGATGGAACTGACCCACTTCGATTCGTTGTTACACCGTTTTGCTCACCGTTCGCAGGCCATCGAACGCAACGCTTCGCTAATAGAACTGATGCAGACCTTGCAGGGCGAACGGCTCGACGTACTGCCGTTGCCCGGCCAGGGCTGCACGCTCGAACGCTGGCGCGTCCTGGCGCGGGTCGCCAGTTGCGATCTCAGCCTGGCCAAACTCTATGAAGGCCATACCGACGCCTTGGCGATCCTCGCCGAATGCGGTGCCGCCCAGCATGCCTTTAGCGGCATTTGGGGCGTGTGGGCCGCCGAGCCGCCGGATGCCCGGGCCTACATCGTCGAACGGGACGGTGAACGCGTACGCCTGCAAGGCCGCAAGGCCTGGTGTTCGGGCGCGTTGCAGATCGACCGTGCCCTGCTGACGGCCTGGGAAGACGACCAACCTCAGTTGGTGGCCATCGAATTGCCTCATCCCAGCCAGCGCATCCTGGCCGAGCATTGGCAGGCCGTAGGCATGGCCGCCACCCGCAGTGTCGTCATCGAATTCGACGACTCGCCAGGGCTGGCCATCGGTTCGCCCGGCCTGTACCTTTCCCGGCCTGGCTTCTGGCAAGGTGGCGCGGGTATCGCCGCTTGCTGGTATGGCGCCGCCGAGGCCCTGGCCGGCTACCTTCACGAACAGTGTCGCAAACCCCGGCGCGACCCGCATGCCGATGCGCATCTGGGCGCAGTCGATGCAGCCTTGTACGGTGCCCGTGCCGCCCTTCGCGAATGCGCCACCTGGATCGACCTTCACCCTCAGGATGACGCCAGCTTCGAGGTGCGGCGCACCCGCGCCCAGGTCGAGCAGGCGGTCGAGCAGGTCATTCAGCATACCGGCCGGGCGCTCGGTGCCACGCCGTTCTGTTGCAGCAGCCATTTCGCCCGGCTCAGTGCCGACCTGCCGGTATACATACGCCAGAGCCATGCCGAACGCGACCTGGCCGAGTTGGGCCGGCAACTGACCGGCCTGCCGGCGGGAGTATGGCAGCTATGAGCCAGAACTTGATACAGGCTGCGCAAGGTACACCCTGGAGCGCCTGGCAGCATTCTGCTCAGTTGGCCCGCGCCAGCTGGACGCTGCCCGAGCAGTTGTGCCCACCCGGAAGGCGCCTGGTGCTGCTGGCTCCGCACCCGGACGACGAAATCCTCATGGCCGGCGGGCTGCTGGCCAGCTTCCAGGGGCGAGAACAGGACGTGATGCTTGTTTCTGCCACCAATGGCGAGGGCAGCCACCCGCACTCCTCACAATGGCCAGAGCGCCGCCTGCGCCATCAGCGCCCACTGGAAAGCCGCCATGCCCTGCAACTGCTTGGGCTGGACCTCAACCGCCTCGACTGGCGACGACTCAACCTCAAGGATGGCGCGCTGCCCCACGATGAAGCCTATTTGGTCAACCACCTGAACCAGTTGCTCAAACCTGGCGACCTGCTGCTGACCACTTGGCGCGGCGACGGCCATTGCGACCACGAAGCAGCAGGTCGCGCCTGTGCCCAGGCGGCCCAGGCCAGGCGTGTACAACTGGCAGAGGTCCCGGTCTGGGCCTGGCACTGGGCAAGCCCCGATGACCCGCGCCTGCCCTGGCCCCGGGCTCACCGCCTGCAGCTGGGCGATGAGCACCTGGCGCTCAAGCGCCAAGCCCTTGCCGCCCATGCCAGCCAGTTGCAGCCCGATGGTGACCGCCCACCGGTTGTGCCAGAACAACTGCAGGCTTGCCTGTTGCAACCCTTCGAGCTGATCTTTCTGTCAACGGAGGCAACATGAGCCTGGACGCACAGTACTTCGCCGACTTGTATGCCGGCAGCGATGACCCCTGGGCCTTTCGTACCCGGTGGTACGAACGGCGCAAGCGCGAGCTGACCCTGGCCAGCCTGCCGCGCCAATGCTATGAACGCGTATTCGAGCCAGCCTGCGCCAACGGCGAACTGAGCGTCCTGCTGGCGGAGCGCTGCGCCAGCCTGTTGTGCCAGGACATCGACGCAACGGCTGTAGGCCTGGCCCGCCAGCGCCTTGCGGGCGTGAGCCACGCCCATGTTGCGCAGGGCCACCTGCCGGGCGACTGGCCGGGCGGTCAGTTTGACCTGATCGTGCTCAGTGAGATCGGCTACTACCTGGACCCCACCGACTGGTTGCAGGTGATCGAGCAGTCGGTGGCCAGCCTGGCGTATGACGGAGGTTTGCTGGCCTGCCACTGGCGCCACCCCATCGCCGGCTGCCCGCAGGATGGTCGGGAGGTCCATGCCCTGCTCGCCCGGCATCTGCCACTTTACCCAGTGCTGCGCCACGAAGAGGCAGACTTCCTGCTCGAATACTGGTCGTGTCAGCCCAGCGTCGTAGACCTTGACGAGATCTGCCCATGATCGCCGTCATCATCCCTGCGCACAACGAAGCGCGTCGGCTTGGGCGCTGCCTGGCTGCGGTGAAACAGGCCGTGGCACACGCCGAGGCGGCCGGGCTGGTGGTGGAGGTGCTGGTGGTGCTCGATCGCTGTATCGACGCCAGCGCGCGCATCGCCCGTCGCCAAGGCGTGCATACCCTGGAACTGGAGGCCGGCAACGTCGGCATCGCCCGGCGCCTGGGCGCAGCGTGGATGATCGAGCGGGGCGCCCAGTGGCTGGCCTTCACCGACGCCGACAGCCGCGTGCCTGGGCATTGGCTGGTGTCACAGCTGCAATGGCACGCAGACGCGGTGTGCGGCACGGTGCACATCGAACGCTGGCAGCCGTGGCAGAACGCAGCGTTGCGCCAGTTGTATCGCAGCCGTTATCAGGCACGTGACGGGCACCGCCATATCCATGGCGCCAACCTCGGTGTATGCGTCAAGGCCTACGAGCGCGTGGGGGGCTTCCAGCCATTGCCGGCGCATGAAGATGTGCAACTGGTGCGGGCCCTGGAAGCCAGCGGCGCACAGATCGTCTGGACCGCAGCGCACAGCGTGGCCACCAGCAGCCGGGTGGACAGCCGTGCGCGCGAGGGCTTTGGGGACTATCTCAAGGCGCTGGAGGGGCCGTTTGCGTAACTCATGAAGCCTTGCGCGGTCGCTTGGCCGCCGGTTTCTTCGCTTTGGTCTTGCCGCCGAGGCTACGCTTGAGCAGTTCGGTGAGGTCGATGATGTCGGCGCCCTTCTCAGCCGTCGCGCCCTCGCCTTTGTCCACGGTCTCGATCTTGCCTTTGCTGGCCTTCTCCTCCACCAGGTCGAGGATGGTCTGGCGAAACGCATCATGGTAATCATCCGGCGCCCATTGCCCACTCATGTCTTCCACCAGGCGCCGGGCCATGTCCAGTTCACGCTTGTCGACCTTGGTATCGGTCACGCTCTTGTCCAGTTCCAGCGTATCCAGCCCGCGCACCTCTTCCGGCCAGCGCAGGGTGATCAACACCAGGGCATCCTCCAGCGGGCGCAGCAGCGCCAGATGCTGGCGGGTGTGCAGCACCACGGTGGCCAGGGCCACCTTGCCGGTGCTATGAAGGGTCTCGCGCAGCAAGGCATAGACCTTGCCGCCACGACGGTCGGGGCTCAGGTAGTAGGGGGTGTCAAACTGTTGCAGCGGAATGTCGCCGGCATCGACGAACGAGAAGATGTCGATGGTCTGGGTCGCTTCGGGCCTGGCCTTGCGGATTTCCTCTTCGCTGATCACCACGTAGCGGCCCTTCTCATACTCCACGCCCTTGACGATGTGCTCCTTGTCGATCTCCTTGCCGGTCACCTTGTTCACCCGCTTGTAGCCCACCGGCTCCATGCTGCGCTTGTCCAGCCAGTCGAAGTCCACACGCTCGCTGCGCACGGCGGTATTCAGCGAGACGGGGATGTGCACCAAGCCAAAACTGATCGCGCCTTTCCAGATTGACCGGGCCATGGTCCGCTCCTACACATTGAAAGGTTGACCGGGCTGGCTGTAGCGCAGCGCGCCACAGCGTTCGCAACACTGGCAGTGAAGCCCGGCGACTTCACACACCACCAGGCTGCGCCATTGGCAGCCACGCAGCAGGCAGAAGAGTTTCATCAGTCACCTCCCTGGCCCTCTGGAGTATCCGGGCCCTTACTGAAACTGACTGCGCAGCACCGCGAAGGTTTATCCGGATTTCCCGGCCAGGCCATCAGGGCAGCGGCTTGCCACGGCCCTACCGATGGTCGCTCATCACCTGCCCGGCCACTGCGCGTATCGCCTGGCGGTTATCCAGGCCGTGTTCACGGGCCAGCGCGAAGGCTTGGCGCTGGCGATCGGCACTGCTGCCCTCGCGCAGGATATGCCGGGCCTGAACGAATGATCGCTCGGCATCGGCGGTGTCCGGCGGGCATTGCAGCTGCAACTGCATCAGCCAGCCCTCGGCGCTGACCGGCTGTTGCTCATGGACACCGATGAAGGTGGCCAGGCGGCCCTGACGCAGGGCGCGCCAGTAGTTCTCTTGGGTGACCCAGCGCATCTCTCGGCTTGCGGGGTCATCATGGCGGGCCAGCGCCTGCTCGACCAGGTGGCGAAACAGGCCGGCGACAGCTAGGGCATCCTCCAGCCGCGGGCAGCCATCGCAGATACGCAGCTCGACCGTCGGAAACCGCCGCGAGGGCCTGATCGCCCACCAGAAGTCACCGTCCTCGGCCAGGCTACCGGTTCGTTGCAGCAATGCCCGGTAGCGCTGGTACGCGCTCCAGTCCGGCAACGGCTCTGGCAGCCCCATGTGCGGCCATTCCCCGCACACTGCGCGGCGGTAGCTCATGTAGCCGGTATCCTCACCGCCCCAATACGCAGACGAAGTACTCAGCGCCAACAACAAAGGCAGCCAGTAGAGCACCCGATTGATCACCCGCATACGATCGATGCCCACCGGTACGCCAACGTGCACGTGCAGGCCATTCAACAGGCTGCGCCGGGCCACCAGCTGGTAATCGTCGAACAACTGGCGATAGTGCGGGGAGCCACGTGGGCGTTGGCGCAGCCACTGGGCGCTGGGGTGGCTCGCCGCGCCGTACAGCCCGGCGCCCTCATCGGCCAGCCCCTGGGCCAGGCGCTGTCGCCGCTCGCCAAAGAACTCACGCGCCTGGTGCAGTGCGTCGAATATGGGCGAAGCGATCTCTATCTGGCTATGGAACATTTCCTCCGCGAACCACGGGCCCAGCGCATCCCGACAACAGCGGGCCACGGCTGCTGACGGAGCCGCCATGACCTGCCCGGTGGCCAGATTCACCAGCAGGTATTCTTCCTCGATGCCAAACGTGCACTGCCGCGCCACGACGCTATCAACCGCGACGGGTGACGGTCAGGGCCACGGCGGCAATGCGCTCGACCTGCTCGTAACCGGGTTCAAGCAATTGCTCACCGAATACGTCTGGGTCCAGCTCGCGATAGAACCAACTGAACGCAGGCCCTGCCAGGCGCAACCGCATGGCTTCAAGCAGCGCGTCGCGCCCCTCGACGATGGCGACACCGGTGTAGAGCAGCAACGTGCCCCCTGGCGACAGGCGCTCCCGGGCTTGCTCGACGATGCGCAGCGACAGCTCGGCACCCAGTGCGCCGCCGCCGTGGCGGTAGGCGCGCTGTCCGGCGTCGAGCATGTACGGCGGGTTGGCGACGATCAGGTCGAAGGTACCTGCGATGTCATTGAGCAGGTCACTGCGCTCGACCGAAACATTGGCCACACCGGCCAAGGCGGCATTGATGGCGGTGTAGCGCAATGCCATAGGGTTGATGTCCAGTGCGCAAACCTGAGCATGTTGGGCGGCGCGAGCGATCAGCAACGCCCCGACACCGCTGCCACAGCCGATGTCTACGGCATGCTGCACGCGCTCGGGCGTGCTTCTCAAATGATCGTGTATCAGCTGGGCGAAACGGTAGCTGTCGGGGCCAAAGAACACCGCGTCGCGGCTGTCCGTTGGCCAGGCAGCATGTACCAGCAACAGATCGTCCAGGCTGGACCAGCGCACAGTGCTGCGCCACAGCGCACCTTGGGCCTCCAACACCCTGGCAAGGCGCAACTGCTCCAGTTCGTCAGGGCTAAGCAGCGACGCGGCAAACGGTCGACTCCAGCCGAACACATCACGCAACGTACGCGCCTGTTGCGCGTCGGCACGGGCATTGACTCTGGCCTGAGTCGCCGGCGTCACGCAGGTGAAACGATAGCCGTCGGCACGCAGGCGAAGCCCCAGCTGCAGCAAGGCCTCATCGGCACGGACCTGGTCCTGGTTGAGCTGCATCAGTAGAACCCTCCGTGCATCAGGCCGGTGGCCTGGATGTACGCGCGGGTGGCGTGCAGGCCCTCCGGGGTAGCATGTCGATTGCCGGCCATTGCTTCTATCAGTGCAGCCATGCCTGCAGCCGGCGGCGCAAGGGGTGTTTCATCTGCCAACTGCAAGGCGTGCTCCCACTGCCCTGGCGGCACCCGACGGATTTCTGCGCCTTGCCAGTCTCCGGCGATCCAGTCATGCCAAAGCTGCTTTTCATAGGCATCGAACACACCGAACATGGCCGCTACAGGGCCTTCTATCAACGACCAGAAGCGGCTTTGTCGGGGATCGGTGTCGCGCTTGATCCAACCCTGAACCTGTAGCGCCTCCAGAAAATCAGCCATCGCGCCGGGTTCGGCAAGCCATTGGTTGATGGTGCGTCCCTGCAGGCGACAACGGTCCGAATGCATGCACTGGCCATAGATGCGCTTGCGCTCCAGCGCGCCGAGCAATTCGGCCCGCAGGTCGAACGAGGCGATCAACGACGGCGTGTCGACCCCCAAGTCATTAAGACGGTAGCCATGCCTGACACGCTCGTAGAACGCGGGTCGCTCATCCCGCATCAGCTCGGTGAGGCTCTCTATGGCGCGGCGCGCATGGCCGCTGGCGGCATTATCGATGGTCACATGCAACTGGAAGTAATGGGCGTCGATACCCAGCTCGGCCAGCTCGTGGGTGGTGATCAGCAGATGCAAGGGGGGCTGTTCGTAACCCAGGTTGTAACCGATCACTTCTGGAAGAAAACGCTCGCAGTGCTGGCCGAGCGCCAGTTGCAACGCGCCCTGCAGGTAGCGAGCGGGGTCAAGCGATGGCTCCTGCAGGCAACCAAGGCGACTGAGCAAGCGCTGGTAGATCAACACGTGATTGCAGCGTGGGTCACCGTCTCCGAGTTCTTCGAGGAAGGTGCGGATCAACCCATGGAAGCGCGGGTCCTGCCAATGCCATAGGGCTCCGTGTAGCCATGCGCCGTCGACCGCTTTGGTCGGCGCGACTTGCTGCAAAAACCACAAGGCATGGGCACGATTGGCAAAAAAACGACGGGGGCCACCCTGACGCCGTTGTTCAAGGTAGGCCGCATGCTCGCTGGCGACACGTCCCGCATGGTTATCGGCCCATTGCGGGAGTAGCCCAGGATCATCTGGCAGATCGTCGCAAAGCGCACGGGCCAGACGCAGTTGCTCCTCCAGCCAGGCCTCGGTGGTGGGCTCCGGGCCCTCAAGTAGCGCTCGATAGCGATGTTCCAGCCCTAAGTCGGCATTGTGAGGCCTTATACCTGCCTTTGTCGTCGCCACCATGCCCTGTACCTCACTCATTGATTCTGCGGTTTGGTCTCAGCTGGAGGGTTAGTTACAGGGTCACTGGGTTGCTGCATCTGCAGTGACGGTTTGCTTGGGTCGGCATCCTTCGCTGGATGATCACTGTCGCGGTCGAAGCAACCTCCGAGCAGCGAGAAACTGGCAGTCAACAGCAACATGGCGAACAGGTTGTTTTTCATGATGGTTACTCGTTTTTGTGAAGACCTAAACCAACGAGTCCCACCCGTCCCCCTGAATTCGTTCTGATTACGACATAGCGGATGAGCGGTGCCCGGAAACGCAGATTGCGCCGCCACGGCGGCCCTGTTTTCAAGAAAAACTAAACCTTCACCCACACCTGCGGTTCAACCGAGTGCGACATTGAGGTCGCGCCAACAGAACGAAGGAGTGAGACATGAACACACCATTCTTGAAAATCGCCGGAGTTACCCTGTTGCTTGGCCTGGCGTCGCTGCAGGTGCAGGCAGCGTCTTCGGACGATTTCGTCGATGCGGCCACTGAAGCCGGTATCGCCGAAGTGGTCACCGGCAACCTGGCGCAGGAAAAGAGCCAGAGCGCCGACATCAAGCAATTCGCCCAGCAAATGGTCACGGACCATACCAAAGCCAACCAGGAACTCGGTGATATCGCCCGCAAGCTGGATATCAACGTACCCGACGAAGCGGCGCTGACCGACAAGGTCAAGAAGATGATCCTCGAATGGCGCGAGGAGTCGTTCGACAGGTCTTACGTCAATAACCAGGTCGATGCGCACGAAAAGGCCGTGGAACTGTTCAAGAAAGAGGCCGCTTCCTCCGACAAGCCGGAACTGAAGGCCTTCGCCAGCGACAAGTTGCCAACGCTGCAACACCATCTAGAACAGGCCAAGGCGCTGCAAGCCACCCACGGCAAGTAACCCACACGTCACCGTGCAATCCCCAGGGCCGCCCTGCGGCCCTGCCTTGAGCCATCTGGAGGTGGGCTCCCCATGAATGATCGAATCATCGAACTGTTCACCGACACCACATTCTTCGGCATTTCCATCCTCAACCTGCTGGTAGCGCTGTGCGTTGCTGTGCTGACGTTCCTGATTGCCAGAGCTGTCATCGGCCTGTTGATGCGCAGGGTGCAGCGCTGGTCCGAACATGACGGGGCAATGAGTCAGGTGCTGGCCAAGGTACTGGCCGGCACCAGCAACAGCCTGCTGCTGCTCGCTTCGCTGCTGGTGGGTCTGAGCATGCTGGACCTGCCCGAGCGCTGGTTGGGCCGGGTCAGTAGCTTGTGGTTCGTGGTCGCTGCCCTGCAGATCGGCCTCTGGGTCAATCGCGCCATCGCGCTGGGCCTGACCCGCTACTTCAGCCGGCACAGCGCCGACGGCCTTTACCAAGGCAGTGCGCTGGCCACGCTTTCGGCCTGGGGCGCGCGCGTGCTGTTGTGGTCGGTGGTGTTGCTGGCCATGCTGTCCAATCTCGGCGTCAATATCACCGCCTTCGTGGCCAGCCTGGGTGTGGGCGGTATTGCCGTCGCCCTGGCCGTGCAGAACATTCTGGGTGACCTGTTTGCCTCATTGTCGATTGCCGTCGATAAACCCTTCGAAGTCGGCGACTTCATCGTCATCGGCCCACTGGCCGGCACAGTGGAACATGTTGGGCTGAAGACTACACGCATCCGCAGCCTGGGCGGTGAGCAGATCGTCATGGCCAACGCCAGCATGATCAGCAGCACGATCCAGAACTACAAGCGCTTGCAGGAACGACGCATCGTGTTCGAGTTCGGCTTGTCGTACGACACGCCCACCGAGGCGGTGAAACAAGCGCCCGCCATCGTCGAAGAGGCGATCAGGGCCCAGCAGCAGGTGCGTTTCGACCGCGCTCACTTGCGCGGCTTTGGCAAAGAGGCACTGGAGTTCGAATGCGTCTATATCGTGAGAGACCCTGGCTACAACCTCTACATGGATATTCAACAGGCCATCAACTTTCACCTGCTCGAACGCTTCAACAGGATCGGTGCCAAGTTTGCCGTACCGGTACGTGCAATCAAGGTGACAGCACTGCCACAATCCCTCGAGCAGCCCCAGGCCCTTTGATCGACAGCGGCACTTTGGCCAGTATGGGCAGTCCTACGAACCACGCTCGTAGATTGATCGGTGCCGGGCCTATAATCGCTACCACTGCTCACTCCCGGTTCGCACAAGGCTCGTGCCCATGAAATCGTCCAGCAAACCCACGCCCGCCTCGCCGCAAAACCCTGCGCTAAGCCCCAGCCATCTGGACTTCCCAGTGGTGGGTATCGGTGCATCGGCCGGCGGGCTGGAGGCGGTCCAGGCGTTTTTCCAGCACGCCCCCGAAAACTGCGGCATGGCGTTCGTTGTAGTGTTGCACTTGTCGCCGGACCACCAGAGCCAGGCCGACCGCCTGATTCAGCGTGTCACGCGCATGCCGGTGTGCCAGGTGAGCGAGCCGGTACCGATCGAGCGTGATCACGTCTATGTCATTTCGCCGGCCAACCGCCTGTCCACCAATGACGGCTACCTGCGCGTCAGCCCGGCCAGGCGCAGCCGCGGCGACCACGTCGCCATCGACCTGTTCTTCCGCGACCTTGCTGATGTGCACAAGGACCACGCGTTTTGCGTGATCCTTTCGGGCAGCGGCAGCGATGGCGCAGTGGGCCTGTCGCGCATCAAGGAACAAGGTGGCGTGACCCTTGTGCAGTCGCCCGATGACGCCCAGTACCCTGACATGCCCAAGGCCGCCATCGCCACCGGCATGGTCGACCTGATCCTTCCGGTGGCCGAGATTCCGGGCAAGCTGGTGGAACTGTGGCGCTCGGCTCAGAAGGTCAAACTGCCGGAAATCGAGGATGACAGCCTCCCGCCGCCGCTAGGCGAACGCTCAGGCGACCCAGCCCAATCCGACCCGCTCCTCGACGACATCCTCGCCCGGCTGCATGCCAGCACCGGCCACGATTTCCAGCACTACAAGCGCGCGACCGTCCTGCGCCGGCTTGAACGTCGCCTGCACGTCACCGCGCAGACCGACCTTGCCGGTTACCGCGACTACCTCGAGCGGCATCCTGAGGAGTCTCGCGCCCTGTTGGCGGACATGCTGATCGGGGTCACCAACTTCTTTCGCGACCGGGACGCCTTCGAAGCGTTGCAACAACAGGCGATGCCGGGGCTGGCCAACGACGACAGCGAGGATCCGCAGCGCGAAATACGCATCTGGTCGGCGGGTTGTTCATCCGGCGAGGAAGCCTACAGCCTGGCGATGATGGCAACCGAGCAATTGGCGATGGAGCAGCGCAGTGCCAAGGTGCAGGTGTTCGCCACCGACCTCGACGAGCGCGCGATCAATGTCGGTCGGCTGGGCGTCTATCCCGATGCCATCGCCACCGATGTGCCCACGGCCAGGCTGCGTCAGTTCTTCATCAAGGAAGACCAGCATTACCGGGTGCGCAAGGACATTCGCGAAAAAGTCCTGTTCGCCCGGCACAACCTGTTGTCCGATCCACCGTTCTCTCAGTTGGACCTGGTGGTATGCCGTAACCTGCTCATCTACCTGGACCGGGAAGTGCAACGGGAAATCCTGCGGCTGTTCCACTTCGCCCTGCGCAAAGGAGGTTACCTGTTCCTGGGCAGTTCGGAATCAGCGGACGTGGCGGCCGACCTGTTCATTGCCGTGGACAAGCGCCATCGTATCTTCCGCGCCAGGGAAGTGGAGCCGGCGCGCCGCCCGGGGCGGCTTCAGGCGCCCGACGCGCAAGCAGTGCGCGCCAAACCCAAGCCCCTGCGCAAGCTGTCCTATGCTGAAATCCATCACCGTGCATTGTCCAGACGCACACCGCCCAGCCTGATCGTCGATGCTGACGGCAACATCTTGCACATGAGTGATGGTGTCGGCCGCTTCCTGCGCCACGCCGGTGGCGAAGTCAGCCCCAGCCTGCTGAACCTGGTACTCACGCCGCTGCGCCCTGCCCTGCGCAGTACCCTGTTGCAGGCTCAGAACACCGGCCAACCCATCAGCTCGGGCGCGGTAATCACCACCGTCGACGATCAGCGCGTCGAAGTCCAGGTACAGGTACAGCCCCACCAGGACGAACCCAGTGGCAGCGAATGCCTGCTGGTGGTTTTTCAGGTTCGCGAAGCTGATCCCCACAACCCGCCTGCTATTCAGCAAACCGAAGGCATGGTGTTGAGCACCCTGGAGCGCGAACTGCAGCGTACCCGTCAGCAGTTGCAGGAAACCATCGAGCAGTCGGACATCTCCAGCCAGGAGCTGATGGCCTCCAACGAAGAAATGCAGGCGATCAACGAAGAGTTGCGCCTGGCCAGCGAAGAGCTGGAAACCAGCAAGGAAGAGCTGCAATCCATCAACGAAGAATTGCTGACGGTCAACTACGAGCTCAAGACCAAGGTCGATGAAACCGACAAGATCAACGACTACCTGAGCAACCTGATCGCCTCCACCCAGATCGCCACCGTGTTTGTCGACCGCAACTTGCACATTCGCTGGTTCACCCCTGGGGCCACCGCCATTTTCAGCATACTGCCGGTCGACACCGGCCGCTCGCTGCTGGACATCACCCATCGCCTGGAGTACCCAGGCCTGGCGGACGATGCGCGTGCGGTGATCGAGCGCGAAACCACGATCGAGCGTGAAGTGATTGGGCAGGACCAGCATTGGTACCTGGCGCGCCTTCTGCCTTATCGGGCCAGCGAGCAGAATGTCGATGGCGCCGTGCTGACGTTCATTGATATCACCAAAAGCCGCGCAGCCGAAGAACGCTTGCGCCAAGGTGAGGAGCGCATGCGCCTGGTCGCTGAGAGCACCCATGACTTCGCCATCATCCTGCTTGACGAACAGGGCCTGATCATCGATTGGAACACGGGCGCTGCGTTGATCTTCGGCTACGCCAAGGATGAAGTGATTGGCCAGCACTATGCGCTGATCTTCACCGATCAGGACCGCGAAGATGGCGAACCAGAACGTGAACTGCGTGCCGCGCGCCTGCATGGCCGAGGCCAGGACGAACGCTGGCATGTGCGCAAGGACGGCAGCCGCTTCTACTGCAGTGGTGAAGTTTCACGCCTCAAGGGCAGCAGCCTGCGCGGTTACGTGAAGATCGCCCGTGACCTGACCGGCCACAAGCGCTTGCAGGACGAACAAAGCAAGCGCCTGGCCGAGTCACAAAGCTCCAGCCACATGAAGGACGAGTTCTTCGCGGTGATGTCCCATGAGCTCAAGCACCCGTTGAACCTGATTCAGCTCAATGCCGATATCTTGCGACGTATACCATCGGTCACAAGTACCGGCATGGCGAGCAAAGCGGTCAACGTCATTCGCGAAGCGGTCACCAGCCAGGCGCGGATCATCGATGACTTGCTCGATGTAGCGCGCATCCGCACGGGCAAACTCAAACTGAAGACCCAGCCAGTCGATTTGTGCGCCGTGCTGCAGGGTATCTGCTCCGTAGCCTGCAACGAGCAGCGAGGGCGCAAAGTTCGGCTGACGCTGCCGGCCGATGGCGAACCGGTCTATGTGGAGGCCGACAGCACCCGTGTCGAGCAGATCATCTGGAACCTGCTGAACAACGCACTGAAGTTCAGCCCTGCCGATGGCGAGATTCTGTTGAGACTTGCTCGCCAGGATGAGCAGGCGCGACTTGAAGTCATTGATCAGGGCATAGGCCTCGCCAAAAACTCCCTGGAAGATATTTTTGAGCTGTTCAACCAGGCTGCACCCACCGGCCATGGGCGAGAGGGGCTAGGTATTGGCCTTTCCCTGGTTCGTCAATTGGTAGAAGCCCATGGCGGAGCGGTCAGCGTAGAGTCCCCCGGAATAGGCCAGGGTTGTACGTTCATCATCACCCTGCCTTTGTGCGCGTACGCCCAGCAACCCCAGGTGCAGGGCGAAGTGCTGCCCTCAGAAGGTCGGCTGAAAGGGGTTCGCATCCTGCTGGTGGATGACTCGGTCGATGTGCTGGAAGTGATGGAACAATTGCTGTTGATGGAAGATGCCGACGTCGATGCCTACAGCGACCCGAAACTGGCGCTGCAGTCGGCGGCAGATGCGCGTTACGACGTGATCATTTCCGACATCGGCATGCCTGGCTTGGATGGCCATGCACTGATCCGGGCGCTGCGCGGCCTGGAGCATTTGCGCTACATCCCGGCCATCGCGTTGACTGGCTATGGGGCAAGCGCGGACCAATACAAGTCTCGCCAGTCCGGTTTTGACCGCCACTTGAACAAGCCAGTGGGTTATGACGACCTGATTGACGCGATTGAGCGCCTGAATGGCTCAGCGTCGGTTTGAATAGAGGAGGTAGGCTTTGCGGGGCGACCCACGCCCCTCAGTGCTTCCTGCCCTCCTCCTTCTGTTTCTCTTCGTCCTGTCCTTCGAGCTTGTCCACCAGCAAGGGCATCGTGCCCAGCACCAACAGCGCCAGCACTGTGCTGACCAGCGCCGTGGCTTCGCGTCCCATCCCCGCTGCCGTACCGATGGCCGCCGTCATCCATAACCCGGCAGCTGTGGTCAGGCCTTTGACATGACTGGTGTCCTGGCCATTGCCTTTGAGAATGGTGCCCGCGCCCAGAAAGCCGATGCCGGCAACGATACCCTGAATTACCCGGCTGAGCGCCTGTTCATCGGCGCCGGCCATGCTCGGTGCCAGCACGAACAGCGCCGCGCCCAGCGAAACCAGCATGTGCGTGCGCACCCCGGCGGACTTGCCCTTGTGCTCGCGCTCGAAGCCTAGAACAGCGCCCAGTACGGCAGCCATCAACAGGCGTACGAGGATTCGCACGATCTCGCGCTCATCGCCAATATCGGCGAATTCGGCCTGGATTGTTTGCCATATCAGATCCATGGATGGGGTCCGGGCCGTTTACACGTTCGACCTCTGCTGGCGCTTACGCGGATAGGCGTTTTTACGATCTCGATGGGCATGGCCGCGTCTTCCGGAGGCAGTTACAGTATGTGACTGCGTGCTCTGCACGTTTGCTGCATCGAACGCTCAAGTCGACTCCATGTCCCACCACTGGTCGCAAATAGCGAACGGCTGGTTATGCTGACCACTCTCCTATTCTGAGCGCCGCAGAACGCATCCAGGCTGTCGTAGCTTAGTGTCCTATTCCGTCGCTCGCTGTCCCGCCCGCTTCTCGTACGAGCCTTGCTAAATGCTCGAGGGATATCGTGCGGTTATAAAACGTCAGATGACGCCGACATTACCGCCGGCGTCACCCGAGCAGCCTTGAACCAAGAGTCGAGAGGCTCTACTGCCTGTGGCCGCTGGCCAGGAGCGTACTATGAATTTCGAAGAACGCGACAAGTACGGTATGTACAAGGGACGGACCGATTTCACTGCCGAGGGAGACCGCGGCCCGGGGCCGCGGCTGATGGGCGCGGATACCCTCATCGGCAACGACGTGTAGCTTCGTCCTTGATGCCGACAAGGACCGCCTGAAGAACGCCCCAGGCTTCGATAAGGACAACTGGCCAAACATGAGCGATCCGAGTTGGGGCAGAGGTATCCACGACTACTACGGCACCACGTGGGAAAGCGATCCCCGGCTGTGATTGGCCCTGCTTGGCCGGGCTCCCGGCCAAGCCTATCCTGAGCAAGAGGGTCGTGACAGGCGGCTTTGGCTAGATAGCAGCCGTGTGAAAAAATTTCCATACGGACGCGGCACTGTCCTGCTTTCGACCACACCGCCATGGAGATACACTGAAATCCAAGCTGCACCATCTCGACAGCTGTCAGAAATCGCCATTCTCGATCGTGTATCCTGCTGGGGGTATCGCGGGTATTTTTGGGGGTACATTTGTGCTTTTTGAAGCCAGAAATGCCGTTCCAGAGGCCTGTCCAAATGTTCTTCGGCGACCCCGAACAGTCTCTAATCAAGTTCCACAAACCGTCTTAAAGCCCTAGATACTTTGGCTCGCGTCGCGTGAACTGCAGCTTGGCGCAATCGGAATTAACCATGGCATTTTGTGCTAGTGCCATACCCGAACGCGCACCGTAGCATCTCCTTGCCCAAACGCATTGCACCAAGCAAGGAGACAACATGGTTACTGAAACCGCATTGATTACTGGCGCCTCGGGTGGCATCGGACTGGAACTGGCACGCCTCCATGCAGCCAAGGGTGGCGATGTCGTACTGGTAGCGCGCTCGCGTGACAAGCTGGAGTCCATCAAGCAGGAACTTCAGACGCGATACGGCGTGAAAGTGTATGTAATCGTGGAAGATCTGGCCGATCCTGGCGCAGCAGATCGGGTATTCGCTGCCACCGAAACATTGGGATTGTCCATCGACGTTCTGATCAACAACGCCGGGTTCGGTGGCCACGGGAAATTTGTCGAGCGCAACATCGCTGCCGACCTCGCCATGATGCAAGTGAACATGGGCGCGCTTACCGCTCTGACCCATCATTACCTGAAGGCAATGGTCTCGCGTCGACGCGGGCGTATTCTCAACGTCTCGTCGACCGCCTCGTTCATACCAGGCCCCCTCCAGGCGGTTTACTACGCCACCAAGGCATTCGTGACCTCCTTCACCCAGGCTATCGCCGAGGAAGTCAGGGAATACGGTGTAACCGCCACTGCACTGTGCCCAGGAGCGGTCGCAACAGGTTTCGTGGCCGCAGGGGATCTGCAGGGGGTGGATGTCTGGAAAAATGCCAAGACGGCACAATCCGTGGCGCAATGCGGTTACCAGGCCATGGAGCGCGGTGAACTGGTTACGTTCAACGAAGGCAAGTTGCGCGTGATGCTCGACTGGATTGTTCCGCTGTTGCCTCGCAAACTGGTGCTCAGGATGTCCCGCAAGGCAATGGAAAAGCCATCCTGAGAAGGCCAGAAAAGCCCTACCCGTTCCCCTTGTTGACGTGCTTGCTACGGCAATGCGCTGCGAAGAGATGCCTCGATAATGAAACAAGCCAAGAATTTCGCCGTGCATGCTGGGTGGAAAGTGATCATTGCTGATTTGGGCGTAGCGCCCGGGGACTTGCTGGCGTTGGCCGAACTACCGGCTGATCTGTTCAGCCGCAAGGACGCCGTGCTCTCGCCACCTGAGTATTTTCGACTTTTCGAGAGCCTTGAGCAGTTGGTCGGAGAGTCGCATCTGCCACTCCGACTCGGTGGTGCCATTTCAGTAGAAGCCTTCGATCCAGCTCTTTTTGCTTGCCTGTGCAGCCCCGACTTCAACGTAGCGCTCACCCGGCTTGCCGAATACAAGCGTCTGTGTGGTCCCTTGGCGCTGGATGTGGTCTTCCACGACGCGTGCACCGAGGTTTTTATCGAGTGCTATGGATACGACCGTCCGCTCCCGCGCAGCCTCCTTGCGATGGAACTGGTCTTCCTTACCCACTTGGCGCGCCTCGCCACAAGGCAAACGATCACCCCGCTGGAGGCAGAGCTGGTGGCGTTGCCCGAACCGGCAAAGCCTTGCGAGGCGTTCCTGGGATGTAGCTTGCGGCAAGGCGACTGCAATCGTATTCGCTTCTCCAAAGAAGATGCTTCGCGCCCTTTCCTTACCGAGAACGTTTCCATGTGGCAGTTCTTTGAACCGGAACTCCGGACCCGGCTTTCAAAGCTCGAAGCCGGCGCCACCACTCAAGAACGAGTACACAGCGCGCTGCTCGACATGCTGCCGAGCGGGCGGAGCAGCATCCAGGATGTTTCCAGTCGCCTGGCGATGAGCAAACGCTCCCTCCAGCGCCATCTTGCAGACGAGGCGCTGAACTATCAGGAGATACTCAATGACACGCGTCAGGGCCTGGCTCGCCACTACCTGTCTCGCTCAAACCTGTCACCTGGGGAAATTGCGTTCCTGATCGGGTTCATGGATGCCAATTCTTTCCTGCGCGCCTTCAAAGCCTGGACTGGCATGACACCGGGCGAATACCGGAGGCAGCACAGCTACTCGATGTGAGGGCTGAATGGCAGTTCTGGCGTCGGAAGCGCTCATCGCCGATAGCGCGAAACCTGTAAACAACCACCGGGCTCGATACCGGCCCGGTGATGCTCGCCACCTTACCAATCGTGCGTATAACTGGCAGTCAACACAGTGCCGGGTGCTGGCAAGTGGCTGGTGTTGTTGTTATTGCGCAGCAATTGACTGTAGAGCGGGTAGTAGTCGCGATTGAACAGGTTCTGGATGCCGACGCTTACCTTGTCGTCAGCGGATATCTGGTACTGGCTGACCAGGTCCACTGTTGTATAGCTACTCACTTGATGCCGACCAAAGCTGTCAACGCCATCGAGCCTATAGTCCTTGGCGTCGAAGAACGTAGCTTGCAAGCGGTTGCTCCACTCCAGTGCCGGCTTGTACTGGACGTAGGCGGTCAGCTTCAGGGGCGGTACGCGATAGCCGGTCATGTCTTGCCAGCCTTTGCCGTCCGGCTTTTCTCGTCCGCGCATCCAGGTCGCACTCCCCCCTGCGCCCCACACCGCATCGTCCGACAGCCAATCTGCACTGGCTTCGGCTCCGTAGATGCGCTCCTTGGTACGGGTCAGAATCAGGCCATTGTTGAAACTCTGCACATCCCCCAGTTTGGAGGTGGTGTAGAACAGCGCCAAGGTGCCGAGGGTGTTGCTGCCCAGCTCTCCTCGCCAGCCAAGCTCATAGTTGTTGGTTTTGACCGGCTCCAGGTTCGATGTGTCGATGTCGAAACCACGGCGCGCATTGCGCAATTGAATGCCCACGTCGGGCAATTGGAAGCCTTGGCTGAAAGAGGCGTAGATCTCCTGGCCGAGTACCGGTGAGTAGACGATGCCCAGGTTCGACAGCACCGCATCGTAATGAACTTCGCCCCCCTTCACCGCCACCGGGGAGGCAGCGGTGGATTCGGACAACGGAACGAAGTCATCGAATTCGGCAGTGGAGTATTCGTAGCGCAGGCCGCCGTCGACAGACCAATGCTCATCAAAGCGATGCTGTAGCTGGGCGAACGCACCTGCGCTTCGCGTCCTCAGCGGCGGCATGTAGGTGAGCTTGCCGGTCTTGTCGAAAACCAGGCCGCCACTGGCGTCATAAACCGCAGGGTCGAAGACATCGAGCGGCATGTCGCTGCGCTCCTGGTTATAGTCGCCACCCCACACCAGCTCGGTACTGCCGCTGTCGCCAAGTGGCGTGCGCAGGGTCAGGCGGCTGCCGAACACTTCGCTGTTCTGCATGATCTGGTCCACGTTGCCGCCGCGGGTAGCAACGGCACGGGCGTCGAACGGCGTGAAGCGGGTGAAGTAGTCCCGGTAGTACATCTGGGCAGAAAGCCGGCTGCCGAGAATGTCGAGATTCTCGTACTCCAGGTTCACCAGCGTGTTGCGAATGCGGTTCTGTTCGTCAAGATCCAGGCCCTTGATCGCATTGGCCGGCACAGAGCCTGCGGGGAGTTTCGCGACGCTTGGGTCTGTAGCGTAATCGGTGTCCTGGCGTGCATCGTAGTGGCTGACTGCAAGCTGGATTCGCTGGTTCTCGTCGATGTGCAGCCCCAGCTTGCCGCCGATGTTGTAGATGTTCGAATCGAACAGGTCGCCTTGACTGGGCTCCGGGGCGATCCGGTCGCCATGCGCATCGTACGAGGCACCGATGTGGCGGGTGCCGAAGTCGAACGCATAGTCCACCGCCCCCTGAGAGCCTGCGAAATACTGCTGGAACTGGCCCCCCAGGCCATCGCTGCCCAGGCGGGTAAGTGGCGAGGTGGCGCTCAGGCTGGTTTCGGCACGGTTTTCACCACCGGCAGGTCGTGTAGTGATGGAGATGATGCCCCCCGTGGCGCCGCTGCCGTAGATGGCGCTGCTGCCACGGATGACTTCGACCCGTTCGATCAGCGCCGGGTCGATGTTGGCCAGGTTGCGCGAAGAGTCGCGGTTGGTGTTGAGCGGCACCCCGTCAACCATGACCAGCATGCTGCGCCCGCGCAGGGTCTGGCCATACTCGGTGATGGTGCGGCTGGAGTCGGACATGCCCGGAATCGCCTTGGCCAGTACCGTGGCCAGGCTCTCTGAACCCTGGCGCAGCTCCTGCAGTTGTTCATGCTCAAGAACGGTGGATTGCCGCGTTGCGGAAACCAGGCTGCTGCTGGTGCGCGAGGCGGTGATTTCCATCTGCGCCATTTCCACAGGCACGCTCTGGGTCACGGGGCTGGATGCAGGGGCACCCTGCGCGACGATGACGAACGTACGCTCATCCTTGGCCTGTACCTGCAAGCCACTGTCCTTGAGCAGCGTTTGAAGCGCTTGCTCAGGTGTGAACCGCCCTTTCACCGCAGGCGCGTTTCGGCCTGCACCGAGATCGCTGGCAAAGATGACCTGTACCGAAGACTGCTGTGCAAGGGCGTTGATGGCCTCCCCCAGCGGCGCGGCGGGGAGATCCACGTTCACCTTTTCCCGGCCCTGGGCCGACATTGCGATGAGCAGGCTACTGGCGAGCAATGACAGGCGTAGTTGGCGACTGCGGAGGGGAAAATGCACGTCTCGAGTTCCTTTTTCTGGTTGGGCTTTTTTCAATAGCCGCCATGGGAACCGAGAAACCCTACCTGCGCTTGAGCTTTATTTTTTTGCCGATTTACGTTGAATCCGGACGCTGCCATCCTCTGTTTTCAACACGGCGACGGGCAGGATGCTCGGTAGCAGATCCAGCAGTCGGTCGACATTGTGCGCTTCGAAGACCCCTGTCACCTTGAGTGCAGCCAAGCTTGGGTCGCTCAGCTCAATGGATGCCTTGCGATAGTGACGCAGCAACGACACCGCTTCATCCAGCGGCGTCTGCTCGAACACGATGCGATCATCTTTCCAGGCCATCGCCTTCAAGGCGTCGACCTTCGCAACCGGCATCAGTTGCCCGCCAATCGAGTCGACCTGTTGCCCTGGCCTGAGGGTGACAGGCGCGTGTTCTGCAGCTGCAGCGGTGACGTCCACGCGTCCACGGGCCAGGGTCACACGCACCGCGTCGTTATCCAGCCGGCGGACATTGAACAGCGTACCGAGCACCTCGACCTTCGCCAGGCCAGCGGACACTACGAAGGGGCGGTACACGGCCGAGGAGACATCGAAAAGCGCCTGCCCTGCGCGCAGGTCGACTTCGCGGCTGAGCAGACGCCAGCTGATATCGACATGCGTGCCACTATCGAGCAGCAGCTTGCTTCCATCATTCAGCAGCACAGCACTCCGCTCACCAATGGCGGTAGCGAGACGCTCGCTCTTGTAGGCAGGGTTCAGCCAGGCCAGGCCTGCAAAGGCGATCGCGACCGCCAGCGTGATACCTGCCGACTTTGCTGCCTTCGAGGGCGCAGGCCTGGACGGCGGCATGGGGAACAGCTGCTTGAGCTCTTCACGATGTCGCCCAAGCGCCTCGTCCAGTGGCACCTGTTCGGGTTGCTTCGTCATGGGTGCACCTCATCGCGCCCAAGCCGTTGCCTGCATGCCGCCAGCCCCAGGCGCAGGTGCTTTTCCACGGTCTTGATGGAAATACCGAGGCGAGTGGCTACTTCTGCCTGGGGGATTTGGTGAATCTTGTGCATGACGAAAACAGCTTGGCAGCGAGGTGGGAGGTCTGTGATCGCGTCGACGAGCAGTTGAAACTCGCGCTCGCTGTCATACCTGGTCATCGGGGTGGCCGCCGGGCAGGCCACCTCAGGCAGCTCGGAGACCGCCTCTACCCAGGCGCCTCGGCGGCGATCGCTACGATAGCGACTAATAGCGGTATCGTGGGAGATTTTTCGTAGCAAGGCCAATGGGGTTCGAACGTCTTCTTTCTCACCGCGCTCAAGCAACTGCACGCACACGTCATGCACCACATCACGCGCCATGCTTCTGTCGCCGAAGCGTCGGCGAATGTGGTCCACCAGATCGTCATAGTGACGTACCAATGTGGACAGCAGCGTCGGTTTGGCGGGATCGAACGACACGATGCATCCTGGATAAGAGGTAGGCCCCGAAACAAGACACAAGTGTAAATGAGAAATAATTGCGAATAAACCAGCTGCAGCGTTGCGGTATGCTAAATCGCAGGAAGGTGAGCAACGGTCAGCCCGTTGGCAACGGCACTGGCTTCAAGCTTTGCGCGCTCCGCACCCAGAAGGGCATAGGCGGCTTGCAGCGTGGTGATCTTCGCTTGAATGTCGGCCATTTTGCTGGCTACCAACATCGCGCCTTGCGCACAATCGATCGTATTGCCCCGCTTGGCCGCAAGGATGTCGCCGATCTCGGCGAGCGAAAAACCGCCGCTCTGGGCACTTTGAATAAAGGCCAGGTCAACAACGGTCTGGTCGCTGTAGCTGCGGTAGTTGTTGGCTTGGCGATGGGCCGCGATAAGCCCGAGTTGCTCGTAATAGCGCAATGTGTGGCGGCCGACTCCACTCCGGCGCTCCAACTCTCCAACATTCACAGTAAAAACTCCTTGACTGTAGAGTACGCTCTACACCTTAGCCTGCGCCGATCATTCAAACAAGGATTCAGGTATGAGCGTGGAGTGCTTCGTCACAGGCGGCAGTGGGTTTGTGGGTCAACATCTGCTGGCCCATCTTACCGCGACAGGGCATAAGACTTGGGTGCTCATGCGCAACCCTGAAAATATCGGACGCCTCAAAGAGCAAGTAGGGCAACTGGGAGGTAACCCTGCGTATATCCATGCAGTTGGGGGAGATATCAGCAGGGATGGGCTTGGACTCAGCGAAACAGACAGGCAATGCGTAGCTTCGGTCGCTGTGGTCTTCCACCTCGCAGCACAGTTTACCTGGGGCCTGACAATGGAGCAGGCCCGCGCAGTCAATGTACAAGGGGCGCTGAGCGTCGCCAGGCTCGCGGCGAGCCAGCGTATCCGCTTGCTGATGGTGGGCGGTTATATGCTGCAGAACCTTACCCATCTTGCAAGTATCGGGGTTGATAACGAGCACCCTGAAAACACCAATTGGCCTGCAGTCTACGGCCGTGTGGGTGGCTACGAAGGCAGCAAGCTGGAGTCCCATTTCGCCGTCATCCGTTACATGCAGGAGGTAGGCGCAGATTACGCGATCGTTCATCCTGCTACGGTGTGTGGTCACAGCAAGAGTGGGCATATCCCTGAAGGACAACCTCTGGTGGATCTCATTCGAAATCTGGCACTGGGCCGGTTCAAGGCTGTCCCGGGTTCCGCCAGGCACTGGCTGCCATTGGTCAGCGTCGATTACCTGGTAAAGATGATGACCTGCGTGGCGTTCGACCCGTCAATGGCCGACCGGCAGGTGCTGGCGCTGTATGAGCACACGCCGAACCTGCAGGGTATGCTCGAACAATTGGCACAAACGCTGAATATAAGGGCTCCCCGCCGCCATGTACCTATAGGATTGCTGAAGTGGCTATTGGCGATTCCCGGACTGGCCACCCGATTATCGATCAGCGCCGAGTCGCTGAACTTCGTCCAGACGCAGCGCTTCGACATGAGTGACAGCCAGCAACTGGAACTCAAGTATCAGCTGGCACATCCAGACATGGCGCGAACGTTGGAAAAGACCGTGCGGTACGTCCAGGGTTATTTGCCCATTCGTCGTGTTCACACTTCTGCAAACCCTGCCGGGAGATAACAAACGGGTTCTGACAGAGCGCGTAATGCTGTCGAGCAGCCTCTATCTGCTGATGCCGGCACGAACTTAGGGTGTCCCTGGAATTGACCGTGTAAGGATTATTCCTTACAATTTCTTCCGCATGCCTAGGAGAACACTCATGCCTGCCATCCACGAAATCGCCACCCTCACCTCCAAGGGTCAGGTCACTCTACCCAAAGCCGTCCGTCAACTGCTGGGCCTGAGTACCGGTACCAAAGTCGCGTTCGACGTCCGTGGGAACGAAGTCGTGGTCAGCCGGGTGGAGGCAGATCACCGAGACCCTGCCATCGGCGCATTCCTGAATTTGCTGGAAGCTGATATCCGCAGCGGACGCAACATCACCACGCTACCGGACGAACTGGCACACGCCATGCTCGCCAACGCACACCACCCTGTAAACCTGGACAAAGACATTGACGGTGAGGTCGCGCTTTGACGCAGCGCCATGGCTGGACACTGTTGTTCCATGAAGGTGTGAACTTACAGCTACGTAAACTGCAGGAAGCCGCCGCCCGGGCCGAGCTGAACGACCCGCAGGGATTTGAAAGCAACGCCAACGTCAAGCTGTTCCGGGCCTTGAGCCATCTGATAATGGAGGCTGTGCCAGCCGACCCGGCCCGTGATGAATTCCGCCAAGGCAATACGCTGGGAACCGCCTACCGCCATTGGCGGCGAGCGAAAATCGGCAGACGCTTTCGCCTGTTCTTTCGCTACGATTCCAGATCCAGGGTCATCGTCTATGCATGGGTCAACGACGAAAATACCTTGCGCTCCGCGGGCAGCAAATCCGACCCCTACGCCGTGTTCGAGAAGATGCTGGGCCGCGGCAACCCTCCTGATGATTGGGATGCGCTGATTGCAGCGACGCGTAGCGACTGGGGCGAGTCCGAGGTATAAGCTGCGCCCCTTATTCGACTTCGCCCCTCCCGCTCTTCACTCGGATGCAAACGACGGTCGTTCCGCGAACCATGCCACCGCCAGCTCCTTGAACGCCTCGGCCGAAGGCGTCAGCGGATAGCGCTGATCATGCGCCAGTACAATGCTATGCGTTGGCAGTTTCTCCAGGGTCGGCCTGCAGACCAGCGCTTGACCATCATAACTACGGTCACCAAACGGCCGGGTATAAATCAGCGCCACGCCAAACCCGTTGGCGACGAGGCTGCGCTGCAACTCGAACGTGCGCACACGGTGCACAACGGCGGGTGACAGATCGTAAAAGCTGAACAGGTCCAACACATGCTGCCAACTGTGGACCTGATCGGTAACGACCAGCGTGTGTTCGGATAGCGCCTTGAGACTGACACGCGATTCCTTGGCCAACGGGTGATCGGCCGACAGCAGTACCTGAGCAGTCAGTTCACACAACTGGGTGCATTGCGTATTCGGCGGCAAGCCCAGATCGTAGGTGATTGCCAACTCTATCGCCCCCTCACCCAGCCGCTTGCCAACATAGTCGAAACTGCCTTCGCGCATATCGACAGTGACCCTTGGGCAGGACTCCTGCATCCGCCGCACAATCTGTGGCAGGCAATAGGGCGCCAGGTCTTCAAAACATCCGACTACCAGTTCTCCGACACACTCCCCCGCATTGGCATTGATCTCGGCAAAGGTGTTGGCCTCTGCCAGAACGCGACGGGCCTGGACCATGACGGTACGCCCGAACGGGGTCAGCGATATGCCCAGGCCCCGTTGGCGCACGAAAATCGATTGGCCCAGCACCTCTTCCAGTTCGGTGATGGCCGCCGAAATGGAGGGCTGTGAAACATGAAGCTCCATGGCGGCAGTCGTCAGGTTGCCGTGCTTGGCCGCGGCTAGCGCATAGCGAAGCTGGCGCAGTGTGAACTTCATAGCTTTTTCCGTTGTGATACATCAGCACATATTATTTTATCCTTTTTTGAGGTTGTGAAATATTTCTCCTGCGCAGTGGCCACCCATCAGAAGTGCCACGCCAACGCCGATTACAAGGCTTATCAGCCCGTTTGGCGACCCTCTTTGGGCCGGATGCCCTCAACTGCCGCACTCCATTCCTGTTTGGGAGCGTCACAATGAAAATTACAAAGGCTCTGTTGACCACGACACTATCGGTCGGGCTGCTGGCGGCGGCTGACGCCAGCCAGGCGGCCGGCTGGTGCGAGTCTGGCAAACCGGTGAAATTCGCAGGTTTGAACTGGGAAAGCGGGATGCTGCTCACTGACGTGATGCAGTTCGTGCTGAAGCATGGTTATGGCTGCGATACCGATAGCCTGCCGGGTAACTCCATTTCCATGGAAAACGCACTGAGCAGCAACGATATTCAGGTATTTGCCGAAGAGTGGGTGGGGCGCAGCGAGGTGTGGAACAAGGCTGCGGCTGCCGGCAAGGTGGTTGGCATCGGCTCGCCGGTCGTTGGTGCGGTCGAAGGTTGGTATGTGCCGCGTTATGTGATCGAAGGCGATGCCAAGCGCAAACTTGAAGCCAAGGCACCGAACCTCAAGAACATCGCCGACCTGGGGCAATACGCCGAAGTATTCAAGGACCCCGAAGAGCCGGACAAGGGGCGCTTCTACAATTGCCCGGCCGGCTGGACCTGCGAGCTGGACAACAGCGCGATGCTGAAAAGCTACGGCCTGGAAAGCACCTATACCAATTTCCGCCCTGGCACCGGCCCGGCACTGGATGCTGCCGTACTGTCGAGCTACAAGCGTGGCGAGCCCATCCTGTTCTACTACTGGTCGCCGACGCCGCTGATGGGCCAGCTGGACCTGGTCAAGCTGGATGAAAAGCCGGGCGTGGATAAATCCCTGACCATCAAGGTGGGTGTGTCGAAGGCCTTCCATGAGCAAGCACCAGAACTGGTGGCGGTGCTGGAAAAGGTCAACCTGCCGGTCGATCTGCTTAACCAGAACCTGGGGCGCATGACCAAGGAACGTATCGAATCGCCGGAACTGGCCAGGTTGTTCCTCAAGGAACACCCCGAAGTCTGGCACAGCTGGGTCAGCGAAGACGCAGCCAAAAAGGTAGACGCGGCACTCTGAGCGTGTGGGCTCCTCCGGCGCCTGCCGGGTAAGACACGACAGTCCGCTTCATACACTTGCTCGAGAGAATTCCATGTTTCCCAAAAACTTCACGTTTTCCATTGCCGACTGGGTCAATGGCTGGGTCGACGCGCTTGTAACCAACTACGGTGAGGTGTTCCGGCACATCTCCGACACCCTGCTGTGGGCCATCGTCAACCTCGAAGGCCTGCTGCGCGCAACACCCTGGTGGCTGATGCTGGCCATCGTCGCCGGTATTGCCTGGCACGCCACCCGTAAGGTCGTGCCCACTGCCGTGATCGTCGGCCTGCTCTTTCTGGTCGGTGCGGTCGGGCTCTGGGACAAGCTGATGCAGACCCTGGCGCTGATGCTGGTGGCAACGCTGATATCGGTCCTGGTCGGCATTCCGCTGGGTATCCTGTCGGCGCGCAACGATCGCCTGCGGGCAGTGTTGATGCCGCTGCTCGACATCATGCAAACCATGCCCAGCTTCGTGTACCTGATTCCGGTGCTGATGCTGTTCGGCCTGGGCAAAGTGCCTGCGATCTTTGCCACCGTCATCTATGCCGCCCCGCCGCTGATTCGCCTGACCGACCTGGGCATTCGCCAGGTGGATGGCGAGGTCATGGAGGCGATCAATGCATTCGGTGCCAATCGCATGCAACAACTGTTCGGCGTGCAGCTGCCACTGGCGTTGCCGAGCATCATGGCCGGGATCAACCAGACCACCATGATGGCCCTGTCGATGGTGGTCATCGCGTCGATGATCGGTGCCCGTGGCCTGGGTGAAGACGTCCTGGTCGGCATCCAGACCCTGAACGTGGGCCGTGGCCTTGAAGCGGGCCTGGCCATTGTGATTCTGGCGGTTGTGATCGACCGCATTACCCAGGCCTATGGCCGACCACGGCATGGGGTGGGCAAATGAGCGCCAAGCAAGCGATGAACAAGATCGAAGTCAAAAACGTCTTCAAGGTGTTCGGTGCCCGCGCCGAAGATGCCCTGAAAATGATCCGCCAGAAAAAAACCAAAGATCAGGTCCTGGCCGAAACCGGCTGCGTGGTCGGGGTCAACGATCTGTCGTTGTCCATCGGCAGCGGTGAAATCTTCGTGATCATGGGGCTGTCGGGGTCGGGCAAGTCGACCCTGGTGCGTCACTTCAACCGCCTGATCGACCCGACCAGCGGTGAGATCCTGGTCGATGGCGAAGACATTCTGCAATACGACCTGCAAGCCCTGCGCGAATTCCGCCGGCACAAGATCAGCATGGTGTTCCAGAGCTTCGGCCTGTTGCCGCACCGCACCGTGCTGGACAACGTCGCTTACGGCCTGAAAGTGCGTGGCGAGAGCAAGGCCTTGTGCATCGAGCGTGCCCTGCACTGGATCAACACCGTGGGCCTGAAGGGTTACGAAAAGTCGTACCCGCACCAGTTATCAGGCGGCATGCGTCAGCGCGTCGGCCTGGCCCGTGCCTTGGCAGCCGACACCGACATCATCCTGATGGACGAAGCCTTCAGTGCCCTCGACCCGCTCATTCGCGCCGAGATGCAAGACCAGTTGCTGGAACTGCAAAAGACCCTGCACAAGACCATCGTCTTCATCACCCACGACCTGGACGAAGCGGTGCGTATCGGCAACCGGATTGCCATTCTCAAGGACGGTCGCCTGATCCAGGTCGGCACGCCGAAAGAAATCCTCTACCAGCCTGCAGACGAATACGTAGACCGTTTCGTGCAGCGCCGTGTAGCTTCGCTCTAAGGAACCGCCTGTATGTCACTTGCCGAAAAAATCATCATCGCCGACGCGCCAGTTCGCTGGCAGGACGTGGTGGCAGTGGCCCGACACGGGGCGAAGCTTGAGCTGGCCCCATCGGCCTGGGCGCGGATCGAGAACGCCCAGGCGATTGTCCGGCGCATCGTGTCCAGCGGTGAACGCGCCTATGGCGTCAACACCGGGCTTGGCGCCTTGTGCAATGTTTCGCTGCAGGATGAACAGCTCAGCCAGCTGTCGCATAACACCTTGCTCAGCCACGCCTGTGGCGTGGGCTCAGCGCTGTCGGACGAACAGACCCGAGCAATAATGTGCGCAGCCATCATCAATTTCAGCCAGGGCCGTTCCGGCCTTCAGCGCAAGGTGGTCGAGGCGCTGCTGAGCTTGCTCAACCAGCACATCACCCCGCAGGTTCCGAAACAGGGGTCTGTGGGGTATCTGACCCACATGGCACATATCAGCATCAGCTTGCTGGGCGTCGGCCAGGTCAGCTATCGCGGGCAGATCGTGCCGGCCCGGCAAGCCTTGAACGAGGTCGGCCTGGCGCCGGTCAAACTCGGCGCCAAGGATGGCCTTTGCCTGGTCAACGGTACCCCTTGCATGACGGGCCTGAGCTGCCTGTCTTTGGACGACGCCACGCGCCTGAGCCAATGGGCGGACATCATCGGCGCCATGAGCTTCGAGGCCCTGCGGGGCCAACTCGATGCCTTCGACCCCGAAATCATCGCGATGAAACCGCACCCCGGCATGCAGCGCGTGGGCAGTAACTTGCGTCACCTGCTCGACGGCAGCGAAATTATTGCCAATAGCCATGGCATTCGCACCCAGGATGCCTTGAGCATTCGCTCGATTCCGCAGGTTCATGGCGCCGCGCGCGATCAGCTGGATCACGCGGCGCGGCAGATCGAAACCGAACTCAACTCCACGACCGACAACCCCATGCTGCTCGGTACACCCGAGTCGTATCGGGTGGTTTCCCAGGCGAATCCGCACGGCCAGTCGGTGGCCATGGCGGCCGACTTGCTGGCTATCGCGGTGGCCGAGATCGGGGCGATTGCCGAGCGCCGACTCGATCGCCTGATCAACCCGCTGGTCAGCGGCTTGCCGGCTTTCCTGGTCAGCCAACCGGGTGTGAACTCGGGCATGATGATTGTCCAGTACGTGGCGGCTTCACTGTGTGCAGAAAACCGTCAGCTCGCACAACCGGCAGTCGTCGACAACTACGTCACCTCTGGTCTGCAGGAGGATCACCTGAGCATGGGCACCAACGCCGGGTTGAAGCTGCACCGCGCCCTGGAAAACTGTACGCAGATCCTTGCCATCGAATACCTGTTGGCGGCCCAGGCATTCGAGTTCCTCAAGGAGCAGCGCTTTGGCGCAGGTACCCACGTAGCCTGGCGGTTGTTGCGCGAACGGGTGCCGGCCTATGCCCAGGACCGTTGGCTGGCCCCGGACATCGCCAGCAGTGCATCGATCCTGAAGGATCCCGGCCTGCCAGGTGCTGCCTTTCCTTGGCTGCTATGACGCGTGCTGAACGGCGCCGTGCGATGGATTGTGTGCTTGGCGAACAGCGTCTGGGTGTTCACACTACAGCGCTTGATGCTGCCCCAAAGGATTACTCATGCTCTACATCGTCATGCTTGGCGGTCGCCACCCTCGAGCCCGTATCGAAGTCCACGATGTGGTCTTCGCCCAGGCCGACACCCTGGAACAGCTCCATCCCCAGTTGCGCGAAGCCTGGTTCGGCAGCGCACAAGGCCTGCACATCGACTCCTGGCTGGAAGTCGGCGGGGTCGATGGCTACCGTGTCGAACTGAGCCAGGTAGCCCCCGGCCCCGGCGCCATGCGCTTGTTTTTCCTGAACCTGGGCGGTTATGAACGGCAGGTATTCGGCGAAGCTCACCGGTACCTGCTGGTGGCGGCTGTCGACAAGGCCGAGGCCAAGCGCCTGGGCAAGCAACGCATGGCAGAAGATTGGCTCAAGCCGCATACCGACGCCGTGCTGGATGTCGACGATTGCCTGCCGGTCGACCTGGTGGCAGGACGCTATGTGCATCTGGTCAAGGGTGAGCATGCGGGTATCCGCCAGTTCAGCGACTACATCCTGCTCTGAAGCCTATGAGCCCAGGAAGTTGCTGAAGCCTTCGCGAATCAGGCGGCCGAAGTTGACCCCGGCGATCGACACCAGCGCTTTATACGCTCAGAGGTTTGCCTGGAAGAACGGCGTCAGATGCTGCAAGGCCTTATGCACGCCCGGGCCGTCGTACAGGTCCATGTGCGCCAAGCCGTCGAGCACCACCAACTCTTTGTTACCCTGTGCCTTGGCGTGCAATTCCTGGCTGTGCCACAGCGAACCGGCTTCGCTGCCGGCGATGACCAGCGTTGGCTGGGTCAGCAACTGCTCGACCAGGTCGAAGGCATCGAAGGCGACCCAGGCGCCCAGGCCGTTCATCAGCATCTTGTTCTGCGCGTTGGGGTGCTGGGCGCGAGGCGTAAGGTAGTAGTCGGCGGCTTCTTGCAGGTCACGGGGCGCGCTGGTGTCGCCCAGTTGCGGCACATAGGGGGCGTACACAGGCTCGGCGCCGGCCGCTTCGGCCGTACGTTGCCCGGCCAGGGCATCGAGCAGCGGCAGCAGGTCGTTGATCGAGCCCTTGCCCTCCCAGCCTTTGCGGGTGGCCGTGCCTACATTGACCGCGCTGGCGGTGGCCAGCGCCTTGATGCGGCGGTCGACCGAGGCGGCCTTGGCCGCAAAGCCGCCACCGGCGCAGATCCCCAACACACCGATACGCTGGGCGTCGACAAAGCCCAGGGTGGTCAGGTAATCAACCGCGCTGTACACATCGGCCACACGGTTCATCGGCTCATCGAGGAAGTGCGGCTCGCCGCCGCTGGCGCCCTGGTAGGACGCATCGAAGGCCAGGGTGACGAAGCCCTGCTCGGCCAGCAGCCGGGCGTAAGTGCCCGCAGCCTGCTCTTTCACGCCGCCACCTGGGTGGACGGTGACGATCGCAGGGTACTGCTTGTCTTCTTCGAACGCAGCCGGCAGGTAAAGGTGGCCAGCCATCACGATGTTGCCTCCGGGAGGGCAGCGCGCCGGGCAAGGGCGCGAGTGCTGGATTGCGCAGGGCGATATGCTTGCGCGGGTTGGCTGCTGCAACCGCCCTTCGTTGGAGACAAGTATAGAAAGCAAGGGGCCCCGCCTTATTGCCTGATTCGATGCGTTGCTTGCACGTTTCAAGGAAAGTGCGCGGTCATCGAGCACCATCCGAACCAGCCAGGGCCCAAGGACTAATCTGGACGAGTGAAGGCTGCCGCCGCTATGTTTAAACGCCATAGCGTTGAAATGATTGATGTTTTTTTAACGTTTTTTTGGCAATTGCTTCCTTATGGTGTCGGTCCGGTCCCTGAGGTAGCTGAAGATGAAATCGCCCTCTCCTGCTCAGTCACATGACACTGTCATCGCCGAGGCCGCCTCTTGGTGCCTGCGCATGCATGATGAGGCGTGCAGCGCCGAAGACCATGCAGCCTTCGAGCGTTGGCTACAGGCAGATCCGCTGCATACCTTCGAATACGCCAAAATGCTGGAAATCTGGGACCTCAGCGAAAAGTTGGCCGATTGCCCCACCCGTGCAAAAAAACTGCTCACCCTCTCCGCGGCTCGCGAGGAAGGTACGCTAGACATGTAGCGTGCCCCACAGTGCTGCGTGATCCTCAGCACCGCGGCGATTCTGCTCCGCACATCAGGCCAGTAACCCTGCTCCTGAGCTGCGCAATGCAGCGTCACAACCCATCACCGCAAAACCGCGTTTGGATGGTAGACTTCACCCCGGGTGCTAGCTGCATAACGCAGCAACGCAGGTTAAAGAACAGCGCAGGTCGGGCCGCCTTGCGGGGTTACTTGCGCCTATGCAAAAAATTCGAATCCCCCTTGCCCAACAACTGGCCCGTCGTGCGTTCGCCACGCTTGAGCGCTTCCTGCATGTCGAGGCCGTGAGTGGTTTTGTACTGCTCCTCGCCGCCCTGGCTGCACTCGCCTGGGCAAACTCTTCACTCGCTGATAGCTATGATGCGCTCTGGCACACACCGCTTACGTTCGGTGTGGGTTCGATGGTCTTCTCGCAATCCCTGCACTTCTGGATCAATGATGGCCTGATGACCATCTTCTTCCTGGTGGTCGGCATGGAGATCCGCCGGGAAATCCACGAAGGCGCGCTGGCAAGCCTGCGCCAAGCCACCCTACCCATGGCGGCAGCCGTTGGCGGCGTGGTTGTACCTGCCCTGATCTACCTGGCGTTCGCTCATGCACCACAAGAACAGAACGGCTGGGCAGTCCCCACGGCTACCGATATCGCCTTCGCGGTTGGCGTGCTCGCCTTGCTTGGCAAATCGATCCCGTCCAACGTACGTATCTTCTTGCTGGCACTTGCGATCATCGACGACATCATCGCGGTGCTGATCATTGCCATCTTCTATTCGGGCGGCCTGGACTACGCAGGCTTTGGCGTTGCCATCATCGGCATCCTGCTGGTTGTCGGCCTGCAGAAGATCGGCGTTGGCTCGGCCTACGCTTACGTGATTCCGGGCGCAATTACCTGGCTCGGCGTGCTGATGACCGGCGCCCACCCCACACTGGCTGGTGTGGTGCTTGGGCTCATGACACCCGTTCGCTCAGCACCCATGGGTGAGCGCCCTGTGGATGCCGTCAAACGGTTTTCCAACGACCTGTTCGGCAGCGCAAAAGCGCCAGAGCAGGACAGCAGCAACCTGATTGACCCACTGAAACGCCTACGGTTTGCCCAGCGTGAAATGGTACCGCCTGTGGTGCGGGTCCAGAGTGCACTGCACCCCTGGGTCGCCTTCGTGATAATGCCCCTGTTCGCGCTGGCCAATGCCGGGGTCGGGCTGTCTGGGGTAGACCTGTCTTCCCAAGGGCCATACCACGTCATGCTCGCTGTCACCCTGGCACTTGTCCTGGGCAAGCCCTTGGGCATCGTCGGCATCAGCTGGCTAATGGTGCGCCTGGGTTGGTGTGAGCTGCCCAAGGGTGTCACCTGGAGTGGCATTACCTTGATCGGCTTGCTGGCAGGTATCGGTTTCACCATGTCGATCTTTATTGCCAACCTTGCCTTTGTCGACCCAGGCGTACTGGGTGCAGCCAAGCTCGGCATCCTTACCGGGTCGCTCATTGCTGCCACCGTCGGGCTGCTGTGGGGCGCAGTCAGTGTTAGAAAAGCCGCCAGTGCCAAGCCATTGAACGCCAGCTAGCACAGCACCGTTTGCGGGCCGCGCTGAACCTCAGCGGCCCGCATTTCTGGCTCGTTACAGCAACCGACAAGTTGGTCTGCTCCTTGCTACACAACTGGCAAGCCGACGGTGATCGGTACCCACAATCACACTGCCGCTTTGGCGTTATCCGAATACTGCAACCACCCTCCGGTAACTGCAGCCCCCTCGGGCCAGAACGGTGCAGCCATGATTGCCTGTGTAACGAGAGGTGACAATGATCATCAACGATACAAGCCTTGCGAGTGGTGAATGCTTCAGTGAGTTGCAACTGTTCACCGAACAGAACCAGTTATTCCTGCATTACGACCTGGACAACGTGCGCAGCAGTGTCGGGCGGATATTCAAACCCCATGAACTGTCCGCCGTACGCACCGGCGAGACGGTAGCGGCAAGCATGCACCATGTGGTCCGTGGGGGCCTGTCACTGGGGCGCCTGGAGTATGCGACGGAGGTCAATATCGACCCCGGGCGGCTTGAGGATTTCTACCTGGTCCAGATCCCCATCCACGGCGGCGCAACCATCCGCTGCGAAGGCATGGAGTTCGAATCCTCTCCCTTGGTGGCCTCGCTGCTGTCACCCAGCCTGCCGGCGCGCATGCGTTGGCAAGGCGGTGCGCCGCAACTGACACTGCGCATCGAACAGGCCGACATGGCCTACCACTGCCGCCAGCACATCCCCCAGGCCAGCCAGCGCCTGCCGCGTTTTGACCCGCGCATGGACTTCTCGCGCCCGGGCGCCGCCTACTTCCTGCAACTGCTCAACACACTGGTCACCGCCATCGGCAGCCCGGAGCACCCGCTGCACCAACCGCTGGTGCTCAAGCAATTTGAATCGGCACTGCTCAATTCGCTGCTGTATGGCCAGCCCCACAGTGCGCTGGACAACCTCGACCGCCCGGCAGAAAGCACTGTCTCGCCCTACTTCATCAAGCGCACCGAGGCCTTTATCCGAGAGCACCTGCACGAGCCGCTCAGCGTCGAGTCGCTGGCCGAACAGGCTGGCGTCAGTGTGCGCACCTTGTTCGCGGGCTTTCGCACCTTCCGCAATACCAGCCCGATGGCCTACCTGCGCGAGCTGCGCCTGGAGCAGGTGCATGAGGAGCTGACCCGCAACGAGCAAGCTTCAGTGACCGATGTGGCGTTCAAATGGGGTTTCGCCCACTTGGGGCGGTTCGCTCAGGAGTACAAACGTCGCTATGGGGAACTGCCCTCGGCGACCCGACGGTTTCGAGCGTCCTGAAGGGACGGCGCGATTGCCTCAGCGCAATCGCGCCAGTGTAGCGGATGGCGACTCACCGAACGCCTTGCGATAATCGCTGGCAAAGCGACCCAGATGACTGAAGCCCCACTCCAGCGCCACGCTGGAGACACTGGCCGAGGCTCCGCCATTCAACAGCGCACTGCGCGCCGCTGCCAACCGATGATGCTTCAGGTAGGCCATGGGTGTCAGCCCATGATGGCGGCGAAACGCCTCGTAGAGTTTCTCCCGCGACACCCCCGCGACCTGCTCCAGATCATCCAGGCGCAAGGTTTCACGGGCATGCTGGTGAAGAAACTGGCGGGCACGCACCAGATACTCTGGAACGCGCTCCATTGCGCCCGGCTCCAGCTCCGCCGAATAGTTGCTCGGCTGGGCCAGCAGCAGGCCCCGAATCAGCAGGCATTCCATGTCGCGCGCCAGACGCGGCTGACCGTACAGCGCGCTCATCTGCGACCAGTGCTCCAGCACTTGGCGGATGCTCAACCACCAGGCGGCCACCGCCGCGCACCCGGTATCCATTTCTGCACGAAAACGGATTGGCTCGGCCAGCGGCCGCTGCAACAAGGCTTCGGCCACTTCCTCAAGCGCCTGCCGGCGGATCACCACCTGAAGTTTCTCGCAGTCCCCTCCCAGCTCCAGCGAATGGGATTCGAGGGGTGACACCACCAGGCCGCATGCTGCGTCGGATCGCACCTGGGCCCGCCCGCTGCGCAGGCGCTGCCGGCCGCGCAGTGGCAGGCTGATGCTGTAGGCGTCGAGGGAGCGGATATCGATGTTCACCTCCGTGCCGTAGGCGATACGCCCAAGCACCGTGCCCAACGCCGGCAGGCGCGTACCCAGGTGGCTGAAGCACAGCTGCTCCGGGTGCCGGGAGCGCAACTGGTGCGGGCCACAGATCTCGCTCATCCATTGCTGGGCCAGGCCCAGTTCGGCACAGCGATTGTGCAGCGTGGCAGCGACGCTGTGCATGGGCATCTCCCGTCAAAACAATGGTCTGGCTCAATTGTCCGGCGCAGTGCGGCCTCGCCACTATCCATTTTCTGCAGCTATTTGCAACCGTGTCATCCACGCACTGCAACGCCGGAAAAAATGGCTGATCAACGCCCATTAAGTGGCTAGAGCGAATGTGCTGCCAGCGCTTCAATCGTGCACACAACCCCAACAATGAGGACACGCCTGATGAGCGCCCGCAGCCTGACCCAATGGCAAACCTACGTCCAGGGTTGCCTGGACTTTCGCCCCGTCGAGGGGGTCTATCGCATCGCTCGCGATATCTTCACCGAGCCAGAGCTGTTCGACCTGGAGATGGAGCTGATTTTCGAGAAGCAGTGGATCTACGCCTGCCACGAAAGTGAAATCGCCAAGCCCAACGACTTCATCACCCTGCGCGCCGGCCGCCAGCCGATGATCATCACCCGTGACGGCAACGGCGAGTTGCATGCGCTGATCAATGCCTGCCAGCACCGCGGCGCCACCCTCACCCGCCAGGGCTCGGGCAACCAGTCCACCTTCACCTGCCCGTTCCACGCCTGGTGCTACAAAAGCGATGGCCGGCTAGTCAAGGTCAAGGCCCCCGGCGAATACCCGGAAGGTTTCGACAAGGCCACGCGAGGCCTGCGCAAGGCGCGTATCCAGAGCTACAAGGGCTTTGTCTTCATCAGCCTCGACAGCAACGCCAACGACTCGCTGGAAGACTTCCTGGGTGATGCACGGATCTTCTTCGACATGATGGTCGCCCAGTCGCCCACCGGCGAACTCGAAGTGCTACCCGGCAAATCGACCTACACCTACGACGGCAACTGGAAGCTGCAGAACGAGAACGGCCTGGACGGTTATCACGTGTCCACCGTGCACTACAACTACGTGTCTACCGTGCAGCACCGCCAGCAGGTCAACGCGGAAAAAGGCGGCAGCGGCAGCACCCTGGACTACAGCAAGCTGGGCGCCGGTGATGCCGAGACCGACGACGGCTGGTTTACCTTCCACAACGGCCACAGCCTGCTGTTCAGCGACATGCCCAACCCCGCCGTACGCCCCGGCTACGCCAGCGTCATGCCACGGCTGGTCGAGGAATACGGGCAGACTCGCGCCGAATGGATGATGCACCGCCTGCGCAACCTCAATATCTACCCGAGCCTGTTCTTCATGGACCAGATCAGCTCGCAGCTGCGTATCGTCCGCCCGGTGGCCTGGAACAAGACCGAGGTCATCAGCCAGTGCATCGGGGTCAAGGGCGAGTCCGCTGCCGACCGGCGCAACCGTATCCGCCAGTTCGAGGATTTCTTCAACGTCTCGGGCATGGGCACGCCAGACGACCTGGTGGAGTTCCGCGAGCAGCAGCGCGGTTTCCAGGCCCGCCTGGAGCGCTGGAGCGACATCTCGCGAGGCCATCACCGCTGGGCAGACGGCCCCACGCCCAACAGCGAGGCGCTGGGCATTCAACCGGTTCTGACCGGCCGCGAATTCACCCACGAAGGGCTCTACGTCAACCAGCACGGCACCTGGCAGCGCCTGCTGCTCGAAGGCCTGGCCCGCCGCGCGCTGCAACTCAAGGAGGTTCAGGCATGAACATCATCCAGCACTACGCCATCGAACAATTCCTGATCCGCAAGGCCGAACTCTGCGACGCCCAGGACTGGGACGCCTATCTGGAGCTGTTCGATGCAGACAGCGAATTCCACCTGCCGCAGTGGATCAGCGAGCACCGCTATGTAGAAGACCCGGACCAGGGCCTGTCCTACATCTACTACGCCGACCGCTCCGGCCTGGAAGACCGGGTATTCCGCCTGCGCACGGGCAAGTCCGCAGCTTCCACGCCGCTACCTCGCACCTTGCATCAGGTCAGCAACCTGCGGCTGCGTACGCTGGGCGACAACGAGTTCGAAGCACGCGTGGCCTGGCACACCCTGTACACCCGGCAGGGCCAGCAGAGCAGTTTCTTCGGCCACTGCACCTATCGCCTGCGACAGGCCGGCGAGACATTCCGCATTCGCCGCAAGCATGTACTGCTGCTCAACGACACCATCGATTCCGTGCTCGACTTCTACCACCTCTGAGGGCCGCCAGCATGACCCATAACGTTGCCCTCAGCTTCGCCGACGGCAAGACCTTCTTCATTGCCGTCAAGCCCGGCGAACTGCTGCTCGACGCTGCACTGCGCCAAGGCATCAGCCTGCCGCTGGACTGCCGCGAAGGCGTCTGCGGCACCTGCCAGGGCCGCTGCGAGGCCGGTCGCTATGAGCAAGACTACGTCGACGACGAGGCCCTGAGCGCCCACGACCTGGCCCAACGCAAGGTACTGGCCTGCCAGACCCGCGTGCAGTCCGATGCCACCTTCTACTTCGACCACGATTCCAGCCATTGCCATGCTGGAGAACCCCTGCTGCTGCGCAGCCGCGTAACCGATGTGGAGCTGGTATCGGCCAGCACCGCCATCCTGCACCTGGATGCCAGCGAGCAGCCAGACACCCTGCACTTCCTGCCCGGCCAGTATGCCCGCTTGCAAGTGCCCGGCACCGATCAATGCCGTGCCTACTCGTTCGCCAACCGGCCAAACCCTGGCAACCAGCTGCAGTTCCTGATTCGCCTGCTGCCAGACGGTGTGATGAGCAACTTCCTGCGCGAGCACTGCACGCCCGGTATGGAGATGTTGCTGGAGGCGCCGCTGGGCAGTTTCTACCTGCGTCAGGTGGAACGGCCGTTGGTGATGGTGGCGGGCGGCACTGGCCTGTCGGCGTTCCTCGGCATGCTCGACGAGATTGCCGAGCGTGGTGACTGCGGCTACCCGATCCAACTGTTCTACGGCGTCAACCAGGAAGCCGACCTGTGCGAAACCGCGCGCCTGGAGGCCCTGCGCGAGCGCATTCCCGGCTTCGAGTTCACCCCCGTGGTCAGCCAGCCCGGCGCCAGCTGGAGCGGAAGGCGCGGTTACATTCACGAGCACTTCGACCGAGAGCGACTGGTTGCCACGCCGTTCGACATGTACCTGTGCGGCCCGCCCCCCATGGTCGAAGCCGTGAAGAGCTGGGTCGCCGAGCAGGCCCCGGCCGGGGTGCAGGTTTACGCCGAGAAGTTCCTGCAAAGCGCCAGCCGGCGCTAACCCTGAAATAACGGCACAACAGAGGTAAACACAATGAGCCTGGGCATTTCTCGGAATGCCCAGGCTCAATGCATTCCGGGGGCACGCTCTGCTGTGCCAGGCACTCTTAAAAAAAAAGGCCTGCCAAATGGGCAGGCCAAACCTACATCAAGAGGCGAACACCGCCTCGATCAGAAGTGGTGGATATAGCGCACCTGCAACCGCGAGCCGTCCGGGCGGTTTTCCACGTCCTGCTCGAAATAGGCGTTGAACACGAGGTGATCGTCCTTGGAAAAGCTGTACATCGCACCCGGCCCGATTGCCCAGACCTTTTCCCGGCGCCCAGAGACTTCATGGCCATCTACCCGGGTGTCACTGATCTGCTTGAGCCAGTACCCGTTGATGCCCAGGCGCAGTTGCGGGGTGACCGCATACTCGGTAGCGAAGTTGGCGTGCAGCGCCTGGCCAGCCTGAATATCGTCGGCATCGCCAAAGCCGTAGTTGGGGTCGTGGTTCTTGAAGTTGTAGAGGTAATGCGCACGCACCGAGGCGGTCCAGTCGGGGGTGAACCAATAGGTCGCCGCCCAATAGGGGTTGAAAGAAACCGCATTGTTGCCGGGGTTGATGTCCTTCTTGTCGCTGTACTCGCCGGTGGGCAGGTTGACCTGCAATTCGATGCGGTGGACAAAGCGTGGGCCGTCCGGCCCCATGATCGGGTCGAACTGGATGAACGGCCCGATCAGCCAGTCACCCACCCCGCCCTGGTCCTTCAGGGCCGCGTTGTTCAAACCGTCATCGACCTTCATCCGGGTGACGATAGGCAACACCGTGTTCAGGCCCAGGCTGGCGTTGCCAACGCGCAGCTCAGACAGGTAGCTGACCTGAGTCACCGCCACCTGATAGTCCAGCTGGGTCTTCGGCAAGCCCAGCTTGTCGCCGTTCTTGTCTACCAACCGGTTCGCGCTGTAGTTCTGGAAGTACTGTTGCAGGTACCAGCCCGGCCCCGCCGGCAGGCCGCCGTCGAGAAAGCTGGTCAGGCCCAGGTTGACCACCGGCAGGTCATACGCTTGGGCCGCACCACTGCCCAGCGCAAGGGCGCAGGCCAGGTAACGGATGTTATTCATGCAAGGCTCCGAATGTTGTTTTTGGTGGCAGGAGACTCAACGGCCGAGTTCGGGGTGCGCGACGGCGACCCGGTACTGCCCGGCATGGAAGACCAGCGGTTCTCCGCCGCTGTATCGGTAGTGCTCGATTTCACCGAGGAAGATCAGGTGATCGCCGCCCTCGTACTGGGTGACGTTGCGGCACACCAGGGTGGCGATGGCACCGTCGAGCAGCGGTACACCGGCGGTTGCCTCTGCATGCTCGATGCCCGCGAACTTGTCTGCCGAGGGCCGCGCGAAGTGCCCGGACAAACCGTGCTGGTCGCTGCCCAGCACATTGATGGCGAAGTGGCTGGCCCCCAGGAAGTCGCTCACACTCGGCGCCGTGCGCGCCAGGCTCCAGAGCACCAGCGGCGGCTCCAGCGACACCGAGGAAAACGAATTGGCGGTCATCCCCACCTTGCGACCGTCGCTACCCCGGGTGGTGACCACCGTAACCCCCGTGGCGAACTGCCCAAGCAGGTTGCGCAGGGCCCGTGGCTCGCTGCTGTCGGCGGCGATCAGATTGTCAGGCAAATGCATTGCATTCATGCTCATGGCTCCTCAGGCTGCCTGCTGGCACAGCTTGTCAACGAAGGCCTGGCAGGCCTGGGCATCGAACCACCAGGGGGCAAATTGCCGTGGGTCGTCGAAGTTGTTGGCGATGATCGAGGCCAGCGCCTGCGACTTGCCGGCGGCGCCGAGCAGTTGCAGCAGGTGCTCGGGGGGCGGCAGCAGCATGCTGTTGGTCCAGCCGACTACATGCTGGGCGTAGTCCCAGTAACGCTCGAAGGTCTGCACCATCCATTGCGGGGTGAACGCCTGGTCGCCGTGGGCAACGATGGCATCGAGGTAGACCTTGCTGCACTTGGCAGCGTTGTTCGAGCCCTGGCCGGTGATCGGGTCGTTGACCACCAGGGCATCGGCCATGCCGAACACCGGCAGGCCTGACGGCAGCTCCAGCACCGGCTTGCGCACCATCGGCGTAAAACGTCCGGCCAGCACACCACCCGCATCGGTCAGCTCGACATTGCGGCAACGCTCGGCCTCCCAAGGCACATAGCGGCGAACAATTTCCAGGCTGCGCTGCAAATGCTGCTCGGGGCTCTGCACGTCTTGCCAGCAGTCCATCGGGCCGCCAGGCACGCCTTCGAACACCATGATTTCGCACGGCCCGCTCAAGGTCAGCGCCGGGAACACGAAGTACTCGCCTACGCCGGGGATCAGGTTGAAGGCCACCCGCGAATAGGGCGACATCGGCGTCATGCCTTTCACGTAGGTCAGCGCCAACGCCCGTTGCGGCTGGCTGAAGCAGGTGCGCTCGGCATCCTTGGGGAACAGGTTGACGATCTCGCCCTTGCCCGCCGCCAGCAGCACCAGGTCGTGGCTGACAGCCAACGCTTCCAGCTCTTTGACGCCGACGTCCTGGATGGTCAACTCGCCGCCACGGCGGACGAACTCATCCATCCACACCGGCATCTTCAGGCGCTGGTCCACAGCCTGGGCGTAGCGTTCGAGGCGTGCACTCCAGTCGATCAACTTGCTGCCTGGCTGTTCAGGGTGCGGCACGCTGAGGCCGATGCCTTCCACGGCGGGGCATTGTTCTTCCCAGAAGTTGAGGCCCAGGTCCCGTTCGGTCTGCAAGGCGGTGTTGAACATGCACTGGCTGGACATCACCTTGCCGGTACGGATCTGTTCAGCGGTGCGGTTGGTGGTAATGCTCACCTGGTAGCCCTGAGCAAGCAGCCCGAGCCCCAGTTGCAGGCCGGCCTGGCCGGCCCCGACGATAGCGATGCGACGCATGGAGTAACTCCCGTTGTAGGATTGTTTTTGTGGAAAACAGCGCGCTTGATGCGCGCTGGAAACACGCTTTCGCCAGCCTTATTCGGCCAGCCGTGGAATGGCCGGAACATTGCGCTCCGGCCCCATCACTGAGTAGCCACCGTCCACCGCATAGTCGGCGCCTGTGACGAAACTGGCCGCTGGCGAGCAAAGGAAGGCCACCACCTGGGCCACCTCGGCGGGGTCACCAAGGCGCCCCAGCAGGTGATAGTCGGCGGCCACCTGGTCGGCCTTGTTGCGATCACCGCCGCTGACCTCGGCGATGACCCGCGACCAGGTCCAGCCCGGCGACACCGAATTGACACGGATGCCGTCGCCGGCCAGGTCCATGGCCATGCAGCGGGTCAACTGCTTGATGGCCGCCTTGGACACCGGGTACAGCCAGCGCCCGGTCTGCGCGCAGCCAGCGGAAATCGAGGCGAAGTTGACCACCACCCCGCGGTTGGCCCTCAGCTCGTCGTGCAGTGCACGCACCAGCTGCACCGCCGACACCAGGTTGATGTCCAGGGCCCGCAGCCATTCTGCCCGGTCAGAAGCCAACCCTTGGTCGAGGTAGCTGCAAGCCAGGTTGATCACCATGTCGACCCGGCCCCAGCACTGCTTCACTGTGCCGACCGCCTGCTCGATGGCCGCATCGTCGGTCAGGTCCAGCGGCACAAACAGGCCTGCCTCAGCAAGACTTGACGCCACCTCGGCACCTTTCGGGTCGATATCCAACAGTGCCACCCGTGCCCCCGCAGCCACCAATACCTCGGCCACCGCCGCCCCGATCAGGGTCGCACCGCCACTGATCACCGCCACCTTACCTGCCAGATTCATGCTCATGGCTCAACCCTCGATCGGCAGGTTGGCGCTACTGGCCCAACCCGGCATCAGGCTGTTGGACGGCAGCGTCTCGTCGAGCAGTTTGTGCGCAGTCTGCACACCGGCCACCGGTAGGCCGCTGGGGTCGAGCAAGCCGATCTGCACCAGTACGCTGGCCTGGTCCCAGTAGATATGTTCGTGGTAGAGCTTCGGCCCGCGGAACTTGACCACACCAAGCATCGGGATCTCGACAAACCGCCCTGTGGGTGCCACGCCCGGCAGCATCCAGTCGATTTCCTGATCGTGGGTGAAGCTCATGATGAACTCGTCAACGATCTGCGACGCACCGACAGTGCGCGAGATCGGCGTCAGTGCCATGTCCTTCGGGTTGCCATGCACGAAGTGGTAACGGTAGAACCGCGCCAGCTCGCGATAGCCGACACCACCGGTCATGGTCGGGATATGGTTGACGTAAGGCTGCGGGACCATGGTTGCCATGGTCGCCGGCACATCGCGGGTATCGAACTCGTGGCGGACATGTTCATCCCACAGCGCCGACAGGTTGTAGTCCGGCCCGATGGTACGGCGCAGCGCTGCGATGCTGCGTTCATGGGCGAGCAAGGCCGAGGGTTTGTGGTAGTGGTCGCTTGCGGGGCGGGCAAACGCATGGTCGACACCCGGATAGACATAGGCCTCGGTGCCGGGCTTCTGATGCAGTGCGCGGATGATCGTTTCGCGGGTATCGGCCTGGCAGAACTGATCCTGTTCGGCAAAATGCAGCACCAGCCGGCCTGTCAGGCCTTCCAGTTCATGCAGCGCGTTCTCGATACCCACACCGTAGTAACCCACGGCGCAGGCCACTTCGGGCAAGCGGCACGCCGCCAGATAGGCCAGCTTGCCGCCGAGGCAATAGCCGACCACACCGAGGCCATCCGCGCTGCAAGCCTCCATGCTGCTCAGATGCCGCAGGCTGGCGGCAATATCGCGTACACCCAGTGCCTCGTCGAATGCCTGATACAGGGTGAAGGCACGCTGAAAATCCGCTTCGGTATAGCCCAGGTCCACGCCTGGCTCCTGGCGCCAATACAGGTCTGGCACCAGCACCGTATAGCCTTCTTGCGCTAGGTGGTCAGCCACCTCGCGCATGGCCGCGTTAACACCGAAGATTTCCTGGCACAGCACCACGCCCGGGCCACGGCCATCGATCGACGTGGCCAGGTAGGCCTGGAAGTGCTCGCCGGAATCGGCAGCGAGGGTGATGTATTGGCCCTTCATTGTTATGTCTCCAGTCGCGGGGGGGATGGAGACATATTCAGGCGCTGGAAACCAAAGGGCTGTCCGGGAGGTGCGTGAATTATCCGTTGAGTGCGGGAAATTCGGCCAGGTAGTTAGTTGCGTGCATCATCGCCGTCGCGCATCCCTGCGCACAGCCTGCGGCGGCACACCAAACCCACGAATGAACACCTCACGCAGGTGCCGGCGATCCCTGAACCCGGTCTCCCTGGCTACGACATCCAGGCTGTGGCGGCTCTGCTCGATCATCAAACGGGCTGCCTCCAGCCGCAGGCGCTCAACGGCCTTGGCGGGTGACTCACCGGTCTCAGCGGTGAATACACGGGTGAATTGCCTCGGGCTCAGGTGCACCACATCCGCAAGTTCCTCCACACTCAACGGGCGGCTGAGGTGTTTGCGGGCGTAATCCAGCGCGCTCTGGATACGGTCCGACTTGGGCGAAAGCGATAACAGTTCGGAATGCTGGGATTGCCCACCAGAGCGGCGTTGGTGCATGACCATCTTGTGCGCCACCGACCTTGCCAGCTCGGTGCCCAGGTCTTTTTCGACCATGCCCAGTGCCATATCCAGAGCGGCGGTCATGCCGGCGGACGTCCATACCGGCCCGTCGACAATGAAAATCCGGTCTTCCTCGACGTCGATCTTCGGGTGCAACTCACGCAGCTTGTTTGCATAAGCCCAGTGGGTGGTGGCGCGCCGGCCATCCAGCACACCGGCCTGCGCCAGCACGAAGCAGCCGGTACAAAGGCCTGCGGTGCGACGCGCACCGTCGACGAATCCACGCACGCTGGCGAGTACCTCTTCACTGGGGGGCGTGAGCGGGGTCAGCGTACCGGCGACCATCCAGGTGTCGGCCAGGCCCGGCGCGCTCAATGGCAACGTGTCGATATGCATCCCCAGGGAAGAACGCACCGTGCCACCCCCGATGGAAAAATTCTCGATCCTGTAAACCGCTTCGCCCGCCACGATATTGGCGAATTCGAATACGGTTTGTGTTGCCAGGGACATGACCTGGAAGCCTTCGGGTATCAGGTAGCCGACCCGGTGCATGATTGAAGCCCTCTTTGCGATGTCCTGAAAACGTATCATATACGTCATTTAAGTCGCAAAATACATTCTGCATGATGACTCCACACCCAAACACCGGAGCATCACCATGACGCAGCAATTCAAAGGCACCGCGCTCATCACGGGCGCCTCCACCGGCATCGGCTCGATCTACGCAGACCGTCTGGCCCGACGTGGCTATGACCTGGTGCTGGTAGCACGCAACCGCGAACGCCTTAACGCATTGGCCGCCCGGCTCACCAGCGAAACCCGGCAGAACGTGGAAGTGTTCCCGGCCGACCTGGCCAACGCAGCCGACCTCGCCAAGGTCGAACGCAAGCTGCGCGAAGACGCCAGCATCAGCCTGCTGGTGAACAACGCGGGTATCGGTACCCATACCGGCCTGCTGGAAAGTGACGTCGAGCGCATGGCCGAAATGATCAGCCTCAACATCACCGCCCTCACCCGCCTCACCTACGCGGCGGTGCCAGGCTTTGTCGCTCGCAAGCAAGGCGCGGTCATCAATATCTCGTCCATCGTCAGCCTGGCGCCGGAGCTGCTCAACGGCGTCTACGGCGGCAGCAAGGCCTATGTCACCGCGTTTACGCAAGCGCTTGCCAAAGAGCTGGCAGGCAAAGGCGTTCAGGTCCAGGCAGTACTGCCCGGGGCCACCGCTACCGACCTTTGGCAGACAGGCGGTTTGCCGCTCGAAAACCTCGACCCTGCCATCGTGATGTCGGCCGAGGACCTGGTGGACGGCGCCCTGCAGGACTTCGACAAGGGTGTGCTGATCTCCCTGCCTTCGGTGCACGACCTGCAAGCGTTCGAGCACTACGAAGCCAGCCGCCAGGCCTTGTTCGGCCAACTGTCCAGCAACCAGCTCGCGCCCCGCTACAGGGCCTAGTGACCAAGATGAACCCAAGCCGCACCGTTCATTTTCATTGAAGACGAGAAAGTCTTACTGCATTCAGGCTATTTTTCGAGCAAATCGAAACGCTTAGCCTGAATGCACTTTTCGACCACCCTGGAGGTAGCGCCAATGAAGGCCGTCGTTTACACCCAACCCGGTTTGCCGATCCACGCCCCACAATCGCTGTACGACGCGGAACTGCCCGCCCCCACACCCGGTGCCCGGGACCTGCTTGTCGAAGTCAGGGCCATTGCTGTCAACCCGGTTGATACTAAAATCCGTGCAAGCCGCGGCGGTGACCAGCCACAGGTGCTGGGCTGGGACGCTGTCGGCGTTGTCCGCGAGGTCGGGCCTGAGGTCACATTGTTCCAACCGGGCGATGAAGTTTTCTACGCCGGCGCCATTGACCGCCCGGGTAGCTACAGCGAGCTGCATGTGGTGGATGAACGCATCGTCGGGCACAAGCCTCGCAGCCTGGACAATGCCAGTGCCGCCGCCCTGCCCCTCACGTCCATTACCGCCTGGGAGCTGCTGTTCGACCGCCTGGGCGTTGAAGAAAACGGTGGCGAAGGCCAGCGCCTTCTGGTGGTCGGTGCCGGTGGCGGGGTTGGCTCCATCCTGGTCCAGCTTGCCAGCAAACTCACTCGGCTGACCGTCATCGGCACAGCGTCAAGGCCCGAAACCCAGGCGTGGGTAAAGGCGCTGGGCGCCCATCATGTGATCGATCACGCCGAGTCGATTCCGCTTCAGCTGGAGGCGCTCAAGCTGGGCCCGGTCGATTACGTGATCAGCCTCACCCATACCGACACCTACCTGCCGCAACTGGTGGAAGTGCTTCGCCCACAAGGCAAGCTTGCGTTGATCGACGACCCGGCGCAGCTGGATGTCATGCCGCTCAAGCGCAAGTCACTGTCGCTGCACTGGGAACTCATGTTCACGCGTTCCCTGTACAAGACCGAGGACATGATCAAGCAGCACCAACTGCTCGATCGCGTTTCGCAACTGGTCGACAGTGGTGTGCTCAAAACCACCCTTGGCGAACACTACGGTACGATCAACGCCGAGCACCTCAAGCGCGCCCACGCCATGGTCGAAAGTGGAAAAGCGCGCGGCAAGATTGTGCTGGAAGGCTTCTGATTGCGCGCCAGGCGCGCCACCCCGTGCGAGTCTGGCCGGCAGCACCGCTACCAGTTGTAACTCAGTGAGCCGACCACGCTGCGTTCATCGCCATAGCGGCATGAGTTGGCGCAATACAGGTAACGCTCATTGGCCAGGTTCTGGGCGCGAGCACTCACCTGCCATTGGTCGTTCACCCGGTAGGTGACGCGGGCATCGAACAGGGTATAGGCCGGGATCTTCCGGTCACTCACGCTCGGCACGGTGTGCGTCGTGCCGTTGTAGCGGGCGCCAGCGCCCACGCTGACGTCGGGCAACCCTAGCCCGCTCAGCCGGTAGTCCAGCCACAAGGCGGCACTGTGGTACGGCGTGCCTTCGATGCGCGAGCCTTCGAGTACCTTGTCGTTGTCGGAAATGATGTGCGCGTCGGTATAGGCGTAGGTGGCGTTCATCGCCAGGTCGGGTGTCAGTTGCGCCTTCGCTTCCAGCTCGAAGCCCGTACTGCGTTCCTTGCCGGTTTGCTCGTCGAAGTCGGAGCCGGCGATCGAGGTCAACACATTGCGCTGGGTCAGTTGATACACCGCAGCGCTGATCAGCAACTCACGGTCGGCGGGCTGATAGCGCACACCGACTTCGTACTGCTCGCCTTCGGTAGGCTCGAAGGTGTCACCCTTGCTGTCGGTGCCTGCGGACGGCAAGAACGACTGGCTGTAGCTGACATAGGGCGCCCAGCCATTGTCCGCCAGGTACACCAGGCCGACACGGCCGGTGGTCTTGCGGTCGGTGACGGTGCTACGCGAGCCGTCGCGGTAGTTGCGTGTGTCGTTCTCGGCCCAGTCCTGGCGCAGCCCCAGCATGACCACCCAGCGCTCATCGAACTTGGCCTGCTCTTGCAGGTAGACACCCATTTGCGTGCTGTGCAAATCCGAACCGCTGTCGACGGCGGTGTTCACCGTCGGCAGGTTGCCATAAACCGGATTGGCCAGGTCCAGGGTCGGCGCGCTGCCGCTGTGCCGGTGGCTGTCGTAGGTCTTGCGGTAGTAATCGATGCCGCCGAGCAGCGTATGCTGCCAGTTGCCGTGGGCAAGCTGGAGGGTCAGGTTGCTGTCGCTGGTCCAGCCCGTGGAAATGTCCTCACGGACGTTGTAGCTGCGGGTCAGGTTGTTCAGGTTCGCGCCGGTAACCCGGCTGTTGTTCAGGGTGATGTAGTCATAGTCGCTGCGTGATTCGAAATAACGGGTGGCATGGTGCAATTGCAGGCTATCGCTCAGCCGGCTTTCCAGCAGATAGCCGAACGTTTGCAGGGTGCCATCGTAGTCGTCGAAGCCTGGCTCGCCGGGAAACAGGCCATAGGGCACTTTGTAGCCCGGGGTGTTGCTGAAGGTGGTCAGGTCGTAGCGGATGGGCGGGGTCAGCGTGGTTTGCGTGCGCTGGTGGCTGGCCAGCAGCGTCAGGCGGGTGTCGTCGTCCATTTGCCAAGCCAGCGCGGGCGCGATGTACTGCTTGTCGTCATCAATCTCGTCGAGCTGCGTACCACTGTCGCGCACCAGCGCGGTCAAACGGTAGCTGAAGCGCCCTTGGTCATCCAGCGCGCCGCTGTGGTCGGTGGACATCTGCCGGCGCTGGTGGTTTCCATATTCCAGGTTGAGCTCGTGCAGCGGGGTGAGGGTCGGCCGCTTGCTGATGGTATTGATCAAACCACCGGGCGCCAGTTGGCCATACAGTACAGACGAGGCGCCCTTAAGCACCTCGACGCGTTCCAGGCCATAGGGCTCCTGGCCGCCTTCGAACTGTGTGCTTTGCATCTTCATGCCATCGCGCAACACGCTTCCGGTGCGCGGGCCAATGTCAAAACCGCGCAGCCGGTAGTCATCAGCCACGCGGCTGTAGCCATTGGGCTGGGTCACCACGCCGGCGGTATAGCCGAGTACATCCGCCAGGCTGTCGTGCTGGCGCGACACCATCTCCTCGCGCGTGATCACCGACACCGACTGGGGTATCTCCAGCAGCGGCGTATCGGTCTTGCTCATGGTCGCGCTGCGTCGGGCGACCTTGCTGTAGGCCGGGCCCCAGGCATCCTGCTCGTACACCTGGCCGGACACATTGATGGCGCCAAGGTGCACCGCATCGCTTGCACGCAGTTCGATGCTCAGTGCGCCGCCGGGCGTAACGTTCAACTGCAATGCAGTGCCTTGCAGGGCCTGATGCAAGGCGTGCTCGGTACTGAAGCGGCCACGTAGTGCAGGTGCCGTCAGGCCGCGAGTGAGCGAGGCGTCATAGGAAATGCTGCGCCCGCTCTGCCGGGCGATGGCGGTCAGTGTGGCATCCAGCGCGCCGGCCGGCAGGTCGAAGGCAAGCACGTGCTGTTGGCCACCAGGCTCGCTCGCAGCGCCAGTGGGAGCGTGCAGTGTGCCCAAGGCCAGGGCGAAGGCCAGCGGTGTCAGGCTGAAACGGTGTGTTCGGTACATGGGCAACGGTCCCGGAAGGTGGTCGATGCCAGCTATGTGACGCGAGTGGCTCTGTTATTAAGGGGGTGATGAAAAAAAATCAGTGAAGGGTCACCTCGGTCCACCAACCGAAGCGTCGCTCGACGCGCACAGGCAAGGTTTCTTGCAGTGTGCGCAAGACCTGCCCGCTTTCATCCAGCGGGAACACCCCCGATACCCGCAATGCCGCAGCGTCAGGGCTGATACGCAACAGGCCACGGTGATACGGACGCAGGGCATCGATAACGGCGCTCAGCGGCTGGTCGTGAACTTCCAGGTAGCCGTCTTCCCAAGTCCCCTCGCCAGCACGGGCAGGATCCAGCGCACGAATCCCCGCACTGGACAACACAGCGCCCTGACCGCTGCCCAGCTCCAGACGGGCACCGTTCGGCGCCAACAGTTGCACCCGCGACTCCTGCACCCAGACGTCGGCAGCCTGGTCGCGCAGGTTGACGGTAAAGCGTGTGCCCAAGGCGCGCACCTCGCCAAAGGCGGTGACAACGATCAGCGGCCGCTGCGGGTCGGCGGCAACCTGAATGCTCAACGCCCCCTCACGCAGGAACAGCGTGCGCGAGCGGGCGGTGAAGGCGACGTCCGCACGGCTCTGGGCATTGAGCACCACAAGGCTGCCGTCCTCCAGGGTGAACGGCCTGCGCTCGGCCAGGCCGGTCTGCAAGTCGCTCCCCGGAACGGGCAACAAGCCAAGACGCTGCAACCACCAGCCACCAGCACCCACCCCGGCGACCGCCAAGGCACCACGCAATAGCCGCCGCCGGCTGGCGGACTCGGTGCTGAGCACCTGACGAGCCAGTGGCGGCATATCGGCGAACGCCATGCCCAGGCGCTGTTCAAGGCGTTGCCAGGCCACTGCATGGTCCGGGTCAAGGCTTAGCCATTGCTGGAAGCGCTGGCGATCTGCAGCGCTCATGGCCCCTGAACGGTGGAGCGCCAGCCAGTCGATGGCCTCGGCCACCGCCGGTGGCAGTCGAGTCTTGGGCATGTTTATTCCAAGGCCAGGTAGCACAAGGTCAAGCCCTTGGCCACGTACTGATGCACGCGAGGCGCCGAGATACCCAGCCGCGCACCGATTTCGGCATAGGTGAGGCTCTCCAGCTGGCTGTACAGAAACGCACTGCGCCCTAACGGTGACAGGCCCGCGAGCATGCTGTCGAGGGCGCTCAGGGTTTCCAGTGCCTGTACCTGCTCTTCGGCTGAGGGCTCATAACCCGGCGCCTGCTGGCTGAGCGCTTCAAGGTAGGCACGCTCCAGGTCGCGCCGCCGCCAACTGGCGAACACCAGTCGCTTGGCAATCGTGGTGAGCAAGGCACGCGGTTCGTGGATGCCCTGCGGGTGTGGCATTTTCACCACCTGTGCAAACGTCTCCGACGCCATGTCGGCTGCGTCATGGCGGCAGCCCAAGCGTGCGCGCAGGCGCTGTAGCAGCCAGTCATGGTGGTCGCCGAACATCTGCTGCAGGATGCGGTTGCGTAGCGCGAGGGGCTGATTATCGAGAGGCGCGTAAGGCATGGCTAATTTGCTAATGGGAACTATTAGCAAATGATGCCGTTAGATTGGCATTACCGCAACCGATCACCAGGCGCGCCGGCGGGCTACCTGTGCTGCTGGCTCGCCCACTCGCGCACCGCTTCAGCAAACAGCCGCAGGGCTATCGGTGGGTGCCGATTGGCCGGGTAGTAAAGACACGCGCCGCCGTAGCAAGGCCCCCACTCGGGGAGCAGGTAAACCAAAGTCCCGGCCTGCAGGTGCTCCTCGACCTGGTTATCAGGCACCCAGGCAATGCCAACGCCAGCCAGTGCGGCCTCGATCATCAAGTTGATGTTGTCCATCGTCATCGGCCCGTCGACATCAACGCTGGCAGACCTGCCCGAATGATCGAGGTCCCAGCGAAACAGCGCGCCGCTAGCAAAACGAAACCGGATGCAGCGATGGGACTTGAGGTCGTGAGGCGCCTTGGGCGCGGGATGACGCGTCAGGTACTCAGGCGAAGCGACAGCTGCAAACCGGATATCGGGGCCGAACCGCACGGCAATCATGTCTCGGGGCACATCGTCATGCAGCCGAATACCTGCATCGAAGCCGTCTGCGACGATGTCGACCAGCCGACTATCGGCCACGCACTCGATATGTATCTGAGGGTTGTCGCGCAAAAATTGCGGTATGACATGGCGAATCAACGGTTTAAAGGACGACTCCGACGCACTTAACCGAATGGAGCCGGACGGCGTGCTGCGCTCGGAAGTGACGTCATTCACCGCGCATTCGAGGTCCTTCAACAGCGGCTGAACACGCAGATAAAGCGCCTCCCCCGCCTCGGTCAACGCCACAGATCGCGTGGTTCGATTGAACAACCGCAACTCAAGGCGTGCCTCCAGCCCTCTCATCGAATGGCTCAACGCAGAAGGCGAAAGCCCAAGTACTTTCGCCGCGCCGGTAAAGCTTTTTTGCTCAGCGATCGCGACGAACGCGGTCAGCTCTGGCACGCCAGCCCGAATCATTGATGAATTCCCCTCAACTACCCATGAAGACATCTGCCAATTGTTGAGCATTGCACACGAGTTTACAGTTTGTTGGTCATCTACATCCTTGTGAAGGAGACCAGACATGCAGAAACGTCAGCTCGGCAAAAGCGGGTTGGAAGTATCCACCCTGGGGTTAGGATGCATGGGCATCAGTTTTGCCTACGGCCCAGCCTTGGAAAAGCAGGCGGCTATCGCGCTGATCCGGGATGCCTTCGACAAAGGTGTGACCTTTTTCGATACCGCAGAGGCATATGGGCCATTTACCAATGAAACGTTGCTCGGCGAGGCCCTCGCCCCGTTTCGCGATCAGGTGGTGATCGCCACCAAGTTCGGCTTCAAGAATGGCGTGCCTGCCGATGGGCTGGATAGCCGTCCCGAGACTATCCGCAAGGTCGTAGAGCAGTCCCTCCAGCGCCTGAAAACTGACCGCATCGAGTTGCTTTACCAACACCGCGTCGACCCGCAAGTTCCCGTGGAGGACGTCGCGGGCACGGTCAAAGCGTTGATCGAGGAAGGCAAGGTGCTGCATTTCGGCATGTCGGAAGCCGGGGTAGACGCCATTCGCCGCGCGCATGCCGTGCTGCCGGTTGCAGCGCTGCAAAGTGAATATTCCCTGTGGTGGCGCGAACCGGAGCAGGCCATTCTTCCTGTCCTGGAGGAACTGGGGATTGGCTTCGTGCCCTTCAGCCCGCTTGGCAAGGGTTTCCTCACAGGCGCCATCGACGCCAATACCCAATTCGCAGCCGACGACTTCCGCAACGTGGTACCGCGCTTCACTGAAGAAAGCCGTGCAGCGAACGCCAAACTGGTCGAAGTACTCGGCGCCATTGCCGACAACCAAGGCGCGACTCGCGCTCAAATAGCGCTAGCTTGGCTGCTGGCCCAAAAGCCGTGGATCGTCCCGATTCCAGGCACCACCAAACGGCATCGCCTGGAAGAAAATATCGCGGCAGCCAAGGTCAGCCTGAGCGACACCGACCTGGCCGCCATTGCGACCGCGCTGGAGCACATCCAGATTGTTGGCGACCGCTACCCGGCTCACCTGCAGAAAAACGTCAACCGCTAAGGCTGCTCGCCCGCGAGAAAGGCTTTGCTGATTTCACGGAACTGTTCGTGGCTTGCGCTGCGCAGTAGTTCGAACACGACCATTTCGCGGGTGACGACCTGAACGCCAGCCGCCGCCATGCGCTGGAGCGCCGCAAGGTGGTTTTCCGCTGTGCGGCTCGACGTGGCGTCGGCGACCACGAACACCTGCTTGCCGCTGGCCAGCAGGTCGAGTGCGGTCTGCAGCACGCACACATGGCATTCGATGCCACAGAGAATGACCTGCCCCCGCTGCATCATCGCCTGCGGCAGGCATTCGGCGGGTACGCAAGAAAAATGCAGCTTCTCCACCACTGGCGCCGTGGCGCAGGCTTCCTTCAGCCGTGCCAGGGTCGGGCCGAGGCCTTTGGGGTACTGCTCGGAAAACACCACAGGCAAGGCCAGCCGCGCGCAGGCAGCCACCAGCCACTCGACCCGTGCGGTGAGGCGCTCGGCCTCATGCATGGCGCCTATCAGCTTTTCCTGTACATCGACAACCAGCAACGTCGCCTGGCTTGCATCAATCAGAGCACCACTCATAACGCACCTTTCCATTTGTTGTTGTCTGCTTCGCTCACAGCACCGCACCGATTGCAGCTCAAGCCGCACTCTACAGGATTTGTCCACGTACCTTTAACCCCGTCCACGCGCAGCGTTCCGGGTGAAAACCAACAATCACCAACGCAGCAATCGCGGCCCCAATACCGCACCCAGCACGGTCGGCACCAGCATCCCCAGCACATACCATACCCCCCAGAACGGCACGCCCATTTCAGGGCAATGCAGGCAGTAGGCCAACGTCGCCGTAGCGCCTGCGAGCAAGCCCCCCGCCGCGCCGGCCTGGCGCAGGCGGGTTGGTGCCAGGCCGCGCAAGGCAACGAACACCGCGATAAAGGCAGGCACAGAGAGCAAGGTGATGTTCAACGGGCAGGTGCGCCAGGTGCGGCCCAGGATCAGCTCGGCGCGGGCTTCCAGCGGAGCGCCAGACAGGCTCACGGCCGCGCCCAGCCAGACCAGCAGCAACGGCAACCCCAACAACGCCCAGCACGCACCGCCTTGCACACCCGGCCTGGCCAACCGCTGGGTCAGCCACAGTGACAGTATTGCCAAACTGCCGGGCAAGGCCAGCTTGGCCCAGAACAACGGTGTGGACGCGACCAGCGCCAGATCGTTACGGACACCGAACAGGGTCACGGTCAGCAATACCGCGCCCAGCATACCGCCCAGCAACGCCATACCCAGACGCCGCGCCAGCACATGGCGGTCCACCGGCCCTTCCCCGGCGGCCAACAGGGCAATCAGTTCATCGGTCTTCATCGTCGCCCTTGCCTCCTATCAACTTGGCCAATGCCTTCAAGCCCCGGTGGATACCAACCTTGACCGCCGAGGCGGAAAGCCCGGTCACGCGTGCAGTCTCCTCCACCGACAACCCCTCCAGCTTGACGTGAACGATGGGCAGGCGCTGGCGTGGCGGCAACTGTGCCAACAGCTTGCCCAGATCCCGCGTGGCCTGGGCCGCCTCTTCCACACCGGCGGCAAACAGGTCGCTGTCATCCTCCAGCCCGTCGTGCAGCGCATCGTGGCGGGCATAACTGCGATAGTGATCCGCCAGCTTGTAGCGGGCAATGGCCTGCACCCAGGCGGTCAGCGGTTGCTGGGCCTGGTAGGTGTGGCGGGCGTTGTGCACCGCCAGCAACACGTCCTGTAGCAGGTCTTCCACTTCGCCGGGGCGCTGCGCCAGGCGCCTTAGTAAAAAACCACGCACATGCACCGCCAGCGCCGCCAGAAAGGCCCTGTACGCCACGGCATCGCCCGCCAACCCTTGCAGCAGTAACGCCTGCAACCGGGCTTCGCGTGCGATGAGTGCCTGCTGAGAAGTAGTTCGTAGCATTGGCCGCCCGGGTTACATCCACCGTGGAGTTTTTACCTAGGGTTGTTGCCTTCATACGTTAGGCGACGGCTACGACGCCGGGAATTTTTTTCCAGTGCCTGTAACCCGATCCGCCCAAGCCGCGAACTAGTTCATGAGCCGCCGGTACATCGCCACGGCCCCACTTCCCGGAGACGCATCATGAAAACCCTCGCCCTCACCACCGCTGCCCTCGCACTCGCCTCACTGGCCGGTGCCGCCCTGGCCGCCGACGCGACCAACAACGCAACCGGCGCCGCCATGGAAAAATGCTACGGCGTTGCCATGGCCGGCAAGAACGACTGCAAAGCCGGCGCCGGCACCAGTTGCGCCGGCAGCGCGAAGAAGGACTACGACGGCATGCACTGGAAAAACGTACCCGCTGGCACCTGCACCTCCATCAAGACGCCCAATGGCATGGGCTCGCTGTCTCCGGTCAAGTCGTGAGCGGAGGCCGCCGATCATGAACGGGATCACCTGCATGGGCGCCGGCCTGGGGCTCAAGGCCGAGCACTTTGCCGAAGCCTGGGCTTGCCAGGCCAACGGGCTGTGGTTTGAAGTGCACCCGGAAAACTACATGGTCGGCGGCCCACGGCTGGACGGGTTGCAGCGCATTGGCGAACGCCATCCACTGTCACTGCACGGCGTCGCGCTGTCACTGGCGGCCGATGCCGTACCCGATGCGCAGCACCTGCGTCGCCTGCGGGCGCTGGTCGATCTGGTGCAGCCGGCCTTGGTGTCGGAGCACCTGGCCTGGTCGACCTGGGGCGGGCAGTATCACCCTGACCTGCTGCCCTTCCCCCGCAGTAACGAGGCCCTTGCCCGTATCAGCGACAACATCCTGCGTACCCAGGACGCGCTGGGGCGCAGCCTCTCGCTGGAAAACCCCAGCCATTATCTGGAGCTGGATGGCCACGACTGGGATGAAACCGAATTTCTGCATGAACTGGTGCGCAGGACGGACTGCGGCCTGTTGCTGGATGTCAACAACGTATACGTGAGTGCCCAAAACCTCGGCTTCGACGCCGCCGGATACCTTGAGCGGTTCCCGGCAGGGGCAATCCGCGAAATACACTTGGCCGGCCACAGCCAGGACGCCCAGGGCACGCTACTGATCGACTCTCATGACGCGGCCATCGCCGCACCGGTCTGGGCCTTGTACCAGCAGGTGATCGCACGCATCGGCCCACGCCCGACCTTGATCGAGCGTGACGGCAACGTGCCCGCCTTCACGGAACTGCTAGCCGAACGCAATACCGCCCAGGCGCTGCTCGATCAGGCAGGAGCACGACCATGAACCTTTCCCTTGGCCAGTTTCAAACCGCCTTTGTCGAGGCGCTGTATCACCGCTCTGCCCCGCAATTGGCCGTGCTGACTGGCCAGGCAGCGTTTGCGGTGTATCGCAACACCGTGCTGGCAGGTTGTGTTGATGCCCTTCGCGCCAACTTCCCCGCCGTCGAGGCACTGGTCGGCCCGGCCTGGATGCAGGACGCTGCCGCAGCCTACGCACAATGCACGCCCCCCGACGACCCGCGGCTGATCCGCTACGGTGCGACGTTTGCCGATTTTCTCGAACAGCAGCAAGCCCATCACGGCTTGCCGTACCTGGCCGATGTGGCACGCCTGGATTTCGCCTGGTGCGAAGCCTTCAGTGCCCTTCGCGAGCCCTGCCTTGACCTGGCCGACCTTGCCGGCATGACCACCACGGACCTGACGTGCAGTTACCTGGCCCCGCGCAGCAGCGTGCGCTGGTACTGGTTCGCGCAAACTCCGGTGTTCAGCCTGTGGCGCCACAGCCGTGAAGGCCTGGCCTGGCCGCAAGACCAGCCCTGGCGTGCAGAAGGCGCTTTGTTGAGCGGCACTGACGAAGGTGTCGTACAACAAGCGCTGGAAATGGGGGGCTGTGCGTTTCTCGATGCCTGCGCCCAAGGCCTGACGCTGGAGCGGGCCTCACAGGTTGCGCAGCAGGCTCAGCCCGACCTGGACTTCGCCGCCCTGCTCGGCCGACTGCTGGCCGCCCAGGTGTTTCGTCCACTTTCCTTCGCTTGAGGAACCACCATGGACATCACCCACACCTCGCGCACTGGCCACGGCCTGCGCCAACGCTGGAACCACCTCGCCGAACGGCTGCACCTGCTGCTGAGCGACACACTGTTATGCCTGGTGGCACGCCTTGCCATTGCCTCGATCTTCTTTCTGTCGGGCCGTACCAAGGTCGAAGGCCTGCTGACCATCACGCCCAGCACCTATGACCTGTTCCAGAGCGAATACGCCCTGCCGCTGGTGTCCCCCTGGCTGGCGGCCCACCTGGCCGCGTATGCAGAGCACCTGTTCCCGCTGTTGCTGGTACTGGGCCTGTGCACCCGCCTTTCGGCCCTCGCCTTGCTGGGCATGACCACGGTGATCGAAGTGTTTGTCTATCCCGATGCCTGGCCAACGCACTTGTCCTGGGCCGGCTTGCTGCTGTTGTTGATCGGGCGGGGAGCCGGTGCGTTGTCGCTTGATCGGCTGCTGGGCGTGAGATGACCCGCCGTTGTAAAATCAGGCTCGCGCCTCGGTTTTGCGATGGCTTGGCAGACAAAGGCAGTTCGGGAGGGGCTGGTGGCAGACCATGTTGACTACAAGCGCAATAGCGAAATCCCCGGCCTGGTGCTGAGCGAGGGGCGGTTTTCCAGTTTTCGCTTTGATCGCCATTATCACCTCGACTACCACGTAGGCCTGATTACCGAGGGTGTGCAGCGCCAAGGGCTGAACGGCGAATCCGTGCTGCTTACCCCAGGCACCATTCAATTGATGCCGCCGTGCGAAATCCATGACGGTGTCAGTGCCGATACCGCGTCCTACACCCTCAAGACCTTTCGCGTTTCGGCCGCCCTGCTCAAGGATGTCACCGAGGAGCTGACCGGGCACGACCGGTTTTCTGCGCTTGGCGGCGCGCTGTTGCAAGACCCTGGGCTGTCCATGGAACTGGCACACTTGCACAGCACGCTGGCACAGGGCATACCCGCGTCGCCCTTGTTCGTCGAGTCGCAATGGCTGACATTGCTCGGCCGCTTGTTCAGCGAAACCCGCATGGTCAAGCAGCAGTTCGTCAAAGGCACCCTCTCACCGCTGCAATGGCGCAGGGTGACAGAGCACTGCAACGCCCACCTGGCAGACAAGATCACCTTGCTGGAACTGGCCGCGTTGTGCGGCCTTGAGCGCTTCCAGTTCCTGAAAATGTTCAAGCAGACCGTGGGCATGACGCCCCATGCGTGGCTGGTTCGCCTGCGCCTGGAGCGCGCCTGCGAACTGCTCAGCCACACACAGTGGGAGCTGACCAAGGTTGCTCAGGAAGTCGGCTTCTACGATCAAAGCCATTTCAACCGGGCCTTCAAGCAGGCGTTTGGCGTGGCACCTTCGCTGTACTGACGCACGCCCCTTCCAGATCACTCAATTTTATACAAGCGCGCCACGCACAGGCTTCTTAACCTTGGGCACCGGGCCGGACACCGCATTGTCCCCGCCCCGTACTGATAGAAACGGTCAAGGAGCCATTGATGACACTGCGCGCGTATTACACAAGCGATGAACTCACCCTGCGCACAGACGTGCTGAGCTGCACGCCAACGGATGATGGCAAGTTCCAGGTGGTACTGGCAGAAACGCTGTTCCATCCGCAAGGCGGTGGGCAACTGGCCGATCAGGGTGTCATCGCTGGCATACCGGTCAAGGGCGTAAGCCAGAATGAAAACCAGGTCATCCATGTCCTTGAGCAGCCGGTTCCACTTGGCCCTGCCGAAATCGCTGTCTCACCTGACGTTCGCAGCTTGCACGCCCGCCTGCACTCCGCAGGCCACCTGATCTCTGGCGTAGGTCAGCTCTTGGGCTGGCAGCCGGTCAAGGGGCACCACTGGCCGGGTGAGTGCCGGGTGGTGTTCGAGCGCCAGCCGCACTCCGAGGCGCTGACGGCCGAGCAGCTGGAGCACGCCGTCAATCAACTGATCAACGATGACGCACCTCGCCACCTGCTTGACCAGAACGGCCTGAGAACGGTGTGTTTCGGTACGCTGCCCATGCACGGTTGCGGGGGTACGCATGTTGTATCCGCTGGCGAGATCGGTCTGGTCAAAGTGCTCAAGTTCAAAGAAAAGAAGGGCCAGCTGTCTGTCCATTACGACATAGGCAACTGATCGGCCGCACTGCCCGGCTACCAGGCCGCAAGCGGTGTACATGCAATCGACTTTACAGGAGGCCACCGCGTGGACTACATACCTCAACTCTTGACCATTGCTGCGGTCATGCTGCTGGGCTGCATAAGCCCGGGGCCGGACTTCATCGCCGTCACCTCCAACGCGTTGATCAGCCGCAAGCGCGGCCTGGGGGTTGCCCTGGGCACCACCCTGGGCATCTGCGTCTGGGCCGTGATGGCGGTCATTGGCCTGGGCGTGCTGCTCACCAAACTGGCCTGGCTGTACGACGCCATCCGCGTGGTCGGGGTGTGCTACCTGCTCTACCTTGGCGCCAGAATGCTGCTCGGTGCCCGCCGCCCCTATCAGGAGCTGGCGATCGCCACCTCCAGCAATACCACTACCCCAGCGCCTCGGGTCGGCTTTCTGGTGTCGATGACCAACCCCAAGGCCGCTGTGTTCTTCGGCAGCTTTTTCATTACCGTACTGCCTCAGCATGCCCCCGTCTGGGTACTTGGCAGCGCTGTCGTGGTGGTGACGCTGGTTTCGTTCCTGTGGTTTTCAACGCTGGCCCTCATGTTCTCGACTCAACGGGTTCGCCTGCTGTACGCGGGCATGCGGCGGCCGATTGATGCGGCGATGGGGGCGGCGCTGGTCGGGCTTGGGGCGCACCTGGCGCTTGCCCGATAACGGTCACCGGTGCCCCACGCCCACCCTGCTGTAAAGCTACTGCCGGTCAGGCTTTGCCGATGGGTCTCGTGCAGGCGCCGCGAACCATTTCTCGCGCGGTACCCATTTGTCCTGCACCGGATCACCCAGGTAATGCGGCGACATGATCTGCACGCCGTATTCGTTGAACACATCCTGGATGTTGGCGTGCAACAGGCTCAGCAACTCCGCACGTGGCCTTGGCGCACTGGGTACTGCCTGGGCCACCAGGCGGTACTCGGGGTAGAAGTCTGAAAGGCCGGTCTGGAATACCTGCGGCGTGGGGTTTTCCAGTATGCCATCGGTGCGGCGGGCGGCCTCTACCAGCATGGCTTCCACCTGGCGCCACGGCGTGTCGTAGCCGATGGTGACAACCGTGTCGACGATGTAACCCGGCCCCTGCACCACCCGCGAATAGTTGCGCGTCACTGACCCGGTAATCATCGAGTTGGGCAACGTCAGCACTTCGCCCAGGCCAGTGCGGATGGTGGTGTTGAACATGCCGACCTCGGTCACCGTGCCTTCGTTGTCGCCCACGCGCACGTATTCACCCGCCTTCAGCGTGCGTGAATACGTCAGGATCAGCCCCGCCGCTGCCTGCCCGACCACGCTGGAAGCCCCCAGCGAAATCATCAAACCGAGCAGTACCGACAGGCCCTTGAAGGCATCGGTGCCAGAGCCTGGCAGGTACGGGTATGCCATCACCAGGGCAAACAGCCAGATCGCCAGTGACGTCAGCCGCGTGGTGGGCTGCCGGGTTTCCTCGGTCAGCCATTTCAGCGTACCGGGGCGGGCCATGCGCTCCAGCATGCGCCGGCTGAAGCCACTGATGCCCCGAGCGATGAAGAAAATCATGACGGCCACGGCGATGCCAGGGATGGCGTGCAGAATGCCATCGAGCAGATAACGCAACAGGTCGAGCAGGTGCACATTGAGGCTTTCGCCCCACGGCCGGGTGTAAGGAAACTGCGATAGCACGAAGCTCAGCCACTGGTAGCTGAGCAGCAGCACGATTGCCCAGTACATCAGGCGCAGCAAGCGGTCGATCAGAAAGTACACGTACTGCATGTCGAACAGCGGCAGCTGGCCCACCTTGATCTGCCGGGCACGTTCACGCATCAATTGCGGCAGGCGCCCGCGCAGTTTGCGCCGGCCCAGGTTGGCACCCTTGATCAGCACCACGAACACCAGTGTGGCGACGGCAGAAAACCCTAGCGCCTTGAGCAGGAAGCGCAGGCTGCGTGCTTCGCCGGTCTCATCCACTACCTGGCGCAACGTAGCGGCTGCCTGCTCGGCCGCTTCACGGGTATCGCCGCCCTCTACGTCCAGGTCCTGGGGCGCGACAATGAACGCCCTGCGCCCGCCCAGCAGCACCAGGTGGCTGTTGGCGATCGGGTCGACACTGACCTTCAGTTCGTCGGTACCACGCAAGGCCTCGTCGATAACCGATGAGGCCCGCTGGGCGCGTGCAGCAGGGGTTTCGCCCAGCAGCGTGGCATGAAAGGTGAAAATGCTGCGGTTGGCGATACGCAGCTCTGCGGGTTCACCCGGCACACCATCAGTAGCGCTGCCTGCCAAGTCCTTGCCCTGCCCGGCCAGCGGCAGCAAAGCGCACAGCACCAACAACACGGTCAAAAGACGGTTCATTGCGCACTCCCTGGCCAGTAGTCCTGTAGTGATAGCACAGGCTTCGCAGGGCAGCGCCGGGATCCATTCCGGCCCGCATTCGGCTGTGTCGCGCCCGAATTGCACACTCATCCACAGCGCGCTTGAAATACATATACGAATATCCGTATATTCGTTATTCCATATGTTTTGGTATACCCATGAACACTCCACCCGACATTTTCAAGAGCCTGTCTGACGAAACCCGCGCTCGTGCAGTCTTGCTCATTGCCAGCCTGGGCGAGCTCTGCGTCTGCGAACTGATGTGTGCGTTGGGCGACAGCCAGCCAAAAATCAGTCGCCATCTGGCGCAACTGCGCAGCAATGGCATGCTGCTGGATCGCCGCCAGGGCCAGTGGGTGTATTACCGCGTTAATCCGGAGCTACCTGCCTGGGTTCACCAGATGTTGCAGGTCACCTTGCAGGCCAATTCGCAGTGGCTGGCCGACAATTCTCTTCGGCTGAAGCACATGGACGGACGCCCCGTTCGTGATGCCGCCTGCTGCTGATCATCACCAAGCGAGAAAACCATGCTGGTCGCCATTTCCGTCTTTGTTTTCACCCTTACCTTGGTCATCTGGCAGCCCAAAGGGCTTGGCGTCGGCTGGAGTGCCGCGCTGGGTGCGCTCATCGCCTTGGCGGTTGGAGCCGTCTCCCTGCACGACATTCCAACCGTGTGGGCCATTGTCTGGAACGCCACCGCCACCTTCATCGCCGTCATTATCATCAGCCTGTTGCTGGACGAAGCCGGTTTCTTCGAATGGGCAGCGCTGCATGTCGCACGGTGGGCAAACGGCAACGGCTACCGCCTGTTCGCCTTCTGCGTGCTGCTCGGCGCCGCGGTCTCGGCGCTGTTCGCCAACGATGGTGCAGCGCTCATCCTTACCCCCATTGTCATGTCGATGCTGCTTGCGCTGCGCTTCTCAGCCGCAGCGACGCTGGCCTTCGTCATGGCCGCCGGCTTTATCGCCGACACGGCAAGCCTGCCACTGGTGGTCTCCAACCTGGTCAACATCGTCTCGGCCGACTACTTCAAGCTGGGCTTTGCCGAGTACGCTTCGGTGATGGTGCCGGTGAATCTCGCCAGCGTGGCGGCAACCCTGTTGGTGCTGTTCCTGTTTTTCCGTCGCGATATCCCAAGGCAGTACGCGCTTGAAGCCTTGAAGGAACCGAGCGAGGCGATTCACGACCACGCCACCTTCAAAGTGGGGGGGTGGGTGCTGCTGGTGTTGCTGGCAGGCCTGTTCGCCCTGGAACCACTGGGTATCCCGGTCAGTGCGGTGGCCGCCATCTGTGCAGCAATCCTGTTCGCCGTCGCCGCCCGCGGTCACCGCATTTCAACCCGCCGCGTGCTGCGCGAAGCACCGTGGCAAGTGGTGATCTTTTCTCTCGGTATGTACCTGGTGGTGTACGGCCTGAAAAACGCCGGCCTGACAGACATGCTCACCCACCTGCTCGACCGGCTTGCCGAGCAAGGGCTGTGGAGCGCCGCCATCGGCACCGGCTTGATTTCTGCGCTGCTGTCTTCGGTGATGAACAACATGCCCAGCGTGCTGATCGGTGCCTTGTCGATCCAGGCCAGCGGCGCGGAGGGCCTGGTGCGTGAGGCGATGATCTACGCCAACGTCATCGGCTGCGACCTGGGCCCGAAAATCACACCGATTGGCAGCCTCGCCACGCTGCTGTGGCTGCATGTGCTGGCGCGCAAAGGCATGCGCATCACCTGGGGTTACTACTTCAAGGTGGGCATCCTGCTGACGCTGCCGGTGTTGCTGATCACCCTTTCGGCCCTGGCATTGCGCCTGAGCCTCTGATGCCCGCCGCAAGGCGGAGGAGCCCTCCATGCGAGTTCTGTTCATGTGCACGGCCAACAGCTGCCGCAGCATTCTTTCCGAAGCACTGTTCAACCATCTGGCACCGGCCGGCTTCGAAGCCGTCAGTTCCGGCAGCTTTCCCAGGGGGCAGGTACTGCCCCGCAGCCTGAGCACGTTGCAGCAAGCCGGTATTTCGACCGAGGGCCTGAGCAGCAAGGGCAACGACGCCTTTGAAAGCAACCCGCCGGACATCGTCATTACCGTCTGCGACAACGCTGCCGGCGAAGCCTGCCCGGTGTATTTCGGCCCCGCGCTGAAAGCGCATTGGGGGCTTGCAGACCCGTCCGAAGTGCGGGGTGACGAAGCGGCGGTAGACGCGGCGTTCCAAGCCACTTTGACGCACATCGCGTCACGCTGCGAAGCCTTCTTCGCACTGCCTTTCGACAACCTTGACCGTGAACAACTCCAGCACGCGCTGGATCGCATCGGCACGCTTTGAGCAGGCGTAAAAAACCTGCTCGCCGGCTCCACCGCCCCTGATCAAAGGAACGACATTGGCCATTCTCGAAGATTTGATGAACCAGGTACCAACCGATATCGATGTGCTCATCAGCCTTGATGCCCAAGGCGACAATTTCAATACGCAGCGGGACGTCGATTTCGTTTTCTATGCGAAGGCGTTGCACCAGGGCGAGGCTGCGGTAGGGTTCATCAACGACTTCAGGTTTGGCACTGCCAAGCTTGAGACCGTATCTGAAGAGCAACATAGAATATTGGTGACAATCCACAGCCAGATCACACAAGAGGTGATTCTGTGCCTGTCGGGTTACATGGCGTGCCTGGCACGCCTGTTCGATCTTGATTACGACGGGTGGGGATGCATTGCACAGCGCCCGACCTGAGTGCTTCGCAACTGCCTGCGTTCACCAAGACCAATGCACATGAAGGCGTCCGACCTGCGAATGAACAAGGTTCGAGCCTTGCGTAAGCCGTTAGGTCATCAAACCCATTCAGGTCTGTAGGACCAGCCGCGTTTGTTCTGTAATTTCAAACTGCACGGGCCGCTGGGTTTTCTGCTGCATCACTATCGCTCGCGATGACACGTGCTCACCATGAGCAACGTCGCGTATGCGAAGCTTGGTCAGATCGCAGGCCCGTAGCTTGCTGTCGATGGCCAGATCGAAAAGGGCTAAATCACGAGTTTCCTCCGCGATTTGGAGCCTTACCCGAATGGCCCAGATATCTTTCAGTCGGAGCGGAGCTTTCTGCCCGACCAGTTTTCCTTTGTTCCTAGGCTGATGGCTGCTGGTCATAATGGCGTTCATGGCTTGTCCTCCATGTGAGGGAGGAGAAGGATGGTCAGCCCAATCCAGAGGCGCTAACCGACCCATAGCCGAGGGTCATTGGGCGCTCAGGCCAAAGGCGCACCAATCATCAAAATCGCAGTGCCATGGGTTGCAGTCGCGGGCCAGGTTCTGGTTGCACAACACGCGTCAGTTCTGATGTGCGCGAGCAAGTGTGGTATTCCGAAGGAGAGAGACCAGCCACCGCCCCTTGGCACGTCTATTTGGTATTTACTGACGACGGCCATTTCATCTATTGGCGCACCGTAGAAAAACCGGATGATGTGCTCAAAAAAATTGACTCCTACATGAAAGGCGCCGGTCTCGATGTTGGCAGCCCGGTGCCATACACACGAACTGACAACGACATAAACGCGGTTTCGCGAACCCCGTTCCTAAGTAGAACGGGTGATACGGTCTACACTGATGTCCGCACCTTTAGAGGGCGCTTTGTCGGCGACGCTTTAGAAATAGATTTCGAAAGAATCACTGTCTGGCCTCCTCGTCCTACATTTTCTGAAGGCGTCAGACGATGGTCGTTGAAAAGACTTAGGGAATCTCCGAACAAGCCTTCAGTTATGCGAGAATCCCCGCAACACCTG
>JADHEF010000159.1_pt1 | contig 81985 bp, 58 predicted proteins | sample 8952391 | NCBI WGS metagenome assembly JADHEF01 (sample SAMN16124439, study PRJNA663245) | bioreactor sludge metagenome | isolation source: sludge (nitrite) | place: India:Bengaluru | collected 2019-02-28
GGATCGTGACCCGTCCCAACGACGCCCCCAGGGGGACGGGCGAAGCTCCCGGGTAGGATGCGCGGCTGACCCGGAACTCGACGCTGTTCAATCCGGCCCGGACCAACCTGGCGGGAACCTTGAGCCACGGCTGGTTCGCGGGATCCGCGTCCGGCCGCGCCAGAACCATTTCGCCGAACTTCTCGCCGTTCCAGTACAAGCCGACCACGGTCGGGTCGAACGGGAACGGCTCCGTGGCCAGTTCGGCCCGGAACTTGAGCGGCATCGGGGCAAAGCAATTCACCGCCATGCCCGCCCGGGGAGGCACGACCCAGCGCCCGCCCTGCGCGGTCTGCACCACCCCGTAGCGGAGATACCGGGCGTCGGCCGGACGCTTGCGGTGGTCCATGATCCCGTCCGGGGGGATGATGTAGTGCCTCCACTCGCGCAGGGGAGGCAGCGAACTCTCGCCGTAGGTGAGGCAATGGAGGATCTGGCCCTGCCGCCAGTTCCACACGCCCCCCCGCGGGTCCCGCGCCATCCGCTCGTTCCAGAGCCCGTACTCGCGCACCACTCCCGGCCACTGGGCGGCTGCGGAAAGCACCAGCAACCCGGCGGGCAGAAGGGATTTCCACCATGCCGCTGTGAGCAACGACTGCACCAGCGGTGCCATCAGGAGCAGGAGGAACGGCGACGAGTCCAGCATGAAACGCGAACCGTACGCGGTGGCATCGTACCAGCCGGAAAACAGGCCGCGGGGCAGGATCATCAACAGGGCCGCCAGCGCCAGCATGCCCGCCCGCGGTTCACGACGCATCCTCCCCAACGAGGTTACGACCGCCGTAATGGCCAGCAACAGCAGGGGAGAAAACACGAAGATACCGCGGTTTGGGGAAAACAGGAAACCGGCCATGTTGGCCGGGAATGAGCGAAGGATGCCGGGTTCCAGGAGCCCGCGGGTCAGGGGGAGCCCCGCCGCGAACCCGGTCAACAACCGGTTCATCCCAACTCCGGCGCACACACACGCGGCGGCTGTCGCGGTCGCACGAACCGCATTCCGCCGGTCGCGCAGGAACTCGAAGGCAAGGACCACGACACAGGCGGGCAGCAGGAAGGGGCGGCACCACGCGGCCCAAGCCAGTGCAGCTCCCGCGGCAAACCCGCGCCACGCCGGGCGGCGTTCGGAGTCCAGCAGGCACAGAGCCAGCAGCACGCAGAATTGCGCACCCGTGTTGGGCCATAGGCAACGGCTGGCCACCGCCCACGACGCGGTGCCGAGCCCGGAGGCGATCCCCAGGAAAAGGGCCGTCCGGCGTCCCCGGCTGCGCGCGAGCCAAGCCAGCATTCCGGCGGAGAGTGCGGTCAGCAGGGATGCAGACAGGCTGTCCAGGAGCACGATGTTCTCCCCCGTGAACTCGACGCCAACGCCACGGGCCGCGGCAAAAACGGGGGCGGCCAGGACTGCCGTCCCGAGGGGCGTGCGGGCGCGCACGCTGCCATCCGCGGTTCGGCGGAAAGCCGCCTGTCGCTCCGGATCCCGGATCGCGCTCCGGAAGTCGAGGGTCCCCTGGGAAGCAAGGACGGCCGCACCCCATCGCAGCGGCAGAATGTCGGGATGGCCCTGGACCAACGGACGGTAACCATAGACCAAGAAACACAGGACCGTCACCGCGACCGGGACGGGAAGCGAGCGGAACCAGGCAACGGCGCGCGCCAAACGTGAAGGTTCGGGCTTGGAGACAAACTCCGTCATCGTCCGCGCTCCCGTTCATCAACCAGCAACGATTCGGCCACCGGGAGCGTCGGCGGCGGGAGGGCGCCCGTGGTCGGCCGGACGATGACACGCCGGACGGCAACCCCCAGCGGCGAAGGGGACGCGCCCGGGTAGTAAACCCGAGACGTCCTCAGTTCGAGCCGGTTCAATCCCTCGCGGACCAGCGGCCCTGGTACCAGCACCCACGGCGAACTCGCGAAGTCCAGCCGGCCGCTGTCAAAGACCCGCTCGTTCACCTTTTTCCCGTTCCAGTAAACCCCCACCCGGAACGGGTCCCCCAGGATGCGCGGGGCCTCCAACTCGGCGCACAACCCCAGCGCCGTCGGCCGCGGCAGGTTGAAAACAAACCCGGTTGAGGGAGGAAGCAGGTAGGCGCCCACCGGCGGCTGCCAGGCGATTCCGCCGCGAATCCGGGGATTGCCCGGATCGTTCGGGACAAAAACGGCCCCCTCCGGCGGGACCAGGGAACACTGGCTGGGTTCGAGAATCCGGGGCCGGGTGGACTCGCCCCGGGTGAGGCAGTGCATGATCTGCGACTGCCGCCAGTTCCACGCGTTGGCGCCCTGGTTCATCCCCATGCGCACATTCCACGACTCGAAATCCCGTGCCACCCCCAGCCACTGGATGGAAGCGGAGAGGCAGAACAAGGCAACGGGCACCACCGCCTTCCACCACGCCCCGGCAAGAAGGCGGGCAATGAGCGGCGAAGCCAGAACCAGCATCATGGCGGAAACATCCAGCATGTGCCGGGATCCGTATGTGTGACCACCGAACCACCCGACCAGGAACCCGCGGGGCACAACCGCCGCCACCGTCGCGCAGGCAAGCATGGCCTCCCGGGGACGGGAGCGCCACCTCCAGGCCGCGCCCAAGACGGCGGGAACCCCCAGCAACAGGACCGGGGAGAAAACGAACATCCCCCGGTTGGGCGAAAACAGGGAACCTGCGAACTGGGTCGGAAAAAGGCGGAACGGGTCGAGGGGAATGACCCGGTTTGCCAGGTAGGTTCCGCCGATCGTGCCCGACGTGACCATGTTGTATGCCAGGAACCCGCCCGCCCCCGCCAACGCCACGGTCAGGCCGGTCACTGCGACCCGCCAGTTGCGCATGACCTGGAAGACAAACACCACCCCACAAGCGGTTGCCAGGTAGGGCCGGCACCAAACCGTCAGCGCGAGCAGCGCCGTTGCCGCCAGCGTGCGCAGCAGGGGACGCCCCTGCCCGTCGAGAACACACAGGGCGCCAAGAAAAGCAAACTGCCCCCCCGTGTGCTGCCAGGTGCATCGGCTGGCCACCGCCCAACTGGCCGTGGCCAGCCCGGCGGCAAGGCCGCAAAAAACGGCCGACCGCCGACCGGCCCGACGCGAGAGGTGGGCCGTCATCGCGGCGGCCGCCGCCGTCAGAAGGGCGGCGGAAAGACCGTCCAGGAAAACCACGTTGTCCTCGGTGAATCTCATCCCCAGGGAGCGGGCGGCGAAGAAGACCGGCGCCGCGAGGAATGCCGAACCGACCGGCGTGTGACTTCTGACGCTGCCGTCGGGCATGGCCCGGAACGAGTAATAGGCGTCCGGGCGAAATCCCAGCACCGAAAAATCCAGAGGCTTGCCGCGCGCGATCAGCGTGGCGCCCCAACGCAGCGGCTGGTTGTCCAGGCTGCTCTGGACAAGCGGGCGGTAGCAGTAAACGAGAAAACAAAGAACCCCGACGAGCAGGGGGGCCGGCACAGCCCCGAGCCGGGACCACGCCCGGTTGACAATCCCCGAAAACGATCGCGGAAGCCGCGGCCGGTCGGCCGGTTGGTCTGCTATTTCGAGCGAAGGAACCATGAACCTTTGCCTGCCCATGCAAAGCGGCCCCCGTCCACAGCGTCCACCGAAAAGGGGGGGCGGATGCGCCCCGGGCAATCCTCCGCCTATTGGGAGGCCATTCTTTCGGGTTTGGGGTTGTCACTCCAATTTCGTTTGACTGGGGCACATCCATGGTGTTCGGAGTTCCAATCTCCGCGGTGGATGGAAATGAGTGTCTCCCCCGTCCTCTTGTTATCTTGCGAGCCTCGGCTCCTCTCCCCTGCGGAGGAAAACCGGTCCGGGGTGTTGCCATTGGCATCCGGGCCGAAACCCTTCAAAGTGAGAAAGGAGTGCGCCATGCGCGCAACCACACGCCGCATCCCGCAAGGCTTCACCCTTATTGAGCTTCTGATCGTGGTGGCCATCATTGCCATCCTGGCGGCCATCGCGGTCCCCAACTTCCTCGAGGCGCAGGTGCGCTCCAAGGTCTCCCGCGTCAAGAGCGACATGCGCACCGTGGCCACGGGTCTCGAGGCGTATTATGTGGACAACAATTTGTACCCGGACGTGCCGGCGGCCTCGATCACCCCGCCACTCAAACTTGGCATCGCTTATTCCCGGGCCACCCTGCCCAAACTCTCCACGCCCATCGCGTACCTGACGACGGGTCTGCCGACCGACGCTTTCGCCATCGGATCGCAGAGCACCACCTTCTTTGGCTACGCCAACTGCCGCGAGGCCATCCCCTTCCTTTCGGCCGTCGGCGTTTCCGCGACCGGCGCCCAGCAGGATCAGTTTGTCCAGCACTCGTGGGTGCTGCAGAGCGTCGGGCCCGACCGCGAAAACTTCGCCCTCAAGGGCACGGCCGAGCAGAACTTCCCGCTCGCGTTCAACGCTCTCACCAGTCGCACCGACCTGTCGTTCTTCTATGACTCGACGAACGGCACGGTGTCGATCGGCGACGTGGTGCGGACGGGCAAGGGACAACTCTAGCCCCGATTCCCGGCCCCCGGTCGGGATTGTTGCCAGAAGAACTTCCCCGGCGGAGAGACAAATCTCTCCGCCGGGTTTTCTTTTTCTTGTTAACCCCGGGAATCCATGGACGACCGCCAACGCCCGGCATCGAGGCAGTCTCCGGGGCAAAAAAAACGGCCCGGTGCAGGGGGTGCGGACACCGGGCCGAAGGTTTTGCCCGGAGTGCTCCGTACAGAACCCAGTTTGCTCTGAGGTTGCAGGCTGACCTTCAGCCCAGACGAACAAATATTCCGTCAAATTATAAAATTATCGGTTCACGCAGGGCGGTTCGTGGCAGCGAACAACGGGCACATCGGCGGGTTGGTTTCGGGAAAAAGCTGACGCTGGGGGGCTTAATGCCTGGGCCAGGACAAAACGGGCTGTCGCGCGGCGGCCAGTTCGTCCATGCGGGTCACGGGTGTGCTTTGCGGGGAAGCCGTTACCCGGGCGGCATCCTGCTCGGCCAGGCGCGCGATGTCGAGCATCGCGGCGGCAAACAGTTCCAGCATTTCCTTGTTCTCGGTTTCCGTGGGCTCGATCATCAGGGCTTCGGGCACGATGAGGGGGAAATACGTCGTCGGCGGATGAAACCCGTAGTCGAGGAGTTTCTTGGCGATGTCCATCGCCTTCACACCCAGGTTTTTCTGGCGGGTGGCATTGATCACGAATTCGTGCATGCAGCGGTTCCCGAACGGGATCTCGTAAGCCCCGGCGAGAAGGGCCAGCAGGTAATTGGCGTTCAGGACGGCATGACCGCTCACGTCGCGAAGGCCCGGTTCGCCCAGCTGGCGGATGTAGGTGTAACTGCGCAGAACATTGTTCACGTTTCCGAAAAAGGCGCGGACCTTTCCCACGCTTTTCGGGCAGTCGCGCTCGAAGAAAAACCTCTCCCCTTCCCTGCGGATATGCGGGGCGGGAAGGTAGGGGGCGAGGAAGTCCCGGACGCAGATGGGGCCGCTGCCCGGCCCGCCCCCGCCGTGGGGAACCGAAAAGGTCTTGTGCAGGTTGATGTGCATCAGGTCCGCGCCGAAATCCCCGGGACGAACCCGCCCGACGATGGCGTTGTAATTTGCCCCGTCCAGGTACAGCAGCGCACCGGCCTCGTGGATCAGCGCGGCAACCGCGCCGATCTGGTCCTCGAACAGCCCCAGCGTGTTCGGGTTGGTGATCATCACGCAGGCCGTCTCCGGCCCCAGGTGCTTCTTCAGCTCGTCGAGGTTCACCCGGCCGCGCCCGTCGCTCTTGATCTCAACAGGGTCCAGCCCGCAGCGGATGGCCGACGCGGGGTTGGTTCCGTGCGCCGTGTCAGGAATGATCACCTGGCGGCGCCGTGTCTGGCCCAAGTCATCGAAGTATGCCTTGACCACGAGCAGGGCCGTGAACTCGCCGTGGGCGCCCGCCGCCGGTTGCAGCGACACCCCCGGAAGGCCCGTCAGCTCACGCAACGAGCGGGCCAGTTCGTGAATCACCTCCAGGAAACCCTGCACCGTTTCCTCCGGCTGGTCGGGGTGCACATGGCAGAAACCGCCCAGCGCGGCGATGTCCTCGTTCACCTTGGGGTTGTACTTCATCGTGCATGAACCCAGCGGGTAGAATGTCGTGTCCACGCCCAGCGTGCGCGTGGAAAGATGCGTGTAGTGGCGCACAACGGACAACTCGCTCACCTCGGGCAGTGCCGGCGGGGAGACGCGGCGCAACGCGGCGGGGATGGCTTTTTCCACGGCCTCCGCCGTGTCCGGCGGCTCGGCGCACAGGGAGAATCCCTCCCGGCCGCTCACGCTTTTCTCGAAGATCGTCGTGTTGTCGAGCTTGTCCTTCACGGCCAGCTGGCCGCCGTCGCGGACGATTTCGATAACGCTGTTCATCGGTTCACCGTCTTCACAGGTAGGGCTTCAGTTCCGCAACGAAGCGGTCGATCTCGTCGTCCGTTCGGCACTCGGTGGTACAAACCAGCAGTTTGTCCTCGAAGCCGGGTCCCAGGCACCCCAGCGGCGTCCCGGCAAGAAGGCCTTTGGCGAGGAGGGCCTCGCGAACCTCAACCGCGGGGCGCGCCGTCCTGACAACAAACTCCTTGAAGGTGGGGGCCGCAAACGCAACCGCACCAAGTCTTGCCGCCGCCACTCCCCGACGCAGGCGGGAGGAATTCCGGACGCAGGCCCGCGCGACGCGCTCCAATCCCCGCGGGCCCATCAGCGCCATGTAGATCGTTGCGCGCAGGGCGTTGTGGGCGTGGTTCGTGCAAATGTTCGAGGTGGCCTTGTCGCGCCGGATATGTTGCTCGCGTGTCTGCAGCGTCAGGACAAATCCGCGTCGCCCCTCCCGGTCCTTGGTCAGCCCAACGAGGCGTCCCGGCACGCGCCGCATGAAGTCCTTTTTCACGGCGAATAGCCCGAGGCTTTCGCCGCCGAGAAACTGGCGCAGGCCGAGGGGCTGTCCTTCGGCAACGGCGATGTCCGCCCCCCAGGCTCCGGGAGGGGCCAGAACCCCCAGCGAGATCGGGTCGCACACCGCGATCAGCAGGGCCCCGCAGTCCCTGGCGACGGCCGAAAAGGCGGGCGCGTCCTCGATGCATCCGAGGTAATTGGGCTGCTGCAGCACGATGGCCGCCACATCGTTGGTTGCGGCGGTCCGCATCGCCCCCAGGTCGGTCGCCCCATCCTTCACGGGGATTGTCTGGATCCGGATATCGAAGTGCCGCAGGTACGTTTCGGCGAGTGCCGCATAGTCGGGATGAAGGGCTGCGGGCACGAGCACCGTACGCCGCTCCGGACGCACCTGGAGGGCCAGGAAAAGTGCCTCACCCAGGGCTGACGCGCCATCGTAAAGGGACGCGTTGGCGACATCCATGTCGAACAGGCGCGTCACCATGGTCTGGAACTCGAAAAACGCCTGCAAGGTGCCCTGGCTGGCTTCGGGCTGGTACGGCGTGTAGGCCGTCACGAACTCCGACCGGTTGGCGATGGCTCCCACCGCCGACGGGATGAAGTGGTCGTAAACTCCGCCGCCCAGAAAGGAAACAGCCTGCCGCGTGCTGGTATTGCGGCTGGCAAGGGAGAGGAATTCGCGCTGGAGTTCCGGCTCGGCCAGGGCGGGAGGAAGGTCCAGCGCCGACCCACACTCGTATTCCTGCGGAATCTGGTCCCGGAAAATCGAATCAACCGAATCGGCCCCGACCGTCTCCAGCATTTCGCGGAGTTGGTCGGGGGTTGTCTGGATGAACGGGTTGGTCAATGGGCCTCACCGGAGTCTATTGCCTGCTGGTATTCGGCGGCCGAGATAAGATTCTCCCACTCCACCGGTTCCGACGGTTCGACGCGCACCAGCCATCCGTCGCCATACGGTGAATCCGCCACCAGAATCGGGTTCTCCACGGCGGCCGCGTTCACCTCCACCACCGTGCCCGACATGGGCGCATACAGGTCGGAGGCGGCCTTCACCGCTTCGATCACCCCGAACGGGTCGCCGGCCGCCACCTTCCGTCCCACTTCAGGCAACTCCAGGTACACGATTTCCCTGTTCAGTTGCTCGACGGCGAAGTCGGACACGCCGAAAGCCACGCGATCACCCTCTTTGCGGGCCCATTCATGGGACTTGAGCAGTTTCACATCCGGGGGAGCGGTCATCAGGGGTTCCTCTTGTAGAAGGGTCTTTTCACGGTTGCCGCGGGAAACAGGCGCCCGCGAATCTCGATGAACAGCGGCGTGCCAACCCGGGCAAGGGGAGCCTCGACCCGCGCCATCGCCACGTTTTTTTGCAGCGTGGGGGAGAAAATGCCGCTGGTGACCGCGCCCACGGGGCGCGAGCCGTCCGCTGCGGCATGAACGGGGCAGCCCTGCCGCGGCACGGGGCCGCGCCCGGGCATTTCCGCGCAGGCGAGTTTGTGGCCCGGTCCGCCGGAATCCCGCAGCGCCAGGAGGGCTTCCCGGCCGAGGAACGCCGGCTTGTCCAGGTCGAGGAACTTGCCCAGTCCGGCTTCCAGGGGCGTCATGGTGTCGTCCAGTTCGTGGCCGTAAAGGGGCATCGCCGCCTCGAGGCGGAGCGAGTCGCGCGCGCCCAGACCGACCGGACGAACGTCCGCGTCCGCGCCAAGAACCAGCAAACGCTCCCACGCGGCTTTCACGTTTCCCGACGGAAGGTAAATCTCGTATCCGTGTTCCCCGGTGTAGCCCGTGGCGGAGTAGAGAACCTGCGCCCCGTTCCATTCAGCGGCCAGGAAGGTGTAATAACCCAACCCGGCAACCGCGCCGCCCGCGAAATCTGTCATCACCCCCGCCGCCCGGGGTCCCTGGAGGGCGATCATTCCCCATGTGAAAGACCGATCCTCCACCGCCACCCCGGCCCCGAAACCCGACGCCCTGTCCTGAATCCAGGCGAGGTCGCGGTCATGGTTTCCGGCATTGACCACCAGCAGGTACTCGTCCGGGAACACGTAAACCGTGATGTCGTCCAGCGGGCACCCCTGCTCGTTGAGCAGAAAAGAGTACAGGACGTCGCCGGATTTGGCCGCGGACAACCGTGCGGGAGTGAGCCAGTCCACGAAATCACGGCACCGCGGTCCCGAGATGCGGATCCGCCCCATGTGGCACAGGTCGAAAAGCCCGGCGGCGCCGCGCGTGTGGAGGTGCTCCCCGGTCATGCCCGAGTAGTAAAGCGGCATGTGCCAGCCGTTGAACTCGGTCATCGAGGCGCCGCGCCGGGCGTGCCAATCATGAAGGGGTGTGTGCCTGAGGTCCATGGGTGTTCAAATTGCCGGGGTAAGCATACCTTTGCGCCATGCCATGCTTGTCAAACCGAAAAGGATCCTGCCCGAAGAAGCCGTCCAACACAACCCGGTTCGAATTGCCGCGCCCGGATCTCAACCCAGTTCGGCGGCAATTGCCTCACAGATCACGGGGACATTGCGCGGGTTCAAAGCAGCCACGCAGATCCGTCCGCTGTCCACAATGTAGATGCCGCGCGTCGCCCGAAGTTTTTTCACGACCTCCACCGTCAGCCCGCTGAACGAGAACATCCCGCGCTGGTGTTCGATGAACGAGAAGTCCTGCTTCACGCCCTTTTCCTTCAGCGTGTGGACAAAAAGCCTCCGCATCCGCAGGATGCGCTCGCGCATCTCGGTGAGTTCCTCGAGCCAGATCGCCCGCAGTTCCGGGTCGGCCAACACCGTGGCCACGACCTGTCCGCCGTGCGAGGCCGGGTTCGAGTAGTTGGTGCGGATGACCTTCTTCACCTGGCTCAAAACGCGCCTGGCCTCGTCCGCGTCGGCGCAGACAACCGTCAGTCCTCCGACCCGCTCGCGGTAGAGCGAGAAAGACTTGGAAAAGGAGTTGGCGATCAGGCACGGAACGCCCGATTCGGCGAACGCGCGCACCGCAAAGGCGTCCGTTTCGAGGCTTTCCGCGAAACCCTGGTACGCGAAGTCGAGGAAGGCCACGAGCCCGCGCTCGCGGCAGATCTCCACGACGGCCCACCACTGCTCCTGCGTCAGGTCGACACCCGTGGGGTTGTGGCAGGACGCGTGCAGCAGCACGATGCTTCCCGCCGCCAGCTGTCCCAGCGAGGCTTTCATCGCCTCGAAGTCCAGCCCGTGGGTCGCCGCGTCATAATACGCGTACTGCTCCACCGTGAACCCGGCGGCCTCGAAAACGGCCCGGTGGTTCTCCCAGCTGGGCGTGGAGAGGTAGAGTTTGGATTCGGGGAAAAAGCGGCGCAGGAAATCCGCGCCGACGCGCAGGGCACCCGTGCCACCCAGAGCCTGGATCGTCACAGCCCGACCCGCCGCGATCACGGGGGATTCGGAACCGAGCACCATCTGCTGCACCGCCTTGTTATAGGCAGGGATTCCGTCGATGGGGAGGTAGGACTTCGAGTCCTCCTTCGCGTGCCATTTCTCCTCGGCCAGACGCACGGCGCGAAGCACGGGAACCTTTCCGTCGTCGTTCTGGTACACCCCCACTCCCAAGTTGGCCTTGCCCGGGTTGGTGTCGGCGTTGAACGCCTCCGTAAGCCCGAGGATCGGATCCGCCGGTGCGGCGGCAATGTGAGAAAAACCTGGGGTCGTCATGGTGAGGGGTGCCCTTCCAGTTTGGGGTGCTCGATTCTGCTCCGCAAACTGGGACGCCAACGGGACGCCTTCAACCCGAATCTTAACAACGGGTTTCAATCCGCGGGGGGCTCACAAGGCGCAAGGCAACGTCGCAACCGTGAGCCGGGGTGGGTGGAGGAACCATTGAGTCTGCCGGGGAATTCCGATCTCGCTCCGCACCCACCCCGGTCCGATCAGTAGTTGCTGTAAAACCTGAGCACCACCGGGTACCCGTCCGTCGGATCCAGGGTCCCGGTCACCACCATCATGTGGGTCTGGCCGCCACCGAGGTACCTCGTCGTTGTCGGGGTCAATACATTGGCCCCTTCCTGCACGGAGAAGGTGTGCTTTCCGGGGGGCAGAATCATGGGCGGCTCGTAACCGGCATACGGGACGCCCAACGGAAGCAGCGAGCCGTCCAGTGTCAGGTCAATCGGCGGCGAATCCGGGAGCGCATTCACCACCACCAGCGCGGCCGAGTTAAACGGGACCTTCACGGACGGCAACTCCACGGTTGTCGTGGTCAGTTCCGGGAATCCGCCCACCGATCCGGTCAGGAGGATCGTATAGTCGAGATTCGGGAAGAAGTCGCCGGTGGCACCGGGAACAATATTGGTCCCGTTGCTCGGCGTGGTCACATCCACCCACGGGGAACCTGCAATAACGGAGCGGTAGCATGTGCCGGCGCCGTAACGCACGCCCCAGCAGATCGGCGAGCGGTTCAGGCGCAGGTTTGCCATCTGGACGCCCGGGGCGGCATGGATGAAGCGGATCCTGCACTTGGGTTGCGACACCCAGGGCCCCTGCGGGGTGATCCCCGGCAGGGCGGCGGGTTGCGCCAAGCCCGGCATGGCGGCTACAACCAGAAGCAATGCGACCGCGGCAACGCGATTGAGGTTCATGTCCATTTCTCCCGTTAGAAGTCGATCTTGAGGGTGTTGTTGAAGGTGCAGGTGCCCACGCTGAAGTTCACGTACCGCGTCAGAATGCGCCGATTGACGACGATGCGTGCTGTGACCCGGTAGTTGCCGGTCAACCGCTGGGTCGGGGTGGAAAGCCCGCCAAATTCCGAGTGGTATTTGAATCCCAGTTTCTCCTCAAAACCAGCCGGACCTTTGACGACCTTCAGCAATTGGTTCGTCACATAGTAACTTTTCTTTCCGGTGGTGGACTGCACTTGCAGGTTGTACACCGAAGGCACCGGAACGCCGCCCTGGGTGACGAGCACCCGGAAACCCGTGTTCACTCCCTCGCCTGCAATGGGCACCAGCGTCGTCGTGGTTTCCTTGGTGTACGGATCCGCAATGTAGGTCACTGTCGCCGTCGTCTGGTAGAAGCGCCGCGGGATGATGACCGTCGGTTTGAACCGAACGGCGAGTAAACCCTCGCCCAACTGCTCGCCTGGCTGAAGAGTGACCGTGGAGTTCTGGGGCGCCAACCCGACGATGGAGAAGGCACCGACATCGCCGCCCGCCAGCGACACATCCGTGATGGTCACGTTGCACGGCCCCATGTTCAACAGGTCAAACGGCTGGTCCGTGGCGCACGGTCCCGTGGACTGGATCACGGTGGGCGGGAAGGCGATGCTGGGCGCCGTCACGATGCTGCCCGCCAGGAACGGCGAACTTCCGGTGAGGGTGCAGGTGAAGACGGGCTTGACCGCATCGGACGGATCCCCGGTGACCACCCTCAGGGTGGCCGTCTTGGAGCCGGTCGAGGTCGGTGTGAAGGTGACCTCAATCGGCAGACAGCCGCCGGCGTCCACGAGGACGGGGAAGGTCGGGGGGCCGTTGATCTTGAAGCTGGATGCGTCCGCCCCGGTCAGTTCGACCGAGAGGATGCTGATGGGGCAGTCCGCGCTGTTGTTGCACAGGCTCACGGTCTTGCTGCGGTTGGTGTCGTCTTCCTCGCAGCGGATCTCGCCGAACTCGATCGGGCACGGCGTGATGGAGAGCTGGGGTGCGGGCGCATTGCCCGTCACGTCGATCGCGAGGGTCGGGGTGTCCGGGTCGTTGCTGGTGATGCGGATCTGCGCGCTGTCGGTTCCGGGGTTGTCCGGCGCGTAACGGGCCGGGATGGTCGTCGAGGCGCCGGGTGCCACCGTGATCGGGAATGAGGACACCGTGGGCGCCTGGAACTCGGCCCCGGTGGAAGCGATCCCCGAGATGACCAGGTTGCACGCCCCGGAGTTGTTCACGGTCAGGTCGAGATCCTTGAACGTGTGCTCGCAGACGTCTCCGAAGTTGCCCGAGTTGGCGATCGTGGCGCTGATGTTGGGCTCACCCACGACCGCAGTGGCCGTGAGGTCAATGGTAGGCGCGGCCGGATCGTTGGTGCTGACCCGGATGGTGGCCTGCCTGGGCCCGGCCGGTCCTGCTGCCGGGGTGAACTGCACGGTGAAATCGACGTGCGAGTTGGGGCCGATATTGACCGGGGTGCTCGGAATGGGCAGCACGGTGAACTCCGTGGAGCCGAGAACCCGCGACACGCTGTCAACCACCAGGGGAGTCTCGCCGCCTCCCACGTTGAACACCGTGAGGTTAAGGTACTGGGAAGTCCCGGCGCACACGTTTCCGAAGTTGAGTCCTTTTTCAGCGTTGACCGCGGCAACCGGCACAGTGGGTGGCGCCAGTTCGAACGCACCGCGGCCGAAGGTGGCGGCCCTCAGCACTTTGGCCTGCGTGTTGAGCACGAGATCCGTTACCGCGGTGTTGGGCATGTGCAGGTCGTCCAGCGTGCCGTAGGTGACGCCGCCGTCCACGGACCGGAGGACGCCGAAATCGGTCCCCACGTAAATTCCGGTGGGGGCCGCCATGCCGTCGAGAACGAGGGCGTTATGCGGGACATCCACGGTGGGGCTGATGTTCTGCCAGGCGGCCGCGGCAATGGTGGTGCGGAAAACGTGCCCCGGCTGGCCGGGTGTCTGCGCGTCAAAGCCCGACAGCGTGCAGTAGATCACGTTGGGGTCGTTGGGGTCAAATGCCACCCGGGTAACGGTCCTTCCCGGCAGGTTGCGGGTGATGTTGGTGAACTGGACCCCGTTTGGCGCCCCAACCGTGGCCGCGAGGACATTGGTGGAGACGAACACCGAGGCCCCGACCCCGTAAACGACGTTGTTCGGGTTGGTCGGTGCCACCGCCACCTGCCCGGCGCCGCCGGTGTTTGGCAGGATGATGCGCCAGTTGTCGCCGCGATCGCGCGACTGGTGCAGGTTGTTCGATCCGCTCAGGTACACGAATCCGGCATTGCCGGGATCGGTGGCGAGCGGCGCAAGGTAGCATCCGCCGTCGGTGGTCGCGAAGTTCGGGGGAGTAACCTCGGTTGGCCAGCTGGAACCGGCATTGGTGGAGCGGAAGGCGCGGGTGCATGGAGCGGGCGAGTAGAAGCCGCCCGTCTGGTAGGCTTCGTCCAGGTTGACGTAATCAAACACGAGATCCCAGCCGTCGCCGCCCGCGGTGTCCGTCCACAAACCGGGGGCCGTGGCGCGAACCTGCCCGTTGTCCTGCAGGCAGCCCATGGTCACGCTGGCCGTGTTGTCGCGCCGCACGTCCATGTTGTAGAAGAGCGCGGTCTGAAGGCCGCCGGCGTTGATGGTGGGCGGGGCCCCGCCGGCGCCCGTGCCCGTCCACGCACCGCCGTCGTTGTCGCTGCGCCAGATGCCACCGTCGTTTCCCGTGAAGACGGCGGTCGTGCCGCCTCCTGGCGGACGACGGAAGGTCCAGTCGGCGTGGGTGTCCACGTGCATGCTGTTCTGGGTATTGCTGAAGTTGGCGCCCGAATCGGTGCTGCGGAACATGCTCACGGCGCCGTAATAGAGGATGTCAGCCGTGCCATTTCCCGGCGATACGGGGTCCACCCCCAGGGCCATGTTGAACCCGCCCTGGGTGTCGGGACGGCCCGTCAGGCCGGTCGCGGCCTGCCTGTTCCAGGTCGCGCCGGCGTCGAGGCTCCGGAAGATGCCGACCGGTTCGGGGGACCCGGAAATCCCGCCCTGCATCGTGCAGTACAAAACCTGGATTCCGGCGGGATTGGGAGGTGCGGTCGGCGGCGCGAGCGCCACCACCACCTTGCGAAACTGGCCGCCCGCCAGCGCGGTCTGAACCGCCGGGGTGGCGGCGGTCAGAACGTTGGTCCAGGTCTGCCCGCCATCCACGGAACGACGGACGCCGTTGCTGCGCACGCCGGCGTACAGGATGCGATTGTTGACCGGGGAGGTAACATCCAGCACGAGCGACTGGCAGTCGCCGGCCCCATTGGCGCCCTGGGTCCAGTTCTGGCCCGAATCTGTCGAGAAGTACAGGCCGAGGCTGGTACCCATGTACATCCGGGCGCTGTTTGCCGGGTCGATGACGATGGCGCTGATGAGGTTGTTCGTGAACAGGTCGTCGGCGTTCCCGGAATTGCCGGCCGGGTAATCGCTTCCCACCACGATCCAGGTTCCGCCGCCGTCCACGGATTTGAGAAGGCCTTTGGATATCTGGCTGATCTCCCACCGGCCGCTGGTTCCTACGAAGATGATATTCGGGTTGTTGGGATCCACGGCGACCGCCGTGTTCTCGCCAATGCCCAAGCTGGGTTGCTGATCGGTCAGCGACTGCCAGTTCGCGCCCCCGTTGTAGGTTTTCCACAAACCGCCGTAATTGGACCCCTGGTAGATGATGTTCGGGCTGCTCGGATGCAGCCCGATGCTGACCACGCGCCCGTTCACCCGGCTGGCACCCTGCGCGATGCCGTCAGGGCCGATCGGCTTCCAGGTTGTTCCGTTGATCCCGCTGAGCCTCGGCACCCGGCGCGACGGGTCCTTTTCGGCAGCCGCCGGAAGGGCGGGGGCGACCTGGTTCCACTGTTTCAGGGCGGCGTCGTACGGGTTTCCGGGAAGGGTCTTTCGTTCACCCCTGTGAACCCAGCGCTGCGCCCAGAATTCCTTTTCGATTTTGTACGGGTTCCCGTATTCTTCCACCGTTGCACCCTGGGCAATACGGGCCCGTTTGATCTTCCGCAATTCCTGCGGCAGGCTGGCGGGCTGGGACTCCGGTTTGAAGCTCAGGTAGTACGCCCCGCCCAACCCAACACACATCAGGAGGGCCGTTGCCCTCAAAATCACAGATCCCGTCCGTCCGCTCATGGTTCGCGTTCCCTCCTCAAGGCACATGGGTGCAATCGGAGGTAATTTCACCTCCAAAACGGGGAGAAGTCAAGCGCGGAAATCAGGTTTGCGGGGGTGTGGCTCCGGATTTTGTCATTTCGGGGACATGTGATTGGGTCCGGACCCTATTTGCCCCGGAGCCAGACCAGGTACTGCCCGGCGATCACGCCGTCTGGCGGCACGCCGCGCAGCGTGTCGAACCAGGACGCCGGAAACTGGCCCATCCCGGCGAATTCGGTGGCGCTGACTACAAGCGGGAAAGGGCCCGCGGGGGGCGGTGAAGCCTTCGGGTCCAGAACACGCGCACCGCCCAGCGCCGGGACGAGGGTGCGGATGTAATCCGGGTCTCCGGGCGTGTAGAGTGCGAGTTGGATGGTGGCGGTGGTGTCGCGGATTTCCGGCACGCGGTCCGGCAGCGCGGCCAGCGCCCGCAACCCCTGGCCCAGGTCCATGTTGGAGTCCACCGCGAGCCGGTGGGGAGGTCCGGCCGCTCGGGAGGCGAGGTTGAAGAACGCGAACTGGTGCGGCGTGACCAGGAGCAGTGAACCGACCGCGGCCCCGGCCAGCCCGGTGCGCCAACGCCGGTTCGCCGTGCAGCGAGCCAGCGCGATTCCCGCACATGCGATGGCAAAAGGCACGCAGGCCATCAGATACCGGTAAGCGAATGCATTGCGGGCCGTGAACGGGAAAAGCAGCCACAGGGCGAAATAGAACAGCAGGACGCGCAGCAGGCGCGGGTTCGCCCCGCCCCGTGTTTCCGGTCTCTCCGTCCCGGGATCGCGAAGGGTCAGGACCACGGCACCCGCAAGACCGAAAAGAATCAGCAGCGGGGTCTTCCAGAGAAAGATCCAGAAACTGAACCAGCGGGTGCCCGCGGGGTAAATCCGGCCGTCAAGAAAGGTCATCCGCCCCCCGGCGGCAACCTCGCGAACGCGGGCGATGCCAAGCAGCGGGTCCGCAAGGGGAAGACGCCAGTCCGTCAGCGGCGCCCGCAACCAGGGGGGAACACGGCGCTGTTCCAGCAGGGCCGGAAAAGTCAGGCCGGGGGCGTGGCGCCCGTCCGACCAGGCATCACCCAGGGAACGACTGCGAAAACCGAAGGCGCCCCACAGGACCAGCACCGCGAGGCCGCCGGCGGCGAGGGCGCGCAGAAGGAAGGAGCGCTCTGACGGAAGAATGCCGCCGTCCCCCGGGCGCAAATCCCCGATCCGCCACCACAGCGCGCGTGCGAGGAACACCGGGCCAAGCAGGAGCGCGGAGTACTTGGTGGCAACCGCCACACCCACGAGCATTCCGGTCAGCAGCCACGCCCTCCATCGTCCGCAGGCCAACGCCCACTCAAACGCCAGGCACGCGGTGACGATACCGGCGACCGACAACGCGTCGAGGGTGGCGAGCGATCCGTGGGCAAGCAGGTTGGGTTCCACGCACGCGATGGCGGCCGCCCAAGTCGCGGCAACCGTTCCCGCCCGGCGCTTCAGCCACAGGACCAATGCGGCGAGGGCCGCTGTCGTGAGCAACACAACAATCGCCCTGGATGAAAACAGGAGCAACGGCAGGCGGGCCCGCTCCCCGGCGAAAAGCAGGTTCCTGCCCAGAGCGTAGTGGTCGCGGGCGGCGTACGCCGCGGGAAAGGCATCCGGCGACGGCGTCCGTGCCCCGGCGACCAGCCACGGCACTGAGATCGCGAGTTTGCCGAGCGTGGGGTTTTGCTGCTCGAACGCCCAGTCCCCCCGCTGCCACCCGGCCAGCCCCGCCGCAATGAAATCCGGCTCATCCATGGTGACGGCCTGGTAATGGGCGAGGAAAAGGCCGAGGATCAAGCGGCCGACCAGCAGGGCCGCCAGAACCCGACCGAACCGGTCCCGAACGGGCCGCGCCCGCTCCCCCGCCGGAGATTCCGTTCGCGGCACGCCGGGGTCGGGTTCAGGCATCATGGATGTCCAGTCGCGGCATTGGAACCCACTCGGACTTCCGCGCCGTTTATGCAAGGCGAACCGCGATGCGGTGCGGCCGCGCCTATTTCTGTCCGGAAAGTCTCTGTTCCAAAACCCTGCCCCAAACATCGTAGGCGGGCCTGACCAGGTGAAGGCCCAGGTCCGTGTAGTCGTCGCGAAGCTCGCCTTTTTCGTTTTTCATCAGCGTGTGCAGGTCCACATAGTCGAGCCCCCTGGCCCGGGCATAGCGGCAGATCCTGCGGTTCATTTCCACGACCCCGGCGTTCAGGTGGGCACAAACCCTGCTGGTGGGGAGGATGGACTGCAGGTGGATGGTGGCATCGGGGACGAGGTGCCGCAGGCGATTGACGAGGGCGACGTAGTTCTTCTCAAGGCGCGGCACCGGGATGGAACTTCCCAGGTCATTGATGCCGATCATCAGGAACACATGGGCGGGCCGGGCCTGGCGCACCCAGTCCAGCCGGCTGGCCAGCCCCGAGACGGACGTGCCGCTGTCGGTCACATCGCCGCTGATCCCCTGGTTGATGACCCGGTAACCGCCCACCCGGCGTATGGGATGCCCCTCGGTGATCGAGTCGCCAAGCAGCACGACCGTGCGGGTGGTGGAGGCCGGAAGCGCGGCCAACTCGCTCCGGATCTGGGCGCGGCGCATCGTGTTGTGCTCCCAAAAATCCCACGCCCTGGGCGCGGTGGTTTCGGGTGGTGCGGCGAGGGATAGGGCGCTGGAGGCGCAGACGGCCGCGGCCAGCAGCGCGGGGCGGATGAGGCGTGGGAGCATCGGGGAACGCTTTCCTTGTCGAAATGACGCGCGTCCGGAGACCGGGTCCGCGGGGCGCTGACCACTGCCCTGGGGCCCCCACGGTGTCTTGTCCACCCCGAACATCGGTATTGCGGCGGCCCGTCCGCGGCGGGCCCGCGTTTTTCGCTTGCAAGGCCCCCGAGCATTGTACTATTGTATTAGTACACTAATAGAAGGGATGATCCGGTGGAGATCAGGATATCCCCCGGCGACGGGGTTCCCATATACCTCCAGATCGTGAACCAGGTGAAATACCTGGTTGCCGCGGGCCGGGCCGAACCCGGGCGGGAATTGCCCACGATACGGGCCCTCGCCGAGCGCCTTCTCGTGAACCCGAACACCGTGGCGCGCGCCTACCGCGAACTCGAGGCGATGGGAGTCGTGACGTCGCGCCAGGGTTCCGGCACGTTCGTGGCCGCGGGCGGCCCGCCGATGGGGCGCCGGGAGCGGCTGAAGGTGCTGGCAGACCGCATTGACGCGCTGCTGGCGGAGGCGCGCCACATGGATGTTTTCGTGGATGAACTGGTCCGGCTGCTGGGTCAGCGGGCCGACGCGATGACGCGAACCAGGAAGGAGAGGTGACATGACGGGCGTTATGGTTTCACCGGCCAACGCGCCGGTAGTGGAGGTCCAGGGACTCCTGCGCAGATTCGGGAGGCGGCTGGCCCTCCGGGACGTGTCGCTTTCGATCCCGCAAGGATGCGTGTTCGGGCTTGTCGGGGAAAACGGGGCGGGCAAAACCACGCTGATCCGTCACCTGCTGGGGCTGCTGCGCGCCCAGGCGGGCTGGGTGCGGGTATTCGGGATGGACCCGGTGCGGGACCCGAAGGGGGTCCTTTCGCGGATCGGTTACCTGTCCGAGGATCGCGATCTCCCCGAGTGGATGCGCGTGGGTGAGCTGATGCGATACACGCGGGCCTTTCACGCGGACTGGGACCCTCAATTCGCCGAGGAACTCCGGCGGCAATTCGGGCTGGATCCCGCGGCGCGGATTCGCGAGCTTTCGCGGGGACAGAAGGCCATGGCGGGGCTCCTTTGCGCGCTGGCCCACCGCCCCCAGCTGCTCCTCCTGGACGAACCGTCCTCCGGCCTCGACGCCGTCGTGCGCCGCCAGATCCTGTCCGCGATTATCAGGACGGTGGCGGACGAGGGCCGGAGCGTGCTGTTTTCCTCGCATCTGCTCGACGAGGTGGAGCGCGTGGCCGACCGCGTGGCGATGATCCACGAGGGGCAGATGGTCCTGGAAGGCTCGCTGGAGGATATCCGCGAATCCCACACGGTGATGACCGTTGCCTTCGGGAATCCGCAGGACTCCCCGCCTTGTTTCCCGGGAATCGTGCAGGCCGACCCGGCCGGGCCGGCGGAGTGGACAGTTGTCTGCCACGGCGGGAGGGCGGCGATGGACCCCGCGCTTGCCGCCTCGGGGGGGCGCATCGTGGAGGAGCGCAGTCCGTCGCTGGAAGAGATTTTCGTCGCGCGGGCCGGAAAGCCGGCTTCCCGAAAGGAGGCCTGAGCCATGAACGCCCCCTTCGCCGCGCTGGCCTGGGAGTACATGAGGCGCGCACGCAGGAATTTCCTCATGGCGTTGGCATGGATGGCCGTGACCACGCTCTGGCTTGGAAGCGTTTTCCTCGATGAAACGAGGGCGGGGGGCACGAGCGCAAAAGGCCTGGCGCTGATCACCTTCACCCAGTTGCTGATCGCCATCTGTCTGCTTGTCCCCGCGCAGGTGGAGCAGCGCGGGAAGGATAACCCGATGATGCCCGCCCGCTGGAAACTGCTGCCGGTCTCCACGCCATTCCTGGTGACCGCGCAAACCGTGTTCGGGGTGACGGCCATGCTGGTGCTGTTTGCCCTGGTCAACTTCCCGATCACCGGCTGGGTGTTCGGGCTGTGGCTGCCGTGGCAAATCGCAATGTTCTATGCGACCGTGATGGTCGTGGCGCAGGCGTTAGCGTGGGGGATGGGCGGTTTCGTCCTTGGCCGGCTGCTGGCAGTCGGACTCGTGGGATCCCTCCTGTTTGGATTTTTCACGGACCTGATCTGGTGGGCTGCCCTTCACGACCAACTCTCCGCAAGGCCACAGGTGACCATGGCGGTCCTGATCGCGGCCGCCTTCGGACTCTCGCTTCTCGGCGTCGGCCTGGACCGGCGGGGAATCCGCTGGCCCGGGATGGGCGCCGTTTGCGACGGGCTGATCCGGCGGTTCCGGCCACGGCAGGACGCGGGTTTGCGCCCCTTCTCCTCGGGACAGGCCGCGCAATTCTGGCTGGAGTGGAGAACGCGCGGCATCCACCTCCCCCTGGTCGCGGGGTTGCTGGGCTTGTTCATCGTGGTTACCCGATGGTTTGTCGGCCCGGCGACGGAGACGGACACGCTGTTCTTTGCGTTGTTCTACTGGTGTTTCCCGCTGGTAAGCTACGGCGTCGGCCTCACGGCCGCGGGCACCTGGCGGGGCAAGAGGGTCCGAAGGGATCTTGGCGGATTCGCGGCGGCCCAACCGCTGGACACATCCGAAATGGGAAGCGCGCTGCTGCGGGTTTCACTGGGAAGCGTGGTTGTTTCGGTGACGATCCTCGCGTTTTGCTGCGTCGCGGCCGTGGATTTGGTCGCGAGAAATATCGGGTTGTCGGGTGCGGACACCGGCGGGCGGATTCTCACCGTGTCCGGGATCGTCGCTGCAGTCGCTTGCGTGACCTGGCTCCTCTACATGCTCGGCCTGGCAACCGCCATCACCGGGAGAGGTTGGGTGGCGGGCATGACGGGTTTTGCCGTTTTGGCCGTCCCCGTCGCCCTCCTGATCGCGTCCGTTTGGATTGGAAAATACCACGAGCGACTGGGGCACCTCGTCGCCCAATCCAGCGGTGCTTGGCTGGCTACAGCGGCGGTAGCCGGCTTGATTGCAGTCTACGGTACTGCCCTTCGCCTGCGCCTCGTGCGCATACCGGCTTCAGTTGCCGCCGGACTGGTTGCGGCAGGTCTTTCCGTGACAGTCGCAAGGATGCTCTTCAGACTGGACCCCGATGCGGGAATTCTGGGCCTGACATTGTCCATAAGCGCCGCAGCACTGATCGTCCTCCCGTTCGCCTCGATCCCGACCGCCCTGCACTGGAACCGCCACCGGTAAGGGGTGCGCGGATGCGCGGGGCTAATCCGCGATGAGGTCGTAGGCCCGAACCTCGACACGGTCGAGGGTTACCTGGCCCTTTTCCAGCGGGGCGCCCTGCCCGAAACTGATCGAGTCAAGCAGGTCAAACCCGCACAGGATGTCCCGTCGACTGGCCGAGTTGACCGTCGGTCCCGGTTGGGCTGTCAGGTTGGGCATCCGGGTCTGGAGAGCGGTGCCCGCACTGAATTCCGGTCGGATGTCCGGGCTAAGGGGCGTGTGCATGATCACGGTATACCACCCCCCGTTCTCGTTCGAAATGCGGCTGGGGTTCTGGGTTCCGATGCCGGGGAGGGACTGGTGGGCGATGGTGTTGTTCGCATTCAGCGGATAGGTCTTCGAGGCATCCGTCGCCCACGATCCGCTCAACTCGAGTTTCTGGCTCCAGGCGAATTTCACGGACCTGGTCCGCATCCGGATCGAAGCCTGCTGGTTGGTCTGCTGGGTGGAAGTCAGGTGGAAGCGGACCCGGTACTGCTTGCCGGACTCGGCCCGGACGCGGGTGGCGTAGTTGTTCGTCCCACGATCCGGATGAATGTTGCGCGATGCGATGCCGATCTTTCCGGCGGGCGTGTTGCCCGTGAAGAGCGTGACGCCCGACGCGTTTTGTGTTGCGGTCGGGATGGTTCCGGTGAACTCGGCAGTGCCAAAGGCGCCTTCGCCCGCATCTGGCGGAGGATTCACATAGTTGAACAGAAGGTTTTCGCTGGCCTCGACCAGTTTCAGATCCCCCGCGTCGGTCGAGGAGGTGGCATAAACCTTCACCGGCGTTGCGGAATCGGGCGTGGCCGCGAGGGGATAGACGCCGATCATGCTTTCGGTCAGCGCCACGAACCCGTTATCCTGCGGGTCCAGGCTGAAGGCTTCGATGGCCCTCTGGAATCCTTCCGTTGCCGGGTTGTTCACCAGGTAGGGAACGTCCACCGGATCCATGTCCACGCGGTAAACCGACGGCTTGGAAGAGTCCGTGGACGGGACGAGATCCACCGCGATCGCGTTCTGCTCCACATCCGGGTTCGAATGGTGGTTGAGCTCGAACATGGAGTTCACGGCAAAACGCGTCTGCACGCGGAGGCGCATGTTCGGGATCATGTTCTTTTGTCCGGGCGTGGATTGGCCGCCCGCGTAGATGTGGAACTTCGCCCGCACGCACTGGTCGGTTCCCACGGCCGCATAGGGAAGCCACTCGCTCGCATTCGCGATGACCCCGCTGTTTCGGAGCCGGTCCGTGGCTGCAGTCACATGGGCCCGGTAAGCGCCCGTAACACCGTCATAGCTGGGGTAAGCCAGGGAACTGTTGAGACCGAAAGAACTCCAGCCCGTGGACGCACCGGGCGACATCAAGTTCGGGGTCGGGAACGTATCCTTCATCAGGGGATTCGTCCCCGCATACAACACCAGGTTGACGCCGCTGCGCCATAGGGTGCCGGAACCGGGGAGACTTCCTTCCCGGTCAAGGGCCAGGAGCCTGCCCCGCGTGACAAAGGCGGCGCGAGCCGATCCGGGTGTCAGGTATGTTGCCAAAGGTTGCGGACTGAAGAGGTTGGTGAGTGAGCGGACATCCACCCCATCGTCGCCCCTGCTGACGAAAAGCAGGTCTCCTTCAGCCGACACATGCTTTCCCTCGCCCCAGATATGAGCGAGCACCGGTTCCGACGGATTGGAGATGTTGTAAATGGACAGGTTCCCCTCGGTCTGCCCAGAGGGGAAAACATTGCAGAACAGGTAGTCTTTCGCCACGCAGTGTCCCCAGAATGATCCGTTGAGTGAGATTTTTTTCAGAACGGACGGACTGGCCGGGTTGGTGACATCCACGACCATGAGTCCGTGATAGTACCCGACGAGAGCCCGGTTCCCCACAACATGGACGGTGGTCGTTGATGAGACAACACCCGGCCCCCCCGCGCTTCCCCGAAACACGGGATTCGCCGGGTTGGACACATCCCAAATCTGCAACCAGGTATCGGCACAGATAAAAGCGAGGTTGCCCACAACATCGAGTCCGCTGGCACCGCTGGTGTTTGTGTCCACCAGGCACAACCGGTTGAGGACGGACGGATTGCTTATATCGTAAATCGCGTACTTCCCGCGCGCGGAGGCGGAACTGCCATCCGGGTTCCGGTATTCGCCCACAACATGCAGACGATTCCCGACGATTTTCAACTTGGCTGCGACATGATAGGAATTGTCCGCGGCCAGCGTACGCATCCGTGACGGTTCGGAGATGTCGATGGCCATTACGCCGGAATAGTTGTCGGTCACATAAGCAACCTGTCCGGATATGGCTCCGTCCAACGGACCGACCGGCGCGAGGTACAGTCCCTCTTTCACCGGTTTGGCCGAATCGGACACATTAACCACGGTCAAACCGTAGAAATAGTCCGCAGCGTAAACCCTTCCCGAGGCCTGGGCTACAGAAAGGAAAAAACCCTTAGGAGGATCATAAACTGACATCGTGGACGGGCTTGCGGGGTTACTGATGTTCACGATCTGGATGCCTGTGCCAATTCCCAGATACGCGCGGGTGGAGGTCGAGGCCACGCTTCGGCAGAAGTCGGAGGTGCTGACGGCGCCGCGTAAAACCAGGGCGGAGGGGTTGCTGATTCCGAGGATACGAAGGCCGTTATCGCCGTCTGCAACCAGCGCGTTGGTGCCCTGGATCACAATATCCACCGCGCTTCCCGGAGTGTCCGAAACGGACCGGAAGGCCACCCCGCCCGCGGTCACATTTAGGACGAGGACTCCACTGGTGCCGTTGGCAACATAGGCCACCGAGTTGGACACATCCACACCGTAGACATTATCCGAAGGATCGTAGGACGAGACGAAAGTGGGATTGTCCGGGTCGGACACATTGATAATCTGCAGCGTGTCCTGGTCCGCGACATAGGCCCGCTGTCCGTACACATCCACCTTCGTGGCATACTTGGGGGTATCGTAGTGCCCCCGCATCACCGGATTGTCCGGGTCCGTAAAATCGAGTATGAACAGGCCGGCCCTGCCGCAGGCGGCATAAACCAGGTTCCCAGAAACACGCAGGTATTCGACCTGATCCCCGACCAGGATATACCCCCGGGGAACCGGCGACGCCGGGTTGCTCACATTCAGGGCACGCACCCCATATCCCTGTCCCAGATATGCGGTGGTTGAATTGACAGCGGCCGCCATGGCCCATCCCCCGGTTCGTCCCTCGAAACGAAACTCGGCCCCGGCCCGGACGCCAGTAACCGCGACCATCAACCAGAACGCCGTTATTGCAGCAAGCCCCGTTTCACGAAAATGAAGACCCGACAGCCATCCCATTTTACACCCCATTCGCTTGGAAGAAATCGTGAATCCGCAGATGGAAACCGTAACCGTGCCCTTCCATGCCTTAAGGGGAAAAACCGTGCGGATTTCAAGTGTTTGTTTCCCGCAGAATCCAACTTCCATCTCCCGCTTCCCGATTCGGCGGTCGTGACTTGGCCTTGCCAAACCTCACGCGGGTATTCACAATGAAGAACTCGTAATTGGGCAGCCAAGATGGTTCGCCCGGACGAACAGGAGACGCACCGTGCAATCAGAATCGCGCAGGCAGTCTGTGATCGCCACCCTGGTACTCTGGGCCACGCGCGCGGCGATCGTTGCGGGGCTTATCGCCCTCGCGTGGATGATTTACCGGTCCCTGTTGAAGGACCTCGTCACCGAGAATCACACGCTCCTGACGCTGCTGGCCCTGTGGCTTTTCACGGCCTATCTGGTCCTGCCCCGGGTCCACCGGACACTGACCAAGTGGTACATACCGAACTACTTTATTGGAAGGGTGCGAACGGGCGACGGCCTGCTGGGCGACCCCGTCAACATCGCCGTGAACGGCAGCCGGGAGCAACTCGTTGCGGCCATGCGGGCCGCGAACTGGGTGCAGGCAGACGAACTGAACTGGAAGAGCACCCTGCGCATGGTCAAAGCCACCCTGCTGCGGAGAAGCTACCCGAGCGCCCCCGTCAGTTCCCTGTTCCTGTTCACGAGAAAGCAGGACATCGCGTTCCAGCAGGAGGTGGGCGGATCCACCAGCAAGCGGCATCATGTGCGGTTCTGGAAGACACCGGAGGGATGGTGGCTTCCGGGCGGTTACCAGGCCGACTGGCTGGGTGCGGCCACATTTGACCGGGCCGTCGGGTTTTCGGCCTTCACCGGGCAGATCACCCACAAGATCGCCGAGGACACGGACCAGGAACGCGACTACGTGGTCGAGTCGCTGCGCGCGGCGGATGACAACGCGCGGGTGGACGTGGTCCGGCATTTCGTGAGCGGATACCACGACCGCAACGGCGGTGGGGACCGCATCCTCACGGACGGGTCCCTTCCGTTCGTGACACTCGGGAAAACGGTGACCACCCCCCCGAATTGAGTGCGAACTGGTGGAAGCGCGCGGCACCCTTGCTTTGCGAACCGCCCCGGTGCACCCATGGGATGGAATCCGCCACCCACTCTTCCACATGAGGGAGCCATCATGGCCGTTCTTCGCCTGGCACTCGCACTTTCGGTCGCCCTGCTTTCCGTCCCGGTTCACCCGGCTGCGCCCACTTCCGCACCCGCCGAACTGCGGGCGGTCTGGGCATCCACGCTGCAGCCCTGCATGAACTCCCCCGCCGAGATCCGGGACATGGTGGCCGCCGTCCGCCGGTCGCACCTCAACACGATCATCGCGCAGGTGCGCCACCGCGGGGTCACCTTTTACGATTCGAAATTCGAACCGCGCGCGCCGGCCATCCGCAACACGCCCGCGTTTGACCCGCTGGCCACGCTTCTGCGCGAGGCCCACGAAACCTCGGGCGGGCGGCAGCAGCGCATTGCCGTGCAGGCGTGGTTCAACGTCTTCCGGCTCGGTTCCATGGAGACGGGTGATTCCGCCTCCGCCGCGAAGCCCGCCGGCCGCTACAGGGACTGGCTGAGCGAAACCACCACGGGATCGCAGGTTGAGTTTCTCGATCCGGCGATTCCCGAGGTCCAGGATCTCCTGATCCAGATGGTGGAGGAATGCGTCAGCCGGTACGATGTGGACGGGGTCAACCTCGACTACATCCGGTACCCGGAGGAGGAGGCCGGTTACCATCCGCGTGCCATCGAGCGGTTCCGCAAATGGGCGGGTGATCCCAACGCGAAACCCGAACCCAAGGATCCGCGGTGGAATGATTTCCGCCGAGAACAGATCACGAATTTCGTGCGCCGGTGCGCGGTCACGGTGTGGAACCGCCGCCCGGATGCCCTCCTCACGGTCAACGGCATCGGGTTCGGCGGGCCGCCCGCCGGGGGCGACTTCACCAAGTCCAGCCCCTATGTGCAGGTGAAGCAGGACTGGGCCGGGTGGGCGCGGGACGGGTGGGTGGACATCGTGACGCGGATGGGTTACAAGCGCGAATCCGTGCCCGCCCACGCGAGGATGTTCCGCGAATGGGCCGACCTTTCGGTGAGGGTTCAGCGCGAGGCCAATGGGCCGCTTGTGACGCTCGGCATCGGGGGCGGCTTCAACACGGGCGCCGAGGTGATCGCCCAGCACAGGGAAGCGCAGAATCGAAGCCTCGGCACATCCCTGTTCAGTTACTGGAGGCCGGACTCGGAGTCGGCGAAATCGAGGCAGTTCGGGAGTGCGTCGCCCCTGTGGGACAGGCTCGCGAAGGAGGTTTTCCCGGGTCCGTCCACTCCCCCGCCGCCGGAATGGCGCCGGGGAATCTGCGTCGTGGCCGGGACCGCGCTGGACGCGACCGGTAAACCGGCGGACGGTGCGCTTGTTCAACTGGAGACCGCGGGCCAAACCGTGCGGACCCGCACGGACGGAAGCGGTTTCTTCGCGTTTTCGCGCGTGAAGCCGGGCGACTGCACGGTGCGGGCAGCAGGCACGGTTGCGGACGGTTCCCGGGTGCATGCGGTGGCGGGCAGGGTGGTGTTTGTGAACGGGAAAAGCCGGTGATCCCCGGGCGGAACGCGGTCACCCGTTGAGGTACTTCATCGCCATTTCCGGATAACGATCTCCGATGGCTGCTCCGGGCGGGACGGCAGCCGAGAGGTCGGCCAGGTCACCATCCGTGAGGTCGATGTCAGCCGACGCGGCGTTGGATTCAAGGTACTCGATTCGCCGGGTGCCGGGGATGGGAACGATGTCTTCGCCCTGCGCCAGCAGCCAGGCCAGGGCCAGTTGCGACGGCCTGCATCCCTTGCGGGCGGCGATCGCCTCGACGCGGCGCACCAGTTCCATGTTGTGGTCGAAGTTCTCTCCCTGAAACCGCGGGTTGGCGCGACGCCAATCGTCCCCGGCCAGGTCATTGACGGACTTTATGGCTCCGGTGAGGAAGCCCCGGCCGAGGGGGCTGTATGGCACGAAGCCGATGCCGAGTTCCCTGCAGGTGGGGAGGATTTCCGCCTCCACGTCGCGCGTCCACAACGAGTACTCCGTCTGCAGCGCGGCGACGGGGTGCACCTTCACGGCGCGCCTGAGCGTGGCCGGGCTGGCCTCGGACATGCCGAGAAAACGCACCTTGCCCTCGCGCACCAGTTCCGCCATCGCGCCGATCGTATCCTCGATGGGCACCTCGCGGTCCACGCGGTGCTGGTAATAGAGGTCGATGACGTCCACTCCCAGCCGCCGCAGGCTTGCCTCGCAGGCCGATCTCACGTACTCGGGCGTGCCTTTCACGCCCAGGTAGGCCCCGTCCGGGGCGCGGACGTTTCCGAACTTGGTGGCCAGCACGACCTCGGCACGGCGCTCCCGGATGGCTTTGCCCACCAGTTCCTCATTGCGCCCCACACCGTACATGTCGGCCGTGTCGAGGAAGTTCACGCCGATGTCGAGCGCGTGGTGGATAACGCGCAGGGAAACCTCATCGTCATGCGCCCCGTAGAAATCCGACATCCCCATGCAGCCGAGGCCGATCGCCGAGACGCTCAGGCCATCCTTGCCCAGTTTTCGCTGTTTCATCCGAATTCTCCTGTAAGTTCCTCACCGCGGCCCGCGCGGACTCATCTGGCCCGAACCATGGCCCCGGGTCAAGCCTTCCATTCCCGGAGGCCCCCGCCGGGCGTATCCCGCGACACCTGTCAAGCGACCAACCCCTCGGCCGCCAGGGAACAGCCCCGCGGCGGCGCGGCCGCAACCCGGCCGAGAACGCGGAAGCAGCCCCCGTCGCCTATCCCCACATCCTCGGTCTGGAGGGCGATCACACTTCCGACATTGGCCAGATCCACGATGCGGATCAGGCCGCGGGTGCCATCCGGCACCGGTAGGCCGGTCAGCGGATCCACGATCAGCGCACGGGCAAGGGGCGCGGGCCCCTTCCAATCCGTTGCCGCACCCCGCACCATGCTCAGGTCGTAGAACTGCGAGGACAATTCGGTCATGCCGTATTCGTTCACGATATGGGTGGCGGGAACGGCCAGGCACCGGGAAAGCCGGGCGTAGAACTCGGGACGGGGAATGTCGCGGGTGCGGCCCTTGAAGCCCCCGGTTTCCATGATGCGGCTTCCGGCCGGCATGGAGAGCCGCATGGAACGGCGGTCGAGTTCCTCCAGCAACGCGACGAAGGCGAACGCGGTGCCGAGAAGGAAAACGGGATCACCCGAACCGGCTGCCGCTTCGAGGTCGCCGAGCAGGCGATCGAGGGGGAGTTCTCCATTTTCGAAGTAGAATCCGCTCCCCTCCCCGCCGGTTTGCCGGATCACCGTTTCCATCATGTGCGTCAGCGACGAATGGGGTGCCTCGCCGGGTGGTGGCGTGAGGACCATCATCCGCAGGCGGGCACCGTCCGGCAGCAGCGCCGCACGGAATGCCGGGAGGATGGCGGCCTCGTAAAGGTCCAGCGTGTCGAACAGGTGGCGTCCGGATTCGCCCCGCGTGGTGCCGCTGGTATGGAACTCGCGGCGGACGGCTTCCGGCGGAAAACAGCGCACCTCCGCACGCTTGAAGGCGGCGGCGGGAAGTGCCGGGATCGCGCGCCAATCCGCCGGGAACGGGGCGCCGAGCGAATCGCAGTAACGCGCGTACACGGAATTGTGCCGGCGCTGAAAATCGTGCAGGCGCAGGGCCATGGCTCCGAATTCGGCGTCGTCGGTCACGCGCGCGGAACGAAGCAGGGCCAGCACCTCCGCCTGCAGGGATGCCAGGTCGGGCGGGGTCATCGGGCGGGTATTCCGGGGCGCATCCCGGCGGGGGCGCACCCGGACCAACGGTGTGACAAATGCCGCTGGTGCCCCATGGTGCCGGTCAGACCCCGTGGCGCGTCGGCTCGAAGGCCCGCGAGTAGTCGTCCATCAGGTAGCGGTCCGTCATGCCGCTGATGTAATCCGTGACGACCCGCTTGATTCCGTCGCGCTCGATGCGCTCCTGGTACTTGAGGGGAAGCTGCTCGGGAATGTCGACGTAGAGGTTGAACATCTGCTCGATGAACCGCTCGGCCTTGGTGGACATGCGGACGACGACGGGGTGGCGGTAGACGCGCCGCATGAGGAAGTCCTTCAGGACGCGCATCCGCGCGGCCATCTCATCGGAAAAGCACACGATGCGGGTGTTCCGCGCGCCGCGAACATCGTCGATGGTGCGGATGCCCAGGCGGGCAATGTTGGCCTCGGTGGTCTCCAGCACGTCGCGGACGTGCCGGTCGATCAGGGTTCCGATGGCGCGATACTTGACGAATTTGTCGTGGGTTCCCGCGGGCATGGACTCGCGCGCTTTGCGGAAGATGTCATAAACCCACTCGACCTGCTTGAGATCGGCTTCCTCGATCAGGTTCATCTTCAGCGCGTCGTCGATGTCGTGGTTGTTGTACGCGATCTCATCGGCCATGTCGCAGATCTGGCTTTCCAGCGTGGGGGCCAGTTCGGGCAGAAACCGGGGCTGGACGTTGGGCGAATCGTACTCGGTGTCGTGCTTGATGATGCCCTCGCGCACCTCCCACGTGAGGTTGAGGCCCGGGATGTCGGGGTAGCGCTCCTCCAGGTACTCGACCACGCGAAGCCCCTGCTCGTTGTGCTCGAAGCCGCCGATGTCGGCCAGCAGGCGTTTCAGGGCGGTTTCGCCGCTGTGGCCGAACGGGGTGTGGCCCAGGTCGTGGGCGAGGGCGATGGCCTCGGTCAGGTCCATGTTCAGGCGCAGGCTGCGGGCCAGGGAGCGGGCGATCTGGGCCACCTCGAGGGTGTGGGTGATGCGCGTGCGGAAATAGTCGCCGTAATGCACCATGTAAACCTGGGTCTTGTACTCGAGCTTCCGGAAAGCCGCGGAATGGATGATCCGGTCGCGGTCGCGCTGGAACTCGGTGCGCCACTCGTCGGGTTCGATCGGGTATTCGCGTCCGCGCGTTTCGCTGCTGCGGGCGGCGTAGGCGGCCAGGTTCTGGTTTTCGAGTGCTTCGAGGTCGGTCCGTTTTAGCATGGCATGTGTCCGGTTGCGGCGGTGGTGTGGGACGAATGGTGATTAGTTTCCGGCATCGTCGCAGGGTCAAACCTTTTGTATTGAAGTCGCAGCGGCACGGGCCTTATCCACAGGACGCCATGATTAACCGGGACGAGAGGGTCCATGCCTCAAGATAACGAGCAGCAGCCGAATCTGGACGGGTCGAGACCCACGGAAGTCCCGGCTGCACCCGGTTCCCGGCCGTGGGACCCCGCCGTTGACAATCCGCCAGCCACGGGTGACGGCGAGGCCGGGGTGACCGTCTGGGACGAGTTGGATCCGGACACCGACCCGTTCGACCCAAATTACGTCCCCGAAAGCGCCCGTCTGCGCGTGCCCGTGTCCCCGGTGGCATCGGGACCGGCCCAATCCGCAACCTTCGCCGAGCCCCCCAAGGTGGACACCCCGGCGACCGTTTCGCCCCAGGAAGATCCGCGACTTGGAAGCATCTCGAACCTCCTGGCCAGCGAGTTTGGCGATGTGGCACCCACGGCCATTGCCCCCAATCCGGCGGACGAGGAGGAGCCGGAAGCCCCCACCGAGCCTTCCGTCCCACCGCAACCGCCTTCCTTGCCCGAAATGCAAGTCCCGGCCGCAGTGCCGCCCGCATCAGCCCCGCCGCCCGGCCCGCCGGACGAAGTCCTCGAGGGTTTTGAACTACCCCCGCCGGAACTGCTGGAGGGGACCGCACTGGGCCCCGAAATGGAAGTCGTGGCGGAAATGCCGGATGAGGCTCCGGTGAGCGCGGAAGTCCTGGCGGCCGGCGCGGTCGTTGCGACGGCCGCAGGCGTGGCCGCCCTGCCCGCCCAGTCGCAGGCCGCGGACGAACCGTTTTTCCCGATCCCCGACAGCGTGCCCGAACTCCCGCACGAGGACACGGCCGACGTGCAGCACGACACGCGGCGGCGGCGACGCCGGCCTGCCCGGCGCGGACCGGCGGCGGTCTTCGTCAACCTGATCATTTGGGGTCTCCTGCTCACCTGCTTCGCGGCGATGGCGGGGGCTGCCCTGTACGCCAAGTACGCGCGCGACCGCCTGTACAGCGAGCAGCCCGAGGTGGAGCGGAACGTGATCCTCACGGTGAACGCCGGTGACAAACTGCCGCAGATCATCGACCAGTTGCGGGAGAAGCAGGTGCTTCGATCCTACATGGGTGTGGACGATGGCTATCTCCTGCGCTTTCTGGCGCGGGTGAACGAGAACTCCCACATGATCAAGGCCGGCGTGTACAAGATCAGCAACACGATGAGCCTGAACGATCTGTACGGGAAACTGCTGAAGGGCTCGCAGGACTTCAAGGTCACGATCCCCGAGGGCAAGAGCGCCGCCGAGGTGGCGGAACTGATCGCCGCCAAGAACGAGGAGTTCCAGACGGCCCGCTTCCTGGAACTCACCACCGAGACGGCCTTCATCCGTTCGCTGCAGCTGGAGGTTCCGTCGCTGGAGGGCTACCTTTATCCCAGCACGTATTACTTCGGCCCGGGCATCCGGGAGGAGGACATGCTGCGGAAGATGGTGGAAACCTTCCGGGACGTGATGCAGACCAAGCTAGCCGGCGTAGAGAAGAGGGACGCGCTCACGTTCCAGGAGCACATGATCATGGCATCGCTGATCGAGCGCGAGGCCCGGCTGGACGAGGACCGGCCGCTCATCGCGTCGGTGATCTTCAACCGGCTCAAGCGCGGCATGCAGCTGCAGATTGACGCGACGGTGCACTACGCCCTGAACGCCTGGAACCGCCGCCTCAGCTACGACGACCTGAAGGTGGACTCGCCCTACAACACCTACAAGATCAAGGGGCTTCCGCCGGGACCGATCTGCAGCCCCCGCGCCGCCAGCATTCTCGCCACCTTCCAGGCCCCGGAAACCGAGTACCTCTTCTACGTGCTCAAGGGGGACGGAAAGCACGTTTTCTCGAAGACCGCCGAGGAGCACAACCGCAACAAGGCTTTCTTCCGCAAGGCCCAGCAGGAGGCGCTTGCCGCATCGGTGAAAGCCGCCGCGACGGGGACCGAGCCGCCGGCCGCGGACCCGGAGTCCACCGCCCCCATGGACCTTCGCGAACCGGACCCCGCGCCGAAGACGGCGGAAAAACCCAAGGCAACGCCGACCCACCCGAAGGCGGCGGAAAACCCGAAACCCAAGACCGGAAGCAAGACGCCGTCAGCCGAGAAGACGAAGAAGGGCGACCGGTGAACTACGCTCCGTCCTCCGCCGCCATCGCGCGGGAGGCCTGGCCTTTCGCCGTCCCCCTGCTGCTCCTGACGGCACTGTGCACCCTGCTCCCGGCGAAGCTGGTCGCCCTGGTGCCGCTGGTGCTGGCCACCTACGTGCTCTGGTTTTTCCGCAATCCCGACCGGACGATCCCCGCGCGCGAGGGCGCCGTCATCTGTCCGGCGGACGGGAAAGTCGTCGCGGCCGGAATCGTTCCCGCGGAGGGATTTCCCGGCGGACAGGCGCTGCGCATCGGCATCTTCATGTCGCTCTTCAACGTGCACGTGAACTGGGCTCCCGTCAGCGGCAAGATCCTGTCCGCGGTGCATCACCCCGGCCGTTTCCTCAACGCGATGGACGACAAGTCGAGCGAGGAGAACGAGCGCAAGATCCTCGAGATCTCCGGCCCGGACGGCGAGCGGGTGGTCCTCAAACTCGTGGCGGGTCTCGTGGCGCGGCGCATCGTGTCGCCGCTGGAAACCGGCGACACCCTTGCGGCGGGCGAGAAGATCGGCCTCATCCGTTTTGGCTCGCGCGCCGAGGTGCTGCTGCCGGCCACCAGCCGCCTCAAGGTTTCCCTGGGAGACAGGGTCCGCGGCGGCACAACCATCGTCGCGATCCTGCCCCGGACCGCCCCCTCCCCCACCCAGAAAGCCACCCAGGACTGACCCCCATGCGCAAGGTTGCCCTGCTTCCCAACCTCTTCACGACCGCCAGCCTTTTCTGCGGGCTGCTGGCGATCCTCAACGTGTTCAACGTGGCCAACGGGGGGGAACTGGACACCCGCCAATACGAGGTGAGCTGCTGGCTCATCCTGGCGGCCGCGGTGCTGGACATGCTGGACGGCTGGGTGGCGCGGATGACGCGGACCGAAAGCCAGTTCGGCATGCAGTACGACTCGCTGGCCGACGTCGTGGCGTTCGGTGTCGCCCCGGCGATCCTCATTTACACGCGCCTCATCGAGATGGAAAACCGGCAGGCGGCCGAGGTGATCACGACGGTCTACGCGATATGCGGCGCGCTGCGCCTGGCGCGTTTCAACGTGCAGAAATCGCGCATCGAGAAACTGTCGTTCACCGGCCTGCCGATTCCCGGCGCGGCGGGAACCGTGGTCAGCGGGTTTCTCTACTTCCAGACCATTGACCCGGACTGGAACAAGGCGTTCGTGCTGAACGTCCTGCCGCTCATGATGATCGTCCTGTCCTACCTGATGGTCAGCAAGGTCAGTTACTTCAGCTTCAAGCAGCTCCACCTGGAAAAGCGCCGCCCCTTCGACGTGCTTCCGGTGATCACGCTGCTGATCGCCGGCGTGTTCTTCCTGAAGAACCACATCGCGGCCGTCGTGTTTTTCGGCTTCAGCGCGTATGTGATCTGGGGCCTGCTCGCGGAGTTGTGGCAACTGGCCGCCGCCCGCAAGAAAGCCGGTGGGCCGAACCCGTCCGGCGGCGGGGACGCGGTCTGACCTGCGTCCGTGATGCGCCGGAGGAGGATCGCCACACCGTCGCGTGTTTTCAGGCGACCGGGTGTTTCGGGCGGCCTCAAACCTTCTTGAGGAAATGCCCGAGTTTCTTGCGCTTCGTCTCCAGGTAACCGCGGTTGTGTTCGTGGGGTTCCACTTCCAGCGGCACGCGGTCCACGATCTCCAAACCGAAGGCGTTGATGCCCACGATCTTCTTCGGGTTGTTGGTCATCAGGCGGATGCGCTTCACACCCAGGTCCACGAGGATCTGCGCGCCCAGGCCATACTCGCGCAGGTCGGCCTTGAACCCGAGGGCCTTGTTGGCCTCCACGGTGTCCATGCCCTGGTCCTGCATGGCGTAGGCGAGCAGCTTGTTTTTCAGGCCGATGCCGCGTCCCTCCTGGTGCATGTAGACGATCACGCCACGGCCCTCGTCGGCGATGCGGCGCATCGCAGCGTCGAGTTGCGGACCGCAATCGCAACGAAGCGAACCCAGCACGTCACCGGTGAAACACTGGGAGTGGACGCGGACCAACACCCCGTTCTCCTGCGAGGCAGCGAGGTCGCCCATCGCCAGTGCCACATGGCCCTCGCCGTTCCACGACTCGTAGTAGGTGATGCGCCATTCGCCGAAAGCGTTGTGGAGCGGAACGGTGACGACCGGGGAAACCAGCTTCTCGGTGCGGAGGCGGTGCTTGATGAGGTCGCGGATCGTGATGATCTTCAGGCCGTGCTCGCGGGCGAAAATCTCGAGGTCCGGCATGCGGGCCATGGTGCCGTCATCGTTCATGATTTCGCAAAGCACGCCGGCGGGGGGAAGGCCCGACAGCCGGGCGAGGTCCACGACCCCTTCCGTCTGGCCGGCGCGCTCCAGCACGCCGCCCGAACGCGCACCCAGGGTCTGCAGGTGACCGGGGCGGGCGAGGTCGTCCGGCTTGCAGGCCGGATCCATGAACTTCTGGATGGTGACCGAGCGGTCGGAGGCGGAGATGCCGGTGGTGGTGCCCTCGGCGGCGTCGATCGGCTCGTAAAAGTTGGTCCCGAAGCGCGAGGTGTTGCGCATTTTGAGGGGCACCAGGCTCAGGTCGCGCAGGCGCGACTCGGTGGTGGCGAGGCAGACCAGCCCGCGGCCGAACCGCGCCATGAAGTTGATCTTTTCCGGCGTCACATGGGACGCGGCGAACACGAGGTCGCCCTCGTTCTCGCGGTCCTCGTCGTCGGTGAGGATCAGCATCCGGCCTTCCCGGTAATCGGCCAGCCCCTCCTCGATCGTGGCGAGCATGGTGGGGCGTGTGCCGGTGGTTGCGTCTTCTGCCATGGTTTTCCTGTGTGCGGCCCCGGCCCGGATCAGGCCCGCCCGCGGGACTGGAGGGCGTCCAGCTCGGGCATCGGGGATTCGATGGGAGTTGTGGTTTCGTCGGGATGCATGAAGCGGTAAACGTACTTGCCGATGATATCCACCTCGATGTTGACGGGATCCCCGGCCTTGCGAAACTGGAAGGTGGTGGCGGCGAGGGTCTTGGGGATGATGGCAACCGTGAACGCATCGCGGTCGACGGCCACGACGGTCAGGCTGATGCCGTCCACGGCCACGGAACCCTTGCTGACGAGGTACTTGGCGAGGTCCGGCGAAACCGAGAAGTACCACATCTGGGAATCGCCCTCGGGCCTGATGGCGGAGACTGCGCCCACGCCGTCCACATGCCCCTGGACCATGTGCCCGCCGAGTTTCTTGTCGAGGCTGAGCGGGCGCTCCAGGTTCACGCGGTCGCCGACCTTCTTGTGAAGCAAGTTGGTGCATCGCAGCGTTTCAGCCGAGGCGAATGTGGTGAAGTGCGTGGGGGTGAAGCCGGTGACCGTGAGGCAGATGCCGTCCACGGCAATGCTGTCGCCCAGCGCGACCCCCTTCAGCGTGTCGCTGCAGCGGACCTCAAGTTCCACTGCTTCCGTCTGGGGACGCAGGGCGGTGATTTCTCCGACTTCCTCGATGAGACCCGTGAACATGCGGCTGTTTGAGACCTCCGGTTGGCTCCTAGGATTGTATATCCTATTGCGTCGCGCATTCGAATCGCGCACTTCCACAGGTCAAATGGAAACACGGGCATACCGGGCAATCGCGGGAGATCCGACGGAACATGCGGAGAGGTTGCGTGCTTTGGCGGCAGCCCGTTGCGGCTGGATTGCCGCGCGGGCGGCGGAGACGGTTGCGGCGGCGGCGACCCGGGTGGCAAGCCCGGCCTGGACGGGGCGCGTCGGGTCGGCCGCCCGGGAAGCAGGGATGTCGCCGGAGAACGCCGCGGAAGCCCTCCGCAACTTCTGCCCGCTCCTGACAGCGGAGAACCTCCATGAACTGCGGCGCCGCAAAGCCAACCAGACCAGGAATCCGTCGCTGGCATTTCATGTGCTGGCGGGGAATCTGTTCCTTTCGGGAATCGAGTCGGTGATTCACGCCTGGCTCGCGGGAAGCACCAGCCTGGTGCGTTGTTCCTCGGCGGATGTTGCTTTTCCGGCGCTCTGGCGGACCGTCGTTGCGGAGGTGGACAGAGAGTTTGCCAGCACGCTTCATGTGGCGTGGTGGCCGCGGGACAGGACCGAATGGACGAGAGCCGTGGCGATCCGGGCCGGGACGGTGGCGGCCTTCGGCGACGACGCTTCGGTCGCGGCCGTGGGTGATCTCGTTCCTCCTGGAATCCGCTTTCTTCCCCACGGGTCGAGGGTGAGTTTCGCCGTGGTCGGACCCGGGGAAATGAACCCCTGCGATCTGGATCGCGTGGTCGATGCGCTGGCCTACGATTTTTCGGTGTACGATCAGCAGGGATGCCTGTCGCCCCGGGCGGTCTTTGTCCCGGCGGAAGCGGCGGCAACGGTGACCGAACTGTGTGCCAGGCTTGCCGAAGCCATGCGGAGGCTGGCCGTGCGACTCCCCCGGCGGACGCTTTCGCTGGAGGAACGGTCCGCCCACGCGCGCAGACGCGACGAGGCGCTCGTGGCGAATGCCTGCGGTGGGGAGGAATTCGTCCTTTCGCAGGCCGGAGACGATTTCCTGCTGACCGTGGCACCCGCGGCAGGGTTCACCCTCGGATGCCTGGACCGGCATGTGGATGTCCGGACTTACCGCCAGAAATCGGAGATCTCGGCGGCGCTGGCGCCTTTTTCGGGCAAGATCGCCTGCATCGGATTGGCGGGGCTGGCTGGCGATTGGAGCGCCTTGGCGCGCGAAACGGCCGCCACGCGCCTGTGCCGGCTGGGCGAAATGCAGCGTCCGCCGCTGGGTTGGACCCACGACGGGGGCCTGGCTTTCGAGTGATTGTCTCCGGCGGGCCGGGATCGCGGATCAGCGGGGAAAGCGCGGCATCAGGTCGGCGCTGGTAAACACGCCGCCGATGCCCTGTCCCTGCAGCCAGAACCCGGTGTTCATGTAGCCCAGGGCCGTTCCGTTCACATTGGCGGCCATGCTGGTCTCGTCGCCGAGGATGAACTGGTGGGTGGCCCGCTTACCCTCGAAGGTGGTGCCCGTGATCCTGACATTTGTGCTGACGGGTTTCCTGGGGTTGCGGGTGTCCACGATTCCACCCACGTGCACCTTCTCGCGGCCGACCACTCCGGCGATTTCCAGCATCACGTCGTCGGCGTGTTCCATGTTGACCAGTTCCAGGATGCCGTTGCGGCGGTCGAGTTCGGCCTCCACCTCGGCGTCGCTCATGGCGGCCACCTTTTCGACGCTGAACCCTTCCAGGTGGGCGATGTCCTCGCGCACGGTGGCGCGGTAGGCGTCCCAGTTGGCGATGCCGACACCGAAATAGACGGTGACATCCTCGATCTCGACAAAGGACTGGGCGGCCAGGGCCGCGGCCGCCGTCAGGAGACCCGGGGTGGCGCCCGCGCCGGTCACGCAGGTGATACCGGCGGCGGCCATCCTCTCGCGGCGCTGGAGCATCATTTCGACCGCACGGGTGCGCTTGAGTGCGTCCACCACCACGCCGCGGTACCCGCTTTCGGCGATGCGGTCCAAAATCCCGGGGATGAACTCGTTGGGCAGGTTGGGGAGGGCCAGGAAAATGCCGTCGATCTCGTCGCGGCGGGCCAGGATGTCACCCATTCCGTCCGGTGAGGGCCGACCGATCCGCTGGAGGCTGGCAACCGTCCCGCCCGGGGGCAGGCACTCCAGTTCGGCGGACGGGATGCCCGCTGCATCGAAGGCGTATCCGCCGCTGTCGCATATCCCGACAAGACGCATGGAGCGTTTCTGGTCGAGCAGGCGGGCCATGTTGCGGCCAAGGCCGCCGGCTCCGAAAACGGCAATCTGCTTCACTTCGCGCATGGGGTCAGTCCTCGTTCCAAGTTCGTGCAACGGCCCCAAAGCGAACGATTTGGCCCCTCTCCTTTGCAAGGGGAAATGCACCGCGAAGCTTGTCGCTTGAATCAGGATTTCCCCCGGGAACAGGATGCCACACGATGCCATCCATCCTTTCCATCCAGGCCGGGCGCGTCAGCCTGCAACCCAAAGGCGATGGCGGCACCTACCGAACGGCCCTGCACAAGACGGCGGTGGTTTTTCCGGTCCGGGTCGGGATGGAAGGGCTCGAGTATGACGAGCAGGCTGACCGGCGCTACCACGGGGGGCCGGACAAGGCAGTCTGCTGTTTTCCATCCGAGCATTTTCCGCGAATCGCGGAATTCGTCGGACGCGAGATCACCGGCGGGGCGTTTGGCGAGAACTTCACGGTCGGCGGCCTGCTGGAATCGGATGTCTGCGTGGGCGACCGTTACCGGTCGCCGGGGGGCCTGGTCTTCGAAGTGAGCCAGCCGCGCCAGCCTTGCGTGAACCTGGCCCGCCGGTGGGGGCGCGGCGACCTGCCGGCCTGGCTTGCCGGGAACGACCTGACGGGATGGTACCTGCGGGTGATCCGGGGCGGCGAACTGCCGGGCCCGGGGCCGCTCGTGCTGGCCGAACGCCCGCACCCCGGCTGGACCATCACACGCCTCAACGCCCTGATGGCAAAGCGCGAGCGCAGCACCGTCCTGCTGTCCGAGGCCGTATCGCTCCCTCAGCTCAGCGACGCGTGGCGGGATTCTTTCCGGAAACGCCTGCCCAAACCATCCTGACCGCTTCGTCCTTCCCGTCCCCCCTTCGGGGGCCTACCAAACCGGGGGAATCGGCTTCTCCGGGGCTTTGCCATACGAAACGCCGAGGCGCGCCAGGCGGGGTTCCAGGGCGCCCACCCGCCGCCTGAAGTCCGGGAAATCCTTTCCCTCCCGGGGCGACCACGCGATCTCTGCAAGGGCGAGAATCCGTGGGAAGATTTGGGGCATCACCTGGTCCTGGGGAACCAGTTCCGTCCAGAGGCAGGCTTCGGGTCCGAGGATGTGCCTGGTTTCCGTGGTGGAGAGGCCGTCGGGCGTCGGGTCGAAGGAATATACCTTCTCCAGGGTCAGGAGCGGCATCCATTTGGGCCGGCCCGTCCCCGTGGTCTCGGGATAGTCGAAGTAGAGGAACCCGTCGTTCGACACGACCACGTCCCAGCCCTTCCTTGCGGCGAAAGCGCGCTCGTTGTGCCAGCTCTGCGAGATGGCGTTGTTGCCGACGTCGTCCAGATCCTTTGGATTGTGGGAATCCGTGCGGGTGACCGCCCACGAAATGGCGCGTTTGCCGCGCCGGGCGAGCAGGTCGGTGCACCGCTTCATGAACCAGTTCTGCAGGGCGTGCTCGTCGGCCAGGTTCCCGGCCTTCATGCGGGCCCTGCACTTGGGGCAGTTGGCCCAGTGACCGGACGGGCGCTCGTCGCCGCCGATATGCCACCAGGGAGAATCGAACAGGGTGGCGGCCTCGGCGAACACGGCGTCGTGGAATGCAAACACATCGTCGTTTCCGGCGCAGAACGGCCGGGACTTTTCGAGGGTGGTGTACCAGCCTAGGTCGTCCAGTTTGATCGCCCCGTCGGGCTTGCCGCGGGTCGGCAGTTTGTAAGGCTTTCCGGCGCACGAGAGCTCCGGATAGGCGACGAGGGCGGCGTCGCTGTGACCGGGCATCTCGAACTCGGGCACCACGACGATGTGGCGGGCGCGGGCATACGCGACGATCTCCCGGATTTCGTCGTGCGTGTAAAAGCCGCCGTGACGCTTGCCGGCAGGGCCGCGCCACGCCGCCACCTCCGTGAGGCGGGGCTTGGATTTCACCTCCATGCGCCAGCCATTGCTGTCGATGAGATGCCAGTGAAAACGGTTCAGTTTCAGGTCCGCCATCCGGTCCAGGAACCGCTTCACGAATTCCACATCCATGAAGTGCCGGCTGCAGTCGAGCATCATGCCGCGCCACCCGTAACGCGGCTTGTCGGCAATGCGCAGGCAGGGCACCTGCGCCCCGTCTGCGGGACGGTCCGGCAGCATCTGCGCCAGGGTGGTTACGCCGTAAAAAGCTCCGGCCGTTTTCGCCGCCTCGATCCGGATGGAAGAAGTGGTCACCTCGAGACGGTAACCCTCGTCACCGAGTTCCGGGTCGGCGGCCTGAACGATTGCGACCGCGGTCATTGGCATGCCGGCAAGTCCGGCGGTTGTTACGCCGGGTTTCCTGCCGGTGGCGGCCCGAAGGGCCCGGGCCAGTACCCGCGCCTCGTTCTCAAAACCGGGCGGGATGGAAGCGAACACGAATCGCGTTGACGGCGATACCGACAGGACGCCACCCGAAATCGTCACCGATTCGGGGCGCGGAACCAGGTTGGGATGCGAAGCGGCATCTCCGGCGGCGGCGGCTGCTCCAGACAGGGTAATCGTTGCCATGACGGCCGCGATCCTTTTCACGGGATGGGACCTCCCCAGAAGTGATCGCCCGGACGCACCGCGGCCATTCCCGGCAGAACCTCCGAATGGCGCCGAGCAGTAACGGCGCGCATCACTGCGGAGGAGTGCGGGCTTGTCAAGCAGCTATGCCGGGTCGTAATTGAGCACCGGTGCCAGCCAGCGCTCCACTTCGCGCATGGGCATTCCCTTGCGCTTGTGGTAGTCCAGCACCTGGTCGCGGTCCACCTTGCCCACGGCGAAATAGCGCGCTTCGGGATGTGAGAAATACAAGCCGCTGACCGACGACGCGGGGTGCATCGCGAAACTTCCGGTCAGGGTCATGCCGATTTCCCGCTCCACCTTGAGGAGGTCAAACAGGGTCCGTTTTTCGGTGTGGTCGGGACAGGCCGGATAGCCGGCGGCCGGACGGATGCCGCGGTACTTCTCACCGATCAGTTCCTCGGTGGTGAGGCTCTCACCGCGCCCGTACCCCCACTCCTCCCGCACGCGCTTGTGAAGCATCTCCGCCAGGCCCTCGGCCAGGCGGTCGGCGAGGGACTCCAGCAGGATTGCGTTGTAGTCGTCCTTGTCCTCCCTGAAACGGCGGGCGTGTTCCTCCGTCCCGAATCCCGCGGAAACCGCGAAACCGCCGATGTAATCGGCGAGGCCGGTGTCGCGCGGCGCGACGAAATCGGCCAGGCACTGGTGGGGGGCTCCCGCGGGGCGCTCCATCTGCTGGCGGAGAAAATGGAACTTGGCCAGGGGTGTGCGGCGCTGGTCATCGGCGTAGAGTTCCACATCGTCACCCACGCTGTTTGCGGCAAAGAAGCCGTAAACGGCCCGGGCCTCGAGCCACCCTTCGGCGATGACCTGGTCGAGCATCCGGCGCGCGTTGGCGTACAGTTCGCGGGCCTCGGCGCCCACAACCGCATCGTCCAGGATCTGCGGGTAACGCCCGCGGAGTTCCCAAGTGTGGAAGAACGGCGACCAGTCGACAAAGGGAACAATGTCCGCCAGCAGCACGGGACTGAGGACGCGGCCCCCCAGGAAATCCGGGCGCGGGGGCTCGGCGGCTTTCCAGTCCACGGGCGTGCGCAGCGCCCGCGCGCGGGAGATGGGCAGCATGGCGCGGGCACTCTGCCGGCCCGCGTGTTCGGCGCGAACCGCATCCTGCGCCTTGCGCAACTCCTCCACGTAGGGGTCACGCGCCGTCGGGCTGACCAGGGAGCCGACGACACCCACGGCCCGCGACGCATCGGCCACATGGACGACCGGCCCGTCATATTGCGGGGCGATCTTGACGGCCGTGTGCTGGCGGCTGGTGGTCGCCCCGCCGATCAGCAGGGGCATGGTCATCCCGGCGCGCTTCATTTCCCGGGCCACGTGCACCATCTCGTCGAGTGACGGCGTGATGAGGCCGCTGAGCCCGAGCATGTCGGCGTTGTGTTCCCGGGCCGCCTCGAGGATCTTGTCGCAGGGGACCATGACTCCCAAGTCAATGACCTCGTAGTTGTTGCACCCCAGCACCACGCCCACGATGTTCTTGCCGATGTCGTGAACGTCGCCCTTCACGGTCGCGATGACAACACGCCCCTGGGCCCGGTGTTCGCCGCCGCCCGCCAGTTTCTCCGCCTCGAGATACGGCAGGAGCACGGCCACGGCCTTTTTCATCACCCGGGCGCTCTTGACCACCTGGGGCAGGAACATCTTGCCGGCCCCAAACAGGTCGCCCACCACATTCATGCCGTCCATCAGCGGCCCCTCGATGACCAGCAGCGGGCGCCCGAGTTTCCCCAGCGCCTCCAGCACATCGGTCTCGATGTGGTCCACGATGCCCTTTACCAGCGAGTGGGCCAGGCGCGCCTCCACGGGGTCGTTGCGCCAGGCGTCGTCCCTGGCCTGGGACTTGTCCTTCTGCTTCACGCTGTCGGCAAAGGTCACGAGGCGCTCGGTGGCGTCGGGGCGACGGTTCAGCAGGACATCCTCGACCAGTTCCATCAGGTCGCGGGGCACCTCCTGGTACACGGCCAGCTGCCCGGCGTTGACGATTCCCATGTCCATCCCCTCGCGGATGGCGTGGTAGAGGAAGGCCGAATGCATGGCCTCGCGCACCACGTTGTTGCCGCGGAAGGAGAAGGAGATGTTGCTGATGCCGCCGCTCACGAGGGCGCCGGGCAGGTGCTCCTTGATCCAGCGCGTCGCCTCGATGAACGAGACGGCGTAGTTGTTGTGCTCCTCGATTCCCGTGGCCACGGTGAGGACGTTCGGGTCGAAGATGATGTCCTCGGGGGCGAACCCGGCCCGTTCCGTCAGCAGCCTGTAGGCGCGCGAGCAGATTTCGATCCGGCGCGCGGTGCTGTCGGCCTGCCCCTGCTCGTCGAACGCCATCACGATGACGGCGGCCCCGTAGCGGCGCACGAGGCGGGCCTGGCGGAGGAATTCCTCCTCGCCCTCCTTCATGCTGATGGAGTTCACGACGCACTTGCCCTGCGCGCACTGCAGGCCGGTCTCGAGCACGCTCCACTTGGAGCTGTCGATCATGATCGGGACGCGGGAAATCTCCGGCTCGGACGCGACGAGATTGAGGAAATTGCGCATCGCCCCAGCGCCGTCGAGCATTCCCTCGTCCATGTTCACGTCGATCATGTTGGCGCCGTTCTCGACCTGCTGCCGGGCAACGGCCAGGGCACCCTCGAAATCACCCGACAGGATGAGTTTGGCGAATTTGGGCGACCCGGCAACGTTGGTCCGCTCGCCAATGCTGAGAAAGCCGGTGTCGGGACGGACCACCAGCGGCTCGAGGCCGCTTACGGCAAAGAGGCGCGCCGGTTCCGGCAGGGTGCGCGGGCGCAGGCCCGAAACCGCTGTCGCGATGGCGGCGATGTGCGCGGGCGTTGTGCCGCAGCAACCGCCCACCATGTTCAGCCAGCCGTTCGCGGCAAACTCGCCCAGGTCGCCGGCCATCATGGCGGGCGTCTCATCGAACCCGCCGAAGGCGTTCGGCAGGCCCGCGTTCGGGTAGCAACTGACGTGGGTGTCGGCGAGGCCGGAGAGTTCCTCGATGTGAGTGCGCATCTCCCTGGCGCCCAGGGCGCAATTGATGCCCACGCTGAGCAGGTTCATGTGGCTGATGGAGATCCAGAACGCCTCGACGGTCTGCCCCGAAAGCGTGCGCCCGCTCTTGTCGGTGATCGTCACGGAAACCATCACGGGCAGGCGGCGCCCGGTTTCCTCGAACACCTTCTCGATGGCGAACAGCGCGGCCTTGAGGACGAGCGTGTCGAAGGAAGTCTCGCATAGCAGGAGGTCGGCCCCGCCATCCATGAGGCCGCGCACCTGCTCCGAGTATGCGTCCACGAAATCCATGAACCGGTTGGCGCGGTAACCCGGGTTGTTCACGTCGATGGCCAGGGAGAGCGTGCGGTTCGTGGGGCCGATGGCACCGGCGACGAAGCGCGGGCGCGACGGGTCGGCCGCGGTGGCCGCGTCGGCGGCTTCCCGCGCCAGGCGGGCCGAGGCCTCGTTCAGTTCGTACGCCAGGCTCTCCATGCGGTAGTCGGCGAGGGAGATCACCTGCGAGCTGAAGGTGTTGGTCTCCACGATGTCCGCCCCGGCGGCCAGGTACTGCGCGTGGATGTCGCGGATGATGTCCGGCTGCGTCAGGGAAAGGAGGTCGTTGTTGCCCTTCACGTCCACCGGGTGATCGCGGAACCTCTCGCCGCGATAATCGGCTTCCCCGAGTTTGTGGGTCTGGATCATGGTGCCCATGGCACCGTCAATCACGAGGATGCGCTCGCGCAGGATTGCGCGAATCTCCTCTTCCCTGTTGCGCGTGTTTGCCAAGAGAGCCGTTCACCGTCCGGAGCAGGATTTGGAGGGCAGCATCCCATGTGGAGCTGCCCTCGGCTATTGCGGTTTAGTTCCAACGGGTTGTGAACTAAATTCAGCCGCCCGCCGGGTCAGGCGGGTGCGAGGGCGAAGGCGAAACAGGCAATCACGGCGCCATCCGCCAGCGCCCACAGCCTCAAAGCCCGGTACATTCCCGCCTTATCCGGGTAGGCGCCAAGGCGGGCGATCCAGTGCGCCGTGAAGCCGATCCACATGGCCCCGACCGCGCCGAGGACCGCAAGTCCCCACGGTGCCATGTGGAGAAGCAGCCCCGCCGAGATCTGCAGGGCGAAGCACCCGCCCGCGGCAACCAGCGAAAACACGAGGGAATTGCGCACGCCGAAACGGATCACCAGGTTCCGGTCTCCGCGCGCGGCGTCCTCGGGAATCTGGTAGATCTGCGTCATCGGGTAGAAGGCGCCGAAAAGCAGGCAGAAACTTCCCGCGAGCATCAGGATGGGAAAATGGAACCGCTCCCCCGCCACCTGCCATCCGCCGGTGGCAAGGGCTCCGCCCAGATAGGTCAGCCCGCCGTATCCGACCATGTTGATGACGAGGTCGGCACCGGCCACGGCCTTGAGGCGGACCGGTGGAACGCTGTAAAGCAGGGACAGGAAAAGGCACGCCGCGTAGGCCCACAGGTAGGGCCGCGGCAGCACGAGCGCCGCGGCAAGGCCGGCAAACATGAATGCGACCGCAACCCACGCCAGGCCGCGCGGAACCGGGGGCGGGTTGTCCAGGTACCCGATGTCGCCCGTGTCGCGGTCAAACGCGCTGTTGATGGCCAGCGTGCCGCCGTTCAGGCACACGGCCCAGAGAAGTCCCCCGAAAATGGCCTGCGCGAGGGTCGCCGCGGTGTGGGCATCCGTGCCGGCGGGGCGGTTGAACCAGACGAGGGCCGCGCCGGCCGCGTAATGGCTGAGAACGATGGGCCACGAGCGCGGCCGGAAATGCAGCAGCGTGTCACGGAGCCAGGTCACGGTAGCTCCTCCCCGCCGTTCTCCCCGGTTTCGAAATCGCGGATCCAACCTGCAACCAGTCCGGCCGCGTCCCGGGCCAGCCGGCGGGCCTCCTCTTTCGGGGCCGACAGCACGACACCACAGCTGGAACATCCGTCCGGGTTCCAGTGACCCGCAATGAAGGTGACGCGGGTGCGGGCCAGGCGGCACCAGCAGGCAACCGAAGAATTGCAGTCCGCGCCCACGGCCCTGGTGAACGCACGCTCCGCCTCGACGCACAGCCTTGCCCGGGCATCGTCCACGGCATCCCACGCGGCGCGGAAGCGTGACCGGGTCGGAACCTCAAGCACGATGGCGCCCTGCCCGGCAGCCGGGACAAAAATCGCCGGGTCCAGCAGTTCGGTGGCGCGATCCAGCAAACCGAGCCGCTCCAATCCGGCGGCGGCGACGACAATTGCGTCATAGCGCCCCTCGGCCAGGTGGGCGAGACGGGTCTCCACGTTTCCGCGCAGGGCCTGCACGCGCAGGTCGCCGCGTGCGTTGAGGATCTGGCCCTGCCTGCGCAGGCTGGACGTTCCCACGACGGCCCCCGGCCGAAGCCTTTCCAGCGTCAGTCCGTTCCGGCTCACCAGGGCCTCGCGCACGTCGCCGCGCTCAACCACCGAACCGATGCGCAGGCCCTTGGGCAGGTCGGCAGGCAGGTCCTTGAGGCTGTGGACCCCGGCATCCGCGCGCCCGCCGAGAATGGCATCCTCGATTTCCCTCACGAACACCGCCTTGTCGCCAAACTCGGCGAGTGGGCGGTTGGGAATGCGGTCGCCCGTGGTCTTCACGGGAACCAGTTCCACGGTGACGCCGCGGACCTGGCGCCGGATGGCATCGGCCGCGCGCCCGGCCTGGGCCAATGCAAGGCGGCTGCCGCGGGTGGCGAGGCGGATGATTCCGGCGGGTGGCTTGGCGCGTTTCATAGGTTGCCAAATTGCCGCTGTGATCCGCGTTGGCAAAGAGAAACCCCGCGCCGGGGTGAAAACGGCGCGGGGTCGGGTTTTTCGCTCGCGTCCGCCTTCGCGGGCGCGAACCGGGGTTGCGTCAGTTCAGCAGCAGGACCGATTCGGCCACCACGGCGCCGTCCTTGTCCGAGGCGGTGGAGGAGGCGAGGCACTTGATCACGCGCAGGGCCTCGATGACCGGCTTTGCTGTTTCGGCATTGGGCATGGCTGCCAGTGCCGCGCCGGCCGCGTCCAGGATTCCCTCCACGCCCACATACTGGTAGACGCTGGAGGCCATGGGCACGCGCGCGGCAAGCGCCTTGGCGTTTGCGTTGGCGGGGAAGGCCTCACCCTTGCCGCCCTTGCGCGCGATCATTTCCTTGAGCCCTTCCTTGGTCGAACCGATCAGGAGGTAATTGCCGCTGAGGGCGAAGCCGGGGCTGAACTGGGTGGTGCCGGGAAGGGGGAAGTACTTGATGGCCTCGTCGCCGGATCCTTCGGTCTTGAAACCCATCGCCGGCTTCTCCGCGCCCGCGGCTCCGCCGGCCATGGCCGTCATCTGCATGTCGGCAAACTTCACGATGCCGTCGAGCACCTTGCGCATCTTGGCCTTGTCCTTCACGCCGAACACGATGGCCGCGTCCACCTCGGGACCGGCGGAACCCATGGAGAAGGAGTTCACGATCAGGCCGAAGTTGTTGCCGAGGGCCGGAAGGAGGTCGCCCTTCACCGAAAAGCCGAGCGGGCCTTCGGCGGCCTTGAGCTGCTCGTCGAGCATGTTCTGGTCATTGCCCATGGCGCCCATCATTTCCTTCAGGCCGGCGTAGAGCATCTCCATGTCGAAGAGGTTGGTGCCGATGACCAGCAGGGGCTTGGCCGCGGCGAACCCGAGCACATCGAGATCCTTGTCGGCCGGGTACTTCTTCATCAGGGCCTTCAGCGGCGACGCCGATTCGGCACTGATGGGCTGGTAGGAGTAAATGTCCACATCCTTGGCGTTGAACTTGATGCTGGCACCGCCGAGGCTGTCCGGGGACATCTTGCGCAGGAGATCCATGACGCCCTTCATCGGGCCAGCGCCCACCCCCTGAAGGTCGTAAGCGTACTTGGGGTTGCCCAGGTAATAAGCCTCGCCGGGCTTCTTTTCGAGGGCGGCAACGATCTTGGCGTAGTCGGGGGCGCCCGCGAGCGTCTCGCCCTTGGTCTCGCCCTTCGAGCGGTCGATAAGGGCCTTCATCTCGGCCTTGTCGTTGGTGACGATCAGTAGCTCACCGGCCACCGCGTAGTACGTCGGTTTTTCGTAATTGCCGGGGACTTCCTTGACCTGGACGCCCTTGTACTCCTCGGGAGCAGCCTTGGCGGCGGCAACCGGTGCATCCTTCTTGGGCTCAGCCTCCGCACCGCCACCCTTGGGGGTTCCGGCGTCCTTGGCGGGCGCCGCACCCTCTTCCGTGGCGGCCTTGGCCGCGGCCTTTTCCGCCAGGTCCAGCAGCTTGGCGAACTTCGCCTTGTCGGCGATCACGAAAATAAACGAGACATTCGCGTCACCGGCGGCCTCGCCGGCCTGCAGGTACACGTCCACCGACTTGAAAACCTGCGACAGGGTGTCCCCGTCGAGGGGGAAACCGAGCGCGGTCTCGATGGTCTTCGTCTGCTTCTCAAACGACTCCATCTGCGGCTTCAGGTCCGGGGATTCGACAACCTTTTTGTAGGCGGCATACAGGGCATTGCCCTTCCAGGCATTCCAGAAGGAGGCCATGTCCGGAACGGAGAACACATAGGCGGCCTTGGCCGGGATCAGTTTCGGATTGGCGGATTTGGCCGTCACGGGCGCTGCAGCCGCCACCAGGATGGCGCATGCGGCCAACAGGATGCCGAACCGCAGACGCTTGGCGGTTTGAATCATTGGGGAACCCCTCTCATTGGGTGGTCTGGACTACGTAAAAACAATCGTGCCTTGTCGCAAACTCACCGGCCTTGCGCGGTCTGGCAAGATGAAAAGCGACCGGAACAGGCGCGGTTCAGAAGCGCGCAATAAGTATGCTTATGTCGTCAAACTGTTCGGCCTCGCCGCGAAACTCGAGGGTTGCCTCGTAGATTTCGTCGCAAAGCTCCGAGGGGGTCAGGTGCAGGTTCTTTCCGACCACCGTGATCAGGCGCTCCTGGCCGAACATTTCCTGACGCGTATTGTGCGTGTCCGAAACCCCGTCCGTGTAAAAGACCAGCGTGTCGCCCGGTTGCAGGCGGAACCGCCCCACCTCGTACTGAACCTGCTCCATGATCCCGAGGAAACACCCGCCGGTCTCGAGGGGGATGATCTCTCCGGTCCTGCGGAAGACAAGCGGGTAGACATGGCCCGCGTTGGTGTACTGGATCTCCCGGAGTTTGGGGTCGAGGACGCAGTAGAACATGGTCGCGAACATGTTGTTGGTCGCGTCGCGGCAGGTCCACCGGTTCACGGCCGCCACGATGGCGCTGACCGGCTGGTCCCCTGCCATGTGGGTTTCCATGCGGACGGATGCGCGGATGGTGGCCGTGAGGATTGCCGCGGCCACGCCCTTGCCGCTGACATCGGCCATGACGAGGGCCACGCGCCCGTCCTCGTGGAGGATGGCATCGTAAAAATCGCCGCCCACCTTGTGGGCCGGCCGGCTCAGCGCGGCGAAGGAGGCACCGGTCACGGTCGGAAACTCGCGGGGAAGCAGGTTGGTCTGGATCGTGCGCGCGATCTCCATTTCGCGCTCCAGCGCCTGGCGCTGGACGGCCTGGCGGTGAAGGCGCGCATTGCTGATCGCCGTGGCGGCCTGGTTGGCGATGCCCGTGATCAGTTCCAGGTCGTCATTCGTGTAGGTGACGCGTTCGGTGTCCACCGAATCGAGGTAAAGGACGCCGAGCACCTCCTCCTTGAAGACCAGGGGGGCGCAGATCACCGACCGGATGCGGGAAACCGCGATGCTTTCGTTGGCGGCAAAACGCACGTCGCTGGGGGCGTCGGAAACCAGGATGGCCACCTTGTCGCTCATGCAGCGCTCCACGACGCCCCTGCTGATGGCGATCTCCTCCTCACCGCCCGCCTCGCGGGTGCGGACCACGGCGGGTTCGAGCATCCCCTCCTGCTCGTCCATGAGCAGGATGACGGCCCGGTAAGGGTTGACGACATCCCAGATGATGTCGGTGATCTGCTGGAGCAGCTGGTCGAGGTCGAGCACGGAGCGGATGCTGTCGGCCACCTGGTATAGCACCTTCAGCCGCTGGAACGGGTCGCTGATGGAGGCGCGCTCCATGACCGCGTGGAACGGGCCGCTGGATGTGGATTCGAGCCGCCGCTCCTCGCGGCTCGGGGCCATGTCGTCGGGGACGATTTTCACCCGGCTGGATTTCGTGGTATCCCCCGAGCGCTCGCGGTCCATGAGCGGATCGCGTTCGAACACCAGCACCGTGTCGCCCACGGTAACCCGGTCGCCGGATTTGAGAAGGACCCGGCCGACGAGCGGCTGGTCGTTGAGTTCGGTGCCGTTCTTGCTGCCCAGATCCTCGGCCACGTAACTTCCGCGCGCTGACCGCAGGACGGTGTGGTGTCGGCTCACGCGTTTGTCGGCAACCTGGACGGTGCACGAGGCGCTGCGGCCGATGGTGATCGCATCCTCGATCAGCTGGTAAACCATGCCCGAATCGGGGCCGGATTCCACGATCAGGCGCGGCATGACGGCACGCCCGCAATCCGCGCACCCGTCCTGGGGCGCTTCACCGTTTGGTTCCCACGCATAGGGGCTGAATAGGGACGCCACGCAAGGCGCGGCGTCAATAAAACCTTTTTGCGGTTGCTTTTGGCCCGGGGCGCCCCGTGTAACCAACCGATATGGAAACCATCACCGCTTTCTTTGGACAGGCGTATCATTTCTTCCAAACCATTTTCAAACCGGAACTCCTCACCCATGCTTTGCAGGAATGGGGGTGGGTCGCTTATGTCATTCTTTTTGCGATCGTGTTCGCGGAAACGGGCCTTCTTGTGGGGTTCTGTCTGCCGGGCGACTCCCTTCTTTTTATCGCGGGCTTCGTGTGCAGCATCCGGACCGACCAGGGGCCGGTCCTGAATTACTTCGTCCTGACGGCACTGCTTTGCGTCGCGGCGGTCGTGGGAGACACGGTGGGCTATTGGCTGGGCCGACGGACGGGACCGCTCATCTTCTGCCGGGAAGACTCGCTGTTCTTCCACAAGAAGCACCTGCTGCGAACCCAGCATTTCTACGAACGCTACGGCGGGCGGACCATCATCTACGCCCGCTTCGTCCCCATCGTGCGGACCTTCGCGCCTTTTGTCGCCGGTATCGGCAGGATGGATTACCCGAAGTTTCTCAGCTACAATGTGTTCGGGGGCATCGGCTGGGTGATCGGGATGACCCTGATCGGATACTTCCTCGGCAGCATCCCCGTGGTTCAGCGGAACCTGGAAAAGGCCGTGATCCTCGTCATCCTCATATCCCTGATGCCGATCTTCTACGAACTGATCCGGGCGAAGCTGAAGAAGGAAACCGTGAGGGTGAAGGAAGTGGAGTCAGACGGCAACTAGCGCGCGCCCCGACTCCTACTTTTTCACCGGTCCCCACGCCGGCGACCCCGCCCCGCCCGAGCGGGTGACCGGTTTTGCCTGCTTGGTGTCCACGTTCATCATGTAGATTTCGCGCGAGCCGCCCCGGTTGGAACTGAAGACGAGGTGTTTCGAGCTCGCCCCCCAGCTGGGATCCAGGTTGTCCCGCATTCCCCGGGTGAGCTGGACGGCGGGACCGCCGCCCGCCACGTCAACCATGTACAGGTTGAATTCGCCGCCTTCGCGGGCCACATAGGCGATGCGACGGCCATCGGGGCTCCAGGAAGGCGAATCGCAGTAGCCTCCGCCGGTGATCCGCTGGGCGCCCCCCCCGCCGGAGTTCATGATGTAGATCTGCGGGCGCCCGTCGCGGTCCGACGTGAAGGCGATGCGGGTCCCATCCGGGCTCCATTCGGGCGCGGTGTCGGCATCGGGGCTGTTGGTGAGGCGCGCAAGGTCCCGGCCATCGGGCGACATGGAGTAAATCTCCGTGTTGCCGTCCTTTGCCAAGGTCACGGCGAGGCGGCCCTTCGCCTCGCTCCAGGACGGGGAGGTGTTGAGGCCCGGACGACGGCTCACCTCGAACCGCCGGCCGTTGAGCGAAATCCCGTACAGGTCGGGGTTGTTGTCGCGGTACGATGTGTAGTAGATTTCCGTCCCGTTCCTCCCCCAGCAGGGCGAGGCGACGATTGACCCTTCATTGGTGATCTGGCGCGCCGCCCCGCCATCGGCGTCCATGACCATGACCTCCTTGTTGCGTCCCCGTTCGGAGAGATAACAGATCTGCGACGAGAAGACGCCGGGCATGTTGCCGATCGCCGTCATCACATCGTCCGCGGCGCGGTGGGCAAAACGGCGCGCCTGGGCGGATGAGTAACCGCCGTAATTCTGGCCGATGACCCGGGCCTTGGAGGCGACATCGTAGAGCTCCACCTGGAGCGCCCCGCCCACCACGGCACCCTTCATCACATAGTTGACCCCGGCGGCCGCCCACCCGTCGAGGTTGACCGCCCCGGCCTGCTTGTCTTTCTGGGCGGCCGCGGCGGCGCCCGCCTGGTTCGTGGGGCGCATCGCAATGTCCGCAAGCAGAAGATCGTTCTGCACCACCTGGGCGATCTGCGCCGCCTCGGGGGCGCCCTCAAAAGAGGAAACGCCGAGTTGCATCAGGACCAGATTGCTCGGGCGCACGGCCCCCAGGCTCTGGGCCCGGCTTGCCGCCGATGCGGCCGTGGCGGGGGAAACGGCGGGCGTGGGGGCCGGCGCGGTCCGGACGGTCGGGGCGGAGCGGGGCGATGCGGCCGCTTGGGAGACCGTTTTGGGCTTTGCCGACGCCGAGGGTTTCCTGGCCGTTTGGGCCGGAGAGGTACACGGGTAGATTGCGCTGAAAACCACCAGCGCCAGAACGGAAAGGCTGCGCATCCAACGGGTCTCCTGCATCAACAGCGGGATATGGGTGAAACCAGCGGTCATCGGGAGCAGAACAGCATTCAACCGGATGATATGTACCCTCCCGCCGCGCAACCATTTTCCGCGGTGGCGGATCCGTTCTCCCGTCGGAACCACCATTGCCAACCCCGGCCGGCAAATCCCCCCGGGGCAAAACCGCGTCCCATGGCCGAATGCCTGACAAGCCGATGGGAAAGGCGGCCTCGCTGGTATAAACAGCCTCGTGAGACACACGAGAGCCACAATGTTGCGTAAAGCCGTCGTGTTCGCAATGCTGCTCGCGGCTTCGTGTCCCGCCCCGCTTCATGCCCAGGTACCGGTCACCTCGCCCGCCTGGGACCGATATGAGAAGGAAAAGCAGCCGACACCGACACCGGTACCGGCGGCCAGGCCGCTCTCGCCCGGGGAGCGAACGGCGCACGCGGGACTCTCGCGGCTTTTCGCCGGTGACCGGCGCGGCCTGGCCCGTCTCCAGCAGGACGCGCTCGGCGCGGAACAGGCCGGCGGCCCCGCCGGTCCGCTGCCGATGAACGAGGCCCTCCTTTACCTTTTTAACGCGTCGCTGACCGACCGGGAGCAGTTCCTGGTGGGTATGGAGGTGGCCGCACGCGAAACCGCGAACGAGGATCAGCGCACCCGCTGCATGCTGATGCTCCTCACCGACGAGTACTACGAGCTGAACCAGCTGAAGGGGCAGAACCGCTTCAACAAGTTCACCCGGGTTTTCAACCGGGCCTCGTCCAGTCTCAGCAAGCTGGCCATGTTCCAGCCGCAGGACGCCGCCCAGCTGCTGCTGGACGCGGCATACAGCATGAAAAAGGCGAAGAAGACCACGGACCGGGAACGCCAGATGGTTTTCCTGGGCCGCGCCTTCCTCGCGGAACACCCGGACGCACCGGAGGCCGCGGAAGTCCGGGCGCTGATGGAAGACCTGCGCGTCCGGCTGGACGCGGATTGGGCCCTGCGGGACAAGGCTGCCGGAAAACTGGCGCTGGAGCGCGGCAATCCCGAGGCGGCCGAGTTCCACCTGGAGACGGCGAGCCTGCTGGCCCCGAACGATGCGGAAACAAGCCGACTGCTGGCCCAGGCCCGCAACGGGCGGCGCATGCGCGAGGAACTCCTGTCCGTCGCGCTGGCCGTGTCGCCCGCCGAGACCCGCTACACCGCCGCGGAAAACGACGCGCTGGCGCGGTGCGCGCGCGCCCTGGCCGCCGGGAACGCCGAGGCCCTGGTCCGCTCCGCAACCGGCGTGGGGCGGCTGGCGGATTCGGGCGAGTATGCGCTCGCGGCCCTGGACGAGCGCCGGGGCAACCACGAGGTCGCCCTCGCGCGCCTGCGCAACCTGGCCGCGACCATGCCCGATTCGGCCGGTGGCCTCGCCGCCGGCGGACTGCTGGCCAACCACGGGTACAACCTGGATGAGGGCTTCGACTCCGCGGTGACCCGCATGAAGGAGCGGCAGCGCAAGTTCATCATGACGGGTTCCCGCGACACGGACGACATGGCCTACGCGGTGGGAAGCGCGTCGATCCAGAGCGCGGGCAGTTCGGCCGCCGGGGTTCCCGCGCTGTTCCTCACCGACGTGATGGTCCGCGGTGTGGCCGAGCGATTCCGCACCCAGGTGCAGGTGGACGAGGTGGTGGACGCAGGGGCGCGGTACATGAGGCGCTACCCGGATTCACCCCGCACGCCGGTTATCGCGGCCAGCCTGGCGGACCTGACGATGAAAAGCGGCGATTACACGCGATCCCAAGACTACACGCGGCAGTCGGGCAACAACGATCCGAGGCGGGAATCGAAGCTGCGGGAGAACCAGGCGCGCAAGATGCTGGAGGAGGCGCTGGCCGAGAGAAACCTCGCCATGAAGCGCTCCCAGCTGGACAAACTGTTGCGCGAATACGGCGACACCAGGATTTCGGAGAAGGCGCGCGCCGAAGTGGCCAAGATTCCGCCTTCCGTTGCCGGGCGGACCATCGTGCTCGGGCGCAAGGCTCTTGCCGGCGACCCGGATTTCGTCCGGAAGATCGGGATGGACCCGGCGCTGGTCGACGGCAGGAAATCCAACGGCGAGGTCGCGGACCAGGGCATCGCCCTCGACCTCGAGACGAGAAGATACTCGTACAAGCTGAAAGGCGGCGACGAATTCCAGGAAGGGCGCCTGCCCGGGGGCGGCACCGACGCGCTCGTGGCGCAGGCCGTGGCCCTGTGGAAATCGAGCGAGTTCCGCGAATCGGGCCGCGACACGCTGCGGCGCCAGGTGGTCCCGCTGGCCATCGAGGGCGGGGCGGGCGGAAGCGGCGTTGAAGTGTCCCCGAAACTGATCCCCTACCGGGGCAGCGAGAGGGACGAGAAGTACTTTCGCTGAGCGGCCGGCAACCCCGTCACGCGGCGTCCCCCGGCTGGTCGCCACCCCGGTTGGGTTCGCGGGCCCCGGACCCGAGTTCCCGCTCGTACGCGTCCAGCACGGCCCTCTCGATCATGTCGCGGGTTTCCTGGTTCAGCGGGTGGGCGATGTCGTGGAAAATCCCGTCCTTTCCGCGGCGGCTGGGCATCGCGACAAACCGCCCCGAACTGCCCTCGATCACTTTCAGGTCCTTCACCACGAAGACATTGTTGATGATGATGGAGGCGAACGCGCGGAGCTTGTCGTCGTCGGATGCGAATGGTCGAACGGTGACGTTTGTGACTTCCAGCTGGCCCATGATGACGCACCTTTCGGCTGTTTCCGGCGGGTTCAGGAAACCGCCGGTGTTCCGGATGTAGCGACAACTACTCTGGCGCCGTTGGATTCTTGCACAATGATCGCTATTTCCCTTGCAGTTTTTTCTTTTCGGGGAACGCCGACGACCGTGGACCCGCTGCCGGTCAGGAAGGCGCGGGAGCACCCGGCCCGCTCCAGCACGTCCCGGGCGTGACGGTACCAGGGACGATCCGCCACCACCCGCTCGAAATCGTTGTGCACGGACGCGGCGATCCGTTCCGGGTCCCCGGAGCGGAGCGCCTGCAGGAAATCGGCCACCTGGCAAACCGGCCCCGGGCGCTCCATCCCCCCCAGCACGCGATAGGCCTCGGCCGTGGAAACCGACTCCTCCGGGAAAAGGAGCACCAGCTCCAGCGGCGGCATGGGTTCCACCGGTTCCAGGGTTTCCCCGCGCCCCCGCCCGACGGCGCAGCCGCCAACCAGGAAGAACGGGACGTCGCTTCCCAGGGAAACGGCGATGGCGTGCAGGTCCGCCTCCGCAACCCGGAGATCAAACGTCCGCACCACGGCCCGCAGTGCCGTCGCCGCGTTGGAGCTGCCGCCACCGAGACCGCCACCCATGGGTATGCGTTTGCGAACCACCACGTCCACGCCCCCGACGCGTTCCGGCCAGCGCCGACGCAGCGCCTCCCACGCGCGCCACACCAGGTTGCGTTCCAGGGGAACGTCCCCCGGCATCCCGGTGATGGTGCATTCGCCGCCCGGCACCGGGTGGAATTCCAGTTCGTCGTGGAGATCAAGGCTTTGGAAAACCGTCTCGATGTCGTGGTATCCATCCGGACGCCGTCCCAGCACGCGGAGGTACCAGTTGATCTTGGCCGGGGAAGCCCAGGTGGTCATGGTCTGCCCTCCTTGGTGCGGCGCGCTTCGAGTTCCGCCGCGTAACCGCGGTAACGGTCTGCGTACAGGAACCCGAGTTCCGCCGCGCGATTGGCCGCCGCGACGGCGCCGGCCAGGTCACCGCGCCTCTCCAGGATCCGGGCGAGGTCGTAATGGTACTCGGCGTTTGTCGGGTAAAGGCGAAGGGCCTCGCGGGCGGCCGATTCCGCGTCGGCCGGCCGGCCGGCCGCCAGGTATCCCCGGGACAGCTGCATCCGGAGGGAGGCGCTTTGCGGCTGGATGCGCACAGACGCCTCAAACAGGCGGACGGCATCGTCCCTGCGACCTTCCAGTCCGGCGATCTGGGCCATCATCGCCACGGGTGCCGGGTCGCGGGGCGCCACGCGGCGGGCCCATTCCAACCTGGCCCGGGCCGCCGGCATATTTCCCTCCTCCAGGTCCAGGTCCGCCGCGTTCATCCACGATTTCACCATCAGTCCGGGCAGGGTCGCATGGACCGCAAGCAGCACGGCGACCAGCGTGAGAACCGAAGCGCCGATCCTGGGAAGATGATATGCCGACGCTTTCGGGTTCGGGGCCAGGGCCAGCAGGAATCCGGCCGTGATTCCGAACGTCAGCATGAGTTCGCGCTGGTTGAATGTCAGTTGGTAGAGTCCGTCAATCACCGGAACCATCACTACGGCACCAAGGGCGGCAAGCCATGGATCGCGGCCTCGCAGAGCGCGCCAGGCGGCGCCAAGCACGCCCGCGACCGCCGCCAGGGCCGCCACCAGGCCAACCAGGCCGAATTCGGCGAGCACCTGCAACGGCCAGTTGTGAAGATACTTGGATTCGCGCGCCTCGGCCGGTTTGAAGCGGCCGTAGTACAGGTCCACCGCGCCGGGTCCGGCGCCGAAGACGGGATTCGCGAGGAAGACCTGCCATCCCACCCGGGCGTAGTTGGCGCGCTCGCGGATGGTGTCGCTGCGCGATAACATGGCCTGGAACCCCGACGGTGCGGGAGTCGCGGGAGCGGTGGTTTCCGCCGCATGGGACCGGCCATGGAGGCAGAACAAGGCGATCACCGCCGCGAGGATGAGCGCCGCCCCTGCCACCGGATTCCGGGGTGCCATCCGCCGCGCCAGGACCACAACCACCAGAACGATGCATCCGTCCAGGATCGAGCCGCGTGATCCCGTGAACCAGATGCCGGCCACCGCGACGGGAATCGCGGGCAGGGCCATGGGCAGGGACCAGCGACGCCACTCCCCCGAGGCGAAGGCCAAGCCGGCCGCCGCCACCGTCCCCATCACCAGGAAACACCCCAGCGCGTTCGGGTCGCCCCAGACACCGGCGACACGCTTGATACGGAAATGGTGAATCAGCCCAAGTTGCACGGGCGTGGGTTCCGACGCTCCGATCTGCTGCAGCGTTTCGGCAAGCATCCGGTCGTAAAGATAAAACCGCTGGGCGATCGCGTGGAGCCCGCAGAGGAGTCCGCCGGCGGCAAGGGCGACCAGCCAGCCGCCCGCCGCATGGCCGGTTTCACCCCGTTCCTCCCGAAAGGAGCAGGCCAGGTGGTGGGCGGTAAGGCCGCCGACCAGTGCCAGCGCGGGTGTGGCCACGTTGTCGGCGCCCACTTGGGCAAAACCGCCCGCCATCCAGCGCAGCCAGGCATACCCGCAGAATGCGCCAGCCGCGGCGGCGGACCAGCGCACAGGGGCCGGCCACTCCGCCGCGGAACGGAGGCGCACCAACAGCGCCGCCACCGCGAGGAGGCCGACCACCAGGACCAGGCCGCGCCCCGATTCGGGATACGCGAGCGGCGGGCGCCACAGTTGCACGCCCCAGGCCACCGCCAGGATGAGGCCAAGCAAACCCGCCGGCGATGCGGGCCGGCGCAGAGGTGCGGGAATGGCGGGGACTTTGCGCGTCATATTCGGGAAACGGCCCCCACTTTCCGCGCACCGTGGCGGCGTTGGCAAGTCGCCTTTCGCCGCCACCGAAACCCTGCCGGTGAATGGATTCGGGTTGCCGCCACTAAAATCAGGATTGAATTGGTACGATTTAATGACCTGTTCCGTTCGTATGTGCGGAATAACGGGATAAAACGAGGAGACGCAATATGCAGGACTTTTTCCGGATGGCCCCGCAGTATCCGCCCGAACTGACCGAACCGATGCGTGAGGAATTGACCCGCCTCGGGGTGCGCGACCTGCGGACGGCCGCCGAGGTGGACCAAGTGCTGGGCACCGGAAAAGGCACCGTCCTGGTCGTGGTCAACTCGGTGTGTGGGTGCGCGGCCGGCAACGCGCGCCCCGGCGTGGCCAAAGCGCTTCGCCACGGCGTGCTGCCCGACGAAATCGTGACCGTGTTTGCCGGCGTGGACCGCGAGGCCGCGCAGCGGGCCCGCGAGTACTTCAACGGCTATCCGCCCTCGTCGCCCCAGATCGCCCTGCTGCGCGACGGCGAGGTGGTGGCGATGCTGGAGCGCCAGAACATCGAGGGGCGCACCGCCGAACTGGTGGCCGCGGACCTGACGGCCGCGTTCGACCGCCACTGCCTGCGCACCCCGGCCGCCTGACCTGCCCCGGGACTTGCTTTCGCGAGAACACCCGGTAGGCTGACACCAAGATCGGCAAGGAGGTCGCGACGATGCTTCAGAACTTCAGTTTCGTGATCGAGGACCGGCTCGCGGGCTGCGCCCATCCGGGTGTGGCCAACGGGCTGGAGGAATCGCTCGAGGAAATGAAGGAGCTCGGGATCGGGGCGGTCGTCTCGCTGGACGAGCGCGGCGTCCCGGCCTGCGTGCTTGCCGAGCACGGCATCCGCCACCTGCACCTGCCGATCGAGGATTTTGGCTCGCCGTCTTTTGACCAGGCGGAGCGGTTCGTCGAGTTCACGCGCCGGGAGATCGGCGAGGATCATGCCGTGGCGGTGCATTGCCGGGCGGGTTACGGTCGGACGGGAACGATGCTGGCCTGTTACCTGGTTGCCGAGGGCGAGGCCGCGGACCGGGCCATCCACCGGGTGCGGCGGCTGAGGCCGGGGAGCATCGAGACCGGGGAGCAGGAGCGCTTCATTTTCGAGTTCGGGCGCCACACCCAGCACACGGCCCGCTGACGCCGCCGGCTGTCATTCCAGCCGGTATTTCTGCGCGAATTCCCTGCGGTCCGGCGAGTGCGCCAGGGCGGTGTCGTAACTGATCACATCGCGCCGCAACAGGTCGCCGAGCGAGGCGTTGAGCGTGATCATGCCCTCCTCGCTGCCCGTCTGGATTGCGGAGAAAATCTGGGGGACCTTGCCCTCGCGCAGCAGGTTGCGCACGGCCCGGTTGCATACGAGAATCTCGCGCGCGGCCACGCGGCCGCGATGCTCCTTCAGCGGGACGAGTTTCTGCGAGATGATGCCCTGGAGCGAGACGGCCAGCTGGGAGCGGACCTGGGCCTGCTGGTGCGGGGGAAAGGAATCGATGATGCGGTTGATGGTCTGGGCCGCATCGTTCGTGTGCAGGGTGGAGAATGTCAGGTGGCCCGTCTCGGCCAGGGTGATGGCGGCCTGCATCGTCTCCAGGTCCCGCATCTCGCCGATCATGACAACGTCCGGATCCTGGCGGAACGCGTGGCGCAGGGCGCCGTGGTAACTCCCGGTGTCGAGGTTCATCTCGCGCTGGCTCACCATCGCGCGTTTCTCGGTGAAGACGTACTCCACCGGATCCTCGATGGTGAGGATATGGGCGCGGCGGTTGGCGTTGATGTGGTCGATCATCGCCGCCAGGGTGGTGCTCTTGCCGCTGCCCGTGGGTCCGGTGACGAGAATCAGGCCCGCGTGCAGGTTGCAGAATCCGTAGGCGATCTTCGGCATCGCGATCTCCTCCATGGAGGGGACCGCCTCGGGCAGGAGGCGGATGGAGGCGCAGAGCATCGCCTGCTGCACAAACAGGTTGAGGCGCATCCTGGAGACGCCGTCCGCGCTGTGGGCGAAGTCGAGTTCGTGGGTGCGCTCGAAACGCTCGATCTGGGAGGCGTTGAGCATCCCGACCACGAAGGCGCGCAGGTCGTCCTCGGTGATCGCGGGACCGTCCAGCTGGAACAGTTCGCCGTCGATCCGGACCCGCGGGCGCTGGCCCGCCCGGAAATGGAGGTCGCTGGCGCCCTCGGCCACGGCGGAGCGGATGAGCTGGTGGAATCCGTGCCATCCCTTTGCATCGGCGGTGCTTCCGGGGACAAGGCCGGATGTCTGGTCCATAGTGCTCCCCAATTCCTTCCGCTGGAGTGAGTCGTGCGAGTAAACGACGGCAAAGGCGATTGCTCAACAAGATTTCTCCCGCGGCCGCATTGCACGGCAGTTTCCGGTTGCCGTGCGGCCGTTGAGGGCGCAGGCAAGGCGGTCATGCGGATCGCGCTGATCATCACGTCGCTGGGTGCGGGCGGAGCGGAGCGGGTTATGGCCGCCCTGGCCGGATGGCTCGTGGCAAGGGGGCACGAGGTCACCCTCGTCACCCTCGCGGCCGCCGGCGGCGAGTTTCACCGGTTGGATCCGGGCGTGCGCCGCGTGGCGCTGGGTGTCACGGGCGACTCGACGGGCGCGGCCGGTGCCGTGGCCGGCAATGCGCGCCGGGTCGCGGCTGTCCGCCGGGCGATCCTCGATACCCGCCCCGGATGCGTGGTCAGTTTCATGGACCGCACCAATGTGCTTTCCATCGCGGCCACCCGCGGCCTGGGGATCCCGGTGATTGTGTCCGAGCGGGTGGACCCGCGTTATTATGCGATCGGCCGGGCGTGGTCGGCCCTGCGACGCCTGGCTTACGCCCGGGCCGACGCGCTGGTGGTCCAGACGGAATCGCTCCGTTCGTGGGCTTCGGATATGGCAGGTCCCGCGGCGCGCATCCGCGTGATCGCCAACCCGGCGTGGACCGAATCCCCGACGGAAAGCGATCCGCCCCTCCGGCTGGATCCGGCACGGCACCACCTGCTGGCGGTTGGCCGGCTGGATATGCAGAAGGGTTTTGACCTGCTCATCGAGGCCTTCGCGCGCATCGCGGTTTCGCGCCCGGATTGGAATCTGACCATCGCGGGAGAGGGGCCGGAACGCACCCGCCTGGAAGCGCAGGCGGCAGAAGCGGGACTTGCGGGCCGGGTGGCCATGCCCGGGCGCGTCGGCGGGATCAGCGCCCTGATGCGCCAGTCCGACCTTTTCGTGATGTCGTCGCGGTTCGAGGGTTTCCCCAACGCACTCCTTGAGGCAATGGCGTGCGGCGTCGCCTGCGTCAGTTTCGACTGTCCCAGCGGTCCGTCGGATATCATCCACGACGGCGTGGACGGCGTGCTCGTGCCGACCATCACGGCAGGGGCGCTGGCCGACGCGCTGCTTGGGTTGACCGGTGACAAGGACCTGCGGGCTCGCCTTGCATCCGAGGCGCCGGCCGTGTGTCGGCGATTCGCGCCCGACACCGTTTTCGCGCAATGGGAGGCGCTGATTCGCGAAACGGCCGACCGCGCCGGGTGACAACCGCGTCCACTTTGAAGTTGCCGCAGGTGGGACCGTGGCGGTAGATTTCCAGTTTCCGTGGCGCAGACTGCCTCGGACGAGAGACCCCGTGTTCACCATCCGCCCAAGCCAGCTGATCCGCCCCGCCGTTGCAGGCGCGCTTGTGCTTGCCCTGGCGCCGGCATGGTCCTCCACGGATTCGTCGGTTGTCCCGGCCCGGAGCCCTTCGGCCGCCGGCGCCGCTGCGTCGTCGCGGAGGCTTCCGCTTCAGTCGAACTATTACCTCCCCGACACAACGCCGAGGGCCGACAATGAGCCGCGCGTGGTCATGAAGGTTCCCCGGGCCAGGTCCACGGACGCGGATGCGGGAGCCGAAACCAACGCGGCCCCGGGCGGCGGGTTGCGGCGCGCCGTGGAGCTGCCGGTGAAGGCCGCCGTGGGGACCGTGAAACGGACCGTCGTGGACTTGCCCGCGGACCTGGCGCGCGACCTGTTGGGGCGGGGCAACAGCGCCGCGAACTTCAACACCGACTACAGGACCCGGAATCCAAATGCCCCGACGCCTGCAGTCCTGGTGGGCCGGGGATGGAACGGTCGCAACCTGGCGATCGGGCAGGAGGACCAGTACCGCAAGACCCTGCCCCTGGATTACATGCCGACGGACCTGGTGCTGTTGCCGCGCGAACTGTGCTTCGAGGACATGATCCTTTACCTGCGCCGGGAACCGGCGGAAAGCCTGCTCTGCATGATCCGGGACGCGGCCAGGCAGGGGCTGACCCTGAAGCCGTTCAGCGCTTTTCGCGACATCAACCACCAGCGCCGCCTCTACGCGAAGTCCGGCGGCAACGGCAGCGTTGCCCGCCCGGGATACAGCGAGCACATGCTGGGAACCACCGTGGACATCACCAACTCGTCGCGCTACCTGATGCGGCGGTCGTTTGAGGACACGCCGGAGGGACGCTGGCTTTCGCGCAACGCCGCCCGGTACGGGTGGAAGGCCACGGTCGTGCGCGGCACCGGTTCTCGCGCCCATGTGGACGAACCGTGGCACATCCGCTATTTCGGCCCGGGCCGCGTTCCCACGGCGCGCGGGACCAACGGCGGATGGGTCACCGAGTCGGGCGGCGACGCGGACGACCACGCCACCCCGCGCTCCCTGGAATTCGTCAGCAGTTCCGGCAAGACCGCGGAGTTGAAACGGGCGGCAAGCCAGAACCGGTGATGCCGGCGCGGACTTTCGATAGTCATTGAACATCCCGCCGCGCTCCCCCATCAAACGCCAATGCAAACTCCATCGTTCTCCTTGCGTGCCCATGCCCCGGCTCTTGCCGCGGCCTTTTTCTTCGTCGCTCCCAGCGCCCCGGCTTTCGTCACCACCTCCCCCCTGGGGCTTTCGGATGCCGTCACTTCCATCGTGCGGGGCGGCGGGCCTCGCCTCGGCACGGTGGGGCTGTACGTGGTGGACGGTGTGACGAGCCGGGTGCTCGTGGATATCAACGCCGCCCGCCCCATGACCCCGGCGTCGAACAACAAGCTGCGGACCACCGCGGCGGGCCTTTCGCTTCTGGGTCCGGCTTTCCGGTTCAAGACGGAGCTTCACGCGCGGGGACCCGTCCGGGACGGCCGCCTCGACGGCGACCTGATCGTGAAGGGCGGGGGCGATCCCAGCATTTCCGGGCGGTTCGAAAAGGACAAGCGGGACGTGACCCGCGTGTTTCGCGAATGGGCCGCGGCGCTCAAGGCCGCCGGCATCCGGGAAGTCACGGGCGCCATCCTGCTCGACGACTCCTACTACGACCGCGACTATTTCCACCGCGGCTGGTATCCCGACGAGCGGGGCGAATGGTACGAGGCCGAGATCTGGGGGCTGTCGTACAATGACGGGTGTGTGGACATTTCATGGTCCGGGAAGGGCAAGATGCCCGGTGACAAGGCCGAAATGACGCTGAACCCGAAGACGGGTTATGCGCGGGTGGACAACCAGGTGCGCGTGGTCGCCGCGGGGCGCTCGTCCTCGCGCTATTATGTGCGCGCCGACAAATCCAACGACATCGTAGCCTCGGGCACCATCACGGTGGACACCTCGAAGGACGACAGCGCCAGCGTGTGGAACGGTCCGCAGTATTTCGCCGCGGTGTTCACGGACGAACTGACCAGCAACGGCGTGCGGGTTGCGAAGCCGCCCCGTCTCCTCGAACCCGCGGAGATCAGGGACGCCTACCGCGGCGCCCGCCTGATCAAGCGGACCCTGTCCCCGCCCCTCACCGAGATCGTCGCGGTCATCAACCGGGTCAGCCAGAACTTCTACGCCGACTCGCTTCTCAAGGCCATCGGTCGCGAGAAACGCGGCGAGGGCAGTTACGCAGCCGGCATCGCCGAGGCGGAAGCGTTCTTCCGGGCGAAGGGGCTTCAGAAGACCGGCGCCGTCCTCACCGACGGTTCGGGGCTGGCGGAAGCCAACAAGGTCTCTCCCGTCCAGCTGGTGGAAACGGTCCGCTTCATGGACAGGGGTCCGCTGCGCACGGCGTGGCGTGAAAGCCTTCCGGTGGGCGGCGTGCGCGGGAGCCTGAAGACGCGGTTCCAGCAAACCACGGAAAGCCGCGCCCTGGCCCCCAGCATCATGGGAAAAACGGGTTTGATCGGCGGCGTGCGCAGCCTGTCCGGCATCGCGAGGAACCGCGCCGGGCACGACCTTTACTACTCCATCATCGTGAACGATTTCTCGGCCCGCGGCGACGAGATCATCCGTTTCCTCGACCAGGCGGCGGTCGCGATTGCGGCGTCGGAAGAGGGAAAAGCCACGGTGACGGGTGGACACTCCCGAAAATCCCGGAAGAAGTGACAGCCTCCGGAAGCGGTTCCTGTCAGCGTGCGCCAACCCGGTAAACATGCACGGCCAGCGGGTCGAAAGTGTCCTGCCAGGTTCCGTCGGCACGGGCGGTCACCGTCCGGTTCTCAAAGAGGACTTCGATCGGCCGGGCGGGACGGGGGCCTTCCAGGCGGAGAGCGGCTTTGCAGGCGCTGGTTTCGCGGTTGACCGCAAACACGTAATAGCTGCCGGCGTGTCGGCGGACCATGGTGTCCAGCGTGGCGCGGGGCGGAGTGATTGTCAGCCGCGGGGCGCGGAGGCCCGACATCAGGACCGGTGACAACTCGCGAAGTTCGCCGGCCAGACGCAGCATCACCTGCCAGTGGTCGGGGTAGTCGCGGATGAAGTACTTCGACCCGGTATAAGCCCAGTAGATGATCCCCTTGGCGCCGTGGACCAGCGCGAGATAGGTCATGCAGCGTTCCTCGCCGGGCGTGGGGCGGTGCACGCCGGAGATGACCCCGTTCCGCCAGACGTTCCAATCGAACGCCTGGAGCACCGCCCACACGGGCTTGTCGGGGCCAACCGACTTGCGTACGCCCTCCACGCAATCCGAAACATAGGTCACGGGAAGGTCGGGGACCGGATACGGGTCCACCCAGACGACGTCGGCCGCGTCGGCGTACAGCCCCGCCGCCGCGGGCGACATCACCACGAGCGAACAGGGATGGTGCGGATCGGTGGCCTTCACGGTTTCGTAATAGGAGCGCACCGTGAACGGGTCGGCCTCGCCGATGCCCTCCGGCTCGTCCACCAGGTACCAGCCAAGCAGCGCGGGATGGGTTGTGCGGGCATCGAGGTCGCGCACCACCCCGGCGCGCGTGCTCCTGCTCTCGCGCAGGCGGTACGGGTCCGTGCCGTAGACGAATGCGTGGATTCCGGTCCGCGCCGCGGCATCCATCAGGGGCACGAGGTCGGGAAGCCCGTAGGCGTAAAAGACGGTCGTGTTGAACCCCGCGGCGCGTGCAAGGGCCAGCAGATCGTCGTGCCGTCCCCCGCGATCCTGCAGGGTGTACATCCCCACGGGGAAAAACGGGCGCCCCCCGCAGCGCAGGTAACCATCCGGGCCCAGCGCGACCTTCGGGGCCGGATGATAGGCGAGCGGCGCGCTGGCGCCGGAGGCGAGAATGCGTCCGCGAAGATGCAACTCCGCTTTGGCCTGGTACTTTCCAGCAGGCCGCCCTCGAAGGGAAAACGCGACCGGGATGGAACCGCCGCGCGGCAAACTGACGGTTCGGGATTCCACCGGGAAACCGCCGTCCCCCACCAGCGCCAGGCGGATTTCGGACCGGGGCGCGGACGCCCCGGGATGGCGCACCCGCAGCGTCACCGCGAACCGGTGAGAGTATAGGTCGGACGGATTCACCTTCAGTTCCAGTTCGGGGCGCACCTCGTAGTCGCGGGTCACCACGGCAAGCGGTTGGCTGGTCTGCGCATCGCGCAGGCGCGCGACAAGGCGGTGCGGACCATCGGCGTTGGGAAGCACGGGCAGGGGGACCGTGATCGTCCCCCGGTCCGGGAGCGCGAAATCCGCGGAGTGGCCGGACTGAACGGCACCGTCCGGGCCGGTCAGGGCCACTTCGTAGCGAACCATTCCGGCGCGGGGAAGCGGGGGCGGCCCCTGCCTCACAACCAGCGGGCGGCCCCGCACGATCTCCCGGCCGGTCGGCAGAAGTCCCGCGTAGGATTGGCCGGACGAATCGGGAATGACGATTTCGCCGAGACTTTCGGGTTCCACAAAGCGCACCCCGCAGGGCGACCACGAACTGAACTCCAGGACCCCGCGCGGGCGCGTGCGGCAGAGGTTCACGCCAAGCGTCACGGGAAACCGGTCCGGAATCCCGAGCTCCGCGAGCGGGATGCGCCATTCCGCCACCCAGGAATCGGCCCCGCGGGAGGTCGCAACCTTCCAGGATCCATTCCATTTCTCATCCTCGGTGACCGCGCTCCTGCGGACCGTTGCCGATGTGTCCCACGCGCTTCCGTGCGCATTGGCGGCAAGGTGAAAAAGCGTGCGGCGTTCGTTGGTTGGATCCAGGATCACCTCGACCGAGTCGTCCAGAAACACCTGGCCGTCGCGGCTTCGGGGCCGGGAAACAAGCGCACCCATGGAGGGATCCGCGCAGCGAAACCCGAGGAACAGGCAGACGCCGTCGGTCAGCACCTTGACGGATGTCTCCGGCCGCGCGGGCCGGTCCCCCGTGTTCAGGAGCGCGAAACCGTCCGCTTCGGCAGCCCGCGCCCAGACGGCCTCATCCAGGCGCCCGTCCACAACCGGCGCCTTGCGGGTCCACGACGCCACCAGGCGGTGTTCGCCTCTCGCCGTGGTCGCGTTCGCCCCGAATAGGAGAACAAGGAGCGCACCCGCCAGTCCGTTCGCACCATTTCGCAACACCGGATTCACCATCCCTCGCGGCCGAGTCTGATTACCGCGGCGCGCGCCGGTCCTGCCGGCGCAGCCATGCCCCCCGTCTCAGCGCCACGACGGGACAATCGCAACCGCATTCGGCCCGTCGGCCGGGCCGCGTCCCATGTGCTCTGCTTGACATGCGCGATTTCCGGGCGTTGTACGGTCGGACGGTATCGCAAGTGTCGTTCGGGTCGTGCCATCCGGGGTTCTCAAGGGGTCAAGCCACCATGATCGAGATTCTAAGGCGGGTAATCTGGGCGGGGTGTCTTTTCGCCGCAATCTGGCTGGCGCTGTACACACGGCCGCAGCTGCTCCGGATCTACGAGGTGGACCTGCAAAAGAAGTACGAGCGACGCGAGAAACTGCTCCAGTCGGGCAGGTCGTTCGATGCTTTCGTGGCGGAGGAGACCAAAAACAATGTGATCCGCCTGGACGGGCCGGAGTGGGCGAAGTTCGCCGCCACGGCCCGGGGAATTCTGCAGGGCAAAACCCACGATCCGGAATGGAAGGCCCGCGTGAGCACCGGGCATTACCAGGGCAAGATTTACTTCCTGCCCGAGGAGGAACCGGTCCGCGAGATCGCCTCCAAACTGAGCAGGAAGGAGAAGTTCCGCTACCTGGAGTTCCGGGGGGACGGCAAGACGGATTACCTGGGGGCGGTGCTGGAGGACCTGGGCGACGGTTTCGGCGAGGCCCCCTCGCACCTGGCCCATCCGTACCGGTCGGCGGCGGCCCTGGTGCTGCTGGCGGGACTGGCCGGTTACATCCTGCTTCCGTGGCGGCGGGCCTCGGACCAGCGGGCCATGTATTCCAGGCTGCGCGGCTGCATCCTGCCGGACTTCATCGGTTCGATGCTCGGCGGGGTTTTCTTCGGTCTGCCCATCGCGGTCTGCACGGGCGACACATTGATGAGCGGCTTCGTGGAGGACGGCGGTTACCTGGGAGTGACGCTGGTGGGCCTGGGATGTTCGGTGTTCGGGCTGGTGACCTGGGTGGTCGCGGCCTGGTATGCGGCCTACGAGGTCGGGATCGAGGGACAGGGCCTTCGGATAACCACCCTGCGGGGGACCAGGTGGCACGCCTTCACCGAGATTACGCAGGTGGATCTGATACGCTGGATGCCGCCGCGCTGGATGCAGATCATCGGGTGGATCGCGGCGATTGCATCCCCCCGCCAGGGCGGCGCCGTGCTGCTGGGCTTCACCCAGGGCGACACCCGGCTGGCGCTGAGTTGCCGCGACGGGTCGCAGACCCGCTTCACGCTGGTGGGCCTGCTCGGCGGCACCCGCATCGTGGCCGCGCTGCAGGACGCCCGGGTGCCGATTTCGGAAGATGTGATGAACTACCTGTTTGACGATGACGACCCGGGCAGCCGCGAGGCGGCGCTGACGCGGGCCCGCACCCCGTCCCCGCCCCGCATCTCCACGGCGGCCTGGCAAACGGGCGCGCTGGTGGTGGTGGCCATCGCGGCGGCGGCCGCCTGGCAGGGCAACGTGAATTCGCAGCGCGCATGGGTGGCCAAGGCCGTGCCGACGCCGGTGGTGGCGCCACCCATCGCCCAGGTGCGCGAGCAGGACCGCATCCTGCGGGAAATGGGAAAGGTGAAGGCGGAGATGGACGCGGCCCTGGAGGTGGTGAAATCGGCCGACATCAGCAGGCGTGCCGAGGGCACGAAGCAATTCAACGCCGCCCAGGAGAAGTTTGAGGCCCTGCACAGGGAGTTTGAGTCGCTGCCCGCGAAATACGCGGCGGGAACCACGGAAACGGAGTAGAAGCGCTCCGGGGAGGAATCGCGGACATGATCACGACCATTCGCGGGATGGCGCGGTCGCTCGCGTCCATCGCCTTGCTGGCATGGGTGCCGCCCGCGTTCGCGCAGGGCGACGGCGGCGAAATGTCCGCGAAGGGATCCTTCGCCCCCGCCGCCCTTCCCGCAGCGGCGGTAATCCCCGCCGCAATCACGGCGCGCAACACCAAGGCCCCCTTCCACCTTGGCACCGTCTTTCCCTGCCCCGCGGGGGGCGTCTATGTTTTCTCCAGCCAGCCGGGCGAGTCGCGAATCGTGCGGGTTGCCCCGGACGGACAGGCTTCGGATTTCGCCACGAAGGGGATCCTCGCCGGAACCGCCCACAAGAGCGGCGCGGCAAACGGGGAATCGGTCCTGGTGGCCGTGGACCAGGTTCGGGGCGCGGGTGATTCTTCCGGCGGACTTTACGAGATCGAAAAGGGCGGTAATATCGTGAAATGGAACCTGGAACCCGCCCCTGGCAGGATCGGCGCCATCGCGCCCGCGCCTTCCGGCGGCTGGCTGCTGACTGACGTTCTGAACGACAACATTTATCACCTCGCCGGCAGGAACGCCAAACCCGCGCCCCTGGTTCCGAATTCCGCGCCGGGCGGAATGGTGGCGCTCGCGGTGCCACCCGGGGCCGACGAAATCCTCGCGCTCAACCGCGCGGCGGACCAGCCATTCGGCGGGGAACCGGCCATCTACCGGATCAGCCGCAGCGGCGAGAGCACTATCCTGGCCCGGGGACCCGGGGGGCGAAACTTCGGCGGAATGGCGCTGGGAACCGGGGGGGCGCTCGGAACCGCGCTCTACGCCAGCGACTACGCCGGCGGTTCTGTGTACCGGATCGGCAGCGGTGGCGGGTTGGAACCGTTCATCAAGGGCCTGCCGCTGGCCGCGTCCATGGCCGTGGATACAAAATCCGGGGATCTGTGGATCGTTCACGGTCAGCAGTTCCTGCTGCAGCTGGTCGCCGGAACGGCGGACAAACCGAACCCGGGAACAACCGGCGCGTCGCTTGCCGGGTTTGCCGGCCGGTGGCTGATGGACAACGCCGATCCCGGAAGCGGTGATGCGGCCAACCGCATCACGCTCGGGGTCAGCGGCGGGCAGGTCACCGGGACCGCCGGTTCGGAGGGCGACAAACTGGTCTTCACCACCTACGAGCAGTCCAAACTCAAGGGGATGCTGAAACCGGCGCGCGGTGGAAACGAGATACCGGTCACGGCCGTCCTGTCCGCCGACGGTTCCAGGCTGATCCTGGAATTGGCTCCGCCGACCAGCGAGTTCGTCACCGTCACCGCCCGGCGCGACGGAACCGGTGAATCGGATGCGGCGCAGCCGGACGCCACGGCATCCGCCGCCGGAACCAGCGCCGTGACCGGCGAGGAGGACGCCATCCAGCGCGTGACCAGACGCAAGGACGTGGTGGAGTGGACCAAACAGGTGGAGAAGGCCAACGAACGGGACCCGTATCGGTCCGCCGCGTTCCGGGCCGACGAGGAAGCCACCCGGTTCACCGTGCAGGCCTACGAGCGCGTGAAGAAGGGCGAGGAGGAGCACACGGCCACCTTCCGCTGGTTTGCCGTGGACAAGAAAACCGGACGCGTGACCGACATGACCGACGAGATCATCAACGGTACGAACACCCCCTGATTGGTCCCGGATTGGCGCGGGTCAGCGGCACCACCAGGCGGCCAGCGCAACCACCACCAGGGATACAAGGCAGCCGGAACCCGCGGTTTTCCTGCGGCGCTTACCGCCCCGGAGCAGGTCATCCACCCCGATCGTGGTGCGATTGTAGACCCGGTTGTACAGGGCCTTCTTCGGGTTGGTGAGCCACCCCATGCCCCGCGGCGCCTTCACCCCCAGGTTGTGGCGGACGATCCGCTTCCAGGAAGTGCGCGCCGCGATGCGCTTGCGTAGCGACGGTATGCGAATGCCGAATTTCAAGTCACCCTCCGTTGCGCGTGGTTCAACTGAAGATGCGGGATTTCACCACCGACCGGAACAACACCGCTCTCGGCAATATTTCGAAGAATCCCACCTCTCCTTTCACCCCCCATGTGTCCGCTCCGGGAGGGAATACCGGGGGGGCAGGTCAGGCAACTGGGGCCAAACGAGCCGGTGGCGAGGTTTCAGCCGTCGGTGAATGGGGCGGAACCAGCCGAATTCTGGCCCGCGGATGGAAAGAACCGATCCGGCGAATGCCTGCAGCGTTCAGGCGTATGGTGATAGGCGATCCCCATGCGGGGATGGCGTTTGCCTTCCGGGAATCTTGCCCGGTGGCGGTGTGTCCGGCGGTTTCAGGGCACACGGTATGTGCGCGGGTCGCGGCTCCCGGAGTCGCACAAACCCGGTGTCACCTCTGCCAAAACTATGCGAAGGGACTGCCAACCATGAGCAGCCAGATTGTCCAGGATTACGTTTCGCAGTTTTTGAAGAAGGACGTACCCGAGTTTGTCCCGGGCGACACCGTCAAGGTGTCGGTGAAGATCGTCGAAGGCGACAAGGAGCGCATCCAGGAGTACGTGGGTGTGTGCATCCGCCGCAAGGGCGGCGGCATCTCGGAGTCCTTCACGGTTCGCCGCGTCAGTTACGGCGTCGGCATGGAGCGTATCTTCCCCCTCCACTCACCCAAGGTCGACAAGATCGAAGTGGTCCGCCGCGGAAAGGTCCGCCGGTCGAAGCTCTACTACCTGCGCGCCCTGCGCGGCAAGAAGGCCCGCATCACCGAGCGCAAGGAAACCGTTGAGGCGCAGGTTGCGGCTCCGGTTGCCGAGGCACCCAAGACCGAAGCCTGAACCGGCCCGGCCTGAACGAATTCAAATCCCGGCGCGACGCGGACGACAAGGTCCGTGTCGCGCCGGTTTATTTTTCCCGGGGCTCCGACTTCGCCGCAGACTGGTGTTTGGCGAAATAGGGGCACAAGGCGTTCACCACGCAGCGTTCGCACGCCGGCTTGCGGGCCTGGCATACCTGGCGGCCGTGCCAGATGACGCGGTGGCTGAAGCGGGTCCACTCCTGCCGCGGTATCACCCGCATCAGGTCGCGCTCCACCTTCACCGGGTCCTCCTCCCGGGTGAGGCCGAGACGCAGCGCCAAGCGGCCCATGTGTGTGTCCACGGTGATGCCGGGCACTCCAAAGCAGTTTCCCAGGACGACATTGGCCGTCTTTCGCCCCACACCCGGCAGGCGCACGAGTTCGTCCAGCGTGGACGGCACCCGGCCGCCGTGCTTCCCGACGAGTGCCGCCGCCATGCCTTTCAGGCTACGCGCCTTGTTGCGAAAAAAACCCGTCGTGCGGATCAGTTCCTCGATCTCCGCCAGTTCCGCCTCCGCCAATTCACGCGGGCCGGGAAACCTGTCGAAGAGGGCTGGCACCACCCTGTTCACCCGCTCATCGGTGCACTGGGCGCTGAGTATGGTGGCGGCAAGCAGTTGGAAAGGCGACCGGAAGTCCAGCGAGCAGCGTGCGTCGGGATAGGCCCGCCCGAGCCGGCGGTTGATCTCCTGCCCCCGGTTCTCCCGCTCCCCCGCGGTCTCGGTTTTCCTGCGGTCTGCCATGACGCCTGCGTCTCCTTGCGCTGGGATTCTGGCGACGCATGAAAATAGGTTGAGTCCGCATGCGCAAACGGGTTTTTGACCCGCGACCCGAGGAATCCATGAACCCGTCCGACGAAAAAACGGCCTGGCTGCAACTGCGCCTTCTGCCCGACATGACCCGTGCGCGTTTTTACGCGCTAATCGACCATTTCCAGTCGCCAATCCTCGTCTTTGGCGCCAGCGCCCAGGAGATCGCCTCGCTCCGCGGTTTCGACGACGATTTTGCCCGCAAAGTGCTGGAAGCCCCGCGCAGCGTGGAAACCGGGCGCGAGGTGGAGCTGATGGAACGGCACGGGGTGCGCCTGGTGTCCATCGAGGACGACGAGTATCCCGAGAACCTGCGGACCAGTTCCTTTCCCCCGCCGGTCCTGTATGTGCGCGGGCGGCTGGAGACGCGCGACAGGTACGCCGTGGGAATCGTCGGTTCGCGCAACTCCACCCAGTATGGCCGCGCAACGACCCAGCTTTTCGCCACCCGCCTCGCGGCCGTGGGGCTGTCCGTCATCAGCGGCTTCGCCCGGGGGATCGACAGCACGGCCCACGCCTCGGCAATCAGCGTCAAGGGGCGCACGGTGGCGGTGCTCGGCAACGGCCACGCCGTGTGCTACCCGGCCGAAAACCGCAAACTCGGGGAGCAGATCGCCGAGACCGGCGCACTGGTGAGCGAGTACCCGATGGAGACCGCGCCGGAGCGCTACAATTTCCCCGAACGCAACCACGTCATCGCGGCGATGTCGCTGGGCGTGGTGGTGGTCGAGGCAGCCGAGAAATCCGGCGCGCTCATCACCGCCAACCAGGCCGTGGACGAGAACCGGTTTCTCTTCGCGGTCCCCGGCGACATCAACCGCCAGAACTCGCGCGGCACCAACGCGCTGATCCAGCAGGGTGCGCGGCTGGTCCAGCGACCCGACGAGATTCTTGAGGAGATGAAGGGCCAGCTGAAAGGCTTTCTGCGCGAGGACGCGGCGGCGTCCGCCACCACCCCGGCGAACCAGGAGGGCGGCGCCACGGTCCACGCCTCCCTCTCCGCGGACGAACAGGCGATCCTGGACCTCATCCGTCACGAGCCGCAGTATTTCGACGTGATCGCGTCGAAACTCGACCCGGAGAAGATCAGCGTACAGCGCCTTTCGGCCATCCTGCTGGGATTGGAACTCAAGCAGGTCGTTAAGCAGATGCCGGGACGCCTCTACGCGGCGCTGGATTCGTAACCGCGGGCGTTTCGCCCCGCCACAGCCACCACGGTCTGTTCCTGCCCCCAACAAAGAAAACGGGGACGGGTCCGCCACCCGGTTGCGCCGGGTAAGGTGCCCGTCCCCGCGAAAACGCCGCACCCGGGATTTTCCCGGGGCGGGATGCGGCCCCCCCCTTACCTGCCGAGCATCTTGATCGCGGCGGCCTGCATGGCCTGCTGGCGCGCCACGGGATCCTTCGGGAGATCCTTGGACATCTCCTCAAGCGCCGCGATGGCTTTGTCTGCCATCTCCTTGGGAACAACGACGGGTATTTCGACGGCATCGGTGCCGGCTTTTGCCTGGATGCCCTTCACGAAGTCGGGCATCTTGTCGGCGTTCGGGTTTGCCTTCATCATCTGTGCGCCGAAATTGACCAGCGCGGCCAGTGCCTCACGGCCCTCCTTGTCATCCACAACGAGGGAAACCGTGACTTTCGGCTCCTGCTCCCAGTCGGCCACGATCTTTGCGACCTTCATCTTCTGCAGGGCCTCGGCGCCCTTCGGGTTCATGCCCTTGAGCATGTTGATCTGCTGGCCGGCCATGTTCAGCAGGGGCTCGGTGTTGATGGCGAAGGTGAACGTGTGAATCCCGAGGTCGCTGTTCGCGGAGCGGAACAGGGCGTGGTTCACTGCGGCCGGGGACTTGCGCTTCGCGGTGTTCGTCATGAGGTCCCGGGCGGCCGGCGAGTTTGTCAGCAGGATCGCGGACGGCGAGAGGGTCGCAAAGGTCATCTCCGCACCCGGCGCCTGGACCCCGGGCTGCTTGTACGAAACAGCGTCTCTTCCATCGACCTTGCTGACGGTGCCGCCGGCGGTTTTCAGATCCTCCAGGGCGGCCTTTGAGAACGAGTCGTCCCCGATCATCACGCCGCACACTTTGGGTTGGGCTGAGGGGAACCCGGCGAGGCCAATGTACATCTTTTTCCCTTTCGCCTTACCGGCCGCGTTGGTCTGGAATTTCTCGGCAACTTCCATCAGGCGCTTGCTGCCGGCGTCCTGGTACGCCTTCTCGGCATTGATCAGGATGTAGGCGTTGCTCTCGGGCAGATAATCCAACGGCTCCTTGCTGGCGCACGCGGTCAGGATCAGTGAACCGGCGGTGATGGCAGCAAGACGGGCAATGGCGGTGCGCATGGTTCGCTCCTCAGGCAAAACGGATGAGATTTCGTCGGGCACCATGCGAACACCCTGAGAACCAGCAGTCAACGGCAACAAGCAGGTCTGGATGCGCGCGCGGTTTCCCACACGCACCACCGTACCGGAATGGCCGTGCCCCCAACTGGAAAAAACGATCAGGCCCTTTTGAAAACCGTCAGCGCTTTTCCCAATGCCTCATCCAGCGGGGCAGGCGGGCCTCCAGCGGTGGGAAGGGCACGAAGACCTTGTGGGGTTCTGTCTGGTACCAGTAACCGACGCTCGACCAGTCGTCGAAGCGCGTGTTGGCATGGCCGTGCTCGATGGTGACGCGAATCTTTTCCCTGAACGTGACAGGACTCTCCAGGTGCCAGCGGTAAACGCTCCAGTTACCGCTCCAGTCGCGCGTGTCACCTGCCAGGGAGATTCCGTGGAACGGGCCGTTGTACTTTCCCGACGGGAACCCCCACGCGGCGCAGAAGTAATCCTCGGTGCCGGTGCCATGGAGCGCGGGGGGCCACTTTTCTCCGTCCACGAAGATCATGTCGTCGCCCTCCCCGAACCAGGTGTGGATGGAATTGTTGTACTGCACATTGCGGACATGGACCGTGCAGCCCACATAGTGTCCGCGCCCCTCGGCGTCCGCGACGAGGTAGTTGCCATCGCCGGTGGTGTTGCAGGTGTTGTGGAAAAGCCCCTCGTGGTCCAGGTGCCAGGTCTCGATCCCGGTGGTCGGATTCTCGCGGTTCCACTGCGCGTGGAAATAGAGGAGGTCCTCGGGCAGGGCATCGTGCTCCTCGTAGTCCACGTAGTAGTAGAAGCTGAGAATATCCCTGGCCGACTGGTTTTCCACCTCGATGCGGGCCCCCTTGCGGAACGGCATCGGGAAGAAGCAGTTCATCGCCGCGTGGTTTTTCTCCAGCGCCTCCTCGCCGGTGACCATGTTCATGGGAAGCGACATGTAATTCGCCACTTTGCCGTGGCCCACGCCGAAGAAGTCGCCGATCGGCGCCTCGACGCTGGGGTTCTCCTCCCCGTCCCACCAGGCCCGCAGCACCATGGCCCGCGGCCAGTTCTCATCCTCGGTGTGCACGGTGATCCACAGGTGGGTGACGACTCCGGCCCCCCGGATGTCGGCAAGCGTGTGTCTCTGCCCGGCGGGGATCGGCACCCAGTCGCGGTTTGCGCCCGTGCGGTCGAAACTGGAGCAGCGCCGGTTGCGGTAGTCGCGCGCCCCCGCGAGATGGGAGAGAAGGCCGGTCAGGTTGGACATGGAAGAAACTCCCTTTGGTAAGATGCGGTTTCGGTCAGACGAGGCTATGGGTGGGGGTGGGGGAGCCAGTATCAAGGATTTCGAGCGGGGTCCGGCGGAGTGCCGCGCGTTCGTCAGTAGTCGCGAAGCCCGCGGGCGATGAGCAGGAGAACCGCGCAGGCGCCCGCAACGATCCCGATTCCCGCGGCGGGAAACACCAGCGCGAGCACGGCACCGAGGGCCGGGACGACACCGGCGGGCCACGCCACCCTGCGCCGGCGCAGTCGCAGCAACGGCAGCATGGCCACGGAAACCAGGAGCGCGGGGAAGAACAGGACCGGCTGGGCGATCTTGAGGACCAGGATGGCCGCGGCCGAAAGCCACACGCACAATCCGAGCGCAAGCCAGGTCTGGGCGGTCCGCGACAACCTGTCCGGGAGCAATTCGGGCGGGGCGAGAAGGAACAGCACCAGGAAGGAGGCCGCGCCATGCAGCCCCCACACGATCGCCGAAGCACCCGTCCACCAGGCCGGGGGCACGCTGTCGGTGACGGCCATCTGGTTCACCCAGGCCGCTGCCGACAAGCCGAGCCAGACGGCGGCGCTCAGAAGGAGGCGGTGCAAACTTCAGGCATCCGGGATGGAATCCATTTCGGCATCACACCGGGAGCGTGAACAACCGCACCGGCAGATGCAAGGCCGAGTGCGGAACGGAGCAGTGTCTTCGCCAACGGCGGCCGCCCGGAAACAATTCGCGGGCGTCAGTATGTCCGCGAGGGGACGCCCCGTCCGGGCGGAGTTGACGGTGCAGCTTCACCCGCGCGGCGAACCCGCTCGACGCGGTTTGCCGGCATGCGGATGACGCCGCCGCCGCGCAGTTCGATCTGCCAGGTCTTGCCCTCCTGCAGAACCCGCCCCTCGAACTCCTTGCCATTCTTCAGCTTCACCATGTCATAGGCTCCGCCCGGTGCGGTCGTGTCAGACGGACCCGGCATCATGCCGGCCGGCGGGGTCGTGCCCCCGGGGGTGGGACCGCGCACGGGGATCACGCCATCGGGTCCCACAACCCGTCCTGGTCCCTCTGAATCCGCGGGCGCCAGAAGGGGCGGGGAACTGATTCCGGGCCGAATTCCCGCACCGGCTGCCGGCGCCGGGGCCGCCGTACCCTGGTCCACCGCCATCCCCGGGAGTTCGGGCGGAGGTTGACCGTTTTCGCCAGTCTGGATTCCGCCCGCCGGCGTCACATCCATCACGCTTGGAGGCGTGATCCGCGGCGAACCGGAACCCGGCACACCCTCGTTTCTCCCGCTCCAGTTGGACTCGCCGCGGTATTGCGGGGTCATGCCGGGTTCCACCCCAAGCATTGTTTGCGTGCTTCGCGCGCCGGGAAAACCGGGCGGGAGGGGCAGTCCCGACTTCAGCGCGGCGTCGAGCGCCGGATCGGGCGTCGGCGAGCGGCGGGCATCGAGGCCCGGGCCGGCCACGCCACCATAAGACGCGGCCGGTGCCGGCGACCCGACCGGAAGCGGGGGCAGTTCGTATGCCGAGGGGGCTCGGACGGACGGATCGGTTTCCGGCGTCAGGAGTGCGGGCGGAAGCGGGGCGGCATACGCGGGCACGCCCGGCTGCGAAACCAAGGTTCCCGGATTGTCGCCCGACAGCGCGTCAGCCAGCAAGTTCAGCCGGGCCAGCGCCCGGTCCCCGCCGGGCTGGGCTGCCGCCGCGGCGAGTGCGTGGGCCCGGGTCGCCACCAGGTTGGGATCCAGCGTTTTCTTGTACAGCACCAGCGCGTCTTCGGCGGTCTCCGGCTGTTTGGCGGGCAGATGGTAGCCGTAAAGCGCCACGCCGTCCACGTCCGGAACAAACGCCGCGTCCAGCATCATGGCGCTGGCCTGTCGCGATGCATTCATCCAGCCGGCGACGCCGACGACCAGCCGCGCCTTTCCCTTGTTGGCCGCCGCGAACCCCAGCCAGCCGTCGTACTCCGCGGCGCGCGTGTCCGCCGCCTTGTAGTTCATCAGCACATTCATGTCGGCCAGGCCGGTCTCACACCAACCCAGCCAGTCGCTCATGGCCCGGGTGTAGGGCATTCCGGCCTTGCGATACTCTTCGGCGTTTGCCGGCGGCGGACCGTAGGTGACCGAGTTCACGGCAACCTTGGCGCCCGGTTTCACGCCGCGAACCGCCTCGCGGGTTTTCCGCAGGGTCTCGGTCACCTGGGTCCGGCGCCAGCTTATCCACTCGGCCTCGTCCGGCGCCGGGACATAACCCTTCCCGCGCTGCTGGTTGAAGCGCTCCACGGCGTCGCGATTGTAGCCCGTGCGCAACTCCGTGTCCGGGTATCGCAGGCGGTCCAGCAGGATCCCCTCCACTTCGTAGTTGCGCACCAGGTCGGCGGCCACCAGCGCGAGGTGGTCCTGCACGGCCACGACGCCCGGGTCGAGCCACAATTCGGCGCTCCCCTCCCCCACGCGCTGCGTGCCGTCGGGCAGCTGGGTGAGCCAGTCGGGATGGCGCCGGGCCACGTGGAGTTCGGGCGGTTCGCCGCCGCGCGTGGTCCACACCCGCAGGGTGGTGAGCATGGCGTAAACGCGCAGGGGCGGCTCGGCACCCCGGGCCTCGTCCAGCAGTGTCTTCAGCGGATCGAATCCCGGCGAAACGGCCGGATCCGGCGGCACATGGCTCGTGCGATAGAGCGCGTCGCCCTGGGTGCGGACCTGCGCGAAAATCGTGTTGAAGCCCGCATCCCGGCACTGGCGCACCATCTTGCGGACCGCTTCCGGGCTCTTGAGGGCCGGCCCGAGCGAGTCCACCACGACCGCGCGGACGGCAGCCGGATTCTCCAGGCCGCAGCGCGGTCCCGCGGACGGATCGGGTCCCGGCGGCGGAAGGGCCGCCGTGATGCCCTGCACATTCGCCGGATCACCGGGGGCGGGAGCCTGGGCCCGTGCGGTTTGAAACCCCGCGGCCAGCAGGCAGGCCAGCACAATCGTACGAATCATGCGCCCATCCTCATCGCCAACCGGACGGCTGGGCAACGGAATTCGCCGCGGGGACGCAATCCCACGGCTGCAGCCTCCGGCGGGAATCGTCATCCGGTTTTCCATTGAGGTTCCGGCGCATCGGCCATGAAGTGGACCTCCGGATGAATGGCTTCCTCAAGAGCCGCCACCTGACGGCGGTGATCGTGGCGCTGGACGCGCTGGCTTTTGCCATGGTGTGGTTTGCGGCCTACGCGATCCGCGACCGGCTGGCCGATCACGGGCTGCTGGCGCGGCCCATCAACCCGATCCGGAACTACCTGGTGGGTTTCCCGGTGTATCTCGCCCTGTGGATGTCGTGCTCATGGCATTACGGCCTGCTGGATCACCGGGAGAAGATCACGGGACTGAACCAGCTGTCGCGCCTTCTGCAGACGCTCATCGCGGGCGTGATCGGTTCGATGGCCCTGGCCTACCTTTTCAAGCAGTGGGACATCGGCCGGTCGGTCCTGCTGCTTTCGGCCGCGCTGTATTTCGCATGGCTGTATGCATCGAGATCCTTTCTGCGCGCGCTGAAGCAGCGCGAGGTGCGGCGTGGCGGGGGGGCGATCCGGGTGATCGTGATCGGCGTGGGGCGCACGGCCCAGCGGGTGATGGACCGGATCGTGAACCACCCCGAAGGGGGATACCGGATGCTCGGGTTTGTGGATCCGCACCCGCGCCGGCACCTTTCGTCGGTGGCCGGGCAGCCCGTGCTCGGGGGACTCCCCCGCCTGGTCCACCTGCTCCGCCATCACGACGTGGATGTCGTGTACCTCGCGGTTCCGAAAATGCCGCCCGACGAAACCATGAACCTGATCGTCCAGTGCGAGCACCTTGGCGTGCAGTTCAAGATGGTCAGCAACCTTTTCGACGTCATCACGTCGCAGGTGAAGGTGGACGTGATCGACGAGATCCCGGTGATCCAGCTCCGCAACAACGAACTGCCGTTCACCCAGCGCGTGCTGAAGCGCCTCATGGACCTTGCGGTCGCCGGCCTGCTGCTCGCCCTGTTCGCCGCGCCCATGGTGCTCATTGCCATCCTGATCCGGCTGGATTCGCGCGGCCCGGCCCTCTTCCGGCAGCGCCGGATCGGAAGGGGCGGCAGGCCGTTCACGATGTTCAAGTTCCGCACGATGAGAACGGATGCCGAGGCATACGCCGTGGCCCCGACCGACCCGGAGGACCCCCGCATCACGCGCACGGGACGCTGGCTGAGGCGGTTCAGTTTCGACGAGTTCCCGCAATTGCTCAACGTGATCCGCGGCGACATGAGCATGGTGGGTCCCCGCCCCGAGATGCCCTTCCTGGTGGAACGCTACGAGGAATGGCAGAAGCGCCGCCTCGACGTGAAACCGGGCGTGACCGGCCTGTGGCAGATCGTGGGCCGCAAAAACCTGCCACTCGCCCTCAACCTCGAATACGATTTTTACTACATCAAGAACCAGAGCCTTTTTTTCGACATCGTGATCCTGCTCAAGACCATCCCGGCGGTCGTTTTCGGCAAGGGCGCCTTCTAGAACCGGGCGGCCGACCGGCCCGAAAAAACCGCAAGGGAACTTGTTGCAAACCTCGTCCGTCCGGATGGTAAATTCCCGCTGACCGATGCGGTAGGCAATATCGGGGTTGAGTGGCGACCCGTTGTGGCTCCTGTTGGATTTTTGCGATTACTGGCGGATACGGAAGGCGATGCAGGTGTGGATGCGCAGGCATAGGATGATGTCTTGGGATGCGCCTGTTTCTCCCGGTGCCGTGCTCCCCGGCCGGTTTTCGCCGCGCCGCGGCCGCCATGGCGGTGCCGTCTTCACCATGATGCTCTTCCTGCTTCTCATCATCTCCACGGGCCTCATGTACTATTTCTTTCAGCGCTCGCGCCTGTTGGAGAGGGAGTTGACCGCCTGGCGCTCGGGCAAGAAACCGTCGCAGGCCGAAATGGCCCGCAGCGATGAAACGCTCGGGGAAGCCGCCAAGGCCGTGATCGGGACAGTCAAGGACATGCCCGCACCGGCGGCAATCCGCCGCCTTTCGGGTGAGCCTGCCGAAGAACGCCCGGCTCCCGACCCGGTGGAGACACCGGCGACGCCCGCAGACGAAACAGCCCCGCGCCCCGCCCTTTCTGAAGCCAGGCCGAAAACGGGCGAGGATTCCGAACCCCG
>JADHEF010000160.1_pt1 | contig 81780 bp, 76 predicted proteins | sample 8952391 | NCBI WGS metagenome assembly JADHEF01 (sample SAMN16124439, study PRJNA663245) | bioreactor sludge metagenome | isolation source: sludge (nitrite) | place: India:Bengaluru | collected 2019-02-28
CCGTTCAGCGTGACGACCATGCCGAGGAAGGTGCCGAGCATGCCGAGCAGGACCAAGAGGCCGACGAGGTAGGGCGTGACGCCGGGGCCGGGCAGGGCGATGCGCTCGCCTTCGATGCGCAGGCGCACGGCGTTGCGCAGTGTCGCCGGGACTTGTTGCAGCCATTCGCTGGCGTCTGCGATTTCATCCGAGACGTTGCTGAGCGCGCGGGCGAGCGCGGCCGTGTCGCCGTGGAATCGCCGCATCTCGAACGCGCCCACCACGTAAACCGCAGCGATGATGCAGGAGACGCTGAGCGCGAGCGTGCTGCCCCCAACATAGCCGACGGCGACCCAAAGGACGGCGGCGAGGCCGAGAAGGAAGGCGATGAAGCTGAGATTGCGATTGATGGGATTCATGCGAGTTCGTTTCGTTTATGCGGTGGCCAGCGCCGCGATCAGTCCGGCAACGAGCTTCAGGCGCAGGTCGAGTTCGGCGAGCAGCAGGCGCTTGGTGTCGTTGCAGAAGGCTTCGAGCCAGCTGCCCGGTTGCGCCCAGGTGGCGGGGTCGTCCGCGCCGTCGATTGTTGCGAGGTGTTCGGCGTAGCGCTGCTCAAAGCACTTGCCGAACAGGATCGGGACGTTCGCCAACAGGTTGGTCTCGCGGGCGGCGAGGGATTTCTCGAAGGTGGCGTCGAGGCCGGCCAGTTGGCGACCGGCGGGCGACAGCGCGGCGAGCGCTTTGCGGGCTTGCGCACGCAAGGCAGTGACGGCGTTGGTCATCTCGCGTTGGTGCGCGAGGTAGTAGCGGTGGTAAGGGGTGAAATCGGGCGGGTCCTCAGTGCTCGTCCGCGACTGCGGCAGCGGAAACGGAATGCGCGGCACGCTGCCATTCGGGTCGGTCCGGAAAAGGCCGTCGTTCTCGATGGCATTGCTCAAGGTGGTCCGGACGCGTTGTAGTTGAGCCGGGATGTCGTTCTCAACACTCTCTGCCCGAGGCAGGGGCGCGCGCGCGCCGGCCTCGTTACCAAGGACGGAGTACAACGTCATCGCATCCGATAGCTCCAGCCAGCGCCCGAGCCGTTCGCCGAAGTCGTACTTCGGTTCGGGGATCTGCGGGTGCTGTGCGGAGAGGAGACGGACGAGAGCGGAGCGGTGGAAGGTAGCGCGTTGCAATTCGGTGCTGCCGGCGGATCAGCTGTTGCTGCCCGCCGCAAAGACATCAGTCGCCGCTGGGCGGGTTTTCCAGGCGCGCGACGCGCTCTTCCAGGGCCTTGAGCTTCTCGCGCGTGCGCTGGAGCACCTGCGCCTGGATGTCGAATTCCTCGCGCGTGACGAGGTCGAGTTTGGCGAAGAAACCGGACATCAGCGCGCGCGCGTTCTTCTCGATATCCGCTGCCGGGCTGGCGGCGATGAGGGTGCTCAGGCGGTTGCTGAATTCCTCGAATACTTTGGGGTCGAGCATGGCGTCGGTCTTTCGGAAAACGGGGTTTTTTGACGCGTCGAGTTTAGCACAGCGCACCAGAACGACGCCCCGGCGGTGGTCGGGCGGCCTGCGGCACCGGCTTGGTGCGATGCTCATTTTTCGTGCGCCAGCAATGTGCGCTGATGGGCCATGAATTCTTCTAATGGTTGACAACCATCGGATAATAAAAGGAAAAACGATCTGGCACGCGTCCTGCTTAGTGTTGCTCGCAAAGCTTGCAATCCATTTCCACCGTCTGAGGAGCCGCCATGCAACAAGTGAATTCGTTTTGCAGCTGTTGTGGTCGCGACGTCGCCGTTACCCCGGCCTGTCGTTCGCGTCGTTTGACTTGACACTTATCTGTAACCGGGGAAATCCACCGCTTCCCCAGAACTGGAGCACATCATGAAAATGGTTACCGCAATCATCAAGCCGTTCAAGCTTGACGAAGTGCGTGAGGCGTTGTCCGTCATCGGCGTTCAGGGCATCACGGTCACCGAGGTCAAGGGTTTCGGCCGGCAAAAGGGGCATACGGAGCTGTATCGCGGCGCCGAATACGTTGTTGACTTTCTCCCGAAGGTCAAGGTCGAAGCCGCCATCCGCGACGACCATCTCGACCAGGTGATCGAGGCGATCGAGAAATCGGCCGGTACCGGCAAGATCGGCGACGGCAAGATCTTCGTGTACGACATCGAACAAGTCATCCGCATCCGCACCGGCGAGACCGGTGAGGAAGCCCTGTAAGGAGCACACCATGAAACGACTATTGGCAACACTCTCCCTGCTCGGTGCCTTGGGCATGGGCATGGCCTTCGGCGGCTCCGCCTGGGCTCAGGATGCTGCGGCCGAACCGGCGGCAGCGGTCACGACCGAGGCGGCGGCACCTGCTGCAGCCGCACCGGCCGCCGATGCTGCTCCCGCAGCAGCCGAAACGGCGCCGGCTGAAGCCGCTCCGGCTCCAAGCCTGAGCAAAGCCGACAACACCTGGATTCTCATCAGTGCGGCGCTCGTCATCCTGATGTCGATTCCCGGTCTGGCGTTGTTCTACGGCGGTCTGGTCCGCTCGAAGAACATGCTCTCGGTGCTGATGCAAGTCTTCGTCACCTTCTCGCTGATCAGCGTGCTGTGGGTGGTCTATGGCTACTCGCTGGCCTTCACCGAAGGCGGCAGCTTCTTTGGCGTGCTCAGCAAGCTGTTCCTTGACGGCGTGACGCCGGACTCGCTCGGTGCGACGTTCAGCAAGGGCGTGTATATCTCCGAACTCACCTTCGTGATCTTCCAGGGCGCCTTTGCGGCGATCACCTGCGGCCTGATCGTCGGTGCCTTCGCCGAGCGTGCCAAGTTCTCCGCAATCCTCGTCTTCATGATCCTCTGGTTCACCTTCTCCTACCTGCCGATGGCGCACATGGTCTGGTACTGGGCGGGTCCGGATGCCTACACCGACGCAGCAGCGGCCGAAGCGGCGGGTGCGACGGCGGGCTTCCTGTTCCAGAAGGGTGCGTTGGACTTCGCTGGCGGTACGGTCGTGCATATCAACGCCGCGGTCGCGGGCCTGATCGGTGCCTTCATGATCGGCAAGCGCGTCGGCTACGGTCGTGAATCGATGGCCCCGCACAGCCTGACCTTCACCATGATCGGTGCCTCGCTGCTGTGGTTCGGCTGGTTCGGTTTCAACGCCGGTTCGGCGCTCGAAGCCTCGGGTGGTTCGGCATTGGCGATGGTCAACACCTGGGTGGCAACGGCCTGCGCAGCGATGTCCTGGATGCTGGCTGAATGGCTGATCAAGGGCAAGCCCTCGATGCTGGGTGCGGCTTCCGGCGCGGTGGCAGGTCTGGTGGCGATCACCCCGGCGGCGGGATTTGTCGGCATCAAGGGCGCGATCATCATCGGTCTCTTGGCAGGTGTGGTCTGCCTGTGGGGTGTCAATGGCCTCAAGCGCATGCTCGGTGCTGATGATTCGCTCGACGTGTTCGGCGTGCATGGCGTCGGCGGCATCCTCGGCGCGATTCTGACCGGCGTGTTCTGCGATCCGGCCCTCGGTGGCACCGGTGTGTGGGACTACGTGGCCAACGCTGTCGGCGAGTACAGCATGGCCGGCCAAGTTACCAGCCAGTTGTGGGGTGTCGCGGTCGCCATCGTCTGGTCGGGCGTCGTCTCGGTGATCGCCTACAAGCTGGTCGACATGTTCATCGGTCTGCGCGTGCCGGAAGAAGAGGAGCGCGAAGGTCTGGACATTACCTCGCACGGCGAATCGGCTTACCACCACTAAGATTCACCGCAACAACGAAGGGCGCCCATGTGGCGCCCTTTTTTTTCCGTTTGCGCGCCGGTGCCGGAACAAACAGGCCGCCGGAAAGGACAAACGACCATTCGCTGCCGGCAACGCGACAAACAACCAAGAACGAATCCTTGCGACCAACGAAGGTCGCCACCTTGACGGGCTCGAAATCATGATCCGGCTTTGTGTGGGCCTCATCAGTCATTTCTGTCTCGCGTTCGTGCTGGCGGTTGCCCTGCCTTTGTCCGCAATTGCCGCGGCGAACGCGCAGCGCTTGCGTGTTCTCACCTGGCCGGGCTACGCCGACGCCGACGTCGTCAAGGTCTTCGAGCAGCGCACCAACAGCAAGGTCGAAGTGACGGTTGTCGATTCGGACGCGGTGCTATGGCAGAAGGTGACGCAAGACACCAGCGCGGATGCAGCATTTGACGTCATTGCGGTGAATACGGCCGAGTTGCAGCGCTATATCCGCGCCGGGCTGGTGCTGCCGATTGCCACCGCGTCGCTGCCCAATCTGGCCTTGCAGCTGCCGCGCTTCCGTGACCTCCGGGCGATCCCCGGCCTTGCCCATGGTGACGAGGTTTACGGCATACCTTATGCCTACGCCGAGATGGGGCTGATCTACGACCGGCGGCAGGTTGCCGTAGTGCCCGACACGATCGCCGCGCTGTGGGACGAGCGCTATCGCGGCAAGGTGCTTGCCTTCAACGATGGAACACACAACTTCTCGCTGGCCGTACAGTCGATGGGCCGGGGTGATCCGTTCCAGATCGCCGATCGGGACTGGCCGGTCGTCGTCGAGCGCCTGATTGCGCTGCGCCGGAATGTGCTTACTTTCTATTCGAAACCCGATGAGTCGGTCGAGCTCTTCCGTACCCGCCATGCGGCGCTGATGCTCGCCAACTACGGCTCGCAGCAGTTGCAGCTGATGCGGGCGGCCGGCGCCGACGTCGGTTACGCCATCCCGAAGGAGGGTGCACTGGCCTGGCTCGACTGCTGGGTGATCACGCGCAACGTGCGCAACAAGCGCCTGGCCGAAGGCTGGATCAACTACATGCTGGAATCGGGGCCGAGCGAAGTGCTGACTCGCCGCCACGGGCTCGATTCGACGACGCGCGCAGCCGCGCACCACCAGGAAAGCGATGCATTGATCTGGCTGCAACCGGTCGAGGACGTCGAGCGTCGCGGCGAGTTGTGGACGCGCATCGTCTCCGGCGACCGCCTCGGCAAGGTTTTGGCGCCGTGAAGTTCGGGATCGCTTTCCGCCTGAGCATCCTGCTCGCTGTCGTCGTCGTCGTGACGGCAGGCGTGACGGCGTACAGCGCCTACGAAGTCAGCCGCAATCTTCTTGTCGCCTCGACCGAGAACGAGTTGCTGACCTCGACCAAAGTCCTGGCCCGGCGCATCGCGCTGACGCGCAACGAGATCGTGCGCAACCTGAACATCCTGTCGCGCCATCCGGCCGCGCGTGCAGCGCTGGAGTCCGAGAGTCCGGCGGCACAGGATCAACTGGCCAGACTCTTCGAGCTCGTCATGCAGGCCAATCCGAGCTACTACCAGGTACGCCTGATTGCGCTGCACGATCATGGCCTCGAACACGTGCGTATCGATCGTGATGGCACCAAATTGGTGCGCGTCACCGGCGACGACCTGCAGGAGAAAGGACACTACCCTTACGTTTTTTATACCGCGCGCCTTGCTGCCGGCGAGATCTACCTCTCGCGCATCGCGATCAACCACGAGATCGGCGCGCACTCCGGGCTGGAAATGCCGACCGTGCAACTTGCGACGCCGGTCGTCGGCGGCGAAGGAACGGTGCTCGGGATCGTCGTCATCAACGTCGACCTCAACGGCACTTTCGCGCAACTTGCCGCCGATCTGCCGCCGGATGTTCAGCTCTTCCTCGCCAACGGTGACGGCGATTTCCTCGTGCACCCCGATCCGAAGCAGGCCTTCGCTTTCGACCGCGGCCAGCGCGTGCTGGTCCAGGAGCAGTTTCCGGAAACCCGTGACCTCGTCCTGCGCAAGACCGATCAGGTCTTGTTCGAGGCGCGTGATGGCGCTTATGCAGCGCATCCGGTGGTCGCCGCCTTCATCTCGCGCAAGGTCGACGCTTCGACGATGGAGAAGTACCTGGTTCTAGGGCTAACGCAACCGCTGACGACAGTGCTTGAGCGAGTGGACGCATTGGCCGGCGTTACGCTGCGCGTCGTGCTCGCACTTGGTCTTGTCTGCATCGCACTGGCGGCCTTGTTGGCGCGCGCCGTGACGCGTCCGATCAACTTGCTGACTCGCGCAGTGGCGCATTTTGCCGACGGGCAGCTGGCGACCGGACTGCCGCTTGACCGGCGGGACGAAATCGGCGTCCTGGCGCGGCGTTTCTACCGAATGCGCAAGCAGATCCAGCAGCAGATCACCGAGCTGAATTGCCGGCGCGAGGAAATGGAGAACCTCGCGCGCAGCGATCCGCTCACCGGGCTGGCCAACCGGCGCCTGCTAGTCGAGCGCGCCGAACATGCCTTTGCCTCCGCCCGCCGCGACAACGGCCGGTTGGCGGTGCTGTTCATCGATCTCGATCGCTTCAAGCCGATCAACGACAACCTCGGGCACGCGGTCGGCGATCTGTTGCTGAAGGCGGTGGCCGAGCGCATCCGGCGCGTCATCCGCGAGTCCGATACGCCGGCGCGCATCGGCGGCGACGAGTTTGTGGTGCTGCTTGAGACGATTCAGGACAACATCGACGCGCAGACCGTCGCCGAGAAGATCCGCGTTGCGCTCAGCCAGCCGTTCGGCATTGTGGGGCATGGCGAGGAGCACCGCATCGCCGTCTCGGCGTGCATCGGCATCGCCTTCTACCCGGAGGACGGCACCGACATGACCGAACTCTCGCGCCACGCCGACGAAGCGATGTACCGCGCCAAGGAGAACGGCCGCAACGCGGTGGCGTTCTACAACGTCTCGAGCTGACCCGGCCGGGGTACTGTGCGTTGCTGCCTATTCGAGATTCGCGTGCCGAAGCATGTACAGAAGGCTGTGCATTATTCAGGCGGCTGCGACCGGGTTCTCGGCGCGGCAGATGCCGCTCCGACGATGTCGTCGAGCGCGAGTTGCAGTTTCATCGCAGGATCAAGGTTGCAACGTCAATCGTCGGCCAGTAGCGTCGGCTCGGTGATCTTCATGTCATCGGCGAGCGCGAGCGTCGGCGGACAATCGTTGGCGACGAGGTCGTCGTGATAGGCGACAACGGCTTGCTCCGGCGTCAGCTCGCGGGCGATCACGCGGCGCATCAGCGCAACGAGCGTCAGCGGCCGTTCGGCGTAGTTGATCTTGCGCCCGAAGAGCGCGACGCGCGCACCGGCGGCTTCTGCGCGGTAGAGCAACTCGAAGGTGTCGCGCGTCGTGCCCTTGCCGCCGCCGAGGACGCCGACGATCAGGCGGCCCGGGTCATACTGGGCAAGCTCTTCGGTCGCACGCCGGCCGTTGTAGGCGATCTTCAGGAATATCGGTTGTTCTTCGGCGACAACGCCGGCGAGCGAACGCACGATGCTGTCGCCGATGAAGGTGCCGATCCGGTTGGACGGAATGCCGACATCGAACATCGGGTTGAATACTTCCAGCAGGTGACGCAGTCCGTAGCGCGCTGCCTCTTCGCGGAACGCCGAATAGGCTTCGAGCGTGCGCAGGTCGTAGTCGACGTCGTTGGAGAAGGTCATCGAATAGAGGCCGAGATCGGCAATCCCCTTCAGCTTGGCGAGGCGTGCGGTGCCGAACGGGCGCGAGGGTTTCATCCCATAGGCGCCACCGCGCGGATACCAGATGTCGGTGGTGTCGTTGTAACGCACGGCCGGAGTGACCGGCGAGTTCTCGAATAGTCGCTCGTCCTGCAGGATTTGCGCCGTCGAAACGCTGGTCAGCATGATGTCGATGAGGCCGGACTTCGTCATGTCGCGCATCGTTTGCAGGAACACCGGGCGGGTCGCCAGATGATCGAGCAGACGGCCGGACGTATCGCGCGCCGGGCCGGGGCAGGCGATGCCGAAGGCCATGTCCGGGTCTTTGGCGTCGGCCATGATGAAGTCGGCCGGGGTGTAGTTCCCGGCACGGATGCGTGCAAGTTTCTGGTCAAGACTTTTCATTGCGGATTCTCTTCAGGTCGGGGTGTGTTTCGGTGCTCTTGAGACGCCAGCATCGCATTGCGTTACCATTCCGACAAACGAAATATGTTCACCATAGCCATTCCAAAGGGGAAAGATGGAGCTTCGCGATCTGGCCGCTTTTGCCACCCTCGGCGAGTTGCTGCACTTCGGTCAGGCTGCCGAACGCATGCATGTGACGCAATCGGCGTTGAGCAAGCAGATTCAACGCCTGGAAGCCGAGTTCGGCGGTGCGCTGTTTGAACGTGGTCAGGCCGGAACCCGGCTGACGGCGCTTGGCCGCGCCCTGCATGCGGAGGCGCAGACGATCGTCGAGGGCGTGCATCGCTTCTCGCACCGCGCCCGACAAGCCGCGCAAGGCGTTCTCGGTACCCTGCGCATCGGTTTTGGCGTGACCTCGCGGGTGATTGCGCCGGAAGCCATCTCGCGCTTTCGCGCGGTCCGGCCGGACGTCCAGATCGAGCTCATCGAGGTGTCAGCACGACACCAGATCCAGGCGATGAAGGAAGGCACCATGGACGTCGGCTTCTGCCGTCTGCCGGTGCCCGAGGGTTGGCCGACCCTGCCGTGCATTCAGGCCAATCTGGTCGCCGTTCTGCCCTCGGATTACGACGCACGGATCAGCCTCGAAGAACTCGTGCGTCGGCCGATGGTGACGATCGTGCGCACCCGCTCACCGGCCTTCCACGATCACGTCATGTCCTACCTCACACGCAAAGGCTTGCGCATACAGGCGCTGCAGACGACCACCGATTTCTATACCGCGGTCGCCCTTGCCGAGGCCGGCGTCGCCTGGGCGATCGTTCCGTCATCGACACCTTGCGAACCCACGCGTGCGCGCGTCAAGGTTCTCGGCGACGAGGATGCGCGCTGGCAGATCGGGCTGGTCCGGCCGCCGGGCGAACCGGGCGGCCTGGTCGACGCCTTCTGGTCGGTGGTCAGCGAGATCCGCGAGGAACAGGGACTGCTGATCTCGTAGCGTGTACGCGTCGGCCGGACGAATCCGGGCAGCGAGACTTGTCTTCGCCAGCGAGGCGCGGGACGATTGCCACCTTGGACTGCCGCGTTGGCGCATGAAGGCAGCCAGGCACCCTAACTTGAGCACGTTGATGGCCCAGCAAAAGATCACCATGAAGAGCATCGCCGCGGACCTTGGCGTTTCGCGTTCAACGGTTTCGTTCGTGCTCGGCGGGGAGGCGGAGAAGCATCGGATCAACCCGGAAACTGCCCAGCGGATCGTCAAGTACGCGGAAGAGATCGGATTTCGGCCGAACTATTTCGCCCAGGCGTTGAATCGCGGCAGGACCGGCTCAATCGGTCTCGTCTTTCCCGATGTCCATGAAATCTACATGTCCGAGATGCTGCGCGGCATCGACGAAGTGTTCGCCGAGCACGACGCGACCATGATGCTCTCATCGAGTCGGATGTGTCGCCGGCTAGAGATGCGGAACGTCGACTCGCTGCTCTATCGCGGCGTCGATGGGCTGATCATCGTCCCCTGCGCCGACTTCAATTCGAAACCGACCGAGATCGCTTCCCTGTCCAAGGTCATCGCCAAGAGCAAGCTGCCGGCGGTGTGCGTCGACCGGGTGCCGGACGACTGGACCGGCAGTTCGGTCGTCCAGGATGACCGAAGCGGCGCGCGGGCGGCGGTCGACCTGTTGGTACGGCGCGGTGCAAGACGGGTCGCCTGCATTTCCTTCAACCTTGCCGCGTCGAGTATCGCCAGCCGCATTGCCGGTTACCACGATGCCTTGCGCGAACATGGCATGGTGGCCGACCCCCGCCTGCTGGTCCTGCTCAATCAGGTCGACGCGCGGGCGAACGATCTTTCCGATGCGATTCGGGCCCTGCTTGCGCTGGGCGAAGGCGAGCGTCCCGATGCCTGGTTCGTCACCACGAGCGGTCTCTCCTACCGCACGCGGGATCTTGCGGTCGGCCTGTCGGGCGACGCCGCGGCGCCGTTGATCGCTCGCTTCGGTGCCGACCCACCCTTCTTCACGAGCGGCATGATCTCGGTCCATCAGCCGCACCGTGAAATCGGCCGCCAGTCGGCGGAACTGTTGTTCAAGCACATGGCCGACCCCGGCGCCGAGCCGACGCAGATCGTCGTTCCGACGACGGTCAGCTGATTTTGCGTTGCTGAAGCAATAAACTTGACAGCCGTACCGGCCGGTAATAGTGTGCCGGAAACATTGAGCTTACCTAGGTTAGCTAACAATAGATGATCCTTGGAGGAAACCAGATGAAGCGCAGTCAGATCAACCAGATTCTTCAGTCGGCACAGGCCTTCTTTACCCAGCACCAGTTCCACCTGCCGCCCTGGGCGTCGTGGACTGAAGCCGATTGGCAAGGTCAGGGCGACGCATGTCGGGAAGTCATCGATTGCCAGTTGGGCTGGGACATCACCGATTTCGGCTCGGGCGATTTCGCCAAGCGCGGGTTGACGCTGTTCACGGTGCGCAATGGCAAGGCCGGCAGCAGTTATGGCAAGACCTACGCCGAGAAGATCATGGTCGTCGACGATGGCCAGGAGACGCCGCTGCATTTCCATTTCCAGAAGGCCGAGGACATCATCAACCGGGGCGGTGGCAAGCTGCTGCTCCAGCTCTGGAACTCCGATGGTCAGGGCGAGAAGGCCGACACGTCCGTCAGCGTCAGCATCGACGGTGTTCGCCGCACCCTGGAAGCCGGCGGTGTCGTCAGTCTGGCGCCCGGCGAGAGCATCTGCCTGACGCGCGGGCTATATCACCGCTTCTGGGGCGAGGGCAAGGTGCTGGTCGGCGAAGTCAGCCAGGTCAATGACGACTTTTCGGACAACCGCTTTTACGAGGACGTCGGCCGCTTTCCGAGCATTGACGAGGACGAAGCGCCTTGGCGTCTGCTGGTCTCCGACTATGCGGAGAAGATTCGCTGATGAGTACGAAGGCAACGAATCGGTCGCGCTTCACCATCTCGGGTGTCGGCTGCTGTCTGCTCGACTACATCTATGGGCAGGTCGACTTCGGCACCGATGCCTTCGCGAAGTACCGTTCCCAGGTTGATGGCGATGGCGGTTTGTCGCCCGGCAAGCTGACTTTCGGCGAAGAGTTCGCGCAGTTTGCCGGTCGCGATGCAGATCTGGCGGTCAAGGAAATTACCGCCGGCAAGCCCGTCGACGCGGTCAATGTGGGCGGTCCGGCCGTCGTCGCGCTGATTCACGCCGCGCAGATTCTCGACCCCGAGCGTTTCGCGGTGCGCTTTGTCGGCGCCGTCGGTGCGGACGACGAAGGCGTCGTGTTGCGGCAGCAGTTGGCACGCACGCCCTTGAGTCCCGAGGGACTGGTGACGACGAGCGGGCGCACGCCGCGCACTGAGGTGCTTTCCGATCCGGGGTACGACCACGGGCGCGGGGAACGTGCCTTCCTCAACACCATCGGTGCGGCCGGTCAATTGACCGAAGCCGATCTGTCGGACGACTTCTTCGACGCCGACCTGATCGTTTTTGGCGGCACCGCGCTGGTGCCGCAGATCCACGACTCGCTCGATCGACTGCTGGCGCGGGCCAAGGAGAAGAAGGCATTCACCGTCGTCAATACCGTATACGATTTCCGCAATCAGCGCCGCAACCCTGATGCCCGCTGGCCGCTCGGTTCAAGCGACGAGAGCTATCCCCTGATCGATCTCCTGATCGCCGATCTGGAAGAGGCGGAGCGCCTCTCCGGTTGCGCATCACTCGACGCAGCGATGGACTTCTTCATCCAGAAGGGCGTCGGCGCGGTCATCGTAACCAACGGTTCGCGCGATGTTGCGCTGAAGGTTGGCTCCGCGCGCTTCGAACCCTGCGCCCGGCAGGCGATCCCGGTTTCACAGGCGATCGTCGCCGAGCTGGCCGCGCATCCCGAACGCAAGGGCGACACGACCGGCTGCGGCGACAACTTCGCCGGCGGCGTGATCGCCGATGTTGCACGCCAGCTTGACGCGGGCAACGCACGCATCGACCTCACCGAAGCGATCGCCTGGGGAACCGTCAGCGGCGGCCTGGCCTGCTTCCAGTTTGGCGGCGTGCTGTATGAGGAATTCCCCGGCCAGAAGCGGGCGATGATGGCCACCTATCTGGAGTCTGCTACGTAATGGCAAGTGCAACAAAAACCTTTGTTCAGTTCGGCGCCGGCAACATCGGGCGCTCGTTCATCGGCCGTTTGTTCGCAGAAGCGGGTTACCGGGTCGTCTTTATCGACGTCGATTCGCGGCTCGTCTCACTGCTCAACGAGCGGCGCTCGTACCCGGTCGTCGTCAAGCAGAACGACCGGCCCGATCAAGTCCGCATGATCGGTGGCGTGAGCGCCATCGACGGGCGCGATCGCGAGGCGGTGATCGACGTCCTCACGCAGGCCGACGGAATGGCTACCTCGGTCGGCCAGCGCGGCTTGCAGGCCGTGCTGCCGCTGCTCGCCGCAGCGCTGGAACTGCGCGCGGCGAACAATGCGCCACCGCTGGATGTCATCATCGCCGAGAACCTGCGTTCCGGGGCCGCGTGGTTTCGCCAGAATCTCCGTCCGCTGCTGTCCGAGGGCTTCGATCTCGACAGTCGCCTGGGTCTCGTCGAGACCAGCATCGGCAAGATGGTCCCGATCATGCCGCAGGACGCGCTGAATGAAGACCCGCTGCAACTCTTCGCCGAACCCTACGATACCCTGATCGTCGACCGGCTCGGCTTCCGCCGCGAAGTCCCCGCACTGGCCGGCCTCAAACCGGTGAACAACATCGCCGCCTGGGTCGACCGCAAGCTCTTCCTGCACAACATGAGCCACGCCGCGCTCGCCTACCTCGGTTATCAGGCGAATCCGGCGCTTACCTACTGCTGGCAGGCAATGGAACTGCCGGCGGTCGTCGATGCCGTCCGCGCCGCCCTGCTGCAGAGCGCCGCCGCGCTCAACCGGGCTTACCCGGATGATCTGCCGCAGGAGGAACTTGCCGCGCACGCCGATGATCTGCTCGACCGCTATCGCAACCGCGCGCTCGGCGACACGCTGCATCGCGTCGGCCGTGACCTCGGGCGAAAGCTGGCGCGCGAGGATCGCCTCATCGGCGCCTGCCTCCTCGCCGCAAAACATGGACTCCCGTTTGACAGTCTCGTGCCGCCGATCCGCGCCGCGTTGAAGTTCGCGGCGCCGGACGAACAGGGCCGGGTCGGCGAGGCCGACCAACGCATCCTGCACGCCGTTACCGAACGCGGACCACGCGCCGTGCTCTGCGAAATCGCCGGACTCGATGCCGGGCAATCGATGGACCAACGGGTCCTGCAGGCTTGCTTCCCTGAGTGATCTGGACGAGGCGCTGGACAAGCCGCCAGCGCGAACGTAGGCTTCCCTGCGGCGTACATTTTGTTGTACGCATCAGGAGGGGCAATGGATACCATCACCTACACTTCGCTACGTGCCACGCTGGCCAGCGCGATGGACCGTGTGTGCGACGACCACGAACCGTTGATCGTCACGCGCAACGGCGCGCAGTCGGTCGTCATGATCTCGCTCGAGGACTACCAGGCACTCGAGGAAACCGCGGCCCTGCTGCGCTCACCAGCCAACGCCAAGCGCCTGCTTGCCGCCGTCACGCAGCTCAAGGCCGGCAAAGGAGCCGAGCGGGAACTGCTGCCATGAAGCTCGTCTTCGCCGACGCCGCGTGGGAGGACTACCTCCACTGGCAGGCGCATGACGCCGCCCTCTTCACGCGCATCAAACACCTGCTGCGTGAAATACAGCGCGACCCCTACACCGGCATCGGCAAACCCGAAGCGCTGCGCTACGCCCTTGAAGGTTTCTGGTCGCGCCGCCTCAACCGCGACCAGCGCATCGTCTATCGCGTCGAGGACGATGTGCTGATGGTTGCGCAGCTGCGCCTCATCGCTTAGCAACACGCGGCGAGCATGGAAAAGGCATTCCAGGACTTCTACGCCGATCGCTTCAGCCACTGTTACGGCTGCGGCCGGCTCAACCCCGATGGCCTTCAGCTCAAGAGCTACTGGGACGGCGACGAAACCATCGCCCGCTTCATGCCACGCACGGAGCACAGCGGCGGCGTACCGGACCACGTGTATGGCGGCCTGATCGCCTCTCTTCTCGATTGCCACGGCACCGCCTCCGCCGCCGCGTTCGCCTGTCGCGCATCGCAGCGCGAAATGGACACGGCCAACGAACCCGACCGCTTCGTCACCGCCTCCCTGAAAGTCGACTACCTCCGCCCGACGCCGATGGGCACCGAGCTTACGATCAAGGGAAGACTGCGCAGTATCGACGGGAGAAAGGTATGGCTCGATCTTTCACTCGGCGCGCATGGCGAGGTCTGTGTGCGCGGAGAGATGCTGGCGATTCGGTACGTGGAGTGACTCGATTCGAGGGGGGAACGCGCCGAGCTTTATCACCTCATCACATCAACTCGGCCGGCTTGAATCGACCCAATGCCGCCCTACAGGCTTTCGACCTTTCTGCGGCAGGTTTCTGAGTAGAGCAGACGTATATGGCAGCGATTGGATTCACACCCTCGGCCTGAGCTGCCGTTGACATGCTGAATGTTGGTCCGCAACGTCGCGCTTACGAAATGCACACACCTCGACCATAGTAGCGGCCAAACCTACGTCTTCAGCTATGCCATGGACACTTTGAGCCCAATGATTCCCACTAGAATAAAGCTTAGGCTCAACAGTCGGGCGGTTGTCGCAGGTTCGTTAAACAGAACCATGCTCAATGCTGCGGTGCCAATAGCGCCAATGCCAACCCAAACTGCATAAGCTGTTCCAACCGGAATCACCCTCATGGCGCTGCCTAGCAACCCGATGCTGAGTACCATTGACAGGATGGTCAAAACAGAAGGCCAGAAACGCGAAAACCCCTGCGTGTATTTGAGCCCGATTGCCCAGCCAATCTCAAATAGTCCGGCAAGTACCAATAAACCCCATTTCATACAAAGCCTCCTTAGTGTTAAGGGGCCGTCCCCGATATGAAATGGATTGGTGAGGTCGTCCTCACTTCCTTAGGCGTGTGACAGTAGCAGAGTTTAAGCCGATTCAGAACTCAGTCTTTTTGTATTTGCTGTCGTACAAGTTCCGCCATTTCATGTACCTGCGAATCCTGTAACTGCAACAAACCTTCCACTGTACCGTGCCGATCCGGGAGGTCTTCGTCTTGACTGGCCTTCAGTCGGCCTTCCAGACGATCAATAACAATTTCAATGCCAACGATGGCACGCAGCTTTTTCTGGACATAGCCTTCAGGGGCATCGGTGACTTTCCAAGGATGGGACCTTGTGGACTCCTGTTTATTGGTCAGTTGATGCAGCATATCCAGCTTCCAGTCGTCGTCGTCGATGGCACGTGCTACGCCGTGAGCGTGAACGGCTACATAATTCCAAGTCGGCACAACCTTTCCGTGCGCCTGTTTCCCCGGATACCAGCTTGGCGTTACGTAGGCTTGTGGCCCCAGAAACATGATCACGGATGGAACCCCGCCAAGACTGTCTTTCCAGACTGGATTGCCACGAGCAACGTGACCTATCAAACGTCCATTGACGCCTTGAGCCCTGTCCAGAAGAAACGGAATATGGTTTGCAATGAGACTTCCACCGTTGAAGCAAACCCATGCACCTAACGGGTGCTGATCAATGTGCGATTGCATCGCTGCGAGGTCTGTCAGTGCGTGATATTTGGGTATGAACATCTTTTTCTCCTCATAAATTTCCCCAGGCATGGCGTCCCAGCAGCACGGCCAAAACCCACATTGTTATGCCGATTACTCCGTCAAGCACTTGCCATGCTCTTGGCTTGGCAAACCAAGGTGCTAACCATCGCGCGCCCAATCCTAAGAGACTGAACCAAGCGATGCTGGCCGAACTTGCACCCGCCACAAACCAGGTTTGCAAAGCCGAGGGATGCTGAGCACCGACGCTGCCAACCAGCAATACCGTATCCAGGTAGACATGTGGATTGAGGAAGGTAAATGCTGCGGCATTTGCAATAGCTGCGCCTCTTCGCAGGTCATCGCCGCCAGAGACGGCCCGTAGTTCATTGGCTTGTCGCATTCTCTGGAATGCCTGCCAGCCATACCAGACCAAGAACACCATGCCAGCCAGGGCAAGCAGATTCGCCAAGACTGGACGCTGCCCCAATACCTGAGCCATGCCGAATACGCCAGCGGCAATCAATACGGCATCGGCCGCGCAACAAAACAGTACGACGGTGCCAACGTGCTCGCGACGCAAGCCTTGGCGCAAGACAAACGCGTTTTGCGCACCGATGGCGACGATCAGGCCGAAACTCAACGCAAGACCTTGGGAGAAAACCGGCCAAGCTTCGCCTGCGATATCAATGACAGGATTCATGCCCATAGCTTGCCCTCGACAACACTATTAAGGCAAGCTACGTTATCTAAACTAAGTTAAGACATTCTTATCAAATGCTCGACTACCCATCGTTATTCGCGCTTGCCACCGTGGTGCAAGAAGGTAGCTTCGAACGAGCCGCGCGAGTGTTGCACGTTACCCCGTCGGCGGTTTCGCAACGCATACGACTTTTGGAAGAACGCATGGGTTGTACGCTTGTCGTCCGCGATCAACCGTGCGTCGCAACGGAAATGGGGCGTCGCCTGTGTCAGCATGTGGATCGGATCAGACTGCTTGAGCATGAACTTCGCAGTCAGTTGCCCTTGCTAGGCCAAGACGATCATCTCCGGGTCAACCTGCCGGTTGCAGTCAATGCCGATAGCCTTGCCACCTGGTTTGTTGATGCCATGTCCCTCTTCGCGGCGCAAGCTCCGGTGTTGATGCAGGTTGCGGTTGATGACGAAGGGTACACGGCCGAATGGTTACGGAACGGTTCCGTTTTGGCAGCGGTTACTGCTACTGAGCAGCCGGCCGCAGGCTGCAATAGTCAGGTTTTGGGTGCCATGCGCTATGTGGCAGTAGCTAGTCCTGCATTTGTGTCCCGGTTTTTCTCAAAAGGGGTCAATGCCGACAGCCTGGTAGTCGCCCCTTGCCTGAGGTTCAACCCCAAGGACCAGTTGCAGCGACGATGGAGCTACCAGATATGCAAACAGCACGTTGAGCTTCCTCATCACATGCTGCCGTCTCCACAAGGTTTCGTTGCAGCGTCAATCGCAGGCATGGGATGGTCTTTGCATCCATCCGCTTTGGTCAAGAAGCAACTCGATTGTGGGCAACTCGTCGAGTTGGTTCCGGATACGCCGCTGGATGTACGGTTGTACTGGCAACAGGCACGCAGTGCGTCAACGCTATTGGAGGGGCTGACCCGAACCGTGATGCGGGCTGCCAAGATCGAGTTGCTTCAGCCCTGATGGTTGTTCCGTCCGGGCAGCCTTGCATAGCCGGTGCGAGATTTGATAGTGACTATGGTCAAGCTTAGCGCGTGGGCGTTCAGACGGCGAGAGCCATCGCGGTGCGGCTCGTCAGGCCCTGCTTTCCATCGGTTGTCGGCTTGGCATCGACACCCAGACGGCCGCCCCGGAGATCATCAATCCACCGAGCCAGCCTGTCGGGTCAAGCGGCTCGCCAAGCCAGAATACCGCGAATAACGCGCCCCACATGGGTTCGCTGCCGAGCAACAGGGCCACTTGTGTCGGACTGCTCTGCGCCAGTGCGCGATTCATCGCCCAGAAGGCAAACAGTGTGCAGGCCAGCGTGAGGTAGGCGAGTGCCGCCCAGAGGTCCCCTGCCGCCGGTAACGGTGGCAAGTCGCCCGTCAGGGCTAACATCAGCAACGCACCTCCCCCAACCATCAAGCCTTGCACAGCCGTGAGGCCGAGGCTGTCAACCTCCTTGTCTCGCATCAGCCTGGTCGTAAGACAGGTCTGGAGTGCGCGGATAAGGGCCGCCAGCAGCATAAGCGCGTCACCGCCATTGAGTCCGCCTGCCGTTAATCCGGTGAGCAGCCAGGTACCGAGCAGCGACACCAATGCAGCCATTAACAGCTTGGCGGCCGGGCGTCGGCCGAACCAGACCCACTCCACCGGAGGCGTCAGCAGCAGGCAGAGGCTGATCAAAAACGCTGCATTGCCGGCGCTGGTATGCGCCACACCCGCCGTTTCAGCAAGAAATAGCGCAAATAGACCAAGGCTGGTCGGTACTGCTACCGCTAGTGTTTGCCGCCGTTGTGCCGCCGGCAGTCGCAGCAAGTAAGGCATCAACAAGATGGCAGTGAGCAAGAAGCGGATGGCGATCACTCCGACCACTGGATACCAGCTCAATGCGGTTTTGACCACGCTGTAACTGCTACCCCAGATGGCGGCGATCAGCAACAACAGCACCGAAGGCGGCAGACGGACAGGGAAGCGTAGGGAAAGCGATGGAGGTAGATTGATCATGACTCGGCTTAACTCAGGGGCGGTTGCACGGTTGAGCGAAGAGTATGATCCTGTGTCTTGTGATTGATAATAAGCGAACTAAGCAAAGGATTTGTGCTTTGTGAGAACAAACGAACTCTTGCCCCTGCTGCCCGATCTTGCTGCGTTTGTGAACGTCACTGAAGCCGGATCATTCAGCGCCGCCGCCCGCGCGCAGGGTAGTACCCCCTCGGCGGTGAGCCGCCAAATTGCTCGGTTGGAAGCCGCACTTGGACTGACGGTGCTCGAACGCAGCACCCGCCGCCTACGCCTCACCGCCGGTGGACAGGAAGTGTTGCGCCACGCCCGTGCCATGCTCGATGCTGCACGCGCTGCCTGCGACGGCGCGGCCAGCCACGCCAGTAACGTCGAAGGCCGAGTTCGCATCGCCGCGCCCAAAGCCGCTCTGCGCCAGCTTATCCACCCGGAATTACCTGCGCTGCTGAACGCTTACCCGAAGCTCGACCTCGAACTCATGGTGAGCGACCAAGCTGTCGATTTCATCGCCGGCGGTGTCGATATCGCCCTGCGTTTCGGCGATCCACCGTCTGGCTACGTCGCCCGGCCCTTTACGGAAGTGCGCACGCTGCTCTACGCCAGCCCCGACTATCTGGTCCGCTCCGGTGCTCCGCAACAACCGGCCGATCTCGCACAACACAGCTGCCTTCATCTGGCCGAACTGCCGGGCGACGACGAGTGGTGCCTGGTGCGCGGCAACGAACGGTGCGTCGTCAATGTGCACGGCCGTTACGCCAGCAACCATAGCGAAATGCGACGCGATGCCGCCGAAGCCGGCTTCGGAATCGCCTGTCTGCCTGACTTTACTGCGCGCGAGCAACTCGCCCGCGGCACTCTGGTGCCGGTGCTACCCGGCTGGCAACTACTCGGTCGGTACCAAGGCAGCAACTGGCTGGTATACAGCGCCGACCGCTATCGCACCCCGCGCGTGCGGGTTGTGGTTGATTTCCTGCTGGAGATTGCGGTTCGGTTGGGGACGGCGGGGTAGGTTATCCAGTTGGAACGGGGGGAAACCAGTCATGTTACGGCAAGTGATCGGCCTTATATGGAGCTCAACACAAGGCCGATCATTGTGAGCCGGCTCTCCGGCAGTTCCCGAGGCACCCCGGCCATACGGATGGCGGCTTCGTGATGAGAACGAAGGTCGGCTGATGGCCGATTGCCGCCCAATATCCGTGGGTCAACCTCTTCCGTTTCGCCGAGAGCGAAAAGTGCTTGCTACTCCCCACGTCGGAGATCGGCACGGCTGGTCTCCGGCGCTATGCACTCGCAGATGTGAAGTCCGTGGCTACTCCGCCGCCTTGGCCGGCAAGCTCGCCACCAGCGCCCGGATCTCCCTCAGCTTGGCCTTGACCCGCTCGGCGTTGGCTTTGCCCATGCGCATCAGGATCTTTTGCCCGGACGAGCGGGTTTCGAGGGCGGGGTCGGCGTAGTTGTAAAGCACCTTGGGCTGGACGAGGCCGACGGGGTCGGCGGGGTTGGGGGCGGCGAGCAGGTTGTCGATGGCTTCGACGAGGCGGTCGTTGAAGTAGCTGCCGGGTTTTGCGATTTCCGCGTAGGCCTTCTGGAACAGCGGGTAGTACTGGCGATAGACGGTGACCAGCTTCTTCGCGTCCACGCGATCAATGCGCGCCATGTATTCGGCGTAGCGTTCGGCGTTGTGCGGGCTGATCGAGCGCTGTCCGTCGATCTCCTGGACGACAAACGAGCCGCTCACGCGTTTCAGCGGGACGACGTTGGCGGGGAGCGTCGCCGTCGGCAGGTGGTCGACGGTGGCGACGACCTTGCGGATGAACGCCTCGGTGAGGATCACGTCCATCCAGGATTTGTCGAGGATCTTGCCGAGCGCTGTGATGATCGACGATTCGCTCTCGTCGAGCTTGGGCAGCGGCTCCGGTGTCGGTTCCGGGGTGACCGGGTTGGTGATGGCCGGTTCGGGCTTTGTCTCGGGCGCGGGTTCGGTCGGAGCGGGTGCCGGTTCGGCCTCGGCGGCCTGTTTGGGTTTGCCGACCGGAATGACTTCGTTCGGTGCGCTCATCGACGCTTCGTCCGGTGCCGGCTCGGGGAAGAGCCAGAGAAAGCCGGCGATGAACACGGCCAGTACGATGATTGCAACGATCCACACGTTCTTGTTCTTCATGTCTCGCCCTCACTTTTTTTTGCTGAAGTTGAAGGATAGACCAGAACGCACGTTGTGTATCTCCCACGGCCGAGATCGAGAGCACGTTATGCGGTGGTCATTGCTCGGGCAGTTTCGTTGCCAGATCGGCGACGAACTTCCTGATGGCCGAGCGCAGCGCCAGTGCAAGGGATTGCGCGTACGACTCACCGGTCGCCGCCCAGGCCAGCCCCGCCGAACCTTCGCCGGCGTAATGTCTGCTGAAGAGTTCACCGTTGCTGTTGCTGACCTTGGCGACCAGCGAGATCTGCCCCGTGTAGGACATGTACATGTCGCAGAAGACGTTCAGTATTTCACCTGACACGACGACTTCGCCGGCTCGGCCGCCAATGCCGTGCTTCCCCCTGACTACCGGGTAGCCGACGTCCTTGAGTTCGAGCGCGATCGCCTGCGTGACCCACTCGGGGACGCTGTTGGTCGGCACGACATCGGCGGTTCGCATGCCGAAGCCGTTGCGCACGGTGCCGACGACGCTCTTGTCGGAGCGCTCGTCGCTGAAGTCACTCAGCAGGATCGTGATGTTCTTCGCCACGGCCGGCTCAACCGGCTGGATGGCCTCCGTGGCGCCGGTTTCGGGCACCGGCGGGTAGGTCAGCGTCGGCTGGCGCGTGCCAAAGGCGCAGCCGGTGAGCAAGGCGGCGGCGAGGACACAGGTGGCGAATCGTTTGAGCAAGAGACGGGCATTCATAAGAACCTCCTCGATCGATGAAGTCGGACCGCCTTCGATCATTGTGCCGACGGTAGCCGGCAAACACGGCGTAGTGCCTGATCTCCAGTCTGGTTCAGCGATTCCAAATGTCAAAGCGCGTGCGCGCGGTTGCACCAACCGGCGCAAAATGATGGTTTCGCCTTGTACTTCCATTTCTGATTTCTATTTATGACCGAGATTGGGGAACCATTCATGCATAACCTCAAGGACAGCGCGCTTCTGCGCCAGCAGTGCTATATCGACGGTACGTGGGTCGGCGCCGACAGCGGCGCGACAATCGCCGTCAGCAATCCGGCGACGGGCGAGGCGATCGGCGGCATTCCGAAGATGGGTGTGGCCGAAACGCGGCGCGCGATCGCCGCCGCCAACGCCGCACTGCCCGGCTGGCGTGCGAAGACCGCCGCCGAGCGTGGCAAGCTCCTTCGCCGCTGGTCTGAGCTGATGCTCGCGAACCAGGCCGATCTGGCGCTGATCATGACCTCCGAACAGGGCAAGCCGCTCGCCGAGGCGAAGGGTGAGATCGCCTACGCGGCGAGCTACCTCGAGTGGTTTGCAGAGGAAGGCCGGCGCGCCTACGGCGAGATCATTCCGCCGAACGGGCCGGATCGTCGCTTGCTGGTGACGCGCGAGCCGGTCGGTGTCTGTGCCGCGATCACGCCGTGGAATTTCCCGGCGGCGATGATCACGCGCAAGGCTGGCGCCGCGCTCGCGGCAGGCTGCACGATGATCGCCAAGCCCGCAACGCAGACGCCGTTCTCGGCGCTGGCCCTGGCCGAACTTGCCGAACGCGCGGGTATTCCGAAGGGCGTGTTCAACGTCGTCACAGGCGCCGCGCGCGACATCGGCGGCGAGATCTGCGCCAACCCGATCGTGCGCAAGTTGTCCTTTACCGGCTCGACTGAGATCGGTTCCCAACTCATCGCGCAATGTGCGCCAACCGTCAAAAAGCTGTCGATGGAACTCGGCGGCAACGCACCCTTCATCGTCTTCGACGACGCCGACCTCGACGCGGCGGTCGCCGGCGCCATCGTCTCGAAATACCGCAACGCCGGCCAGACCTGCGTCTGCGCCAACCGGCTGCTGGTGCAGGATGGCGTCTATGACGCCTTCGCCGAAAAGCTTGCCGCCGCCGTCGCTGCGCTCAAGGTGGGCAACGGCGTCGAGGACGGTGTGAACCAAGGGCCGTTGATCGACGCGGCCGCTGTCGCCAAGGTCGAAGAGCTGCTCGCCGACGCGACGGACAAGGGCGCGCGCATCCTGTGCGGCGGCAAACCGCACGCGCTTGGCCGTACCTTCTTCGAGCCGACCATCGTCGCCGATGTGACGCAGGATATGCGGATGGCGCGCGAAGAAATCTTCGGGCCGGTCGCACCGCTGTTCCGCTTCAAGGACGAAGCCGACGCGATCCGCATGGCCAACGACACAGAGTTCGGCCTCGCCTCGTACTTCTATGCGCGCGACGTCGGCCGCATCTTCCGTATTTCGGACGCGCTCGAGTACGGCATGGTCGGCGTCAACACCGGCCTGATCTCGACGGAAATCGCGCCGTTCGGTGGCGTCAAATCTTCCGGCCTCGGCCGTGAGGGCTCACGCCACGGCCTCGACGATTACCTTGAGATGAAGTACGTCTGCCTGGCCGGGATCTAGTCCGGCCGGAACCCGCGCGCTTCACCGGCGACCGGTGTCGTGCGCCGGGGCACGAATTCGTGAATGGCGACGCGATCGCGGCCTTGAGCCTTCGCTTCGTACATCGCCGAATCGGCGCGCTTCATGATGTCGCCGCTGTTGCTGTCATGATCGAGGAAGAGCGCGGCGCCGATGCTGACGGTGGAACGATGGACGATGAGCGCGTCGCGCCTCTCCTCGTCCTTTACGGCCAGCTCATACGGTTCGGCCAGCGCCTGCCGAATCTTCTCGCCGACGAGTCTTGCTTGCGCCGTAGCGTTCGCAGCGCCCCGGCCAAGCTCGGCGAGCATCACCACAAACTCGTCGCCGCCGAAGCGGGCGACCGTGTCCATCTCGCGCACGCTGGCCTTCAGTCGCCGGGCGACTTCTGCGAGCAGGAGATCGCCGACGGCGTGTCCGTACTGGTCGTTGAGCGGCTTGAAGTTGTCGAGGTCGAGGAACATCAGCGCGCCGTACAGCCCGTTGCGCTTGCTCGCCGCCATCGCCTGCTGCAAGCGGTCGTTGAACAACCTGCGGTTGGGCAGGGCGGTCAGCTGGTCGTAGAAGGCGAGGTACTTGATCTTGTCTTCGGCGACCTTGCGCTCGGTGATGTCGAGCAGTACGCCGATCTGCCCGGCGACGCGGCCGTCGACGTCGTTGAAGGTGGCCTTGTGGAAGATGACGTTGTGGCGCGTGCCGTCGGCATAGACGACCGAAGCCTCATAGGTCTGCACGCCGGGGTTGGCGAGCAGTTCGCGGTCGGCGGCGTCATAGCGCGTGGCAAGATCGGGCGGTGCGATGTCGTATACGGTCTTGCCGATCAGCTCCTCCCGGGTCTTTCCCAGGTAGTGCTCGAACGCGCGGTTGCAGCCGATATAGACACCGGCCGCATTCTTGTAGAAGAGCGGTGACGGGACGGCGTCCATCAGCACCTGCTGGAAATTCAACGTCGTCTGCAGTGCCTGTTCGCGTTCGCCAAGCGTTGCCAGCAGGCGGTTGAAGCCGGCGATGAGATCGCCGATCTCGCCGTGGCTCGCGTTCGGCAGCGGCTGCGGCGGCTGCTTGGTGTCGGAAAGCGTGGTCAGCGTGCGGATGGCGGCGAGCATCGGCGCCAGTTCGCGCCGTAGCACCCACCAGGTCAGCCCGCCGGCGAGCAGCGTGAGCACCAGTGCGGCCTGCAACATGTAGCGCTGCATGTCGCGGATGAGCGCGAAGGCCTCCTCGTCGGGCAGCGCGGCGACGAGGAACCAGTCCGCCGACGGGATGCGGCGCGAGGAAACGAGCAGCGTCCGGCCGCTGCTGTCGGTCATCACGCCGGTTTCGTCGTAGCCGTCGATGAAACGGTCGTTCAGGGCATTGGTGCCGGGTGGCGGCAGGCCCTCCATCAGGTGCGTGCGCCCGGTGGCGGTGACGATGTGCCGCGTCTTGGCGTCCTCGAGCAGGTAGAAGCCGGTTTCGCCGTAGCGCCGTTCGGTAATCTGGTCGAGAAAGTTGGGCCGGGCGACGTCGACGACGCCGGCCAGTACGCCGATTACCGCGCCTTGCGCATCGCGGATCGGTACGGTCATGCTGAAGATGGGCGTCTGCAGCGACTGGTCGATGCGAGGCGAGCTGATCGACGACTTGCCCTCGTTGAGGGCGCTGGTCACCGGCTCGAGGAAGTTGTAGTTGATGCCGACACGGTGCGCCGAACGGGGCGCCTCGGCCAGCGCAATGCCGTCGGCGCCGATGACGATCATGCCGCCGGAAAACTGGTTGAGGAGGACCGGGCGATCGTTGAGGAAGCTCTGTATCGCGGCCTTGTCGGCGAGCAAATCGGCGTTCATCTGGCTGGCCGTGCGGCCGAGCGTCGCGAGCAGCCGTTCGAGTTCGCGATCGGCTTCGGCGGCCATGAAGGAGACGGTGGCAAATTGCTGTTTGGCCAAGACCCGGTAAATGTCGTCGCGCAGCCGGTAGCTGACGAAGAATTCGAGCGACCAGATGCTGGCGAGAAAGATGAGCAGCGTAATCAGCGTTACGCGCGTCTTCAGCGAGCGTTGGCGCAGAGGCTTCATGCCCATGGTGAGCGGCGCTGTCGAAAAACGTTCATCGTTCGTTGGCGGCTGTCGGTAATTGTGACGGCGCGTGGCCGGCAAGAAAACAACCGGACGATTCTGCGGCGATGGCATTCAAAATGCAATGACGGACTGCTTGTCGGCATTCGCTTACTGGTTCTGTTTTGGGGTTGCGCACGCGCTGGATCGGCGGTTGAAATCCGCCGCCGTGCGCGCCATGATGCAGCGATGGCTGCCGGGTGCAGATCGTGCACCTCGCGCACCTCGCGAACGGCGCGTTGGGGGATGTTCATGAACGGATCACGCAGCAGCGAAAGCGGTCGGAGCGCCGGAACCGGCGGCGGGCGTTGGCCGGGCGGCAGCCTGCAGGTCGCCGTGCTCGTGGCTGTCGTCCTGGCTTTCCTGATCCCGGGCCTGGCTTTCTTCGCCGTCCAGAGCCTGTCGCTCGAACAGCGGGCGCGCGTAGCGCTTGAATCCGACTTGCGGCGGCATACCCAGGTGTTGTCGGCCGCGTTGCGGACACCACTCTGGGAACTTGCCCACGGCAATGCCGAGGCCATCGTGCAAGCGAGCGCGAACGACGAACGTTTCGTTTCGATCAGTGTCGTCGAGGAAACCAACCGCCAGACTTTCGTTGCCGTCGACGGGCCGGCCGATCGGAACGCGCTGATCGTCGGGCGGGAGGAGTTCATCGAATACGACGGAAAGCGGATCGGGCGGGTACTGGTGCGCATGTCGCTTGCGCCCTATCTCGCGGAGGACCAACGCCGCCTGCGCGAGAGCGTGCTGCAACTGGCGCTGGTGTTCTCGGTGTCGTCGTCGGTGATCGTGCTGATCTTGCGCCGGCGGGTGATCCGGCCGCTGGCGCGCCTGGCGCAATCGACACGGCGCATTGCCGAGCAGGATCTGACGACACCGATCTCGTACGACAATCGGGATGAACTCGGGCAGGTGGCCAAGGCGCTGGAAGGAATGCGGCTGCGCTTGCTCGAGGCTTTTGACGATCTGCGGCACAAGAACGAGGTTCTGGAAAGTCTGAACACGCTCTCGTCTGACTGGATCTGGGAAGAAGACGAAGACTCTCGTCCGACCTATATCTCACCGGGGATGGAGCGCCTGGTTGGATTCGATACGCGCACCTTGCTTGGAAAACCGCCTTGGGAGCAGGGTTCTTCGCTAACCGATCCCGAATTTGCGGCGCATCGCGCTTTGCGGGCTGCGCACCAGCCGTTCCGGGACTTTGAACTCAGCCATGTCTTGCCGAGCGGTGAACGCGTCTACATAAGCGTATCGGGGCATCCGGTTTTCTCGTCCGACGGCCGCTTTTGCGGCTATCGCGGTACGGGCAAGAACATCACCGAGCGCAAGCGCTGGGAAGAGGCGCTGCTGAATAGCGAGGCGCGCTTCGAGTCGCTGTTCGAGTTGTCGCCCGTCGCGCTGTCGGTTACGCCCGAGGCCGGTGGCTCCTGGACGACGCGCTGGAACGAGGCCTGGTTCCGCAATTTCGGCTACGCGCCGGAGGCCGTACAGGGGCGTCGCGGCGACGAATTCGGGCTGTGGGTGAATCTCGAGGATCGCGCCCGCTACGGGCGCAGCGTGCTCGAATCGACGCCGGAGAACCGCCTGGAAGTTCAGATGCGACGTGCCGACGGCACGATCCGCCAGGTCTCGGTCTTCGGCCGCTTCATCGTCGCCGGCGGCGAACGCCAGTTGCTCACCGTCTATGACGATGTGACCGAATCGCGCCAGGCCGAGCAGGCGATCCGGGCCCTTAACGCCAGCCTGGAGAGCCGCATCGAGCAGCGCACCGCCGAACTCGTTGCGGCGAAACTGGCCGCCGAGGAAGCCAATCTGGCGAAGAGCACCTTCCTTGCCAACATGAGCCACGAGATCCGTACGCCGATGAATGCGATCATCGGCCTGACGCATCTCCTGCGCCGCGAGATCAGTGACGCGCAGCCGAAGGCCCGTCTTGGCAAGATCGAGAACGCGGCGCACCATCTGCTCGGCATCATCAATGACGTACTTGATCTGTCGAAGATCGAGGCCGGCAAGCTGAGCCTGGAACAGCACGACTTCTCGGTCGAGCGGATGTTGCTCGGCGTCGCCGACATGGTGCGCGACAAGGCGGCTGCGAAGGATCTCGAGCTGATCGTCGATACGGACCATCTGCCGCCGACGCTGCACGGCGACGGCAACCGCGTTGGCCAGATACTGCTCAACTACGTCAGCAACGCGGTCAAGTTCACCGAGCGCGGGCGGATACTCGTGCGCTGTCGCATCGTCGAACCCCGCGCCGACGATGTGCCCGCAAGCGGCACGAGCGGCCCGAGCGGCGACATGGTATGCATCCGTTTCGAGGTCAGCGATACCGGGATCGGCATGAGCCAGGAACAGCAAGGCCGCCTGTTCGAAGTCTTCGAGCAGGCCGACGTCTCGACCACGCGCAAGTACGGCGGGACCGGCCTCGGCCTGGCGATCAGCAAGCGTCTGGCCGAGATGATGGGCGGGCGCGTCGGCTGCAAAAGCGCGCCGGGCGAGGGCAGCAGCTTCTGGCTCGAACTGCCCCTTCTGCGGCGTGACGAGATTCCGTGGCCGAGCCTGCCGCAGGACATCGAACACAACATCCGGGTACTCGTCGTAGACGACCTCGAGGAAGCACGCGAGCCGATGCGCGAAATGCTCTTGAGCCTCGGTCTCGACGCCGACGCCGTGGCTTCCGGTGAGGCGGCGGTGCAGGCGGCGGCGCAAGCGGCGCAGGGCGGACGCCCCTATCGCCTGGTCCTGCTCGACTGGCGGATGCCCGGGATGGACGGCTTCGCGACCGCGCGTCACTTGGGCGAAGTCGCGGCCGGTCCGCGCCCGGCACTGGTCCTGGTGTCGGCGGTGGCGCCCGACCTGACGCGCGAGGCACTGTCGGCGGCCGGCTTCTCCGGTTTCCTCGCCAAACCCGTGACGCCGTCTGCGCTCTACGATGCGCTGCTCGACGTCCTGCGCCCGGATACGGGCGGATACGACCGCACGCGCGTGACCGACGAGGAAGCGGCGCTCGCCGAATACCGGCAGGCGGCGCTGCTCCTCGTCGAGGACAACCCGGTCAATCAGGAAGTGGCAAAGGATCTGCTGAGCGCGGCCGGGCTGTCGGTCGATACGGCGGCCGATGGCGTCGAGGCGCTCGAGATGGCCGCGCAGCGGACTTACCAGCTGATCCTGATGGATATCCAGATGCCGCGTCTCGACGGGCTTGAAGCGACGCGCCGGATACGCCAGCTGCCGCAGTATGCTTCGGTGCCGATCCTGGCGATGACGGCGAACGCGTTTGCCGCCGACCGCGAGCGCTATCTGGCGGCCGGGATGAACGATCACATTCCGAAACCGGTAAACCCGGACGAACTCTACTCGGTCCTCCTTCGCTGGCTCCGCCTCAGCAGCGTCGAGCGGCTGGCGCAGGCTGCACCCAAGGCGCGCGTCGTCGCGCCTGCCGTCGGCGGGGAGAATAGTGTTGGCGGTGCCGGCGGTGATACGGTGATCGACTGGCCGGCGCTCGAGGCCCGCTTTGCCGACCGCCTGGACTTCGCCGCGAAGCTCCTGCGTTCGGCGCTCGATTACTACGCCGACACGCCGGCTGAACTTGAGCGCTGCATTGACGTCGGAGACCTGACAGGCATCGGGCGCATCGCGCACGGGCTGAAGAGCACCGGCGGCAACTTGATGGCCAGGCGTTTGCGCGATACTGCGCGGCAGACCGATCTGGAAATCCAGCACAACAATTTCGACGAAGCCTTGCGCCTCGCCGGCGAGCTGCTCGGGCAGCTCGGTGGCCTGCTCGCGGAAAGCCGGTCTTGGCTGGCTGCGCGGAGTGAAGACGAACGCACCGGGATTAGTAGCGAGGAATCGTAGCCATGAGTTATCGCGTCATTGCCGTAGACGACCAGCCGGACAATCTCCTGATTCTCGAGGACTACCTCGGGCGGGAGTACCGCGTGACGACCTTCTCGCGCGGCCAGCAACTGGTCGACTATTTCACTGCCGGCGGACTGGCCGACCTGATCCTGCTCGACGTCGTCATGCCGATGCCCGACGGCTACACGCTTTGCCGCTGGCTGAAAACCGGCCCGCTGACGCGCGACATCCCGGTGATGTTCCTCACCAGCCTTGAGAGTTCGACCGACGAAGCCTTCGCCCTATCGCTCGGCGCCGAGGACTTTATCCACAAGCCGCTGTCGCAGGCCGTCGTGCTGGCGCGCGTGCGCAACCACCTCTTGCTCGCGCAGGCGAGGAAGTCGCTGCAGGACCAGAACCGGACGCTGGAAAGGCTGGTTGCCGAGCGTACGCGCAAGATCCAGGAGCAGGCGGACGAACTGGCGCGCCGCTCGGGGCAGATCATCGCCGCGCAGAGCGCGACCATCTCGGCTTTCTGTTCGCTCGTCGAGGCGCGCGACAACGAAACCGGCAACCACATTCTGCGCACGCAACATTACATGCTGGCCCTGTGCGAAGTCATGCGCCTGAGCCCCAACCACGCGCTCGAACTCTCCGATGAGAACATCACGCAGATCTTCAAATCGGCGCCGCTGCACGACATCGGCAAGGTCGCCATCCCCGACCATATTCTGCTGAAGCCCGGCAAGCTCGACCCGGCCGAGTGGGAAATCATGAAGAAGCACGCCGAGTACGGAGCCAAGGCGATCGCTGCCGCGCAGGGTGAAATCGGCAATGCCGACACGTCCTTCCTTGAATACGCGCGCCTCATTGCGCTGACGCACCATGAGCGCTGGGACGGCAGCGGCTACCCGCGCGGGCTCGTCGGCGACGCCATCCCGCTCGCCGGGCGCATGATGGCCGTGGCCGATGTGTACGACGCGCTGATTTCGCGCCGCGTCTATAAGCCGGCGCTCAGCCACGAGGAGGCCATCGCAATCATCGTGCGCGAGCGCGGCAAACACTTCGACCCGGAAGTTATCGACCGCCTGCTGACCATCGATACGCGCTTCGCCGACATCGCGCGCCGGTTTGCCGACGACAGTTCGGCTGAGAACGGCTAGCGCGGCGCCGCCAGTTCAGCGGCCAGGTCGTCCCACCAGAACTTGTCGCTCGGTGCTTCCGGCGACAGTTCCGGATTCGGCAGGTGGAAGACCGTGCGTCCGGGCAGTTTCAGATCGCCGAGCACCAGCTTCTTCCAAGCCTGATAGCGGCGTTCGAACTCGCCGCTGATGCGTAGGCGCTGCAGGCCGTCCTCGATGCGCTCGGCCATGCGCTCGCCTTCGGGCGTGCGCGGCACGAAGAAGTAGCGCGGCATCGGGTAGTGCAGCGCGAAGCGCTTTTCGATCAGCATCCCCGGCACGTTTTCCCGGTTGGCGCGCCACTCGGCCTCGATCTCGATCGCGCCGCGCGCGAAGAGGTCGAAACGCCGGCCGCCGAGCATCGAAAAGAGCGGCGTGTAGGCATCGGCGAGCACCAGCTTGAAGCCGGCCGCCTGCAACACGCGCACGTCGGTCCAACTCGAACTCTGGCCGATGGTGAACTGCTTGAGTTCGTCCAGCGTCTTCACCGTATCCAGTCGCGCCTGCGTCTCCGGCATGACGAGGAACATGCGGAAGCCGAGCAGGCCTTTATCGAGCGGAATGCGGATCGGGCGCAGGCGCTTTTCCAGATCGAGATTGGTCGCGCGCGAAACGATGTTCACGCGTCCGCTGCCCGACTCGACTTCGGCCGCGGCGCGCTGGAAGGTCATCGGGCTGTCGAACGGCTTGGTCGTGTAGTCGCCGTACTTGTCGCGATTGGCAGCCAGCGCCGCGTCGAGCAGCTGCCAGTAGTAGAGATGGCGCTCGTCGCCGGCGGCTTCAGGCGGCGGATAGATGAAGTCCATCGATGCGGCGCTTGAGGACGGCACAAAGGCACCGAACAATATTGCCGTCAGCAAGGCGACGAGAAACAGCGTGCGTGTTCGCAAGGCAATCATGACAACCTCTGGCGACTGTTTGCGGATGATCGGAATCGGCTGCTTCAGTATTGGAGCGCGCCCGGCCGATAGTCAAGCCGGAGTGTTCGCGTTCACCGTATGCCTGTGCGGCGGCTGCGCCGCGTCAAATACCTGGACCTGGTTTCGTCCCTGGACTTTGGCGCGATACATCGCCTGATCGGCGTGGCGGTAGAGCAGGCGGGGCTCGTCGGCGTGTTCGGGATAGAGCGTAATGCCGATGCTCGACGAGATGCCGATCGGCTGCAGGCCTTCCAGCACGAACGGCTGGCCCAATGCGTCGCGCACTTTCTCGGCGACGGTCAGTGCGTCGGCCGTGTGCTCGATGACCGGCAGCAGGATGAAGAACTCGTCGCCGCCGATGCGCCCGACGCTGTCCGACTCGCGCACGCAGTCCTGCATGCGGCGCGCCACGGCCTGCAACAAAAGGTCGCCGACGTGATGGCCGTGCGTGTCGTTGACCGGCTTGAATCGGTCAAGGTCGATCGACATCAGCGCTAACCGGTTCCCGTCTCGCTTTGCCTGGACGATCGCATGTCTCAGACGGTCGTCGAACAGTGCCCGGTTGGGCAGCTCGGTCAGCGTGTCGAACTGCGCCATGCGCGCCAGCCGTTCCTCCATCGCCTTGCGTTCGGTGATTTCCTTCGAAATGCAGATCACCGAGACGACCTCGAGCTGACTGTTGATGATCGGCTTGACCGTGGTGATGTAGAAACGGTCGCCGTCCGGGCGCGGCACGCGCACTTCGAGCACGCGGCTCTCGCCGTGTTCGAACACCCATTTGACGACGGCGAAGCGCTTGTCGGCTTCTTCCTGCGAGAATACGTCCCAGATCCTGCGCCCGACGATCTCGTCGCGCGGCACGCGCACACCGCTGGCGAAGGCCTGATTCACATAACGGTAGCGGCCGTCGGGATAGAAGGCAAAGATCGGGTCGCTCGACTCGTCGAGCAGCACCCTATACTCCTGCAAGGTCGCGCGCAGGGCGTCGAGCTCGATGATCAGTTGATCGCGGGTCTTCGCATCGTCGTTGGTCTGAGCCATGGCAACCGGGAAGCTCTGGAGAAGCATCCAAGCATACTGCGCTTTCCCATGCGCATGAAGTGCGCTGGGCGGCGCGCCATGTTCAGCTCTCGGCTTCGATCTGCTCCGAGAGCAGCAGCCACTGGTCTTCGTAATCGGCGAGCGAGGCTTCGGCGCTCTGCAGCTCGCGCCCGAGTTCGCCGATCTCTTGCGGCGACAGCGGTGGCGTCTGGCTGCTCAGGCGCGCTTCGAGTTCGTGCTTCTTGGTCTGCAGTTCGAGCATGCGCTGCTCGATCTTGCCGAGGTCGCGTTTCAGGTTCTTCAGATTGGCAGTGATCTTCTTGTTTGCCGAGGGCGGAGGGGCTGCGACGGCCTCCTTGGCCACCTTGCTCTCCTTGAGCGCCGCCTTCAGTTCTTCGCGTACGCGCTTGGCTTCGTCGAGCAAATAGCGCTGGTAGTCATCGAGGTCGCCGTCGAAGGGCGCGACACCGCCGCGCGAGACGAGCCAGAATTCGTCGCACACCGAGCGCAGCAGCGCGCGGTCGTGACTGACCAGCATCACCGTGCCCTCGAACTCATTGAGCGCGACGGCGAGCGCTTCGCGTGTCGCGAGGTCGAGGTGGTTGGTCGGTTCGTCGAGCAGCAGGAGGTTCGGCCGCTGCCAGACGATCATGCACAGCACCAGGCGCGCCTTCTCGCCGCCGCTCATGGTGCCGACCGCCTGCTTGACCATGTCGCCGGTGAAGTTGAACGAGCCAAGGAAGTTGCGCAGATCCTGTTCGCGCCCCGATTCGCCTTCCGGCAGGCCGGCGCGCGCCATGCGCACCATGTGTTCGAGCGGGTTGCTCTCGGGGCTTAGCACGTCGAGTTCCTGCTGCGCGAAGTAGCCGATGTTGAGGCCCTTGCCTTCGGTCAACGTGCCACCGAGCGGCGCCAGCGTGCGCGCGATGGTCTTCACCAGCGTCGACTTGCCCTGGCCGTTGGCGCCTAGGATGCCGATGCGCTGGCCGGCAGTGACCGCCTTGCTGACGTTGCGCACGATCACCGTCGGCGGCGTGCCGGCCGGTGCGTCTTCCGGCGGCGGGTAGCCGAACACGGCGTCCTGCATGGCCAGCATCGGGTTCGGCAGGTTGGCCGGTTCCTTGAATTCGAAGGTGAAGTCGGCCGAGGCGAGCACCGGCGCCAGCTTCTCCATACGTTCCAGCGCCTTGACCCGGCTCTGCGCCTGCTTGGCCTTGGTTGCCTTGGCCTTGAAGCGGGTGATGAACTTGGTCAGGTGCGCGATCTTTTCCTGCTGCTTCTCGTAGGCGTTCTGCTGCAGTTCGAGTTGCAATGCGCGTGTGTCTTCGAAGGTGCTGTAGTTGCCGCCGTAGCGCGTCAGGCTGCCGTTGTCGATGTGCAGCGTGACGTTAGTGACTTCATCGAGGAACTCGCGGTCGTGGCTGATCACGATCATCGTGCCTTCGTAGCGCTTGAGCCAGCTTTCCAGCCAGACGAGCGCGTCGAGGTCCAGGTGGTTGGTCGGTTCGTCGAGCAGCAGCAGATCGGACGGGCACATCAGCGCGCGCGCCAGTTGCAGTCGCATGCGCCAGCCGCCGGAGAAGCTGTCGACCGGGTTGTTGAGTTCGGTCGTCTTGAAGCCGAGGCCGAGGATCAGCGCCTGCGCGCGTGCTTCGGCGTCGTGCGAGCCGGCGTCGTGCAGCGCCATGTAGGCGTTGGCCATGCGCTCGCCGTCGTCGGAGGCTTCCGCCGCCTTGACTTCGGCTTCCGCCGCCATCAGCCGCGTGTCGCCCTCGATGACGAACTCGGTCGCGCTCATCTCCGTCTCCGGCATCTCCTGCGCGACCTGCGCCAGCCGCCATGCCGCCGGCCGATAGAAGTCGCCGCCGTCTTCGTGCAGCGTGCCGTTGAACAGCGCGAACAGCGTCGACTTGCCGGCGCCGTTGCGCCCAACCAGCCCGACCTTCTCGCCCGGATTGATGGTGGCGGAAGCGCCGTCCAGCAGCACCTTGGCGCTGCGGCGCAAGGTGACGCTCTTGAGGGTGATCATGGGTGGGGCCTTACGAAAACGGCCGGGCGGAGCAGTAGCCGCGCCCGGCGATGGGTCTTATCTGAAAACGACGGTCTTGTTGCCGTGCACCAGCACCCGGTCTTCGAGGTGGTAGCGCAGGCCGCGTGCGAGGACGGCTTTTTCGATGTCCTTGCCGTAGCGCACCATGTCATTGACCGAGTCGGAGTGGTCGATGCGGATCACGTCCTGCTCGATGATCGGCCCCTGGTCGAGTTCGCTCGTCACGTAGTGGCAGGTCGCGCCGATCAGCTTGACGCCCCGCTGATACGCCTGGTGGTAGGGCTTGGCGCCGACGAAGCTGGGCAGGAAGGAGTGGTGGATGTTGATGATCTGGCCCGGATAGTCGCGGCACATATCGGGCGGGATGATCTGCATGTAGCGCGCGAGGACCATCGTGTCGCCGCGCACTTCGTCGAACAGCCGGCGAATCTCGGCGTAGGCGGCTTCCTTGTTGTCCGGATTGACCGGTACGTGATGGAAGGGGATGCCGTGCCACTCGACGAAGCCCTTGAAGGTGTCGTGGTTGGAGATGATGCACGGGATCTCGATATCGAGTTCCTTCGACTGCCAGCGCGCGAGCAAGTCGTACAGGCAGTGCTCCTGCTTGCTGACCATGATGACGACGCGCTTTTTTACCGCCGAGTCGCTGATCTTCCAGTCCATCTGCATTTCTTCGCCGATCGGGCGGAAGCGCTCGCGGAATTCGGCGAGGTGGAAAGGCAGCGAGTCGGCCTTGACTTCGAGGCGCATGAAGTAGCGCGAGCCCTCGGGCGAATCGTCCGAGTGATAGCTCGATTCGAGAATCCAGCCGTTGTGTTCGGCGATGAAGGCGGCGACGCGGGCGACGATGCCGACCTTGTCGGGGCAGGAGGCGGAAAGCGTGTAGAAGCGTTGGGAATGCATGGTCTCGTTATTTCTGTTCGACGCGCGCGAAGGCCTTGTCGATCTCGCCGCGCAGTTCGTCGTAGTTGAGCGTGACCGGGAATTGCGGGAATTCGCGGATCACGTTCTCCGGGGGATGGAAGAGGATGCCGGCGTGTGCCTCGCCGAGCATCGCCGTGTCGTTGTAGGAATCGCCGGCGGCGACGACGGTGAAGTTCATCTCGCGGAAGCGCTTGACCGCCTCGCGCTTCTGCTCGGGCATGCGCAGTCGATAATTGACGACGGTGCCCGCGGCATCCACTTCGAGGCTGTGGCAGAAGAGCGTCGGCCAGGCCAGCTGGCGCATCAGCGGGTGCGCGAATTCGTAGAAGGTGTCGGAGAGGATGATCACCTCGAAATCCTCACGCAGCTTGTCGAGGAAGGCCTTCGCACCGGGGAAGGGGTTCAGTTCGCCGATCACCTTCTGGATGTCCGGCAGACCCAGGCCGTGCTCGGCGAGGATGCCGAGGCGGTACTTCATCAGCGTGTCGTAGTTTGGCTCGTCGCGCGTCGTGCGCCGCAGCTCCGGAATGCCGGTGCGCTCCGAGAACGCGATCCAGATTTCGGGGACGAGGACGCCCTCAAGGTCGAGGCAAACGATTCTCACGGAATACTCCCTGTGCTTTGGTGTGAATGAGGCGTGGATGGGTGCAAATCAAGCCCGCCATTCTACCAAACTGACCGCGCCCGAACGTGGCGGATTTCTGCCGCACGGGCTGTGCCGACTGGCGCGGCCGGGGGTAAGCGACTAGTCTACCGGCCTCGGAGGAATGCAATGAAAGTCATGGGTTGTCTGCCGATTCGGCCGCTGTCGCTTCTTTTTCTGTTATCGGGTCTCTCGCTGAACGTGCTTGCTGCAGAGCCGTCGCCTGCCGTGCCGCAGCCGACGACGCTCGAGGAAGCCGCCGCGCAGCGCAAGGCTGCGGATCAGATGCGCGAAGCGGCCGAGGCGCGATTCGCCGAGGAGGAGGCCGCCTGCTACAAGAAGTTCCTGGTCAACGATTGCATTGTCGACGCCAAGAAACGGCGCACGCAATCGATGATCGAGGCGCGAAACCTTGAAGCGCCGGCGCGCGACTTCGAGCGCGAGGCACACCGCGCCGACGTCGAGGCCAAGGAAGCCCAGCGCGCGAAGGAAATGCCTCAGCGCGAGCTTGAGCAGAAGGAACAGGGCGAGGCGTACCGTGCCGAAGAGGCTGCCCGCGCTGCCGAACGTGAGAAGAAGCTCGCGGACAAGGAAGCGCAGGCGGCCAAGGCGCGCCAGAAGGCCGCAGAAGACCAGGCCAAACGCCAGGCGAAGCTGGAGAAGCGCAGGAAAAAGATCGAGGAGAGCGCCGCCAAGCGCGCGCGGGAAGAAGCCAAGGCGGCGGAGAAGTCCGCCGCGCAGTAGCCGCCGCTACTTCGAAACGAAACGGATGTCGCCGGCCTTGGCGGGGAAGCGCCCCGCTTTGTCGGCGTAATACGAACGCAGCGTTTCGAGGTCCTTCGTCTCGTCGCCGGTCAGCGTGATCCAGCGCTCGATGCCCACCTGCTTGTGACCGTAGTCGATGAAGCCGAGCCCGACCGGCACCTTCGCGGCAAGCGCCAGGCGGTAGAAGCCGGACTTCCAGTGGTCGGTCTTCGAGCGCGTGCCTTCGGGCGTGAAGCACATGTGGAAGCGGTCGCGCGTGGCGAATGCCTGTTCCAACTGGCCGATTATGCCGGTGCGCTCGCGCCGGTTGATCGGCACGCCGCCATGCCATAGGAAGAACGACTTCAGCGGCCAGCGGAACATCGTGTCCTTGCCGGCCCAGTTGATGAAGACCTGATGCTTGGCACGCCACAGTGCGCCGATCACGAAATCCCAGTTCGACGTGTGCGGATAGACGAGCACGACCGACTTCGGCCCCGGCGGGGGGGTGAATACGGTTTGCCAGCCGATCAGACGGAGGACGAAGGCTGCGAGTCTTCCCTGCATGATCAGTCGATACCCTGACTGGACAGGTACTCCTCGTAGTTGCCGAGGTAATTGACGATCGAGCCGTCCATGCGGATTTCGAGGATGCGCGTCGCCAGCGAGGAGACGAATTCGCGGTCGTGCGAAACGAAGACGAGCGTGCCCTTGAATTTTTCAAGCGCGGTGTTGAGCGACTCGATCGATTCCATGTCGAGGTGGTTGGTCGGCTCGTCCATGACCAGTACGTTGGTCTTCATCAGCATCAGCTTGCCGAAGATCATGCGTCCCTGCTCACCGCCGGAGATCACGCGCACCGCCTTCTTCACCTCGTCGCCCGAGAAGAGCAGGCGGCCGAGCGTGCCGCGGATCAGCGTCTCCAGATCCTCGCCTTCGGCCGCGTTGGCGCGCGCGAACTCGGAGACCCAGTCGGTCAGGCTGGTATCGCTCTTGAAGTCCTCGGCGTGGTCCTGCGCGTAGTAGCCCAGGCGCGCCTTCTCCGTCCATTTGATGCTGCCGAACTGTGGCGTCAACTCGCCCATCAGCAGCTTGAGCAGGGTCGTCTTACCGACGCCGTTTTCACCGATCACGGCCAGACGGTCGCCGGCGTTCAAGGTCAGATCGAGGTTGTTGAAGATATTCTTGTCGCTGCCCGGGTAGGCGAAGGTGAGATTCTCGATCTCGACCGCCTGCCGGTGCAGCTTTTCCTTCTCGTCGTACTCGAAGCGAATCCACGGGTACTGGCGCGAAGACGGCTTTACGTCCTCCGGCTTCAGCTTGTCGATCAGCTTCATGCGGCTGGTCGCCTGCTTGGCCTTCGACTTGTTGGCCGAGAAGCGGCGCACGAAGTCCTGCAACTCGGCGATGCGCTCCTTGGCGCGGTCGTTGGCGTTCTTCTGCTGCTGACGCGCCATCGACGACGCTTCCATGAAGTCGTCGTAGTTGCCCGGATAGACGGTGATCTTGCCGTAGTCGAGGTCCGCCATGTGCGTGCACACCTGATTCAGGAAGTGGCGGTCGTGGGAAATGATGATCATCGTACTGTTGCGGTCGTTCAAGACGTTTTCCAGCCAGCGGATCGTCGCGATGTCGAGGTTGTTGGTCGGTTCGTCGAGCAGCAGGATGTCCGGATCGGCGAACAGCGCCTGCGTCAGCAGCACGCGCAGCTTCCAGCCGGGCGCGACTTCGCTCATCGGCCCGTAGTGCTGTTCGGAAGGGATGCCGACGCCGAGCAGCAGTTCGCCGGCGCGCGCTTCGGCCGTGTAGCCGCCGAATTCGGCGAAGTGGTGTTCGAGTTCCGCGGCGTGCAGGTAGTCTTCCTCGGTCGCCTCCGGGTTCATGTAGATGGCGTCCTTCTCCTGCATACACGCCCACATTTCCTGGTGGCCCATCATCACCACGTCGATGACGCGCTGGTCTTCGTAGGCGAACTGGTCCTGGCGCAGGAAGGCCATGCGTTCGTGCGCGTCCTTCGAGATGTTGCCGGCGGAGGGTTCGAGTTCGCCGGCAATGATCTTCATGAACGTCGATTTGCCGGAGCCGTTGGCGCCGATCAGGCCGTAGCGGAAACCCTCGCCAAACTTGACGGAGACATTCTCGAAAAGGGGCTTGGCCCCGAACTGCATGGTGATGTTGGAAGCGACGAGCACGCGGAAAACCTCGGAAAGTCTTTGATTTGAAAAGGGCGCTATTGTAACCGAGCGCGAATGCGCCGGGTTTGCCGGCGCGCATGGCCACTAATCGTGTCGCGCGTTCCGCTTGCAGATTTCCTTGTCTGCGTACATGCGCCGGTCGGCGAGTTCAAGCAGGGCAGCGCTGCTTGTTGCTTCGGTCGGATAGAAGGCTGTTCCCAGTGCGGCAGTGACGGCAAGCGGGACGCCGTCGACGTCGAACGACTGGGCGATGCGCTGGCGCAGGCGTTCAACGAGCTGATCGACGGACTCGCGCGTCGCCTCCTCGAGGATCAGCGCGAACTCGTCGCCGGCCCAGCGCGAGACGGTGTCGCCAATGCGCACTTCGTCGCGCAGGCGGTCGGCGACCACACGCAGCACGCGGTCGCCGATCTTGTGCCCGTAGCGGTCGTTGATCGGCTTGAAATCGTTAAGGTCGATGAAGACGACGGCGACCTGCTGATCGTTGTGGCGCGCCTGGCGGCGGTTGGCCTGTTCGAGCCGGTCGTCGAACAGCCGCCGGTTGGGCAGCTCGGTCAGCGCGTCATAACCGGCGATGCGCGCCAGCTCGATGCGCTGGCGCAGGACGACGAGCACGCAGAACCCGATCAGCGCTGCCAGCATCCACCCAGCGCTGCGGATGGCCCAGACGAGCAGGCTGGACCCCTGGTCGCGGGTGCGCACGGCGTAAACCCACTTGCCGCTCGGCATCAGGGCTTCGAGCCGCACGGCATCCGGTGCCGCGAACAGATCGGGGTGACCCCACAGCAGGCCGCCGCCTGAGCCGACGTTCTCTTCGGCGCGAATCGAAAAATCGAAGCCTTCCTTGTCGAGCTCGGCGAACGCCGCCTGCTGCAGCGCCGGGATGTCGATCACCGTCGACAGCATGCCCCAGTACTCGCCACCGATGAAGATCGGCGCACGGTAGATGAGGCCGACGCCGCCCTGCACCAGATTGACCGGCCCGGTCAGCACCACCTGATTGGTTTCGATTGCCAATTTGACAGTCGGCCACTGAGGCGTCAGGTCGCGGTAGTCCTTGTCGATGACCGATTCGTTGCCGGCCCGGGGATAGACGTAACTGAGCCGCGTGCCGATGGCGATCGTGAAGTTCCGGATATGCCGGGCATGGGTATAGACCGCCGCCAGAATCTCGTTGATTTCCCTGCTGTCGATCTTGTCGTGACGGACGACCAGATAGCCGACGACGCCGCTTGCCAGATAGAGCGCGGCATTGAGTTCGCGATCGGATCGGGCCCGCAGCTCCGAGGCAAAGGCGAGCGCACGCGCTGCCCTTTCGTGGGCGATCTCCGCCGCCCGGTAGCGGCCGAGCATTTCGGTCAGGGTTCCGACAGTGATCAGCGCGAGCATCGCGATAGCATAGGCGAAGCTGCGCGTCATGGACTTTTCCTGTATCGTCCGAAACAGTCTGTTCGCCGCCGTGGGGGGGCTTTCGGCGCTGCGATGCTTGGCGCTGTTGCCGGATGGGCTCACGTTGTTCTCCTTGATTCGCGCCGGGGCCGATGACGATCGATTCGATCGTTTCTCTGCCGGTTCATCGTCGTGCCGGGCGAAGTGGATGGCCGAAAGCGGTTGTGTCGACTAGATTGTAGAACAGCTGTCAAGCGTGGGCTGGGCTTGTTCTTGATAGCGAATGACTATCGACAATATAAAAACAATCAATTGGCTAAATTGCTCCGTTGTTTCTAAGATTCAACCCGTCGCATCACTTCTCAACCAGAAACACAACACGAAGGAGTTACTCATGCAATCACTGATCAACACCGAAATCCTCCCATTCAAGGCTACCGCTTATCACAATGGCAAGTTCGTCCCGGTCTCCGACGCCGACCTGCGCGGCAAGTGGTCCGTCGTCTTCTTCTACCCGGCCGACTTCACCTTCGTCTGCCCGACCGAACTCGGCGACCTGGCTGACGAATACGCCGACTACCAGAAGATGGGCGTCGAGGTGTACTCGGTGTCGACCGACACGCACTTCACGCACAAGGCCTGGCACGATGCTTCGGACACGATCAAGAAGATCCAGTACCCGATGATCGGCGACCCGACTGGCGCCATCACCCGCAACTTCGGCGTGATGATCGAGGAGGAAGGCCTGGCGCTGCGCGGCACCTTCGTCATCAACCCGGAAGGCGTGATCAAGGTTTGCGAAATCCACGATCTGGGCATCGGCCGCGACGCCAAGGAACTGAAGCGCAAGATCCAGGCTGCCCAATACGTCGCGTCGCACCCGGGTGAAGTCTGCCCGGCCAAGTGGACGCCGGGTGAAGCCACGCTGGCTCCGTCGCTCGATCTCGTCGGCAAGATCTAAGTCCGGCAACACCGACCGCGACGCGCACACGGCTTGTGCCCGTCGCGGTTTTTTTGCAAGAAATCTGGGAGAACAAGAAAATGCTCGACGCCACCATCAAGACGCAGCTCAAGGCCTATCTTGAGCGCCTGCAAACCCCCATCGAACTCATCGCGACGCTCGACGACAGCGACAAGGCGCAGGAAGTGCGCTCGCTGCTCGACGACATCGCCACGGCTTCCCACAAGGTCAGCGTACGCAACGACGGCAGCGACTCGCGCAAGCCCTCGTTCGCCGTGACGCGGCCGGGCGAGGCACCACGCATCGCCTTCGCAGGTATTCCGATGGGGCACGAATTCACGTCGCTGGTGCTGGCGTTGTTGCAAACCGGCGGTCATCCGCCGAAAGTCGAGCCGGAAGTGATCGAGCAGATCAAGGCTATCCCCGGCAAGTTCCATTTCGAAACCTTCATTTCGCTGTCATGCCACAACTGCCCGGACGTCGTTCAGGCGCTGAACCTGATGTCGGTGCTCAACCCCGGCATCAGCCACACGATGATCGACGGTGCGCTGTTCCAGGACGAAGTGAACGAACGCAAGATCATGGCCGTGCCGACCGTCTTCCTGAACGGCGAACCGTTCGGCCAGGGGCGCATGACGCTCGAAGAGATCATCGCCAAGATCGACACTGGCGCCGCGGCGCGCGAGGCGGAAAAGCTCGCGGCCAAGGACACCTTCGACGTGCTCGTCGTCGGCGGTGGCCCGGCCGGCGCGGCAGCGGCGATCTACGCCGCGCGCAAGGGCGTGCGCACCGGTGTTGTCGCCGAACGCTTCGGCGGCCAGGTGCTCGACACGCTGGCGATCGAGAACTTCATTTCGGTCAAGGAAACCGACGGCCCGAAGCTGGCGGCCGGTCTTGAACAGCACGTCAAGGATTACGACGTCGACATCATGAACCTGCAGCGCGCGGAGGCGCTGTCGCAGGGCGCTGACGGCCTTTCCGAGGTTCGCCTGGCGAGCGGCGCCGTGCTGAGAGCGAAGTCGGTTATCCTCTCGACCGGCGCGCGCTGGCGCAACATGAACGTGCCCGGCGAGCAGGAATACAAGACGCGTGGCGTCGCCTACTGCCCGCACTGCGACGGCCCGCTGTTCAAGGGCAAGCGCGTGGCGGTGATCGGCGGCGGCAACTCGGGGGTTGAAGCAGCCATCGACCTCGCCGGAATCGTCGCGCACGTGACGCTGATCGAGTTCGACACCTTCCTGCGTGCCGACGCGGTGCTGCAGAAAAAGTTGTACAGCCTGCCCAACGTCCGAGTCATTCTCCACGCGCTGACCAGCGAAGTGACCGGTGACGGCGAGAAGGTGAACGGCCTCGTGTACAAGGATCGGACGAGCAACGAAATGCACAAGATCGACCTCGAAGGCATCTTCGTGCAGATCGGCCTCCTGCCGAACACGGACTGGCTGAAGGGTACGATCAATCTCTCACCGCGCGGCGAGATCGAAGTCGACGCGCGCGGACAAACGTCGCTGCCGGGGGTTTTTGCGGCCGGTGACTGCACGACGGTGCCGTACAAGCAGATCATCATCGCCATGGGTGAAGGTGCCAAGGCTTCGCTCGGCGCTTTCGATCACCTGATCCGCACGTCGGCGCCGGCCTGAACTCCAGAGAGTCGTCATTCCGGCGCAAGCCGGAATCCACGAGGCGTGAAGAACTGGACCCCGGCACCCCAAGGGCACTTCCTACGGGGCGCTTGCGCCGGGGTGACGGCGCTCTCGGTATTTCCTCGGGTTTTCCTTAGTCCTCGAACGAGAGCTTCGTTTCCATCACCGTGACCGCGGCACCTGAAATCAGGACGCGGTCTCCTTTCATTTCACAGATCAGGTCGCCGCCGCGCTGCGATACTTGTCGCGCGGTCAGGCGGTCCTTGCCCAGGCGTTTTGCCCAGTACGGCGTAAGTTTGCAATGTGCCGCGCCGGTCACCGGGTCCTCGGGGATACCCATCTTGGGCGCGAAATAGCGGCTGACGAAATCGACGTCCTTACCTGGTGCCGTGATGATCACCGCGCGCAGGTCGAGATGGCGGAGCAGCGAGTGATCCGGTCGGATCGAGCGGATTAGCGTCTCGCTGTCGAAGACAGCGACATAGACATCCGCCGAGAGAACTTCCGTCGGCGCTCTGCCCAGGCTCGTGCGCAGCAGTTCCGGTACGCCGTGGCATGGAATCGGCGGGTTTGAAGGAAAGTCCATCTCAAGCAGTGCGCCGTTCCTGCGCACGAACAGGTCGCCGCTCTTCGTCTCGAAAGTTACCATCGGCGCCGTGTAGCCGAGGATTTCAAAGAGCACGTGTGCCGATGCCAGCGTCGCGTGCCCGCACAGATCAATCTCCTTGACCGGCGTGAACCAGCGCAATTCGAAGCCCTTGGCCGACGGTACGAAGAACGCCGTCTCCGAGAGATTGTTCTCCTCGGCGATCGCCTGCAGCAGCCTATCCTCAAGCCAGTGATCGAGCGGGCAGACGGCGGCCGGGTTGCCGGCGAATGCGCGGGTGGTAAAGGCGTCGACCTGATATTGGACGATCGAGTAATGCGGCATGACTATTCCTGAATTCCCTTGGTCTCTGCTTCTCTACGGCGAACTAGAAGCGCTCGCCTTCGCGCAGGTAGCGCCACTTGCCCGGGGGCAGCTTGCCGAGCGAAACGCTGCCGATGCGCAAGCGCTTGATGGCGACGACGCGCAGCCCGACGAGTTCGCACATGCGCTGGATCTGTTGCGGCCGCGACTCGTGCAGGACGAAGCGCAACGTGCCTTCGTGCTGCCATGACACCTCGGCGCGCTTGAGCTTGATGTCGTCGAGCGACAAGCCGAAATTGAGCTTCTTCAGATCCGCCGCCGACAGTTCGCCTTCGACCGAAACGAGATACTCCTTTTCCAGTTTCGTGTCGTCACCGACGATGCGCCGCGCGACGCTGCCTTCCTGTGTGAAGACCAGCATGCCCGACGCTTCCGCGTCGAGTTTCCCGGCAAGGGCGAGGCCGCGCGTATGCGTTGCCTTGAAAACCAGCGGCGTATTGTCATCGGCCCAGCGATTCTCGGCCTGGATCAGTTGCGCAGCCGACTTCTGGCGGTCCTCCACCGGTCCGGCGACGACCCCTTCGGGCTTGTTGAGCACGATGGTCACGCTCTCCGGACGGTGCGACTTCGCGTCCTCTTTAACTTCGATGATCGCCTTCGGGTGGGCGCGCGTACCGAGCGTCTTGACGACAACTCCATCGACGCGCACCCAGCCGTTCTCGATCCACTCGTCCGCCTCGCGCCGTGAGCAGCCGAACAACTCGCTGATGCGCTTGGAGAGGCGTGGCGGTTCCTTGAGCGGGCGGCGAGCCTCTGCCGGCGCACTGGCCGGATTTGCGACAGGTCTGCGCTCGCGAACGGGCGGCGTTTCTTTGGCCTCGAACGGCTTTTGTGAACGGGGCGGCTGTGTTCTGCGTGCTTCGCCTGCTGGGGCGGGCGCAACGTCGGTGCGCGCCGGCGGGAAGGCGCGGGCGCCGGTGCTGCGGGCGATGCCGCGCGGTGGATAGACCTTCTTGGGGGCTTCGTCGCGCACCGACTTGTTGCGGCGCGGCAGATGGGGCGTCGTTGGTTCTTCGGATACGGGAGCCACCTTGGTATCGACGCGTGAAGCGGTTTCCACCGGTCTTCGCGCAGGTGCGCGCGGCTTATCGGCCGCGGGTCTCGGCATCGTGCGTGCGGCTTCGACGGCCTCTCGCGCTTTCTGCGCAGCCGCACGCGCGGCGATCGTCTCGTGCCGCTTGGCGCGTTGGGCCACGGTCGGTTTCGGTGACTTGAAGCCGCTGCGCACAGGCTTGCGCCCCTTGTTCGTCGCTTCTCCGCCCTCGGCAGGCGTTGTCTTGGCGGGAAGTTTCAGGGTCGGGCGGGCGGGAACGCGGGTCATGGCGGCGGCTTTCGGGTAAACGGCCGCCTAGTTTACGCCAGATGCGCGCCGGCCTGATTTCAAACGTGGCCGGCAGCGTGCAATCGACGCCTATCGAGGTTCGTTAAAAGGACTGACGGCGCCCGATCTCCGCTCGCCCTGAGCTTGTCGAAGGGCGGAATTACGCGAAAGCGCCCGTTCATGGTTCGACAAGCTCACCACGAACGGTAGATTGGTCATCAGTTACTTGTACGATTCTCTCTATTCGTGCATGAGGCCGACGACCGTTCCGATCACGATCAGCGTCGGCGGCTTGACCTTGTGGGCGCGCGCGACTTCCGGCAGCGTGGCGAGCGTTCCCTTGTGCGCTTTCTCGTTCGGCCACGTGGCGCGGTAGATCAGTGCGGCCGGGGTGTCGCCGGGCAGGCCGGCGGCCTGCAGTTCGCGCGAGATCGTGTCCAGGCCGGTGACGCCCATGTAGATCACCACCGTTTGCCCCGGGCGGGCAAGCGCCGGCCAGTCGAGTTCGACGGTGTGGTCCTTGAGGTGGCCGGTGACGAAGACGCAGCTCTGCGCGTGGTCGCGGTGCGTGAGCGGGAAGCCGAAGCTGGCCGCGGCGCCGAGCGCGGCGGTGACGCCGGGCACGATGTCGACCGGCACGCCGGCTTCGAGCAGGACGTCCATTTCCTCGCCGCCGCGCCCGAAAACGAAGGGGTCGCCGCCCTTGAGACGCACGACCGACTTGCCTTCGTGCGCCTTGTCGACGAGCAGCTGGCAGATGTCATCCTGCGGCATCGTGTGGTTGCCGGCCATTTTGCCGACGAAGATGCGCTCAGCTGTCGGTGAGATCAGGTCGAGAATGCCCTGGCTGACCAGGTTGTCATACACGACGACTTCGGCTGTCTGCAGCAGGCGCGCGCCTTTCAGGGTAATCAGTTCGACATCGCCGGGGCCGGCGCCGACGAGGGCGACGTGGCCGATGGGGGCGGTTGCGGTCATGGCGGTTTTCCTCTCAGTTTTCCCGGCGATTCAGCTCTCAGCGCTTTCTTCAGCGTCTTCGTCTACGCCCAGATCGAGCGGTTCGGCGAGCACGGCGGCGATGTAGTCTTCGGGCAGGCGATGCGCTTTCGCCAACTCGGCCGTCGTTGAACCGGCAGCATGCGCGGCGTGGATGGCGGCGAGCCAGCCGTTGAGACCGGTCGACAGCGAATGTCCGGCCTTTTCGCCGTCGCGCGCTCCACTGCTCCCGATCTCGACATCGTACTTGTTGGCATAGCCGCGCGGCGTGATCATCAGGCCGTGCTTGACGAAGGTGTTCGAATTGCCGATCAGCACCGTCGACAACATCCCGATGTCGGCCTCGATCATTTTCTCCAGCGTCGTGAACTCGATGCGCTGCTTGGCGCGGAAGGCCGACTTGACGATGGCGACCGGCGTGTTCGGGTCGCGGTGGCGCAGGAAGATGCGCTGCGCTTCCTGGATCTGGCGCGTGCGGCGGCCGCTCTTCGGGTTGTAGAGCGCGACGACGAAATCGGAATACGCGACCGCGTCGAGGCGGCGGGCGATCGTTGGCCACGGTGTCAGCAGGTCAGAGAGCGAGATCGCGCAGAAGTCATGCGTCAGCGGTGCGCCGACCAGCGAGGCGCAGGTGTTGATCGCCGACGCGCCGGGGATGATCTCGACTTCGATGCCCGCATCGGGCGTCCAGCCGGCCTGGAAAAGGACTTCAAACGTCGGTCCGGCCATGCCGTACACGCCGGCGTCGCCCGAGGAAATGAGCGCCACCTTCTTGCCGAGCTTGGCACGATCGTAGGCTTCGATGGCGCGGTCGAGTTCCTCGGTCATCGCCTTCTTGATCACTTCCTTGCCGTCGAGCAGGTCTTTCACCAGCCGGATGTAGGTGGCATAGCCGATGACGGTGTCCGCTTCGGCGATGGCGTCACGCGCGCGGCCGGTCAGGTAGTCGTGGCTGCCCGGGCCGAGGCCGACGAGCATGATTTTTCCGTTGGGGGTGGCTTGGGTCATTCTGGAATCCTTGCGATGGAGACGGTGGCATTGCGGCCGTCGGGGCCGCGCAGGCGGTGTTTTTCGATGATCAGGTTGGATTGGTCGGTGCCGGCGGCAAGTAACGCGGCGGCTTCGGAGACCGAGGGGGTGCCGGTGTGTTTGCGGACGGTTTCCGAGGGGTTGGGGACGTCCACTTTTGCCAACTCCTGTGCTGTGTAGAAATGGATCGTCCAGCGTTGTTGTTCGGCGAGTTGTTGCAGGGCGGGTTCATCGGCTTTTAGGTCGATGCTGGCGACGGCTTGGACGTCGATTAGCGTTGACTGGCAGGCGGCCAGAGCCTCGTCGATGGCTTGGCGGACGGTGGCGAGCGGGGTTTCGCGGTCGCAGCCGAGACCGAGGGCGATCCGTTTGGCGCTCATGCGATGGCTCCTGCCCCGTCATTCCGGCGAAAGCCGGAATCCAGAGGCGTGCCACCGTCGCAACTTGCGGAGATAAAAGAATGCGGTTGTTGCGGAGACGCCGTGTTCCGCCTTACGGCGTGTTCCTTTCTTTGCTTCGCCAAAGAAAGGAACCAAAGAAAGGCGACCCCACGCGCGCGACGGGCCTGCGGCCCGCTCCCCGGCGCCTCAGCGAACGCGCGGGCGGCGCGTGAAAACTCGCCTGCGGCTCGGACAACACGTGCCGACTGCCCCCGCGCATTCGCCGAGGCTTGGCGCGCTCGAAGGGGATTGATCGTCGGGAAGCTGTGGCCCGTGGCTTTTGCTGGCGTCATTGATTCTTTGCGTCCGTCGCTGGGCGGTAGGTGACGCTGCGGCCGGCGAGTTTTGCCTTGTAGTCGGCAGGCATTTCGCGCTGGCTGATCCAGAGGACGGCTGCGAACTGGTTTGGGTCGACGTCTTCCAGTTTGCCGAACTCGGTCACGTTGGCCGGCTTCGGTCCTTTGCGGCCGTTAGCATGGTTCGTCCACCAGTCGGTGCTGCCGGCTTCCTGCACCAGCGCGACGGCTTCGTCGTTGACCACGGCGGCGCTGCAGCGGACGAGTTCGTCGTGCGTCGCGTCAATCGTCCAGCCCAGTTCGCGGCCGAGGATGTCTACGCCGATCGTTTCGCGCGAGTCGGAGGCGGTGGTGAGCACGGCCTGCGCGCCGATGGCGGTGGCCAGATGGCCGGCGAGGGCGTTGGCACCGCCGAGGTGGCCAGAGAGGATGGGGATGGCGAACTTGCCGCCTTCGTCGAGCACCACAACGGCCGGGTCGACGTCCTTGGATTTCAGGTGCGGCGCGATCAGGCGGACGACGGCGCCGAGCGAGACGATGGCGACGATGCCGTCGAAGGCTTCGAACAGCGCCGGGATCTGGTCGCCCGTCTTGCCCGCGTAGCACGCGGCGGTTCTCGACGCCGCTTCGGCCTCGGCGCGGAACTTCTCCGGCGCAAAGAGCTTTGCGCCGGGTAGCGCGGCGACCACCTTGCCGGCGAGCGCGATGCCGTGGCGGGTGATGGCGACGACGGCGATCTTCATGCCGAAAGGGCTTCCTGCGCTTCCTTGCGCTGGCGGCAGCCACGGCGCAGTTCGCCGCGCTGGCGCTTGGGGTTCTGTACGAGCAGCAGCGAGAGGTAGTTCACCTTCTCGCCCTTCAGGCTGGCTAAGTCGCGCACGATGCGCTCGTCGGGTGAGCCGACCTTTTCGATGAAGCAGCTCGTGGCCAGCAGGTCGCGCCGTTCGAGCAGTTCGAGCACTTCGTCGAGTAGCGGTTTGACCTTGAGCAGGATCAGCGTGTCGAACTCGTCGAGCATGTGGTCGATGACGCCGGTACCGTAGGCGGCCGGGATGATGGCCAGCGTTTCGTCTTCCTCGGCGAGCGGCATACCGGTCGTTGCGGCGGCCGCGGCAAAGGACGAGACGCCGGGGATCGTTTCCACTTCGACTTCCGGCGCCAGCTCGCGCGCGACGCGGGCGAGGTGGCCGAAGGTGGCGAAGGTCGAGGCGTCGCCTTCGACGAGGAAGACGAGGTCACGCCCTTCGGCGAGCAAGGCGACCGTTTGTTCGGCGGCGCGTACCCAGGCCTTGGTCAGGAGTTCGGGGTCGCGGGTCATCGGGAAGACGAGTTCGACGGCGTCGTTCGGGATCGGTAGGCCGCTGCGTTCGACGATGGAGAGTGCGTACGAAATTTCGGCAGCCTTCTTCGCCGGGTAGATCCAGCGTGCGTTTGATTGCAGCACGGCCCAGCTGCGCCGCGTGATCAGTTCGGGGTCGCCAGGGCCGAGCGAGGCGCCGATCAGTTTTCCGTAGGGTTTCTTCTCAGTCATGGTTCGTTTCCAAAGGTTTGCCGGCGGTGACGATCCACACCGGGTTCTGCGCCGCCATGCGGTGCATGTCGAGGATCGGCTGGCTGCGCGAGGCTTGCAGCTGAACGACGTCCCATTCAGCGTTCGATTCGTTCAGCGCCGATGTCGCCGTCGCCAGGTTTTCCAGCGTGACGAAATTCATCACCAAGCGGCCGCCGGGTTTCAGGCGGGCGAGGATGAGGTGGATCAGTTCGGCCAGTTCGCCGCCCGATCCGCCGATGAACACCGCGTCCGGGTCCGGCCAGGTGTCGAGATGCTGCGGTGCCTTGCCGTCAAACAACGAGTAGTTGGTCGCGCGGAAGCGAAGGGCGTTGGCGCGTGCGTTGGCCGCGTCGCCTTCGTTCTTCTCGATCGCCCAGACGTGGCCGTGCGGCGCGAGTCGGGCGGCTTCGAGGCCGACCGAGCCGGAGCCGGCGCCGATGTCCCAGACCGTGGCGTCGGGGCGCAGGCGCAGCTTGGCGAGCGACAGGGCGCGCGCTTCCTGTTTTGTAATCAGACCTTTCTCGGGCGTGCGCTGGATGTACTCGAGGTCGTCGAGGCCGAAGGCTGGAGCGCCGGCGCCCTCTTTGCGCTGCACGAGTACGACGTTCGGCTCGGGGAAATCGGTAGTCGCCGCTGCGTCGAGCGACATAGCCGGAAAGAGTTGTTCGTCGGGCAGTTGCAGACGGCAGGCGACCGAGAGCGAGACCTCGTCGTTCGCGTAGCCGGCCGCCAGCAACGCGCGCGCCAGCCGGGCCGGATGGTTCTCCGGCCCGGTGAACAGAAAGACCTGCGGGTGTTGCGCGATGGCGCGCATGGCTGGATACAGCCCGTGCGTCGGCGTCGCGCCGGCGAACCACTCGCCGGCGTCCTTGCTGTGGCACGAGGCGATGGTGATGTCCTGCCACGGTTGCCGGAAGCGCGCGCAGGCGAGCTGGAACGTCGACACGTTGGGCAGGATTTCGAGCGGTGCGTCGAGCTTGTCACCCAGCCAGGCGGCGATGCCGTGGCAGAGCGGATCGCCGGTGGCGAGGATGGCGACGGTGCGGTTCTCGGCCAGCGCGGCTTGCGTCCATTCCGGCACCTTGGTCAGCACGCTATCCATGTCCTTCAGTTCGGCCTTGGGCACGTTCCCACGAACGAGTTCGAGCGTGCGCCCGGCGCCGATGACGACGTCGGCCTTGCCGAGACGCTCGCGCGCCGCGTCGGACAAGCCGGCCCAGCCGTCGTCGAGAATGCCGATCAGGGTGCAAGGACTCATAGCGCTTCTTCCTCCTCGACGCGCACGATGAATTTGCCGTCAAAGTCGCAGACAAGCACGGTCAGTTGGTAATCGCCGGGGTAGCAGGATTTGAGGCTACGGATGGCCTTCTTGGCCAGTGCGCGGTGAAACTCGACCGAGAGCCCGAGTGCTAGCAGCTTCTCAGCCGCGAAGCGCGCCGTTTCGGCGGCCCGGATCTCCTCGACCAGATCGGGCGTCGCTCCGACTTCCTGCGCGCACTCGGCGAGCAGGTCGCGGTCGATCTCGGCCTTCCAGGCGTGGGTGACGGCGAGGCCCTGGCCCATCTTGGTCAGCTTGCCGGCCATCGCGCCGACATAGACACGCTGCATCTTGCGCTTGACCGCCGTCTGGAACGCAGCCTTGACGAAGTCGCCCATCTGCACGAAGCAGGCTTCGTCGAGTTCCGGCAGCTGGCGCATGGCGAACTTCTCGCTGCGCCCGCCGGTGGTAAACACGACGCTGGTATTGCCCTGTTTGGCCGCAACATCGACCGCCTGCACGACGCTGGCGCGGAAGGCCGCCGTCGAATACGGCCGGACGATGCCGGTGGTGCCGAGGATTGAAATGCCGCCGAGGATGCCGAGGCGGGCGTTAAGCGTCTTCTTCGCCATCTCGTCGCCACCGGGTACGGAAATCGTGACTTCCAGACCGTCGTGGTCGAGCAGTTCGCCGGCGACGGCGCGCACGTTGTCGGCGATGTTGCGGCGCGGCACCGGGTTGATCGCCGGACCATTCACTTCCAGCCCAAGACCTTCCTTGGTGACGACGCCGACGCCGGGACCGCCCTTGAGCATGATCTCACCGTTGGCTCCCTTCAGGACACGAACGTCGGCGGTGAGATGCGCGCCGTTCGTCGCATCCGGATCATCGCCGGCATCCTTGACGATGACGGCGTGGGCAACGCCATCGACGATGCGGCCTTCGCTCACCGCGAAGCTCACGTCCTGCCCGTTCGGCAGGTGACAGACGACGCTTGCCGGTACTTCGCCGCTCAGCAGTCCGAGCGTCGCCGCGCGCGCCGCCGCCGCCGAACACGCGCCGGTGGTGAAGCCGCTGCGGTTGCCGCGCTGGCGACGGCCGTCGCCTTTGCGGACCTTGCCGGCATGATTGCCGTACGGCGGCTCGGCGGCAGCGTTGTCAGCGGTGGCGGCGACTTTGCTCATGCCGCTTTCTTCTGTTCCGCCTCGGCCAGCCCGAGCAGGGCGTGGATGGCGGCGACGACGAGCGTCGAACCGCCCTTGCGGCCCTTGATCGCGACCCATGGAATGTCATTGACGGTCATCAGCAGATCCTTCGATTCGGCCGCCGAGACGAAGCCGACCGGCATGCCGACGATCAGCGCCGGCTTCGCGCCTTCCTCGCGGATCAGGCGGATGACTTCGATCAGCGCGGTTGGCGCGTTGCCGATGCCGACGATGGCGCCGTCGAGCTTGCCTTCGCGGTGCGCCTTGCGCATCGCCTGCACGGCGCGCGTCGTTTCCTCGGCCTTGGCCTGCTCGATCACGTCGTCGTCGGAAATGTAGTGGTGCGTCGTCATACCGAAGTGCTTGAGGCGCGGCTTGGACAAGCCGACACAAATCATTTCGACGTCGGCGACGATCGGCGTGCCGCCTTTGAGCACGGCGGCGAGACCGGCCTGCATCGCATGCGGATGGAAAGCCGTGAGGCCGTTGAACTCGAAGTCGGCGTTGGCGTGGATCATGCGGCGCACGAGCGGCCATTGCTCGGCGGTGTAATTGTGCGGGCCGGCTTCGGCGTCGATGATGGCGAACGAGTCGTGTTCGATGGCGCGGCCGGCGGCGGTCAGTTGTTCGGTGATGGTGTTGGTCATGATGGTCTCCTAAGACAGCGAACCACAGAGACACAGAGGCACAAAGAAGACACAGAGATAAACCATAAAGTCGTTCCTCTCGCTGCTTTTCCTCTGTGTCTCTGTGCCTCTGTGGTGAATGGTTATCATCGTTGCGCCCTAGCTGCAGTGCGAATGTCCGTGATGAGCGTGTCCGCAGCCTCCGGTCGAGGTATGGCTGTGGTCGTGCAGGTGTTCTTCCTCGGCGGCTTCACGGTACTTGCAGCCGTCACACTCGAGCAGCGAGCCTTCGAGTTCATCGTCGCTGGCGCGCCGGTCGAGGATGGCGAAGATCTCCGGCTCGAAGCCGAAGTGCTTCCCGAGTGCGAAGGCGACCTGGGGGTACTGCTGCTTCAGCCGTTCGAGCTGGCCGGCGATGCGTTCGATGAGCACGCCAGTAAACAGATAAACCGGGATCACGCAGATCTGCGTCATGCCGAGCTTGACCTGCCGTTGCACGACCGTCTCCAGGCGCGGCCAGGTGACGCCGGTGAAGGCGAGGTCGACGAGTTCGTGGTCGTTCTCCTCGAAGATCCAGCGCGCCATGCGCGCCAGTTCGCCGTTGGCGCCGGCGTCCGACGAGCCTCGGCCGAGCAGGATGACGCCGGTCGTCTGCGGGTCCGGCACATCGAGCGCTTTCATCAGGCGGTCGAGCTGCTTCTGCAGCACGTCGAAGATCTCGCGCCCCATGCCGAGGTGGCGGGTGACGACGAACTCAACGTTCGGGTGGCGTTCGCGCGCGGCCTCGATCGCGGCCGGCAGCTCCATCTTGACGTGGCCGGCGGCGTTGAGGATGAAGGGAATCAGCACAACACGCTCAGCGTCCTTGGCTGCGCGGTCAAGCCCTTCGTCGAGCAGCACCTCAGCGTGCTCGATGAAGCAGACCTCGATGCGCCAGTCCGGATGCTTTTGCCGCCACTGATCGGCGAAGCGCTCGATCTCGTCGTTCCCCTCGCGGTTGCGCGAGCCGTGGCCGGCGAGTAGGAAAGTAGTCTTGGTCATGCGGTCTCCGAGGCTTTGCGGAAGCGATGGGTGAATGTCGGGTCGTAGAGCTTGGAGCGCACCAGCGATTCCCAGTCGGCAGCGCCGAGCGTCGGGCTGGCGACGATCATCGCCTGGCTGCCGATCTTCTCGGCCTGGCACTTCTGCTTGATGTCGGCCAGTGTGCCGCGCACGATCTTCTCCTGTCCCGGCCAGCTCGCCTTCTGCACGACGAGAATGGGCGCGTCCTCGCGCCAGCCGGCGGCGCGCAGCGCTTTCTGCACCTCGTGCAGTAGCGTAATCGAGAGGTAGATGCACAGGGTGCAGTGGTGCGAAGCGAGCGCTTCGAGGTCTTCGCCCTCGGGCATCGGCGTGCGCCCGGCGGTGCGCGTGAGGATGACCGTTTGCGTGACTTCCGGCAGCGTCAGCGATTCGCCGGCGGCGGCCATCGACGCCATTGCCGACGAGACGCCGGGCACGACGGCCCAGTCGACGCCGGCCGCGGTGAGCGGGCGCGTCATTTCGATCAGCGCGCCGTAGAGGCCGGGGTCACCGGTCTGCAGACGGATCACCGTCTCGTGGCGGCTGGCCTGGTCGAGCAGCCAGGCGACCATCTCTTCGAGCGTCATGTCCTTAGAGTCGCGGATCTCACAGCCTTCGGGCGCATAGAGCGTCGCCGCCTGATCGACGAGCGAGCCGGCGTAGAGGATCGCGCCAGATTGTTCGAGCAGCTTGCGGCCCTTGACGGTAATCAGGTCGGGGTCGCCGGGGCCGGCGCCGACAAACCAGATTTTTCCTGGCATCAGTGGTTACTCCGTGTGTGGATGGAAAAACGCGCCATCGTCGCTGTCATTGGGCGTTCCTTCCTTGATGTTTGATAAGTTCGGTCAGCTCGCCGATGCTGCGCGGTGACGTTTCCGCGTTGAGGTAGCCGCCGGCAACGAGTTGGCGGTGCAGTTCAATGAGACCGGGGACCGGCAGGCCGGCGGCGGCGAGCGCATGGGCGTTCTCGGGGAACTCCTTGCCATCGAAGGCGGCGGTGCATCGACCGCCTGCCATGACGTGGATGCGATCGGCCCAGCGGTAGGCGAAATCGATGTCGTGCGTCGCCAGCAGCAGTGTGATGCCCTGCTCGTGCAGGTGATCGAAGACGGCGAGCAGTTCCTGGCGCATCGCGTGGTCGAGGCCGGCCATCGGCTCGTCGAGGATCAGGAGTTGCGGTTGCATGGCCAGCACGCCGGCGATGCACACGCGCTTTTTCTGGCCGAAGGAGAGGTTATGTACCGGCCGGTCGGCATGTTCCGCCATGCGCACGGCACGCAGGGCATCCTGCACGCGCCGGCGTACGGTATCCATATCCAGTCCGAGATTGAGCGGGCCGAACGAGACGTCTTCCTGCACGCTCGCCGAGAAGAGCTGCTGGTCGGGGTTCTGGAAGACGAGGCCGACGGCGCTGCGCAAGGCACGCAAGCCAGCGCGGCTGTAGTCGAGCGGCCGGCCGGCATAGCGGATGGTGCCGGACTGGTGACGCAGCAGGCCGTTGGTGTGCTGGAAGAGCGTTGTCTTGCCCGCGCCGTTGGCGCCGATCAAGGCGTTGCGACTGCCGCGCGTGATCCGTAGCGAGCAAGTGTCGAGTCCGACGTTGCCGTCCGGATAGCGGAAGGTGACGTTCTCGAACTCAAGCAACGGTGACTGCGTCGATTGCGTCATGCAAGTCCCAGCGCGGTTGCAATCAGCACCGCAGCGCCGATGCCGGCGATCCACAGGTCACGTTGCGTGTTGGCGTACTGCGGTTCGAGAAAGCGGAGCGCGCCGTCGTTGTTGCGCGACTGCGCGGCGACGTGCAGCGCGTGCGCACGCTGCCAGATTTGCACGGTCAGGTTGGCCGTGAGACTGCCGAGCGAGCGCAGCGCGAGGCGTGGCGTGGCGTAGCCGAGGCGCGCCGCTTGTGCTGTGCGCGTGTCGCGCACTGCTTCGGAGAAGACGAAGAGCATGCGGTAGCAGAGCACCATGATCTCGAGAAGGATTTCAGGCATGTGCAGGCGGCGCAGCAAGGCGATAAGGTCGACCATAGGCGTCGTCAGCGCGAGGAAGAGCATCGCGGCCAACGCGCCGAGCGAGCGCGCCGCCAGTTGCAGCGGCGGTCCCCAGCCTTCCGGCAACCACCTGACGACGAGGTCGCCTTCGGAGAAATCGAGCGAGTAGGCCAGCGAAAGGCAGCCGAGCAGGAGAAAGCCGAACGGCGGAATGGCGATGCGCAGGTAGCGCCCGGCCTGGACGCCTGCACCCAGCAACGTCACGGCGGCGAGCAGCAGGGCGACGATGGCCGCCGCTTCGGCTCGGCTGGCGGCGAAGGCCGCGACAAAACCGCCGAGGCAAAACAGGGCTTTCGCCGCCGGCGAAACGAATCGCCAGCGGTTGCCGTACGCGCACTGCTCGATCAACACCGGATTATTGGTCCTTGGTGCTTTCCGGCTTCTGAGCTTCCATCTCGCGCCGCATCTTCTCGCGCATGCGTCCGGCGCCGAGGTAGTAACCAATGAACCCGGCACCAATCGCGGCCTGCAGGGCGAAGAGCATGGATTCGATCTCGCCGCTCGCCGGTTCGATCAACGGTTCGGCCCATGCCTTATAGTCGGGCGCGATCTGGGTGATCATTTCTTCGGCCTGGCCGTCGGCGCCACCGAAGATTTCGACCTCGGCGCCGTCCGGCCCCGCTTCCGGCCGTTCGACGATCCACAGCGGCAGCAGCGCGAGGACGATGACGCCAAGGATCAGCAGGATGTTCTGCATGCGCTTCGGTGTAGATTTCATGCTTGCACCTCCTTGCTGGTGACGAGTTTCATGGCGCGCAGTTCGGCCGGGTTGAAGCGGGCGAGCGCATTGAAGATGAGCACGGTGAGCAGACCTTCGCTGATCGCCAGTGGAATCTGCGTGACGGCGAAGATGCCGGCGAATTTGGCGAACGAGGCCATGAAGCCGCCGACCGGATCGGGGAAGGCCATCGAGAGCTGGACCGACGTCGTGACGTAGGTGAGCAGGTTGCCGAGGCAGGCCGCAAGGAAGACGCCGACCGCGAGCGAGGCGCCGAGCGAACGGGCCAGGCGGAAGACACCATAGGCGACGAAGGGACCGACGATGGCCATCGAGAAGATGTTGGCGCCGAGCGTGGTCAGGCCGCCGTGCGCCAGCAACAAGGCTTGGAACAGGAGGACCACGGCGCCGATCGGCGCCATCGCGGCAGGGCCGAACAATAGCGCGCCCAAGCCGGTGCCGGTCGGGTGCGAACAGCTACCCGTGACCGACGGCAGTTTCAGCGCCGACAGGACAAAGGAGAACGCGGCGGCGACGCCGAGCAGCATGCGCTGCTCCGGATTCGCGGCGATCCGTTTCTTGATCGAGTAAATGCCGTAAGCGACGAACGGCGCGGACGCGACGCTCCAGCCAACGGCGTGTTCAACGGGCAGGAAGCCCTCCATGATGTGCATGATTCTCTCCATTCGCGAAACAAACTACGGTCACGAGAGGGAATCAGGACGGAAGAAGGGCCGGCGGGAAACTCATGCCGCGCGAAGCAAAAATGCACGGACGAATGGCAGGACGGCGAATCGACAGAACCTTTCCCCTCACCCCGAGGATTGGCACCACATTCGTCTCAGGCCGGTCTTCTGGCTCGCCATCATCCTTCGCCAGCGCCTTCCCATGTGAAGATGTCACACAGTGGCTACGTCGTTGCTGGCGTCGTCCGGCCTACAGCAGCGGGGGGCTGCGCCGGAATGTCCAAGGGTACTCTCCTGAAGTCACCGGCTTCCCGTTTCACCCACTCCAGTTGCCTGGAGCAAGGAACCTAAAACGGGCGCAAGTATACGCCGATCGGCGGCGGACTCCAATTGCGCCGAATTCATTGTGAAGTCGAGATCGAACTGCCGCTACACTGCGCTTTTGTGTTTTCGGGTCGAATCCATGGACATCTGGCACTCTCCGATCAATCTGGCCCGCTTGCAGACCTGGTGCAGCGGTACGGCCGTCGAACACCTCGGCATCGAATTCACCGACTTCGGCGCCGACTGGCTGGCCGCACGCATGCCGGTCGATCATCGCACGATCCAGCCGTTTCGCCTGCTGCACGGTGGCGCATCCGTATTGCTCGCCGAGACGCTCGGCAGTTGTGCCGCCAACCTGTGCGTCGACGGGGCGAAATGGTATTGCGTCGGGCAGGAGATCAACGCCAACCACCTGCGCGCCGTGCGCAGCGGCTTCGTTACCGGCCGTGCCAGTCCGATTCACCTCGGGCGGACGAGCCAGGTATGGGAAATCCGCATCAGCGACGAGGCCGGCAAGCTCACCTGCATCTCGCGCCTGACAATGGCCGTCCTCGAACGGCCGAAGGACGCGACTCAGGCGCGATAGTCGAGAGCAAACGACTCCTCGAGAAATCCCGGTCGCGCTGTGCGCGCGTTCGATTGCGCGCAGGCCGTGGCGAAGACACTGGCGCGCTCCAGTTCGTCCAGCGTGAAGCGGCGACAGTTGGACGGTGCGGCCGCAACCAGGCGCGCCAGCATTCCGGCGAGGAACGCGTCACCCGAACCGATCGGGTTGAAAACGTCGCCCGGCGCAAGCGGTGTTACCGGGACAATGCGTACTTCGCCACCCTGCACGATCAGGATGCTGTTGGCGCCGCGCGTCAGCACGAAGGTCGTTGCGTATTGACGCGACACGTCGGCGACGGCTTCGAGGATCTCGTCGGCGAGCACCGGCTGAGCCAGATCACCGCTGTGTTCGCCGCCCTGGAAACGGTCTGAGAGGAAGGTGGCGACGAACTCCGAGAGGTTGATCTTGACCAGTGCCGGCTGTTCGGCAATCGCCGCACGCAGCGGTGCGCCTTGCAGGTCGAGGAAGACCGGTACGCCGGCCGTGCGCGCCAGTGCCGCGAGCCGGGCCTGATAGTCGGCCGGGAAACCGGGCGCCATCGAGCCGGCGATGACCAGCGCCTGCGCGGTCGGCAGCAGGCTCTTGACGGTTCGCGTGATCTCCTGGATGCACGGCTCCTCGACCGTCGGTGACGGTTCGATCAGTTCGGTCACGCGGCAGCCTCCGGCGGCCGAAGTCTCGATGATCGACGTGCAGGTGCGCAGCATGCCGGTCGATGGAATGAGCCGGAGATTGAGCCCCTCGCGCTGGGTTAGCAGCATCAGTTCGTCGGCATTGCTGCCACCCTGCGACAGGCAGCACGCTGGAATCTTGAGTCGTTGCAGCACACGGCAGACATTGACGCCCTTGCCCGATACGTCGACATGGGCGGCCTTCAGGCGATTGACTTCGCCAACGTTGAGTGAATCGAGAGCGACCGAGCGCTGGATGCCGGGCGTCAGGCAGACGGAAACAATGGACATTTCGGGGAATCTCGCAGCGAGGAAAATGGACCGGAATTTACCGGATTGTGCGCCCGGACAGCAAAAAAAGACCCGACGCGAACGCCGGGTCCTTGTACTGCTTTATTGCGTCAGGCAGATCAGGCGATGACGCCTTCCACCGCTTCCGCAACTTTGGCGGCGGTGATGCCAAGGAACTCGAACACCTTGCCTGCTGGGCCGCATTCGCCGAAGCGGTCGATGCCGACGACTGCGCCGTCGAGACCGACGTAGCGATACCAGCCACCGGTCGAACCGGCTTCGACGGCCACGCGCGGCACGCCAACCGGCAACACGGAGTCACGATAGGCCTTGTCCTGCTGCTCGAAGACGAAGGTCGACGGCATCGAGACGACGCGCACGGCGATGCCCTTTTCGGCCAGCGCCTTCTGCGCATCAACGGCCAGGCCGACTTCCGAACCGGTGGCGATGATTACCGCCTTCGGTGCGCCGGCGCAGTCCTTCAGCACATAGCCGCCCTTGCGGATGGCTTTGACTTGCGCGTCGTCGCGCGTCTGGTGCGGCAGGTTCTGGCGGGTCAGGATCAGCGCGGTCGGGCAATCCTTGTGCTCGACGGCAGCTTGCCAGGCAACGAAGGTCTCGACCGTGTCGCACGGACGCCAGACGTCCATGTTCGGGATCATGCGCAGCGTGGCGGTCTGCTCGATCGGCTGGTGCGTCGGGCCGTCTTCACCCACACCGATCGAATCGTGCGTGAACACGTAGATCGGGTTGATCTTCATCAGCGCGGCCATGCGGATCGCGTTGCGGGCGTACTCCGAGAACATCAGGAAGGTGCCGCCGAACGGACGGAAGCCGCCGTGCAGGACGAGACCGTTCATGACGACGGCCATGCCGAATTCGCGCACGCCGTAGTGCATGTAGTTACCGCCTTCGGCCATCGCTTCCGGACGGACGCTCTTGCTGCCCTTCCAGGTGGTCAGGTTGGACGGCGCGAGGTCAGCCGAACCGCCGACGAATTCCGGAACCAGCGGCGCGAGCGCCTGGATCGAGTTCTGCGAGGACTTGCGTGTGGCGATGACTTCGGCCTTGGCGATGATTTCCTGCAGCGCGGCTTCGGACTTGGCGGCGTAGTCAGCCGAGAGTTCGCCCTTCATGCGGCGCTCGAACTCGGCGGCGAGTTGCGGGTGTGCGGCGCGGTAGGCCTTGAACAACTCGTTCCACTCAGCCTGGCGCTTGGCACCCGCGTTGTGGGCATCCCACTCGGCGCGCACGTCGGCGGCGATTTCGAACGCGCCTTCGGTAATGCCGAGCGCAGCACGCGTGGCGGCGATTTCGTCCTTGCCCAGCGGTGCGCCGTGCACGTCGTGCGTGCCGGCCTTGTTCGGCGAGCCCTTGCCGATGATCGTCTTGCAGCAGATCAACGTCGGCTTGGCGTTCTGCGCCTTGGCGGCAGCGATGGCGCGGTCGACTGCGTCGATGTCGTGGCCATCGACGTCACGGATGACGTTCCAGCCGTAGGCTTCGAAGCGCTTCGGCGTGTCGTCGCCAAACCAGCCCTTGACGTGGCCGTCGATCGAGATGCCGTTATCGTCGTAGAAGGCGATCAGCTTGGAGAGCTTCCAGACGCCGGCGAGCGAGCAGACTTCGTGCGAGATGCCTTCCATCATGCAGCCGTCGCCGAGGAAGGTGTAGCTGTAGTGATCGACGATCGGGAAACCTTCGCGGTTGAACTCGGCGGCGAGCAGTTGCTCGGCGAGCGCCATGCCGACCGCGTTGCCGATGCCCTGGCCGAGCGGGCCGGTCGTCGTTTCGACGCCGGCGGTGTGACCGTATTCAGGGTGACCCGGCGTTTTGCTGCCGAGTTGGCGGAAGTTCTTCAGTTCCTCAAGCGGGAGATCGTAGCCGGTCAGGTGCAACAGCGAGTAGAGGAGCATCGAGCCGTGGCCGTTGGAGAGCACGAAACGGTCGCGGTTGGCCCACTTCGGATCGGCCGGGTTGTGGCGCAGGTGGCGATTCCACAAAGCGACGGCGATTTCCGCCATTCCCATCGGGGCGCCCGGGTGGCCGGAATTGGCTGCCTGGATGCTGTCCATGGCCAGAACGCGGATTGCATTGGCCAGCGAAGCCTGAGAAACCATGTAATTACTCCTGAAGCATGATTGGAAAGAGTCGTACGGGCCCCGCGATGGACAAATTGCGTCAAATGTTCAGCAATAAATGAACATTTGTTCACGGGGTGATCCATAACTACTTATTCTATCGTTTTGTGCCGGAACTGTCAGTACAAAACAGCGGTCAAGGGACTGTTTCGCCTTATTTTTCAAGCTCTTTTCTAAGTCCTTTCGGCCTTGGAAAAATCTTTTCATCAACATGCGCCGAAGACCTTGTCCGGCTGGTTATACTGCCTGGATGGTTGAAACAATGCAGTGGGCAGGGCTGTTCAGCGGCATGGACGCGTGGCAATTCGCGATGATTGTCACGGCCGCGCTACTCGTCGGCTTTTCGAAGACCGGGATCGGCGGCGTCGTGATGATCGTCGTGCCCCTGCTTGCCGCCGTTTTCGGTGGCAAGGCATCGACCGGTATCCTGCTGCCGATGCTGATCATCGGCGATATCTTCGCCGTGACCTACTACCATCGCCACGGCGACTGGGCCGGCATCCGCCGCTTGCTGCCGTGGACGATTGCCGGCCTGATCGCCGGCATCGGCGTTGGCAACATGATCGACGACCGGCTGTTCGTGCTGCTGATCGGGATCTCCGTGCTTGTCTGCCTGTGCATTCTCGTCGTGCTCGAAACGAAGGGCAGCCACGTGCATCCACCCGACGGTACGTGGTTCTTTGCGCTGATCGGACTTACGGCCGGCTTCTGCACAATGATTGGCAACGTCGCCGGGCCGATCTTCTCCGTGTACTTGCTGGCACGGCGGTACGACAAGCAGGGCTTTCTCGGTACCTCGGCCTGGTTCTTCATGGTCATCAACCTCATCAAGTTGCCGCTGCAGATCTTCTTCTGGAAGAACATCGGAGCACAGACCTTGCTGATGAGTGTCGCGTTGATTCCGGCCATCCTCGTCGGCGCGGTCATCGGCGTTGCGGTCGTGCGCCGGGTGCCGGAGAAGCCCTTTCGCTGGTTGGTCATCGGCATGACCTTCGTCGCCGTCATCCGGCTTTTCCTCTAGTCAGCCGTGCGCAACAAGGCACGACTCGGACTCATCTTGCTGCTGGCGCTTGCTTCAGCGGCCGTAAGCGCCGAGACATTTGACGGACGCGTGTACAGCGTCGTCGACGGCGACACGCTTATGGTGGTTGACGGTTCGAACCGCCAACGCGAGATTCGCCTGCTCGGCATCGATGCGCCGTGGGTTACCCAGGCGTTCGGGCAGAACGCCCGCACTGCCCTCTCGGCGCTGGCGGCGAATCAGGTCCTGAATGCGGAATGCCGCAAGCTCGGTGCGCAGGACGTCTGCCGAGTGCGCATCGGCGGCAAGGATGTCGCACTCGAACTGGTGCGCGCCGGCATGGCCTGGTGGAACCCACAGCATGTCTCGCTGCAGACGGATCTGGAACGCGCGGACTACCAGCAGGCGGAGTTCAACGCCAAGATTCGCCGCTTTGGCCTGTGGAACGCCAAGAACCCCGTCCCGCCCTGGCAGTGGCGAGTTCCCTGAACAGAATCAGCAGGGCGTGAGCTTGGCGTACTCCAGCGCCAGCCACTTCATCCCGCTTGCGCCGAAGTTGACCTGAACGCGTGCATCACTGCCGCGCCCTTCGGCCGACACGATCACCCCCTGGCCGAACTTGGCGTGCTGCACGCTTTGCCCGATGCGGAAGCCGCCGACCGAATCACTGGCGGATGAAGCAGCCGTGGCCTTCGGTTTGGCGGCTGGCGCACTCGTGGCGTACGCGGAAACGTGGCCAACCTTGCGCAGCAGGTCCTCGGGCAACTCTTCGAGGAACATCGACGGCACGCAGTAGCGTGTCTGCCCGTGCAGCATGCGCGTCTGCGCGTGCGTGAGGTAGAGGCGCTTGCGCGCCCGCGTGACGGCGACGTACATCAGGCGCCGCTCCTCCTCGACGCCGTCGCGCTCCTGCGTCGAGTTGTCGTGAGGAAACAGGCCGTGTTCGAGGCCGGTGATGAAGACGACGTCGAATTCAAGCCCCTTGGCCGCATGCACGGTCATCAGCTGCACCGCTTCCTGCCCTTCGCCGGCCTGGTGTTCGCCGGCTTCGAGCGAGGCGTGCGCGAGGAAGGACGCGAGTGGGTCGACGTCGGCCGGATTGGCCAGCGTGTCGGATTCTTCCTGCACGAAGCTGGTCGCTGCGTTGATCAGTTCGTCGAGGTTCTCCAGCCGTTCGCCGCCTTCCTTCTCGCCGAGGTAATGCTGGCGCAGACCGCTCTTTTCGATCAGGTGGTCGATTACTTCGGGCAGCGGCAGGTTCTGCGTCTCGCTGCGCAACGTCTCGATCAGACGAATGAAGTTGCCGACCGACGCCCCGGCCTTGCCCGACAGGCTGGCCGCTGCGTTGTAGAGGCTCGAATTGGCGCGGTGTGCCGCCTCCTGCAGCGCCTCGATGCTGCGGCTGCCGATGCCGCGCGTCGGGAAATTGACGACGCGCGCGAACGCCGTGTCGTCGTCCGGGTTGGCGATCAGGCGCAGGTAGGCCAGCGCGTGCTTCACTTCCTGGCGGTCGAAGAAGCGCAGGCCGCCATAGACGCGGTACGGCACGCCGGCGGTGAACAGCTGGTGTTCGAGCACGCGCGACTGCGCGTTCGAGCGGTAGAGCAAGGCGATCTGCGGCCGTTCGACGCCTTCGCGCACGAGCTCGCGCACTTCGTCGACGATGAAGCGCGCCTCGTCCAGATCTGAAAACCCCTCGAAGACGCGGATCGGCTCGCCGGCACCGGCGTCGGTCCACAGGTTCTTGCCGAGCCGGCCGCGGTTGTTCTTGATCAGCGCGTTCGCCGCGTCGAGGATGTTGCCGTGCGAGCGGTAGTTCTGTTCGAGGCGGATGACGTTGGCGACTTTGAACTCGCGTTCGAGGTCGCGCATGTTGCCGACCTCGGCACCGCGGAAGGCGTAGATCGACTGGTCGTCGTCGCCGACCGCGAACAGACTCGCGCCGTCGGGCTGCGCGCCCGATGCCTCGTGCCCGGCGAGCAGCTTCAGCCAGGCGTACTGCAGCCGGTTGGTGTCCTGGAATTCGTCGACGAGGATATGGCGGAAGCGCTCCTGGTAATGCCGGCGCAACGGCTCGTTGCGACAGAGCAGCTCGTAGGTGCGCAGCAGCAGTTCGGCGAAATCGACAACGCCCTCGCGCTGGCATTGCGCGTCGTACTCGGCGTAGAGATCGACGCGGCGCTGCGTGTAGTCGTCATAGACCTCCGCCTGCGCGGCACGGATGCCCTGTTCCTTGTGCGCGTTGATGAAGTGAGCCAGTTCGCGTGGCGGGTACTTTTCGTCGTCGACATTGAGGTTCTTCAGCAGGCGCTTGATCGCCGACAGCTGGTCGGCCGAGTCGAGGATCTGGAAGGTTGCCGGCAACGCCGCTTCGCGGTGATGCGCGCGCAGCAGGCGGTTGCACAGGCCGTGAAAGGTGCCGATCCACATGCCGCGCGTGTTGATCGGCAGCATCGCCGACAGCCGCGCCAGCATTTCCTTCGCCGCCTTGTTGGTAAACGTTACGGCGAGAATCCCGTGCGGCCCGACCTGCCCGGTCGAGATCAGCCAGGCGATGCGCGTCGTCAGCACGCGCGTCTTGCCGCTGCCGGCGCCGGCGAGGATCAGCGCGTGCTGCGGCGGCAGGGTGACGGCGGCGAGTTGTTCGGGATTGAGGTTGGCGAGGAGGTCGGACATTGCGCGAGATTCCGTGAAGGCAGTCGGCGATTATACCGATGCGCCGGACACGCCTTTTCGGCGATGGACGGCTCGATCCCGCGCTGTCACGGCGAACTCGCAGGAATGATCGAAACGAACATGCCAAGACAATGAAATTTAAGCGGAATTCGTCGTCGAGAACATCCGTGCAATCGCCTAAAAATTGACCAACGGCAGGGTTCCGCAGTACGATTGCGGCTTTCATCAACAGTGTATTGGAACCAAGACCATGAACGCTCCGAAGTTCAAGCCGGGTGTTGTTGCCGGTGATGAGTTGAATGCCCTCTTCGCTTACGCCAAGGCCAACAAGTTTGCCCTGCCGGCGGTTAACGTCATCAACACCAGCACGGTCAACGTGATCCTGGAAACGGCCGCCGAGATCAAGTCGCCGGCGATCATCCAGTTCTCCAACGGCGGCGCCCAGTTCTACGCCGGCAAGGCCCTCAACAACGACGGCCAGCGTGCCGCGATCGCCGGCGCCGTTTCCGCTGCGCACCACATCCACGCGCTGGCTGAACTCTACGGCGCAACCGTCGTTCTGCACACCGACCACGCCGCCAAGAAGCTGCTGCCGTGGATCGACGGCCTGCTCGACGCCGGCGAGAAGTTCTACGCCGCGCATGGCAAGCCCCTGTTCAGCTCGCACATGCTCGACCTCTCGGAAGAGTCGCTCGAAGAGAACATCGAAATCTGCGAAAAGTACCTCGCCCGCATGAGCAAGATCGGCATGACGCTGGAACTCGAACTCGGCGTAACCGGCGGTGAAGAAGACGGCGTCGACAACAGCGGCGTTGATAGCTCCAAGCTCTACACGCAACCGGAAGACGTCGCTCTCGCTTACGAGCGCCTGTCGAAGATCAGCAAGAACTTCACGATCGCCGCTTCGTTCGGCAACGTGCACGGTGTCTACAAGCCCGGCAACGTCAAGCTGCAGCCGATCATCCTGAAGAACTCGCAAGAATTCATCGCCAAGAAGTTCGGCACCGAAGCGCAGCCGGTCAACTTCGTGTTCCACGGCGGTTCGGGCTCGACGCTCGAAGAGATCCGCGAAGCGATCTCCTACGGCGTGATCAAGATGAACATCGACACCGACACGCAATGGGCGTTCTGGGACGGCGTTCGTGGCTTCTACAAGAAGAACGAAGGCTACCTGCAAGGCCAGATCGGCAACCCGGAAGGCGAAGACAAGCCGAACAAAAAGTACTACGACCCGCGCGCCTGGCTGCGCAAGGGCGAAGAGTCCTTCAAGGCGCGCCTGAAGCAAGCCTTCGAAGACCTGAACAACGTCGGCACGCTGGCTTAATCAGCATTCCGGGGTTCTGAAGAAGCCGGCTCGCTCTGAGCCGGCTTTTTTGTTTCCGCCTTCTGCATCGTATGAACGTTACCCCCTTCCTCACGCTCAACTGCCCGCTCGATGGGACACCGTTGCGCCGCTCTGGCGCGTCATGGCGCTGTCCGAGTGGACACTGCTTCGACGTTGCCGCGCAGGGATATACAAATCTCCTGCCGGTGCAGGACAAACGTTCGCGCGATCCAGGCGACAGCAAGGAAATGGTGGCGGCGCGCCGGCGCTTTCTGGAGAGCGGTGCCTACGAGCCAATCGCCGCCGCGGTCAGCCAGGCCGTCCTCGCCGACTTGCCGCCGACGCCCGGCCTCAGTTGCGGTTGCCTCGACGCCGGTTGCGGCGAAGGCTATTACCTGCGCCGGCTGGCCGATGCGGCGGAGCAGCGCCGTGGCCAAGGCACGCTTGCCCTGATCGGGCTCGACATCTCGAAGTGGGCGGTTCTCGCCGCCGCCAAGCGCGATATGCACCACCGGCGCGCCCGCTGGGTCGTCGGCAGCAATGCCAACTTGCCGGTGCCGACTGCCGCACTCGATCGCGTGCTCTGCATGTTCGGCTTTCCGGTCTATGCCGAGTTCGCACGCGTCCTGAAGGAAGGCGGCTTGCTGTTGCAGGTCGACGCCGGATCCGAGCATCTGCGCGAACTGCGCGAAGTCATCTACCCGGCTCTGAAGGAGGAACGCGCTGCGACGACGCCTGCGCCGGAAGGCTTTACCTTCGAATCGGCTGCGACCGTCCGCTATCCACTCGACCTCGTCGGCCAGACGCAGATCGCCGACCTCCTGGCAATGACGCCGCACCTCTACCGCGCAACTGCGGAGGGTCGGGCGAGAGCGGCGGCGCTTACGGCGCTTACGGTCACGGTCGACGTACGCCTCAGCTGCTTGCGGCGTAACCCCGTCGTCTGACTGGACGTGCTATGCCTCTGTCGGCAACAAGGCGCGGCTCTCGCTCTTCGCCAGCACGCCGACAAATCCCCGCTGATGGCGCTTGCGCAACTTTCCGAGCCGGCGCTCGGCTTCGCGCCGGTTCGCGCAGGCATGGTCTGCGTAGGCGTTGCACGCCGCCCAGCGCCCGTTTGGCAAGCGCAAAACGGCGACCGCGCGACCGCCGTCTACGGTCGTCGCCACACAGTCTCTTCCGCCACCCAGCCACGAGGCGGCGACGAGATCCATCACCTCGTCGTGCGGAACGCACAGGCTCAGCAGGGCGTCGATCGGTGAATCGAATTCGGCGCGCACAATCAGCGGAACGAAACAGTGGGCAGCAGCATCACTCATGGAGCGATCTTCTATCATGCGCGGCAAGTGCTTGTAAAACCGCCGACACGCGGTGCACAATCGACGCTTCACTGAAACCGCGAACACGTCCCTGATGCAGTTTGACCTCGTAATCGTCGGCGGCGGCCTGGCCGGACTCTCGCTGGCCTGCGCCCTGCGCGATGCCCGTCTCAAGATCGCCCTTGTCGAAAACCACGCGCCGAAACCGGCGACCGGCTGGGACGCGCGCGTCTACGCGATCAGCCCGGCGAACGCCGATTTCCTGCGCGAAATCGGCGCCTGGAAGCATCTCGACGCCACGCGGATCGCGCCGATCCACGCCATGAAAGTGATGGGCGACGCGGGCGCTCGCCTCGATTTCTCGGCCTACGAATCGGGCGTCAGCGAACTCGGCTGGATCCTCGAATCGTCGCTGATGGCCTGCGAACTATGGGAGAGCGTCAAGCGTCAGGGCAACCTCACGCTGATCTGCCCCGCCGCGCCGCAGGCACTCGCCTTTGCGCCGGAAGCCGCCAGCCTGACGCTGAGCGATGGCCAGACACTCTCGGCAAAGCTGGTTGTCGGCGCCGACGGACGCGACTCGTGGGTACGCGAGGCAGCCGGTCTCAAGGCGGTCAACACACCGTACGGAGAGATGGGCGTCGTTGCCAACTTCGAATGCGAGAAGCCGCATCGCGGCATCGCTCGCCAATGGTTCCGCGACGACGGCATACTCGCCTGGCTGCCGCTCGCCGGCGACGAGCACTGCGACGCCCGGACGCATCGCATCTCCATCGTCTGGTCAACGCCCGACGCGCACGCGAGCGAACTGCTGGCGCTCTCGCCCGAGGCGTTTGCCGACCGTGTCGCCGCCGCCGGCCTGCGCGAGCTCGGCACGCTGACGCAGATCACCGCGCCCGCCGCCTTCCCGCTGCGCCTGATGCGCGTCCCGCAAACCGTCGCCCCACGCCTGGCGCTGGTCGGCGACGCGGCGCACGGCATCCATCCGCTGTCCGGACATGGCATCAACCTCGGCTACCAGGACGCCAAGGCGCTCGCCGACCTGCTGTGTGCGACGCCTGAATGGCAGGACATCGGGAGCGAACGGTTGCTCCAGCGCTACCAGCGTGCACGGCGCGAGGAAACGGTCCTCATGCAGTACACAACTCACACACTGCGCCGTCTTTTTGATGAGAAACTCCCCGGTCTGAAGACGCTGCGCAACGTAGGAATGAACGTGACGAACGCCATACCGGTGATAAAGAACCAGTTGGTTCGCTACGCACTCGGTGCATTCTGATCTCGCCGCATCACCCGCCCTGTAACCTTTTACGTTTTCGTATCAAGACGGAGAAACGCATGTTGAAGAAACTCCTGCCGGTCGTGCTTGCACTTGCGCTCAGCGCGCCTGCTCTGGCCGCGACTGCCGCCAAGAAGGCGCCTGCGCCGGCGCCCAAGGTCGAGGACAAGTCAGCCAGCGTCAAGGAAGCGATGGAAGCCAAACTCGGCACCAAGATTTCCAGCGTCACCAAGAGCCCCTATCTCGGCCTCTACGAAGTCTACGCCGACGGTCAGATCCTCTACACCGACGAGAACCTGACGGCGATCATCGCCGGCACGCTGATCGACGGCCAGACGATGAAAAACTACTCGGCCGAACGGCTGCAGAAGCTCACCGCGATAGCCTTCTCCGAACTGCCGCTCGACCTCGCCGTCAAGCAGGTACGCGGCGACGGCAAGCGGGTTCTGGCCACATTCGAGGATCCGAACTGCGGTTACTGCAAGCGGCTCGCGAAAGACCTGGGCAAGCTCGACAACATCACGATCTACACCTTCCTCTATCCGATCCTGTCGCCCGATTCTCTGGAGAAGTCGAACCAGATCTGGTGCGCGGCCGACAAGGCGAAGGCGTGGAACGACTGGATGCAGGACAACAAGCCGCTTACCGGCAAGAGCGACTGCGACACCTCCGCCGTCCGAAAAACGGTCGAACTCGGGCGCAAGCTGGCGATCACCGGCACGCCGACGCTGTTCTTCGCCGATGGCGAACGCGTTCCGGGCGCCGTGCCGATCGCGCAGATCGAGAAGAAGCTGGGCGAGATCGACGGCGCCGCTCAATAGGAACGCCGGACGACAACGCAACACCCGGGGCGCCGCGAGCGCCCCGTTCTTATTCCGGAGACGACGCCTGCTCGTTGGCCAGCGCCTGGGTGGTGATGGCGTGATAGAGGTTCATCATGCGCGCCGCCAGTTCCTGATACTGCGGATGGCGATCGAGCAGCGGCTTCAGGCTGGTGCAGTCCTCGAAGACCTTCTCGAGGAAGTCGATGTCGAAGTCCTCCAGCGTTTCGCCGCGATCGACCTTTTCCTTCAACTCCAGCGCGCGCGGGTAGCGCTGTTCCTGCATGCGCTCGACGATCGCGGTCAAGACGCCTTCGTCCATCGAATCCAGTTCTTTGCGGTCCATACGTTTCCTCGCTTTCGTGTCGGGAATGCAGGACCCAGTATAGGCCGACTCATGGCGTACCGATGAAGAGATAGACGCTCGAAACGCCGGCGTCCGACTGGCCGTAACCCAGATACACCGGCCCGAGTGGCGTCTCGCCGCCGAGGTAGAGCGTCGCCGAGTTGAGCCAGCCGGTGCGGTGTGTTTCCGTGTAGGGACGGCCGACCTTGGCCGTCTCCAGCGCCAGGCCGGCGCGCATGTCGCCGCGCAGGCCGAGCGGCAGGCGGCCGATGATCTTCTCGGCGCGCAGGCCGAAATAGCGGATGTCGTCGCCGACCAGCTGGTTCGGCGCAAAACCGCCGAGATTGTGGAAGCCGCCGAGGGTTCCGGCGTCGTAAATCGGCAAAGTGCCCTGGAGCGAGCCCTGATAGGAGAAGCTCGCATTGAGCACGTAGTCGTCGAGCGCATACGCACCGCGCACCTCGGCCGTCAGTTTGCTGTAATCGTCGGTCGGCGAGTTGAAGTAGCCGAAACGCGCCGACCAGCCGGCGGTCGGGAAGTAGAGGCGGTCCATCTGGTCGAAGTCCAGAGCAAGGTAGCCGCCGTTGCTCCGCTCCTCGAAGCGCTCGGGGAAGATGAAGGAGGGAATGCCGGTCGTCAGCTCGTACTCGAGCCAGCGCTGCCGCCAGCCGGCATGGACCTGCCCGAGCAAGCCGACGTTCATGCCGGCGCCGAGCGACGCGACGCCCTTGAACTGCTCGAAATCGGCCAGCTTGTGGTCATCCTGATAGAAGCCGATCGTCTCCTTGCCGTAGGACAACGCGCCTTCCATGAAATAGCGCTGGCGGGCATCGAGCGGCTGGTAGAGGTCGATACCGAGCTGGTTGGTGCGGCCGATCTCGCCGACGACGAGCAGTTCGCCGCCGAGCGAATTGAGCCAGGTCTTGTCGTAGGCGGCACGCAGCGTGTAAGAGGAATCCTGCTTGAAGTTTGTTTCCAGGTTGACGCCGAAGCGCAGGTAGTCGGTACCCCAGCTCTTCTCGACCGGCGTCACGTGCAGGATGTTGCGGTCGCGCACGTTGATCAGCGAATAGTCGACGCTCTCGTACCAGCCGTCGCCGTAGATGCGCAACATGTCCTGATTGACGCGCGCGTCGTCGATCGGATCACCCGGCTTGACGCGCAGATGCCGCTCGACGGCGACCGGATTGACCGTCTTCAGTCGGTCGATCACCACCGCGTCAACGGGCGGTGGCGATGGGCGGACGTAGGCGATGCGTTTCGCCCAGGCTTCGTATTCCTCGGCACTCACCGCCAGCGCCTGCAGGCGTGCGGACAGGGTCTCCGCCGCCGCGCGGCCGCGATCGGCCGTCTCGGAACTTCGCTGGAAGTCGCCGGCTGTAATGCCTTCAAGATCCGGCTTGATGTAGATGTCGCTCGGCTGGAGCAGCGTCAGCGAGCGGCTCACGTTCTGCTCGGTCAGGATGTTGATCATCTGTGCCGAGACGGTGAACAGCGAGCCGACTTCCTCGGCCTTCATCAACGGCGAGCCGACGTTGACCGCGATCACCACGTCGGCCTGACAACGCTCGCGCACTTCGGCGACCGGCAGGTTGTCGACGAGGCCGCCGTCGACCAGTTTCCGCTCGCGGTAGTTGACCGGCGCCAGCAGGCCGGGCACCGACATGCTGGCGCGCATCGCCATGGTCAGGCTGCCGTCGCGATAGACGACACGCTCGCCGGTGCCGATGTCGGTGGCGACTATCGAAAGTGGCAAGGCCAGCGACTCGATGTCGCGTTCGCCCAGATCGGCGTTCACCAGCCGGTTGAAGAAGAGCTTGATCTTCTGTCCGGCGACCACCCCGCCCTGATAGGCGACGCCCTCACTCCCGACGCCGGTCTCCGAGCCGGGCATGAAGCGCTTGGAAATCGCCTTGTTGCGATAGTTGATCTCGGAATAGCTCGGATTGTCCTGGAACATGTCGGCCCAGTCGGCCTTAGCCAGTTCATCGCGCATCTCGGTCGGCGTTCGTCCGGCGGCGAAGGCGCCGGCGGCGAGGGCGCCCATGCTCGTTCCGGCCACGCAGTCGACCGGCACATGTAGTTTCTCGAGCACTTCGAGCACGCCGACGTGCGCCGCGCCGCGCGCTCCGCCACCGCCGAGGACCAAGCCGACGCGCGGCCGTTGCGGTGTGTCGGCCGCGAAGGCCGTGCCCGCAAGCAACAAGCCGATTAAAACGAAACTGCGGAAGATGCTGGAGCGTGTCATGCTGCACCGCTTCGGGAAGTGATCGGGGAGAGCGGATTCTACTGCGCTCCCCGACGATGCTCGCGCGGCGTGTGCCATTCAGCGTCGTTCAGCTATCGGCACCCTCGGTGAGTTCGGCGTAGCGGAAGCACGTCGTCAGGTGGTCGTTGACCATCCCGGTCGCCTGCATGAAGGCGTAGCAGATCGTCGAGCCGACGAACTTGAAACCGGCCTTCAGCAAGGCCTTGCTCATTGCGTCTGATTCGGCGGTTCTCGCCGGAACTTCCGCTAGTGACTGCCAGCGGTTAAGAATCGGCCGGCCGCCGACGAACTGCCAGAGAAAGTCGTCGAAGCGCTCACCGCGTGCTTTCAAAGCGAGCAAGGCCTGCGCATTGCCGATGGTCGCTGCGATCTTGGCGCGGTTGCGCACGATGCCGGGGTTGGCGAGCAACTCGGCGACCTTGGCGGCGTCGTACTGCGCGACCCGTGCCGGATCGAAGCCATCGAACGCGGCGCGATAGTTCTCGCGCTTTTTGAGGATCGTCGACCACGACAATCCGGCCTGCGCGCCTTCGAGGATCAACAACTCGAACAGGGCGCGTTCGTCATGGAGCGGCACGCCCCACTCCAGGTCGTGGTACTGACGATAGAGATCCGAACCTTCGCACCAGGGGCAGCGTTCCATCGCGTCTTCCTTCGCAAAAGCCGCAGTCTAGCAACGATCAGCCGCGCCACAAGCCGAACGCGAGCATCGCCGCCGTGCCCCACATCATCAGCGCGACGAGGCCGTCGAGCACGCGCCACATTTGCGGCGACTGCAGGCGCTTGCCGATCCAGAGCACGGCGAGGGCCAGCGCGATGAACCAGACGACCGAGCCGCTGGCAGCACCGATGCCGAACGCAATGTTGCCCGGCGCGCTCCAGGCCAAGGACGCGGCGCCGATCAGGACGATCGTGTCGAGCCAGGCGTGCGGATTGAGCCAGGTGAAACCGAGCGCGGTGAGCGTCGCCTGGCGCCGGGTCATTGTGCCGGCAGCGTCTTCCTTCAACACAGCTTGATCTCCCGACATGCCGGCGCGGAACCGCGCGAAGGCTCGGGCGCCATAGACGAGCAGGAAAGCGATGCCGAGCAGCATGAAGGCCGATTGCAGCACCTCGGCGCCGCTCAGCAAGCGGCCCATGCCGAGCACGCCGAGACTGATGAGGAGTGCGTCGGAGACCACACAGAGCGCCACAGTCAGCCACACGTGCTGGCCGCGCAAGCCCATGCGCATGACGTGCACGTTCTGCGGCCCGAGCGCCATGATGGTCGACAGGCTCAACAGGAAGCCCGCGCTGAATGCGGGGGAGAAGGCGGATGCGAAGACATTGAATGGCATGGCTGTAGACTTTCTGGCTTTTTCGACTGAATGCTGACGGACGGGTCAAGTATCGATCACAAGGCACCAGAAACGCACCCGGATTAAATTGAACTAGAATCGCTTAAATATTTCTTGATCAAGAACTGCCATGCTTGACGCCCACCAACTCGAAGCGCTGGCTGCCGTGCTCGAACACGGCAGCTTCGGTGCCGCAGCGCGGTCGCTGAACCTGACATTGGCCGCTGTGTCGCTGCGCATACGCAGTCTGGAGACACGGCTCGGGCAGCGCCTGCTGGTGCGCGGCAAGACGGTACGCGCCACACCGGCGGGGCGCGTCCTGCAAAGCCATGTGAAACAGCTGCGGCTGATGGAAGCCGACCTGATCGGCGAACTGCAGGGTGGAAAGGTCGAGGCGGACGCAGCGTGGAAAAGCCTCGCCGTCGCGGTCAATGCCGACTCGCTGTCGAGCTGGTTCCTGCCCGGCATGGTGCGCTTGCTGGAGGAGCATCGCATCATTCTCGACCTCGTCGTGGACGATCAGGACCATACGCACGAGGCCTTGCGCAACGGCGACGTGCTCGGCTGCGTCAGCACGCAGGCGCAAGCGATGAAGGGTTGCCTCGCGGAACCGCTAGGTGTCATGCGCTATCGCTGCGTCGCCGCGCCGAGCATCGCCCGCCAATGCACCGACGATGACGGCGCGTTGTCCATCCATCGTCTGCTGGCGACGCCGGCCGTCATCTTCAACCGCAAGGACGGTCTGACCGACGCCTTCCTCTCCAAATACTTCCGACTGACGACCCCCAATTACCCGCGCCACTTCGTCCCCGCGGTCGATGCTTTCGAGAGTGCGCTGGAACACGGATTCGGCTGGGGCATGCTGCCCGAGGTCTACTTTTTTAACCCGCTCAAGAATCTGAAGGTGCAGGACATCTCGCCCGGCAACTTCGTCGACGTCTCGCTCTACTGGCACCACTGGAAGCGCGAGACGGCATCGGCCGAACGGCTGACGCGCGCAGTGATGCAGGCGGCGCGCGCCGCTCTCGTATAGCGAACCCGAGGGCTACTGGCAGCCGAATTGCGCGTGCAATCCCTGCACAACGCCGCGCTCGCCGCGCACACGGAAGAATGCGCCTTCGCCATCCGCGCGCTCTTCGAGCACCTCGCAGTTGGCGTAAATCTCGCCGCGTTGCTGTTGCGCCGTCCAGGCCAGGAAAAGTTCGGCTTCGATCAGGTGCTTTTGGAATGAGGCAACGATGATGTCGCGCAAGCGGGCGACGTCGTCCGGTCGACGCGCGCTCATTACGATGCAATCCGGATATTGCGCGCACAGCGCGGTTTCGCGCTCGTCCTGCGCCGCCTCATCGCCCACGTGGTCGATCTTGTTGAAGATGCGCAGACGCGGTACATCGTGCGCGCCGATCTCGCCGAGCACGACATTGGTCACTTCCAGCTGGCGTTCGAAGCCCGGATCGCTGGCGTCGATAACGTGCAGCAGCAGCGAGGCGTCGAGCGCCTCTTCAAGCGTCGATTTGAAGGACGCGACGAGGCCGTGCGGCAGGTTCTTGATGAAGCCGACCGTATCGCTGACGAGCACGCGCGGCACGCTCTCAGGATAGAGCGCGCGTACGGTCGTATCGAGCGTGGCGAACAGTTTGTTGGCAACCAGCACCTCACTGCCGGTCAGCGCGCGCATCAGCGTCGACTTGCCGGCGTTGGTATAACCGACCAGCGCCACACCCGCCAACCCTTGGCGATCCTGCCGCCGGGCACGCTGCGTCTTGCGTTCGACGTCCATCGCATCGATTTCCAGTTGCAGTTCGGCGATGCGGTCGCGAATCTTGCGCCGGTCCATCTCGGTATGCGATTCGCCGGCGCCGCGCCCGCCCAGCCCGCTGCGCTGACGCCCTTGCGGTCCGGCGAGCTTGGCCGCCTCGCGCAGGCGTGGCGCCATGTAGCCGAGACGCGCAATCTCGACCTGTGCCCGCGCGGCGCGCGAGCGCGCGTTGCGGTGGAAGATCTCGAGAATGACCATGGTACGGTCCATCACCTCGCAACCGACCTCCAGTTCGAGGTTGCGCGCCTGCGACGGCGAGATTTCGTGGTCGACGAGCAGGACTTCGATGGCTTCACCATCAAGGCTAATGGCAGTCGGCGTCGTTTCGTTCAGATCGCCGCTTTCCGGTTCGATCCCGTCATTGACGAAACGACTGATCTCCTGCCGCTTGCCGACGCCGAGATAGCCGGTCTTGTCGAAACCGGCGCGCTTCTGGATAAAGGTGCGGACGACCTTGAACCCCAGGGTTTTGGCGAGTTCGCGCAACTCGTTGATCGACGCGACGAACTCGACGTCGCTCACGCTGGGTAACTGCACGGCGGCGACAACGGCGAGCAGGGGCTTCTCAATGACTTCTTTGGGCATTCGGCAACGGCTTCTCTTGATAAAGGAAGCCGGATGGTACACGCCAATCGGGATGCAGGCGGTATTGATGTGGCGTGGGGTGGAAATCCCTACAACTGGAACGCCAGCCAGAGCAGCAAGCCCTCGGCCAGCTCGCGCATCATGCCCGGCTGGCGGACCAGATAGGGCTTGCCTTCCTGGCGCCGCGCCTCGATCCAGCCGGCGAAGTCGGTCACTGCCTTGCGGTCGTAGAAGGCGACCATCATCTCGTAGTTGAGGAAAAGGCTGCGCCCGTCCAGATTGGCCGAGCCGGCAAGCGCCAGTTCGTCGTCGATGACGATCGCCTTGGCGTGGATCATGCGCGGATGCAGCCAGACGCGCCCGCCGGCGCCGACGAGATCGCGCAACGAACGATGGCGCACGAAGTCGGCGACGCGGTGATTCGAGTGCGCCGGCAACACGAGATCGACCTCGATGCCGCGCCGTGCGGCGAGCGTCAGCGCCGCGAGCAGTGCGGCGTCCGGCACGAAGTACGGCGTCACCGCCAGGATGCGCCGCTGTGACGTAAAGCAGCCGGAAATCAGCATGATGTGGATGGTGTCGTCGGTCCGGTCCGGACCGCTCGGTACCAGCTGTGCGAGTGCGAGCGGTGCGCTTCCATCCTCGACTTTCGCCGGGGCATCGGGCGGTGACTGCTCGCTGGCAAATGCCCAGTCCTCCTCAAACTGCTGGCGCGCCTGTTCGGCGATCTCGCCAAAGAGATCGAAACTGAGATCGAGCCACGCCTTGCGGCGCAGGATGGGGCGCGGGTCGCCCTCGAAGTACTCGGCGGCGAGATTGCGTCCGCCGCACCACAAATGTTCTCCGTCGGCGATCACCATCTTGCGGTGGTTGCGCAGATTGGTCCGCCCGCGCTTGGGCGAGCGGAACGGCGGGACGAAGCGCAGGACCTCGACGCCGGCCGCCTTCAGGCTCTTCATGTCCGGGTAGCCGCCGAGATAGATGCCGATGCCGTCGATCAGCAGGCGCACGCGCACGCCCTCGCGCGCCCGCTGCTTGAGGCGCTCGGCGATCTCGTCGCCGAGCACGTCGCGCCCGACGAGGAAAGTCGACACTTCGAGCGTGTGAGTCGCGCCATCGATCGTCGCGCGCAAGGCGTTCAGCGCCTGCGTGCCGTCTTCATGCACGCAGAGGTTTTCGTAGGCGACCGGATCGGGCACGCCCATGGCCATGCCGAGCTGTTGGACGCGCGCCGCCGTCGCATGCGTCTGGCCGGTCGAGGCTGCGACCCGATGCCGCCCGGCAGCGTGCTTTGCGGCGACGATCTTGCGGCTACCGAAGGCGAGGTAGAGCGGCAGCGTGATGTAGGGCAGCAGCACGATGCCAAGCACCCAAGAGATCGCGGCGGCCGGATGGCGGCGCTGGTGCAGGCTGTGCGAGGCGCCGACGTAGATGATCAGCCCCGTCGCAACCAGCAGGATGTCGATGACCCACCAATAGGTCGCGGCGATCTCGAAAAGCGCGCTGAGCAGTCCGTTCATCGCGTCACCCTCTATTGCCTACGACGCAGCAGCGTATACAGCGCCCAGCCGCCGAGCGCGAGCAGCGCCACCGCCCCGGCCGCGACGGCATAGTCCGAGCGGGATGGCTTCGGCTTGGGCGCCGTCCGGTCGGTCAGCTCGGCCGGGAAAGGCCGTGGGTCGACCGGGATGATCTGCTGCTGCGCCGGATCTCTCGGCAAGCGGCGGTGGTATTCCTGGATGCTGGCCACGGGGAAATCGCCCCAGACGCGGCTCGACGGGAACTGCGGAATGCGGAGTAACAGCATTTCCTCGATGTCGTTCGCCAGCGCCGCTTCGAAAGGCGTAAGCGGGCGTGCCGCCGTGCCATTGGCCAGCCGCAGCAGGTCGGCGCCTGCCTGCTCGAACGCCAGCGCGGGCAGAAGGCGCGTGCGCTCTTCCGTGAGGTAGTCGAAACTCTCCTTGCCCCGGCGCAGACTGCGCTTCGACAACGCCACCGCCGGCAGCGCGGCAATCGCCTTCAGCCAGCTCGTCGGCCCCAGCCGCGGCACCTGCCAGCCGAGCGCGCGCAACGTCGAGACGCTCATGCCGGTGCAATTGTCGGCGGCGTGCCGGTAGCTCGTCGGGTTGCGGTAGAACTGGTTGAACACGCGCCCGAGCGCCGAGGCAAGATGCGCCGCCGTGCGCTCGTCGCGCAGCGTGGCGACCAGCATGTACGACGGCCGGTACCACGCCTGGCCGCTATTCACGTCGCCGAGATAGCCTTCGAGCGGCCGCATCGCGGCGATGATGCCCTTCTCGCTCTCGGTCGCCAGCGTGTAGAAGTTGGCGACCAGCCAGCCGTGCATTTCACCCGCTGGCCCGACCCGACCGGTGACCAGCGCGAAATGCCCACCGTGCGCCTCATCGTCGTCGCCCTGCGCACCGTTCAACATGAGCGCGATCACCGGGCGTCCGGCGCGCCGACTGGCCGCTGCCGCGTCGCGCTGCCAGACGAGGCGTGTGCTGAATGCGCATTGCGCGCCGCCGGGCGCCTCGCGCACAAAATCGCGCAGCGCTTGCGGAGTCGCCGCGATCGGCTGCAACTCCGCCGACGGGTCGAGACGATAGCCTTCGGGCCAGATACTATGCGCGACGAAACGCTTTGGCAGCGCCTCGCCACCCCTCCACTCGCCGCGCAGATGCAGCACGCGGCGGGCAAGAAACGCTGCGCTGTCGGCGTTGTAGAATGCGCGGTTGGAGGCAAGGCGCGGTGCCGGAACGAACTCGGCCGGGCCTTCCGGCGTAAGCAGGCGCTCACATCCTTCGTCATCCAGCATGATCCTCGCGCTGCGCACGACGTCCGGAGCGCCGAGCCAGACGAGTCCGGGCAGATCACGGGCTGATCCCGGCGTCGTCGTTGCGTTCCAGGTGCGTACGTCGTCGATCGACAGCTTGAGCGGGTCGAATCCGGCGACGGCGCAACCCGCGCGCGGCAGAGCAATCACTTCGGACCGGAAGAACCAGAGCGCCTGCGGAATGGTCTGAACGGTGGCACAATCACGGCGTTGCATGCGCTCGGCGCGAGCGCCGGTGGTGACGACAAAATCCCCGGCCGGGAACAAGCCGTAAGCGGACGCAGTCTCAAGCGGGTTCGCAGGCGATGGAACCATGCGCGGAACGGGCGCTGAGCTGAAGCGATCGTCGGAACTCATGCAGCGCATTCTAACCATTCTGACGGCATCATCACTGTCCGCCAAACCCGGCGCGACTCGTAACGGAAAGAAGCCATGTACCACGGAGAACGACTCAACGCCTGGACGCACCTGGTCGGCACCATGCTCTCGATCAGCGGTGCCTCGGTCCTGATCACGCTGGCGGCCGTGATGGGCGATCCATGGAAGATCGTCAGCGTCTCCATCTTCGGCGCCACACTGATCCTCCTCTACAGCGCATCCACCCTGTATCACAGCCTGCGCGGACGGGCCAAAGCGATCCTGCGCAAGCTCGACCATCTCTCGATCTACCTCCTGATCGCCGGCACCTACACGCCGTTCTGCCTCGTCACCCTGCGCGGCGTCTGGGGCTGGACGCTGTTCGGCATCGTCTGGGGGCTGGCGCTGATCGGCATGCTGCAGGAAATCCGCCCGCGCTCCGAAGCACGCGTCCTCTCGCTCGTGATCTACGCCGTGATGGGCTGGGTCATCATCATCGCCATCGGCCCCCTGCTCGACCATCTGGAAACCACCGGTCTCGTCCTGCTCGCCACCGGCGGCCTGCTCTACACCGGCGGCATCGTCTTCTACGCCTTCGACGACCGCTTCCGCCACTGGCACGGCATCTGGCACCTCTTCGTCATCGGCGGCAGCCTGCTGCACTACCTCACCATCGCGCTCTACGTCATTTAGCACTGCTGTCTCACGCGCCGATGCTTCACGCGCCGATTGACAGAGCGCGCTTCCTCTCAATAGACTCCCTCCCGTTGAAGGTTCCCCTCACACGGGATTAATAGGGAATCCGGTGCCGAGTGCCGCTGCATCACACTCGAAATCCGGGGCTGCCCCCGCAACTGTAATCGGCGAATCTTTGCCCCATCTTGCCACTGGTGATTGGTTTCACATCCACCGGGAAGGCGGGCAAAGCGTGATGACCCGAAAGCCAGGAGACCTGCCTCAGCATCCCTTTAACGTAACAGGGGCGGGGCGCCCCGGACGAGAGGTTCATCATGCGCTTTCACCTGGCTGTGCCGGCTCCCGGAAGCGGGTCTTCACCCGCACCGTGCCGCGCCCTGCGTGTGCGCCGCGTGGCATCGACTCCCTGCGCACCCCGTTGCCGAGGAGCGAATCGATGGAAAGCCAAGCCAATCCCGCACTGAAATCCCGCAAACTCTTCCTGCCGACCGGCATCGTCCAGCGCGACGGCACCCGCGTCGCCTTCGAAATCCGCCACATCGCCAACGCACTCAGCGCGGCCGGGCAACGCTCGGGCGCCTTCGACGACGAGGAAGCCTGCGTCCTGACGCAACGCGTGCTCCATGCCGTGCGCCAACGCTTTCCAGCGTCCGAGCCGACCGCTGGCGAACTGCAACACGTGATCGACGAAGTGCTCTCGACGCGCGGCGCACTATCGTCCGCACGCTCCGCGACGGCTTGACGCCATGGCCGCCAGTTCGCCACTGCGGGTGAGCGGCCTCACCCGCTTCTCGTCCGTCGACTACCCAGGCTGCATCGCAGCCGTCATCTTCCTCGACCATCACGGCGCACGCGCCGATGGCATTGTCTGGCCCGAAATCGCCGAATGGCTGGACAGCCGCCACGGCCTGCTCGAAGCCGTCGTCTTCGACGGCAGCGACCCGCTCGCGCAGCGCGGTCTGGCCGCCGCCATGCGCGAGACACGCGCCATGGGCTATCGCGTCGGGTTGCGGGTTCGACGTGCGACCCCGCTTCGGCTGGATGAGTTGCTACCGCTAGCGGATTGGGTCTCGCTTGACCTGCAAGAGACTCACCGTGCTCGGGTTCATTGAGGTGTCGGTGGCGAGAGGTATCGGCTCAATCACTGGCGGTTGGGCGACGGTGTTCGACCCAAAGCGGTCGAGCTGAATTTTGGTAAGCAGACATTCGAAGCCATTGTGCGATAACTCAAATAGCCTCAAATACTGCAATAGTGTAGCAACTCAAACAACTCCGCTTTGTGTATAGGCAACAAAGGTGCTCAAGGAGTAATTCGCTGAATTTCTACTGGGGGTGATGGAACGGCCAAGTGTTTTTTACATTTCTGATGAACAGCGGCGTCCGTCGCTCCTGGGTCCTTGGTAAGAAAAATGTCTTGGTCAGGCACATCAATCATTTTGGACAATCTATTACACGTATCTGCTTTTCGTGGGTCGCTACACTGGTTGCAAATACGCCATAACGTTTCTCGTTCCAAAGTCTTGTTCGCGATCGTTGGGAGCAACTGCCGAAGAATTGAGAAATTAGCATCACGTTCCCAGTAATAGTCTTCGACGATTCTTTTTATTCTGAAGTCCAAAATTGGCCTACTCATACCTCCGTCTTTGGGGGAGGGTTCCCGTAGGAAAAACGTAATGGCCTCGGGGTCTTTGCACAGATGAAGTGCCGAAAGACCCTGCTTATTCAGCCGACTCAGATCGCCCCCTTTTGCAAGTAGTTGCGAATAGACGGCGATTTTTCTATCAGCCTCCGTCATCGTACGTGCGGGATCTGGTACCCCGTTTACGCTCAGCCTCTTTTTGTCGCCACCTAAGTTGGCACACCTCATGAATATGGTGTCGTCGTTATAGTTCCCAATATTCGGATTTGCGCCCGCGCCAAGAAGATATTGCGCGATGTCTTGGTTGCCGCTGGCTGCTGCGATCTCCAAGAGGTGGACTTCTTCGCAACCAGCCCACCAGTTGATAAAAATGGTGCGCTTGTTTTGTATAGGTTGTGAAATGGTCTCCGGGGCAATCCAGATGGAGTACTTATTCCAGTTTGGATGCGAGAGCAATTTTCGGTTTCTCTTTGCCACATCTGTAGCGTGAGCGATCGATCTATCAATTTCAGCTTCGAGTTCTCTAGGAGTGCCGGCGATGGCCGCGATCTCTAGTGGAGAACCGCCACCGCCACATCCACCAGCAGAATCACCAATCGCGTTGGCAAAACTGGAAAACAACAGTAGAAGAAAGAACGTGGCGCGTTGGACTAAAGACGTATTTTTCATTTTTTGGCGCTTGTCGAGTACAGACGCGTGGGATTCGAAAGACGGCGGTGTCCCGCCAAGTGGTGTAAGAACGTGAGGGTTTGAGGTGTTTGCCGTG
>JADHEF010000162.1_pt1 | contig 81517 bp, 62 predicted proteins | sample 8952391 | NCBI WGS metagenome assembly JADHEF01 (sample SAMN16124439, study PRJNA663245) | bioreactor sludge metagenome | isolation source: sludge (nitrite) | place: India:Bengaluru | collected 2019-02-28
CCTCCGCGAGCGGCGGCCTCGGCGACCTCCTCGGCGGACTCATGGGGGGCGGTGCGAGCCGTTCCGCCGCCCCGGCCGCCGGGGCTTCGGGCGGCCTCGGCTCGCTCCTCGACCTCGACGGCGACGGGAACGCCCTCGACGACATCCTCGGAATGGCCGGGAAGCTGATGCGCTGAGACCGCCGGGGGACCCGCGACGCGGGGCCCCCGCGTGACACGACCGGTCAGACGGGCCGGCGCCCTTCTTCGTGGGAACGGGGAGGAAAGCGCCGGCTCTTCTCGTTCTGCTGCCTCGTGCGGACAGGGCTCCGCCCTCGGTGACGACTGGGAAAGGTGGTACCCCCAGCGGGATTCGAACCCGCGATCTTCACCTTGAAAGGGTGACGTCCTAGGCCACTAGACGATGGGGGCGACCAGGCTGGAGCGCCCTGCGGCGCCGGGCGGAATTTACCATGGGGCGCCGGCCGGGACCCGGAGGGTCGGGTTCCGCGAGCGGTCGCCGGGTGTTTCGGAGTGGCGGAGATGGTGAGCCGTCCGGGATTCGAACCCGGGACCCCCTGCTTAAAAGGCAGATGCTCTAACCGCTGAGCTAACGGCCCGCCGGACCGGATGTTACCGCGAGCGTCCGCGGAAGGCGGACGTGACGCGGATCACGCCCCCGGCGAAGGCCGCGGATCCGGGGTAGGCTCGCCGCAACCGGACAGCTGGAGGTGAACGATGGTGCGAGCAGCAGTGTGCCGCGTCGTCGCGCTCGGGGCGTTCTTCGCCCTCTGCGCCGCGGGGACGGGGTCGGCGCAGACGAACGTGAAGGTCGTTCCGAAGGAGGTGATCGACGATCGGATCTCCGAAGGGATGATGAAGGGGGGCCTCGTCCTTCAGCTCGAGCTCGAGGGGGACGGCCTCGACGTCGTGCAGTCGGCTCGGGTGAGGCTGAAGAGCGCGAAGGCCGACACGGGCGAGGACCTCCTGCCGAAAGAGGAGAAGGCGCCCGACTTCTCCGACCGGAACGTGAACGCCGGGACGCTGCAGGTCGTCGTGAACAGCCCGCCGCGCGCGGCGAGCTCCGTCCAGGTCGCGGGGACGGTGGAGCTCTTCATCCCGGGGCGCGACGCCTCCGCCGTCGTGAGGATGCCGGGGGCGCTCGCGAAGCTCGACAAGCCGGTCGTCTCGAAGGGGCTGAAGTCGGCGAAGGTCGAGCTGACGGTGCTGTCGAAGGCGAAGTACGTCGAGGAGCGGAAGAAGAACAGGCTCGACGAGGCGAAGATCGCGCAGATCCGCGCGGAGGCGAAGGCGCGAGGGATGAAGGAGGAGGAGGCCGACGCGATCGTCGAGATGGCGAAGGCGTTCGACGAGCTGGGAGAGGGGGACCTCCCCGAGCACGGCTTCTACCTGAAGGTCCCGACGACGAGCGAGGAGAAGATCCAGGAGGTCTGGCTGGAGACGGCGAAGGGAGAGAAGCTCGAGACCGGGGGCTCCTCTTCGCGCTCCGACGAGGCCTTCGTCCTGAAGCAGGTGTCCCTGAAATCGGCTCCGCCGAAGGACGCGGTCCTCGTGGCGCGGCTCCTGACCGACAAGTCGATCGTCTCGGTCCCGTTCGAGATGAAGGAGGTCCGGCTCCCGTGAACGCGACGCACGTCTCCCTCGCCCTCGTCCTCGGCGCGGCCCTGGCCGCCGCCCCCGCCGAGGCCCAGTCGAAGAAGAAGAAGCCGGCGGCCACGAAGCCCGCGGCGGCGCCGAAGATCACGCCCGCGAACGCCCGGATGACCGCCCTCCAGGATCGCCGGTCGGACGGCCACTTCCCGCGCTGCACGCTCGGGATCGAGCTTCCCGACTACCCGGCGCACGAGGTGACGGCCGCCCGGGTCGTCGTGAAGAAGGCCGTCGACGACCTCGGCACCGATCTCCTGAAGGAGGACGCCGCCGACGTCCGGCTCGAGCCGACGCAGCGCGGACAGTTCGGGAAGCCGGACGACGGCAAGGCCGCGCCGCCGACGATCGTCTTCGCCGAGATGAAGAACCCGCCCCGGGCGGCGAAGGCGCTGAAGGAGGTCTCGGGGGAGATCGAGCTCTTCGTTCCCTCGCGCGATCGGAACGGCGAGGCGCGGATCGAGCGGTTCCTCTCGCTCGCGGGGAAGCCGGCCGCGCACCCCGCGCTCCGTGCGAACGGCGTCGAGATCTCGTTCGTGTCGAAGGCGCAGCTCGACGCCGAGCGGAAGAAGGCCGAGGAAGCGGAGACCGCGAAGCTGAAGAAGGAAGGCTACGAGGACGCCGACTCGATCCGGTCGATGGTCGAGAGCGCGCTCTACTCGTTCCCGAAGGGGGAGGAGCGCGAGGTCGTCCTGAAGGTGAAGGACCCGAAGAAGGCGATCCAGGAGATCAAGGCGTTCAACGGGAGCGGCGAGCGCGTCTTCGGGACCGACTCGGAAGAGTCGGGCTTCCGCGTCCTGACGTTCTGGAACGACCCGCCGCAGGCCGACTGGACGCTCAGCGTCCAGATGCGCTCCGATTCCAGCCTCGTCCGTCACACGTTCGCGTTCCGCGACGTTCCGCTTCCGTGAGGGGGAGCCCGCGCCCGCCCGGCCCCGAGGGGCCGGGCGGGCGGCGGGAGCCCGGAGCGCGGGCTAGAATCGACGCGAGAATGGTCGCGTCTCGAGAGCCGCGGGAGATCCGGGATCGTCTGAAGGAGGTCTACCACGACCTCCCCGAGGCGATGCGACGGATCGCCGACGCCCTCATGTCCGACCCTCTCCTCGGCGCGCTCTGGGGGATCGAGTCGATGGCGGAGCGGGCGAACGTCAGCATCGGGACGGTCGTCCGCTTCTCGAAGCGGCTCGGGTACCGCGGCTTCAGCGAGTTCCGGGACGCTCTCCGGGATGCCTGCCGGATCCGGTCGGGGGGCGACCCGCTGGAGGCGCTCGAGGCGCCCGCGGACCCGTTCTGGGCTCTCGGGGAGGTCGTCCGGCGCGACCGGGAGAACCTCTCGAGGCTCGTCCAGACGCTCGACCACTCCACGCTCGACTCCGCGACGCAGCTCCTGACGCGGGCCCGCCACCGCGTGCTCCTCGGGCGAGGCGTCTCGAACCTGATGTGCCAGGTGCTCGCGTTCAACCTGACGCAGGCGGGCCTTCCGTGCATCGCGGCGAGCCCGTCGGACTTCTCGAACCAGGTGGCGAACCTCGGCGCCGGCGATCTCCTCGTCGTCGTCAGCTGCGCCCCGTTCAGCCGCGAGACGATCGACGCGGCGGCCTTCGCCCGGCGCTGCGGGATCCCGGTCCTGGCGTTCACCGACCGCCACGATTCGCCCCTGACGCCGAGCGCGACGGTCGCGATCGTCCTCCCGACCGAGGACTTCCTCTTCAGCTTCGGCCTCTCGGCGTTCTCCGTGGTCTCGCACGCGCTGGCGATCGCCGTCGCCGCGAAGGACACGGCCGGCACCTCGAGGCGCCTGAAGGCGGCCGACGAGGTCGCGCAGCCGCTCTTCGTCGAGCACTGGCTCCCGATGCAGCCCGGCGCGATCCGCGTGGAGCGGCCCGCGAAGCCGAAGGCGGACTGAAGGGCGGCTTCAGGCCTCAGCCGGGCGCGAGGGCGAGGATCGCCTCGAGGACTCCGCCGGCCACCGACCGGGCCTTGTCGGAGACCGTGAAGCAGTGCGCGCGCACGCCGCGTGGGTCGACGTCGGCGACCTTCAGGCCGGCCGAGGCCGGATAGCCCGGACGGATCAGCCCGCGGAGGACGCCTCCGATCGATGAGCGGGCGACGGCGCCCCCGATGGTGAGGACCGGCTCGCCGGCGGCGACGAGATCCCCGATGGCGCGGAGCGTCACGACGTCCCCGGTGGCGGGCGCCCGGACGACGCGGTCACCGGCGTGGCCCGCGATCGGTCCCGGGACGGCGGTGTCGTCCTCGGCGCAACCGGCGAGGAGGACGCGGCCGAGGGCGTGGCCGCGGTTCGTCTCGACCACGGCGTGCGCGTCCCGGCCCGCTTCGAACCCGGGGCCGAGCGCGACGACGACGGGGGCGAGGTCGATCCGGGTCCCGAGGTTCCTCTTCGCGAGGATCGCGTCGACCACGGCGAGGGGAGCGAGGCGCGGCACGAGGTGCGCCTCCGGGTCGACGAGGATCGGCACGACCCCGGAACTCCACGCGGCGGGGGGCTCCTCGTGGAGGACGGCGCGCACCCCCTCCACCTCGGCGGCGCCGTCGTAGACGGCCTCCGACAGGCTCACGGTCCGCCGGATCGCGCTCGGGCGGGGGAGCTCGAGGGCGACGACGCGGAAGCCGGAGCGCACGAGCCGGACGATGCAGCCGGTCGCGAGGTCGCCGGCTCCGCGCACGACGACGAGGCGTCCGCCAGCCAGGCTCACGCCGCGGGCCCCTGCCGGACCGTGAAGAAGACCCGCTCCGTCTCGTCCGCGCCGCTCAGGAGGACGAGGTCGGCTCCGAGGGCGAGGAGCTGCCCGGGGGAGGGGAGGTAGGGCGACTCGTCGACCTTGTTGAGGAGGACGACGCGCGCGCCGCGCGCCCCCTTGAAGAGCCCATCGGGATGGCGCGCGAGGGCGACGACGTGGTCCCAGCCGATCGCCGCGCCGGGAAGGCAGCCGGTGACGGCCGCGAAGAGCTCCGGCCGGTGGACCGTCCGCTCGTCCATCGGCCAGCCGAGCGCGTCGAGGCCGAGGACGCCGACCGTGAGTCCGGTCTCGGCCGGGACGACCGGTTCGTGCTCCGCCGGGGACTTGATCGGGAGCCGTTTCGAGCCGTCGGCCTCGACGAGGACGACGGGCCAGACGGATGCGAGGCGGGAGACGTGCGACGGGTCGATCCCCTTGAGCTTGCGGGGCGGCTCGGCCGGACGGGAGGCGAGGAGGGTCACTCCGGGCGTGGGCGCCGGGTGCGGTGCGTCGTCGCCGGCGTGCTCGAGGGCGGGGAGGAGGAGGACCCGCTCGATGGGCGCTCCCGGCTCCTCGCGCGGGTCGGCGAGATGGGTCGTCGTCGTGACGAGTACCGGGCGGCTGTCGGCGGCGAGCTCACGGGCGAGGTGGAGGAGCAGGCTCGTCTTGCCTCCCGCGCCGACGAACGACACGATGCCCCGGCCCTCCGGCAGGAGCGGCAGGAGGAGGTCGGCGAGGTTCAGGACGCGCTTCGTGGCTGCCTCCTCGCGAGGCTCGCCGCAGCGCCCCCCCTCCTCGCGGCGATGAGCTCGCCGACGATCGACACGGCCAGCTCCTCCGGCGTCTCCGCGCCGATGTCGAGGCCGATCGGCGCGTTCACCGCGGCGACCCTCTCCGGGTCGAAGCCGTCCGCGATCGCCTGATCGAGCATGAGTCGGACCTTCCTCCGGCTCCCGATCATCCCCGCGTAACGCCACGGCTTGCCGAGGACGGCCCGCAGCGACTCGAGGTCGGCGAGGTGGCCGCGGGTGACGATGACGGCGTAGGCCGAGGCGTCCCAGGGGAACGCGTCGACGACGTCGGCGTAGCCGCCGTGGCGGGTCTGAACGCCGGCGGGGTAGCGCTCCGGCGCCAGGAACTCGGCGCGGTCGTCCGCGACCGTCACGGCGAACCCGACGGCGTGCGCCGCGGCGGCGACCGCCCGGCCGACGTGCCCGCCGCCGAGGACGAGGAGCCTCTCGGGGGGGACGAGCGGGTCGTAGAAGACGCCGGCCGCCTCGTCGAGGAGCGGGCGGCCCTGCTCGAGGGCGCGGCGCGCGGACTCCGGGTCGGCGCCGGCCGGCGGGGCCGGTGCCCAGACGCCCGAGCGATCCATCGCGAAGCTCTCGCCGGTCGCGGTCCGACGCGCGAGAAGGGCCCGCTCGCCGCGGGAGAGGAGCTCCCGGGCGGAGGCATACGCGGACTTCGACCCGACCGGCTCGACGAGGATGAGAGCCGTGCCGCCGCACACCATCTCCGGCCCCTCGGCCTCGGTCCCGAGCTTCTCCACCTCGAGGACCCGGGCCTTCCCGTCGGCGAGCGCCTCGCGGGCCGCGTCGAGGACGACCGCCTCGCCCCCGCCGCCGCCCACGGAGCCGGCGACGAGGCCGGCCGGGCCCGCCAGCATCCAGGAGCCCGGATGGCGGGGCGCCGAGCCCTTCACCTGCATCACCGTGCAGAGGGCGAGCGGCTCGCGCGACCCGAGAAGGAGGTCGAGGAGGGCGAGGCTCATCCTCTCTTCTTCCTGCCGTACGGCGTCCCCTCGAGCGGCAGCTCCGTCCGGAGGAGGCCGTCGCGGAGGAAGTAGGCGCCGGCGACCGCGGGGGCGGTGGGGATCGTCGCGATCTCGCCGAGCCCCTTGGCGCCCCGGGCGAGCGGCGACGGGTTCTTCTCGACGATGACGGCTTCGATCGGGGGGACCTTCGCCGCCTTGAAGAGGCCGAGCGTGCCGTACTTCACCTGCGGCTCGCCCTCCTTCAGCGGGAAGTCCTCCGTGAGGGCGTAACCGAGCCCCATGACGACGCCCCCCTCGATCTGCGACTCGACCTGGACGGGATTGATCGCCCGGCCGATGTCGTGCGCCGCGACGACCTTCTCGAGCATTCCGTCGTCGTCGAGGAGGACGACGTGGGCCGCGTAGGAGTAGGCGACGTGGCTCACCGGGTTCGGCTTGTCGGAGGCGAACGGGTCGGTGACGCCCGAGAACTCGGCGTGGTATTCCTTCCCCTCGAGCGCCTCGAGGGTCGACCCGTCGAGGTCGGCCTTCAGCGCGCGGGCCGCCCGGCAGGCGGCCTCGCCGGTGAAGAGCGTCTGGCGGGAGGCGGTCGTCGTCCCGCTGTTCGGGGAGGTCGACGTGTCGGGCGTCGCCACGACGACGCGCTCCCAGTCGAGGCCGGTGATCTCGGCGACGAACTGCATCAGGACGGAGGCGAGCCCCTGCCCCATGCAGGCGGCGCTCGTGTAGATCACGGCCTTCCCGCTTTCCACCTTCAGCCTCACGCGGCCGATGTCGGGGAGGCCGACGCCGATCCCGGCGTTCTTGAGCGCGACGGCGATCCCCGCGTCGGGCCTCGTCTCGCAGAGCTCCTTCACGGCGAGGAGGCACTCCTTCAGGGCCGTCCCGTCGTCGCAGACCTGGCCGTTCGGGAGAACGTCCCCCGGCTCGACGGCGTTCCTCCAGCGGATCTCCCACGGGCTGACGCCGACCTCCTTCGCGAGGAGGTTCAGGCACGACTCGATCGCGAAGCACGACTGCGTGACGCCGAAGCCGCGGAAAGCCCCGCCGGGCGGGTTGTTCGTGTAGACGCCGGTCCCGGTCATCTCCACGTTCGGGATCGTGTACGGCCCCGCGCCGTGCGTGCAGGCCCGCTGGAGGACCGGGCCGCCGAGCGAGGCGTAGGCGCCGGTGTCCTCGAGGAGGTTCGCCTTCACCGCCGTGACCCGCCCCTCGGCGTCGGCCGCGACGACGTACTCCATCTCCATCGCGTGCCGCTTGGGATGGACGCGGATCGACTCCTGCCGGTCGAGAGTCACCTTGCACGGCGAGCCCGTCTTCCAGGCGAGGAGCGCGGCGTGGTGCTGGACGATGAGGTCCTCCTTGCCGCCGAACCCGCCGCCGACGTAGGCGCTGATCACCTTCACCTTCTCCGGCGCAACGCCGAGGACGCCGACGATCCCCTTGTGGTCGTCGTAGATGCTCTGCGTCCCGGTGTAGACGGTCATCGTCCCGTCCTCGCCCGGGATCGCGAGGGCGCTCTCGGGCTCCATGAAGGCGTGCTCGGTCTCGGGCGTCCGGAACGTCTTCCGGATGACGTGCGCGGCGGAGGCGATCGCCGCGTCGGGGTCGCCCCGCTTCAGGACGGTCCTCGCGAGGAGGTTCCCCTTCGGGTGGAGCTTCGGAGCGTCGTCGTCGAGCGCCCGGCGGGCGTCGACGAGGGGGGGAAGGGCCTCGTAGTCGAGGCGGATCCTCTTCGCCGCCTCCTTGGCGATCTCGCGCGTCTCGGCGGCGACGAGGGCGATCGCGTCGCCCACGTACCGCGTCTCCTCGCCGACGGCGATCATCGCCGGCCAGTCGTGGATGATGTGCCCCTGGTGACGCTCGCCCGGGACGTCGGCCGCGGTCATCACGGCCCTGACCCCCGGCGTCGCGAGCGCCTCGCTCGCGTCGATCCCGAGGACCTTCACGCGCGCCTTCGGCGCGCGGAGGACGGCCCCGTGGAGCATCCCCGGGACCTTCATGTCGTCGACGTAGACCGCGCCGCCGAGCACCTTTTCGCGAGCGTCGGCCCGGAGGATCTTCGCGCCGACGGTGAGCGGGACGGAGTGCTCGTCCGGGAGCGCCTTCCCCCCGCGGAGAAGGCGCGCGGCGTCGAGAATCCCCTTCTCGATCTTCACGTACCCGGTGCAGCGGCACATGCTGAACTGGAGCGCCTTCGCGACCTCCTCCGGCGCGGGCTCGGGGTGGGCGTCGACGAGCCCCTTGGCCGTCATCACCATCCCGGGCATGCAGAAGCCGCACTGGACGGCGCCGGCGTTCCCGAAGGCCCAGGAGTAGACGTCCTTCTCCCGCTCCGAGAGCCCCTCGACGGTGACGACGCTCTTCCCGGCGACCTTCGCCGTCGTCGTGAGGCAGGAGCGGGTCGGCTTGCCGTCGACGAGGACCATGCAGGCGCCGCACGACCCCTCGGAGCATCCGTTCTTGACCGAGGTGAGGTCCAGATCCTCCCGGAGGAAGGTCAGGAGCTTCACGTCCCTGCCGGCCGCGACCTCCTTTCCGTTTACGCGGAAGGAGACGGAAACCGCGTCGGTCGTCGCCGCGCTTGCCGGATCGTTGACCTGAAGCGTCGACATGGGGCACCTCCCGGGATCTCGAGTCTAGGCCGTCGTGGGCCAGGCGGCGCGGCCCTCAGCGGGCCACGGTGAGGATGGTTCCGATCTCTTCCGGGGTGCGTCCGACGACCGCCTGGTAATTCCCGCGGTCGGTGGCCCCCTCCGTGATCATGAGGAGGACGGTCTTGTCGGGCCCGAGGAGGCCGGCGTCCCGGAACCCCGCGGTCGAACCGTCTTCGTGGAGGGAGGCGAGCGCCCCGAGAGCGGCGGCGCCGGTCTCCCCCGCGACGACGCCCGCGTCGGCGAGCCCCCTCATCGCTTCGCGGGCCCGCTCGTCCCCGATCGAGACCATCCAGTCGACCCCCGTCGAGACGCGCGGCCAGGCCACGGGCGAGGGAAGGCCGCAGTTCAGGCCGACCATGATCGACCGGTGGGGGCCCGGGACGGAGGTCATCTCGCCCGCTCTCGCCGAGACCTGGATGCAGTTCGCGTCCGCGGGCTCGACCCCGACGAGCGCTCCCTTCCACGGGCGGCTCCGGTAGTAGCTGACGGCGGCCGACATGAAGGCGCCGACGCCCATCGGGACGACGACCACGTCGGGCGCGCCGACGCCGGCGGCCGCGAGCGCCTGCTCGATCTCCATGAAGATCGTCGTGTAGCCGTCGACGACGCGGCGGGGCGTCACGTCGTACCCGGGCCAGGAGGTGTCGGAGATGACGAGGCACTTCTCGCCCGCCTCCTCCGCCGACCGGGCCACGGCGGCGTCGTAGTCGCCGTCGACGACCGTGACCTCCGCCCCCTCGTTCTGGATGGCGTGGATGCGGGCGGGGACCGTCCCCTTCGGGACGAAGATCCGGCAGGAGAAGCCGAGGAGGCGCGCCATGAAGGCGACGGCCCGCCCGTGGTTTCCGTCCGTCGCCGCCGCGAGCGAGAAAGGCCGCAGGTAGGCGATGCGGCGGGAGAGGTCGTTGATGTTCGCCCACGGCTCCGGCTCGAACCCGAGGTGGTCGCAGAGCGCCCGGTACGTCGCCCACGACGCGCCGAGGATCTTGAAGCTCGGGAGGCCGAGCCTCTGCGTCTCCGCCTTCACGAGGACCCGCCCGACGCCGCAGCGCCGGGCGAGCTCCGGGCAGTCGTAGAGCGTCGTCGCGCGGTAGGCCGGCATCCGCCGGTGGAAGGTCCACACCGACGGGTCGGGCACCGGCCAGCGGTGTTCGGGCTTCGCGAGCGGGTTCCTGAGGAGAGTCGCTTCCGCGGAGAGGGTCGTGGCGTTCATCTTCGGCCTCCGGGGTTTCGGGCGGAGCGGTTCGGGGCTCGTTCCCCCGTCAGGGGACGACGTGGGTGCCGGTCTTGCCGGCGAGGGCGAGGCCAAGGTGCGCGGGGTCGGTGATGATCGCCTCGCGCCCGCCCCCCTCGAGGAAAGCGATGACGGCCTGGATCTTGGGGAGCATGCTCCCCGGCTTGAAGTGCCCCTCGGCGCAGTACCGCTTCGCCTCGGCGACCGTCATCCGGTCGAGGTCGCGCTGGTCGGGCTTGCCGTAGCTCAGGCAGACCTTCTCGACCGCGGTCGAGATGACGAAGAGGTCGGCTCCCAGCTCGCGCGCGAGGAGGCTCGAGGCGAAGTCCTTGTCGATGACCGCGCTCGCGCCCTTCAGCATTCCCGTTCCGTCGTCCACGACGGCGATCCCGCCGCCCCCGGCCGCCACGACGACGAAATCGGCGTCGAGGAGGCTCTTCACGGCAGCGAGCTCGACGATCTCCTTCGGGGCCGGCGAGGCGACGACGCGCCGCCAGCCGCGCCCGGAATCCTCGACGACGTCCCAGCCGTCCTTCTCGCGGTGGAACTCGGCCTTCTCCTTCGAGAGGAACGACCCGATCGGCTTGTTCGGTTTCGCGAAGGCGGGGTCGTCCCGGTCGACGAGGCACTGCGTGACGACCGTGGCCGCGCCCTTCTCGATGCCGAGCCTCTTGAACTCGTTCCCGAGGGCGAGCTGGATGTGGTAGCCGAGGGCCCCCTGCGTGTCGGCCACGCAGGAGTCGAGCGGCACCATGTGCAGCTCGGAGGCCGCCAGCTCGGAGCGGCGCAGGATGAAGCCCACCTGCGGCCCGTTCCCGTGCGTGATGACGAGCCGCAGGTCGGAATCCGCGACGAGCGGCGCGATGTGGCGGCACGTTTCGGCGGCGGCCTGGTACTGGTCGGGGACCGCCTGGTGCTCCTTGTCGGTGATGAGGGAGTTGCCACCGATGGCGATGACGGCCGTACGGGTCACGCGAGCCTCCTTGCGTCGGCGCGGCCGCGGGCCGTGCCGGATGCGTCGTGGTGGGGACGGGGGGCGTTCAGAAGCGCTCCCAGAGCGCCGTGGCAAGCCGGCGGCTCTCGCCCGCGAGAGCCTCCTCGTCGACGTCGATCGCGAGCTTCCGGCCCTCCATGAGGACCCGCCCGCCGCAGATCGTCGTGTCGACGACGGCCTGCGAGAGGCCGAAGACGAGGTGGCCGAGGACGGTGGCGTCGTTCAGCGGGGTCGGCGGGAGGTAGTCGACCAGGATCACGTCCGCCGCGGCCCCCTCGGCGAGGGTCCCGATCGGGAACCCCCAGAGGGCGGAGGCGATCCTCGGGTTCTCGACGAAGAGGGCGCCCGTGAGCTCCATGAAGCCGCAGCTCGGGTTCTCCTGGCGGAGGTGCTGCGCCCAGAGGCCAACGCGGAGCTCCTCGAGCATCGCGACCGTCATCGCGTCGGTCCCGAGGCCGACGGGGACGCCCCGCCTCACGAGGCCGAGGACGTCCGCGATGCCGACCGCGTTGTTGAGGTTCGACTGGGGGTTGTGGACGACCCAGGCGCCGCTCGCGGCGAGGAGGTCCATGTCCGCGTCGTCGCAGTGGACGGCGTGGGACGCGATGCTTCCGGGGCCGAGGATCCCGTGCGCCACGAGGCGGGCGGCCGGGCTCTTCCCGAAGCGCTCCCGGTTCGAGGCGACGTCGGACGCGGCTTCGGCGACGTGGACGTGGAAGCCGACGCCGAGGTCGTGCCCCATGCGCGACGCCTTCGCAAGAGTCTCGTCCGAAAGGGTGAAGGCCGCGTGGAGGCCGAAGAGGGCGCGAAGCCGCGGGTCGTTCGCCGCCGCGCTCTCGCGCGCGAAGGCGGCGTTCTCCTCGAGCCCTTCCGCCGTAACGGCCTCGCCGTCGCGGTCGGAGACCTCGTAGCAGAGGCAGGAGCGCAGTCCCGACTCCTTCACGGCCCTCGCGATCCGGCCGAGCGACCCGCGGATCGCGCCGGGGCTCGCGTGGTGGTCGACGAGCGTCGTCGTCCCCTTCCGGATCGCGTCGAGAAGGATGACCTTCGCGCTCACCTCGACGTCGTCGAGGGAGAGCTTCCGGTCGAGGCGCCACCAGAGGTTCTCGAGGACCTGCTGGAAATCGGCGCTCGGGGCGGCCTTCCCGAGGCCGCGGACGAGCGTCGAGTAGTAGTGCATGTGGGCGTTCACGAGCCCGGGGAGGACGAGCTTCCCGCGGGCGTCGATCTCGCGATCGAACGGTCCCGGGATCTCTCCCGCGGGCGCGATCCGGGCGATGCGGTCCCCTTCGAGGAGGAGGGCCTGCCCCTCGAGAACCCGGCAGGGGTTCCCGAATGTGACGAGCGTGCCGTTCCGAATCAAGGTCCGCATCGGGGCCTCCGTCTCTGAATGGGTCGGGCCAGCGGGCTCACCCGAGACCCACCTCCGCGTTGAACTCCTCGATGAGCCGGTCGAAGTGGACGACCTCGTCCTCGAAGAGCTGGCGCCAGTACTCCGGGTCCCACTGGGCCTGGATCTCCTCGTAGGTCTTCCCCTGCTGCTCGACCCACGTGTAGTACTTCAGGTTGTGGATCGCCTTGCGGTCCTGGTAGTTCAGCTCCTTGAAGTAGTCCACCGACTGCCGCTCGAGGCTTCCTGCGTAGGTCCGCACCGCGTCGACCGCCGTGAACGGCCCGCGCTCGGCCGTCAGCTCCGCGAGGCGGGAGAGATACATTTCCGCGCTGTCGGTGAAGACGGTCATGACGACGTCGTTCTCGTCCAGCTCCCAGTACTTCGCGGCCTTGATCGCGGCGAGGACGTTGCAGATGCACGAGATCCCGAGGAGGTCGAGCTTCCCGACCGCGTCGGCGGGGGCTCCCGCCGCAACGAGGAGCTCCCGGCCCGCCGGCTCGTTGAAGAGCCGGAGGAGACGCATGCAGTCCTCGTCGTCGATCGCGGCGACGGCGTCGGTGTTCCTCACGTTGTGGACCCAGGGGACGTGCTTGTCGCCGATCCCCTCGATCCGGTGGCCCCCGAACCCGTTCAGGAGGAGCGTGGGGCACTGGAGAGCCTCGGTGGCGACGGTCTTCACGCCCGGGCACTTCGTCTTCAGGTAGTCGCCCGCGGCAATCGTCCCCGCGCTGCCGGTCGCGCTGATCCACGCGGCGAGGCGCGCCTTCGGCCCGCGCACCGCCGCGTAGGCTTCCTCGACGGCGGGACCGGTCACGTTGTAGTGCCAGATCGGGTTCCCGAACTCGTCGAACTGGTTGAAGACGACGTTGACCGGGTCGTTCTTGAGCTCCCAGCACTTGTCGTAGATTTCCTTGACGTTGCTCTCGCAGCCCGGCGTCGCGATGACCTCGGCCCCGATCTCCTTGAGCCAGTCGAACCGCTCCTGCGACATCTCCTGCGGGAGGATCGCGACGGCGTGGCAGCCGAGGATTGCGGAGTCGAAGGCGCCGCCGCGGCAGTAGTTCCCGGTCGACGGCCAGACGGCCTTGTGCCTCTCCGGGTCGAACTCGCCGCTGACGAGGCGCGGGACGAGGCAGGCGAACGCGGCCCCGACCTTGTGGGCGCCCGTCGGGAAGTACTTCCCGACGAGGCCGACGATCCGTGCCTTCACGCCCGTGATCTCCCTCGGAATCTCGAGGTAGTTGACCCCGCCGAAGAGTCCCGTCTCGTGGTCGTTCTTCCAGGTGATCCGGAAGAGGTTCGCCGGGTTCACGTCCCAGAGTCCGACGCCCTCGAGCCGCTTCTTCTGCGCCTCGGGGACGAGGGACGGCTCGCGCATCTGCCGGAAGGTGGGGATGACGATTCCCCGCTCCCGGCAGCGCTCCGCCGTCCGCTTCCGGACCTCGGTGTCGATCGACTTGACGATTCGCGACATGGCGGGCCTCAGAGGATCAGCTTCCGGCCGCGCGCGACGATCTCGTCGAGCTTCGCTGCGGGGTCGGCGATCCGCTCCAGGAACATGAGCGCGCTGATGACGAACGGCTTGTACGCCGCCTCCTGGTAGGTCGGGATCCGGTACTGCTCGAAGACTTCGGCGCTCACCTCGCCCGCCTTGCAGCTGACGTCGGTGATGTCGGCCGGGAGGCAGTGCATGTAGAGCGCCTTGCCGCCCTTCGTCAGGTTCATCTTCGCCCTGTCGCACTCCCAGCCCGTGAACTTCGCGTTGTTCGCGAGGCATTCCTTCTCGAGCGCCTTGAGGCCGTCCTTGTCGTTCTTGTTCAGGAGCTCGGTCCGGCGCCCCATGACCTCGTAGGGGGCCCACGACTTCGGGTAGACGATGTCGGCGCCCGCGAACGCGGCTTCCATGCTGTTCACGATCTCGAAGGAGCCGCCGGTCGCCGCCGCGTTCTTCTTCGCGACCTCGATCACGTCCGGGATCAGGCCGTAGCCCTCGGGGTAGGCGAGGCTCACGTCCATCCCGAAGCGGGTCATCAGGCCGATGATCCCCTGCGGCACCGAGAGCGGCTTTCCGTAGCTCGGGCTGTAGGCCCAGGTCATCGCGATCTTCTTGCCCTTGAGGTTCTCGAGGCCGCCGAAGTGCTCCTTCAGCCAGGCGAGGTCGGCGAGCGACTGCGTCGGGTGGTCGACGTCGCACTGGAGGTTGATCAGGCTCGGGCGGCGGTGAAGGACTCCCTGATTCGTCCCGTCGGTCAGGGCGTCGCCGACCTCGCGCATGTACGAGTTCCCCGCGCCGAGGAACATGTCGTCGCGGATGCCGATGACCTCGGTGAGGAACGAGATCATGTTCGCCGTCTCGCGCACCGTCTCGCCGTGGGCCACCTGGCTCTTCTGCTCGTCGAGGTCGGCGAGCGAGAGGCCGAGCGCGCTCGCGGCCGAGGCGAAGGAGAAGCGGGTGCGCGTGGAGTTGTCGCGGAAGATCGAGATCGCGAGACCGGTGTCGAAGGCGCGATAGGAATAGCCCTCCTGGTGGAGGCGCTTGAAGGCCGTGGCGAGCGTCAGGATCGCCTTGATCTGGTCCTCGGGGTGCTCCCAGGTGAGGAGGAAGTCCTTCTGGAAGAGGTCGGACTTCAGGCCCTTGAATTCGGCGGCGAGGTCGAGGATCGCTTTGGACGGCATGGCGTTCTCCTTCGTCTTGGCTCAGTCGTGATGCGAGTGAAGCTGTCCCCGGCGCGCCGCCGGGTCGACGAGGTCGCCGTCCTTCACGACGGGCTCCCCGTGGACGAGGACGTGGCGCAGGGTGAGTGTCGAGGTGAAGCCGGGGAAGGGTTCGTAGACGTTGCTCTCCGTCCCGCGGACGGGCCGGGCAGGCCCGTTCGGGTCGAGGACGACGACGTCGGCGTCGAGGCCCGGGCGGAGCGCTCCCTTCCGGCCGTCGAGGCCGAGCCGCGCGGCGGGATTCTTCGAGAGGAGGAGCGAAATCTCCGCGGCAGCCCGGGCGGGCTCGCCGGCCCAGAGCCTCCACGCGTGGTGGAGGAGCCCGCCGACGCCCGGCAGGCCGTTCGCGACGGTCCGCACGTCCCGGCCGTCCCAGTCGTCCTTGTCTTCCTTCCGGAAGGGGCAGTGGTCCGTGGCGAGAAAGTCGAACGCCCCTTCGCGGGCGAGCTCGCGGAAGTGGTCTCGATTCCCGCGGAGCGGAGGCGAGCAGAGCCAGCGGTGGCCGTCGGGCCGGTCCAGCCAGGTCTCGTCGAGCCAGAGGTACTGCGGTCCGGTCTCGCAGGTGACGTCCTGCCGGGCCTTCGCCTCGCGAATCCTCTCCGCGGCGGCGACGGTCGAGACGTGGACGACGTGGAGCGGGACCCCACGGCGCGCCGCCAGCTCGAGGAGCGCCTCGACCGCCGCGACCTCCGCCGCCTCCGGCCGGAGCCGTGCGTGGGAGGAAGAGCGAGAGAGATCGAGGGCCGACGCGTCGATCGACTCGAGCAGGGCGTCGTCCTCGCAGTGGAGGAGGAACCGGACGCCGAGCGGCCCGAGGCGCCGGAAGACCTCCTCGAGGCGCTCGAGGTCCGAGAAGAGCCCCGCGCCGCGGTAGGTCGTGTAGAGCTTGAAGGTCCGGTAGCCCGCCCGGACGAGCGCCTCCATCTCCGTCCAGTCGGCCGCCTCGAAGCGGGTCGGGGTGAGGTGCCAGGCGACGTCCGCGTGGCACTTCCCCTCGGCCCTCGCCCGGGCGACGCGAATCGCGTCGCCGAGCGACCGCTGCGGGTCCTGGGTGACGAAGGCGCAGAGCGTCGTGACGCCGTTCTTCACGGCCACCCGCGTCCCGCTCTCGTAGTCGTCCGCGAGCTCGAAGCGGCCGATCCGGTCCCCGACGTGGACGTGGAAGTCGACGAGACCGGGAAGGACGAAACATCCGGAGGCGTCGATCTCCCTTTCGGCAGGCCCGAGACCGCGGCCGACGGCGGAGACGCGTCCGCCCTCGAGGAGGAGGTCCGCGTCCACGACGAGGCCCTCCGAGGCCACCCGGCCGTTCCTCACGAGCGTTCTCATGCGCGCCTCCCGCCGTCTCCGCCGGTCGTCAGAAGTGGATCTCCGCCTGGAACGTCGGGGCGGAGGTCGTGTGGTTCGGGCGCGTCGTCGACGTGCCCGGGACCGGGATCGGCGAGGGGTTGCCGAACTTGTGGTACCAGAGCTCGTAGCCGGGGCCCATCGATATCGTCCCCTTCTTGATTCCCAGGAGCGCGCCGACGTCGAACTGCCAGGTCATCCGGGAGAGGACCTCCGTCTCCGTCTCGACCCCGACCGCGTCCTTCCCCTTCGGGAGCGTCGCGTAGGCGAAGCCCTTGAAGGTCGAGCTGACCTCCTTGCTCAGCGCGATCGGCAGCCCCCAGGTCAGGTTGAACATCACGGTGCCGTCGAACTCGACGTCCCTCTGCCCCGTCGCGGCGAAGGCGTTGTGGGTCCACTCCTTGTAGTACCAGACGCCGAAATCCGCGAAGCCCTTCTTCGGGTTGAGGTTCACGGTCGGCCCGACGACGATCATCCGCTTCCCGGGGGCGAATCCCGTGTTCTTCGAGTTGAGGTCGCCCCCGACCGTGACCGAGACGTCACGGACGAGGCCGCTCTTGATCCCGGCCTTGAAGGCCTTGTTCAGGCTGAGCTGGTGCCGGTAGGTGACGTAGATCTCCTGGGCGCCGCCGGAGGTCGCGCCGTTCGCCGGGTCGTAGCTGTTCGACATCAGGACGTCGACGTTCAGGAAGTTGCTGCCGAGGGAGTAGCGGTTTGCCACCGTGAACTGGGCGACGTTCTTGATGATGTCGTGGTCGATCGCCGGGTCGTTCACGTGGTAGCAGTAGCGGTAGCCCACCAGAAAGTCGGTCCAGTCCGCCGCCGGCGCCGCGGGAGCGGCCGCGAGGGAGAGGAGCGCGAGGGCGGCGAGGAGTCGGTTCGAGGGGGTCTTCATGGTCCTAAGTCCGTTTCCTTCGTCGTTGGTCCGTGCGGGCGGAGCGGGCCGCGTCAGGCCTCGGCCTTCGCCGAGGCGGCCTGGCTCTCCGAGGCCGCGGCCTCGGCGCCCTTCAGGCCGTTGAAGAAGGCGTTCAGCGCGACGGCGACGATGGAGCAGAGGAGGATGCCGCTGTGGAGGAGCGGGCTCAGCGCCTTCGGCATCTGGGAGAAGAACTTCTCGGCGACGAGCGGGATCATCCCGAAGCCGACGGCGAGGGCGACGATGTAGAGGTTCAGGCGGTTCTTCGCGAAGTCGACGCCGCCGAGGATGCGGATCCCGGTGGCGCAGACCATGCCGAACATGACGATGCCGGCGCCGCCGAGGACGAACTGCGGGACCGACGCGACGACGAACGCGAGCTTCGGGACGAGGCCGAGGGCGAGGAGGAGGACGCCGCCGACCGCCGTGACCCACCGGCTCCGCACGCCCGTGACGCCGACGAGGCCGACGTTCTGGGAGAACGACGTGTAGGGGAACGTGTTGAAGATGCCTCCGATGAGGGTGCCGAGGCCGTCGACGCGGAGGCCGTCGGAGAGGTCGGACTGGCGGACCTCCTTGCCGACGATGTTGCCGACCGCGAGGAACATGCCGAGCGACTCGATCATGACGACGACCATGACCATGCACATCGTCAGGCAGGCGACGAGGTCGAAGGTCGGCATCCCGAACTGGAACGGGTAGACGACCGCGAACCACTTCTCCGAGGCGAGGCCGCCGAAGTCGACCTTGCCGAGCCCGATGGCGATGAGCATCCCGAGGACGAGCCCCATGAGGACCGCGATGTTCGAGAAGAAGCCCTTCACGAACTTCGTGATCAGCAGGATGAAGACGAGGACGATCGCCGCGACGGCCAGGTGGAGCGGGGCGCCGTAGGAGGGGTTGTCCACCATCGCGCCCGTCGCGAGGTCCCTGATCTTCGGGTTGCCGCCGGCGGCCCAGTTCACGCCGACGCGCATCAGCGAGATGCCGATGATGGTGATGATCGAGCCGGTCACGACGGGCGGGAAGAGCGGGAGCATCCGGCTGATGAGGGGCGCGACGAGGATGCCGAAGATGCCCGCCGCGATGACCGCCCCGTAGATCCCGAGGAGCCCGATCTCCGGGTTCGTCGCCATGACGACCATCGGGCTGACGGCGGCGAACGTGACCCCCATCATCACCGGGAGGCGGATGCCGAACCGCCAGATCCCGATCGACTGGACCAGGGTCGCGATGCCGCACGCGAAGAGGTCCGCGTTGATGAGCATCGCCATCTGCTCCTTGGGGAGTTTGAGCGCGCCGCCGACGATGAGCGGGACGGCCACCGCGCCGGCGTACATCACGAGGACGTGCTGGAGGCCGAGGAGGGTGAGCCGCGTGGGCGGCAGGACCTCGTCGACCGGGTGGATGCCGTTTGTTCTCGACATGCTCTCTCCTCGGGCTCAGATGCCGACGACGTCGGCGGGGGCGTTCGGAAGGGGCGGGAGCGCCGGCTCCGCGTGGAGCAGCGCGATCAGGAGGGCGCAGGCGCCGAGGTCGAGGACCTCGCCTTCGGCGGGCGCCCCCTCGAGGCGGACGTCGAGGACGCGCCACTGGCCCGGCTCGAGGACGACCCGGAGAGCGTCCGACCGGTACTCGGCGAGGGAGGGGTGGCGTTCGAGCCGATGTGCGCGTCCCGCGACGCGGGCTTCGATTGCGACGGTCTCTCCGGAGCGGGTCATTCGGAAGGCGTCGCCCTTCGCCTCGGCGAACCCCTCCGGGTCGAGCCAGAAGGTCGGCTTCTCGCGCCAGGGGGCGCCGGACGTCGGGCAGAAGGGGACGCAGTTGCCGCACTCGTTGCAGGCGTCACCGAGGTTGACGATCTGGGTCCCCTGCTCGACCGAGAGGGTCGTCGTCCCCTTCGGAACCGCGCACCCCCCTTCGACGACGAACGACGGAAGCTCGATCGAGAGCGGAGGGACCGGGTAGGCCAGGTTCGCCCGGTTGGGACAGACGGTGACGCAGAGGCTGCAGACCTCGTCGCAGTCGAGGCACCGGGCGGCCTCGCGGCGCGCTGCGTCGGCGTCGAGCGGCTGGAGGACCTCGGCGAAGCCGCCGCGCTCGACCACCGGGAGCTCCGGGACCGGCTCAGCGGCCGCGAGGCGGGCCTTCTTCGCGAGCATCGCCGCAACGGAGGCGTCCTTCGGCAGGTGCGGCTCGGCGACGGGCCGGACGCCGTGGCGGCGGGCGATCTCCTCGGCCGCGGCCCGGCCGTCGGCGACGGCCTTGATGATCGACGCCGGCCCCCGCACGACGTCGCCGCCGGCGAAGATGCCCGGACGGGAGGTCTCTCCCGTCGCGGCGCGGGCGTCGAGGGTGCCGTCCCTCTTCGCGTCGACCGCGGCGCCGCCGAGGAACTCGAGGGCGGTCTCCTGCCCGATCGCCGTGACGATCGTGTCGGCGGGAAGGACGACCTCGCTCCCGTCGACCGGGACGGGACGCGGGCGGCCGGAGGCGTCGGGCGCGCCGAGCCGCATCGCCTGGCAGGCGAGGCCGACGGCCTTCCCGTTCTCGACGACGACGCGGACCGGGGCGAGGAGAGTCCGAAGACCGATCCCCTCGACCTCGCAGTCGTGGACCTCCTCGGGGTCGGCGGGCATCTCGGCGCGGGTCCGGCGGTAGACCAGCGAGACCTCGCCGCCCGCCCCGACGAGCCGCTTCGCCGAGCGGGCGCCGTCCATCGCGGAGTTCCCGCCGCCGACGACGAGGACCCTCTTCCCGAGGTCGCGCTTCGCCCCCTCGCGGAGCCCGTCGAGGAGGACGAGGGCGTCGAGGACCCCCTCGGCGTCCTCGCCGGGGATCCCGAGCCTCTTCCCCTTCTGGGCGCCCGCGCCCAGGAAGACGTAGTCGAACCGGGCGCGGAGGTCGTCGAGCGAGACGTCTTTTCCGACCGCGGTGTTCAGGTGGATCGCCACGCCGAGCGAGCGAAGACGCTCGAGGTCGACCGCGAGCTTCCCGTCGTCGAGGCGGTACCTCGGAACGGCTCCGCCGACCATTCCGCCGGCGTGCCCCTTCGCCTCGAAGACCTCTGACGCGATGCCGGCCCGGGCGAGGTTCAGCGCGGCGGAGAGGCCGGCGGGCCCGGCGCCGACGATGGCGACCCTGACGCCCTTCGCCTCGCCGGCGACCTCGGGCTTCGAAACGCCGTTCTCGAAGGCGAAGCGCTTGATCTCGCGGATGCCGAGCGGGGCGTCGTAGAGGTTCCGCACGCAGCGCTCGGTGCACGGGTGGTCGCAGATGCTGCCCGTGACGCCCGGGAGGGCGTTCGACCGGCGGATGACCTCGATCGCCTCCGTCTCGCGGCCGTGCGCGACGAGCCAGAGGTAGTCGGGGATGTTCTGGTGGGCCGGGCAGGACTCCACGCAGGGGGCCGCGATGCAGTCGAACGGTCCGAGCGCACGCTCCCCCTTGAAGGCGAGGGGCCGCTCGCGGCGGGCGTACCGGCCGCCGCGCCCGTCCGCGACGACCCTCTGGGCGTGCTTCGCGAGGTTCCACCGGCGCCCGCGGCCGCCGGAGGTCTTTTCGACGAACGCGTCGAGGCCCTCCGCTCCCGCGGCGGTCATCGCCGCGCCGAGGTTCTCGAGGTACTGCGCGAGGCGGGCGTACCCGCCCGGCTTCAGGAGGTCGGTGCAGACCGTAACCGGCGAGAGACCGTCCGCGACGAGGTCGGCGAAGTTCCAGGCGTCGGCGCCGCCGCAGAAGCTGATCGGGACGCGGCCGTCGAGCTCGTCGTCGACGAGCCGGGCGAGCGTGAGCGTGAGCGGGTGGAGGGCCCGCCCCGACATGTACATCATCTTCTCGTTCGCAGGGAAGACGGAGCGGTGGTTGACGACCTCGAGGGTGTTCGAGAGCTTCACGCCGAACTCGCGTCCAGCGGCGCGGGCCGCCTCGGCGAGACGCTTCACCATCGGGAGGGCGTCCTCGAACCGCGGGTCGTGGCCGAACGCCGCGTCCGGGACCTCGACGCCGTAGCCGAACGTCTCGTTGAGGAGGCCGCGGAGGCGCTCGGGGCCGAGGAGCGTCGGGTTCAGCTTGACCCAGGTGTGGACGCCCAGCTCCCGGAGGAGGTAGAGGGCGATCTTCTCGATCTCGGCCGGCGGGCAGCCGTGCATCGTCGAGAGGGTGATGTGGTCGGAGATCGAAGCCGGAATCGCGACGTCGCGAACGCCGGGCCACGCCTTCGCGACGGCCTCGACGGCGGAGGGGATCGACCCGGAGGCGTCGCGGATCGAGGCGATGAACCGCTGGACGCGCTCGCTCCGGATTCCCTCGAGGTTGTAGCCGACGCTCATGGCGAAGAGCGTTCCGGGAGCCGGGAGGGAGAGCTTCGCGGCGAGCGCGTGGACGAGGACCCAGGCCTTCAGGTATTCGTCGAAGCTCTGCTCGAGCTTCAGCTCCTGGGACCACTCGCAGTTGAAGGTCTCGTCGGCCGAGTCGATGCAGGGGCGGCTGATCTCGAGCTCGTCGAGGACCTGGACGGTCTTCAGCTCGACGAAGCGCGCGCCGCAGAGCCAGGCGGCGACGACGTTCTGCGCGAGCTGGCTGTGCGGCCCGGCCGCGACGCCGACCGGCGCCGCGAGCTCGCGGCCGAGGAGACGGGAAGAGAAGCGCGGCTCGGGCCGCGCGAAAGAGCCCTTCGGGATGCCGAGGACCGTCTCGCGCGCGTCGAGCTCGCCGAAGACCCATCGCGCGAGAAGCTCGAGGGGAAGGGGACGGAACGCTTTTTCCACGATCGACCTCCTCGGGCGGGGGGCTCGGCGGAGGCCCGGGGCGGGCGGAAGCCGCCCCGGGCCGGAGGAGCTACTTCGTGGCGACGAAGACGCTGGGGTAGCGGGCGAGGAACGCGGAGCAGTGGATCAGCTCGCGCGTGTCGAGGCACTCGCCGATCTTGTGGGTGTTCTGCTCGATGCCGGTGCCGAAGCCGAGCATCGCGGGGTACTTGTAGGGGCCGCTCTCGATCCAGCCCTTTCCCGCGGCGCCCGGGATCTTCGCGTCCTTCGGGACCGGGAAGCCGACGCCGTCCGTCGAGAAGACCCAACGGTCGACGCGCGGCTCCTTCGTCAGGACACCCCCCTCGCCGATCTTCCCGTCGACGTGCGGGCTCACGACGCCCCTGTACGTCTCCACCGCCGCCCGGATCGAAGGGTGCTCTTCCGGCGTGACCCAGCCGAGGTAGACCTGCGGGTTGTTCAGGACGTAGCCCTTCCAGCTCGCGTCGGTGTAGGTCGGGATGGAGACCTCGACGGAGAGGCCGGCCTCGCGGGCGGCGGCGACCGAGGAGAGGCGCTCGACGTCGGCGACCGCCTGTTCGGGCGTCTCGCCGATCGTCAGGCGGCGGTCGAAGCGGAAGACGAGCTTCTCGGGGACGGCGCAGTCGCTCGGCGTGTCGAGCCGGGCCCACGAGGCGGTCCGGGTGCCGTGGCCGAGGAACGGGTCGTCGAGGAAGCCGTCGCGCTTCTCGTAGGCCTCGGCGGCCTCCTTGACGATGGCGCCTCCGTACTCGAGCGGGTTCTTCCCCTCCCAGGGCATGGAGCCGTGGCACGACTTGCCCGTGACGGTGACCTCGATCTGCATCCGCCCGCGCTGGCCGCGGTAGATGCCGAGCGCGCCGCGCTTGCTGCAGCCCGTCCCGTCCGTGAGGATGACGACGTCGGGGATCACCTCGGGGCCGGCCGTCGGGAAGACCTCGCGGCCCAGGTACATCGGGCCGGCGCCGTCATTGTCCTCCTCGCAGGCCGTGCCGTAAGAGCGGACGATCGCGCCGCGAAGCGCCCCTTCGTCCGTGAGCTCCACGAGGATCTTCGTCGCGATGATCGCGGAGATGACGCCGCCGAGCTGGTCGGCCGAGCCGCGGCCGAAGAGGAGGTGCTCCCACTCGGACTCGGGCGGCGTCCAGCCGAGCTCCTTCCTCAGGAACTCCTTGTTGAGCTTCGACGCGTCGACGAGGCCGTCGAAGCAGTCGGCGCCGACGACCCTCTCCTTCCACTGGGCCCGGAGGGGCTTGACGGTGTCGGTGTGGCCGTCGATGTAGACGACCTTCTTCTGCGCGGAGGGGATGCCGTCGTTCGGGTCCTCGACCTGCCAGACGAGGTTGCCGAAGCCGTCGAAGAAGACGTCCTCGGGCTTCCTCACCGCCTGGATCTCGACGATCTTCTTCCGGAGGTACTCGAGGCGCGGGAACTCGTGGTTGGAAGTGCCGCAGAGCGGGTCGCCGCCCTTCTCGTGCGGCTTGTCGACGTAGTCAGCCGGGATTCGGATCGCCTCCGCGAGGATTTCCTTGGCGAGCGGGAGGTACTTCGCGGCGAGCTCGGCGATGCGGGCGTCGAGGGTGGAAGCCACGGCGACGGGCGAAGTGAGGGTCGGCATCTTGTCCTCCGGCGGGGTGTCGAGACAGGCGGTGTAGCCTGGTTCGCTGCGGGTCGGGGTCTCGGGGTTCGAGTCCATTCCGTCTTCCCGCATCAATATCGGGCCGCCGGGGGTGGGAGTCAAGAAAATTTTTGTCTAAAGCGAAAAGTTTTTCGTCATACGCGTCATCGACTGTGGAAGATCGATTAATTCATCTATATCCAGTAGGATACCGTCGTCGTCCACTTCCAGGAGCGTGATCCGATCGGCATGTCGGGAAAGGATCTCGCGCGCTCCGCGGTCGCCTCGAAGCCCCATGAGCTCCGAAATGAGACTGCATCCGAACCCGACGGGGTGACCCCGACGCCCCGAGCGGCATGGCGCTGCGATCAGGGCCCCGTCCCGAAGAAGATCCGCGACGGCGCGGACCGTCTCGGCCCTCACCCACGGCATGTCGGCGAGGGCGACGAGCCAGCCGTCCGCCTCCGGCGCCGCAGCGACGCCGAACGCGAGGCTCGCCCCCATCCCCTCGGCGGCGCCCGCGAACGCTCGCACCTCGAGCCCTTGCTCGGCGAGGAGGCTGGCGAGCACGGTGTCATCGGGCCGGACGACCGCGAGGGCGCGCTCGACAGCGCCGGCCAGCGTGCGCGCCGACCGGACGCCGACCGGAGTGCCGTCGGGAAGTGGGGCGAGGAGCTTGGCGCCGCCGAAGCGGCGGGAGCTCCCCGCGGCGAGGAGGAGGCCCGCGATGGCCACGTCCTCCTCCCGCCGAACCCGTCGAAGCTCAGCGCCGCGCGGCGGAGAGCCAGGTGTCGAGGACGGTCCCGGGGCGGATGATCGTCTCCTCGCGCTTCGGGCCCGTCGACAGCAGGGTGATCGGGGCGCCGACGGTTTCCTCAAGGGCGGCGACGTAGGCCCGGGCCGCCTCGGGGAGCTTCGCGACGTCGTCGAGACCGACGATGGAGCGATTCCAGCCGGGGAAGGTGCGATAAACCGGCCGGGCCGCCTCGTAATGGTCGGAGCGGGCCGGGACCTCGGTCACCGTCCGGCCGCCGATCTCGTAGGCCACGCAGATCCGGACCTCGTCGTGCTCGTCGAGGACGTCCATCTTCGTGAGGGCGATGGCGTCCAGCCCGCCGATTCTCAGGCTCGTCCGCGCCACGACCGCGTCGAACCAGCCGACGCGCCGGGGCCGCCCCGTCACCGTTCCGAACTCGTTCCCACGGTTCCGGATCCTCTCTCCGGTCTCGTCGAAGAGCTCGGTCGGGAAGGGGCCCGAGCCGACGCGCGTCGTGTAGGCCTTCATGATCCCGACGACGGCGCCGATCGCGGAGGGGGGGATTCCGAGGCCGGTGCAGGCCCCGCCCGGGCCGCAGGACGAGGACGTGACGAACGGGTAGGTCCCATGGTCGACGTCGAGCATCACTCCCTGGGCCCCCTCGCAGAGGAGCCGCGCCCCGGCGGCGAGCCTCTCGTGAAGGAGGGCCCGCGTGTCGGCGACGTGCGCCGCCAGGTCGCGTCCGCACTCGAGGTAGGTCGCGATCGTCTCCTCGACCGAAGGCGCCTCGACGCCGTAGAAGTGCGAGAGGACGGCCGCGTGGTGGCCGAGGAGGGGTCGGGCCAGCGACACGAACCGGTCGGGGTCGACGAGGTCGGCCACACGGATCCCGGACCGGTTCGCCTTCGACTCGTAGGCCGGGCCGATTCCGCGCGAGGTCGTCCCGATGTTCGCCCCGCCCAGCGCGCTCTCCCGCGCGCCGTCGAGGAGCGCGTGCGTCGGGAGGATCACGTGCGCCCGGTCGGAGAGCTTCAGGTTCTCTCCGATCTCGACGCCGGCGGCTCGGAGGCTCGCGATCTCGGAGACGAGCGCTCGCGGATCGACGACGAGGCCGTTCCCGATGACGTTCAGCACCCCCTTCCGGCAGATGCCGGAAGGGATGAGCCGAAGGGCGAAATGGCGGTCTTCGAACTTGACGGTGTGGCCGGCGTTGTGGCCGCCCTGGTAGCGCGCGACGACGTCGAAGGCGGGGGAGATCAGATCGACGACCTTCCCCTTCCCCTCGTCGCCCCACTGTCCACCGACGATCACGACGGCGTTGCGAGACGTGTTCACCCGTCGATTCTACCCGCCGGCGCGCCGCCCTCCGGCGAATGCGAGAATGCCCGACCGATGAGCGAACCCGTCACCCTGACCGGCGAATCCCTCACCCTCGACGAACTCGTCGAGGTCGCGTTCCGCGGCCGTGCCGCCGTCCTCTCCGGGGAGGCCGCCCGCCGCATCGACGCCTCCCGCGCGGTGATCGACCGCGCCGTCCGAGAGGACCGCGTCGTCTACGGCGTCACCACGGGCTTCGGCAAGTTCTCCGACGTCGTCATCCCGCGCGAGAAGCTCCGCGACCTCCAGCGCAACCTCGTCGAGAGCCACGCCGCGGGAGTCGGCGATCTCCTGCCCGCGCCCGCCGTCCGCGCCCTGATGCTGCTCCGGGCGAACTGCCTCGCCCGGGGGTTCTCCGGCGTGAGGCGCGAGACGGTCGAGCTCCTCCTGGCGATGCTCGCGGCCGGCATCCACCCCCGCGTGCCGTCGCAGGGCTCGGTCGGCGCTTCGGGAGACCTCGCGCCGCTCGCTCACCTCGCGCGCGCCGTCATGGGGGAGGGAGAGGTCGAGCATCGGGGGAAGGTCCTCCCCGCGGTCGAAGCCCTCTCCGCGGCCGGCCTGACGCCGGCGGTCTTCGAGGCGAAGGAAGGACTCGCGCTGATCAACGGGACGCAGCTGACGACGTCGATCGGAGGCCTCGCCCTCGCGCGCCTCCTCTCGCTCGTGAAGGCGGCCGATCTCGTCGCCGCGTTGACGACGGACGCCCTGAAGGGGACCGACGCCGCCTTCGACCCGCGGATCCACGCGGCGCGGCCCCACCCCGGACAGGCCGCTTCGGCGAGGAACCTCCGGGCGCTTCTCGCGGGATCGCCGCTGCGAGAGAGCCACCGCGACTGCGGGACGGTCCAGGACGCCTACGCTCTCCGCTGCGCGCCGCAGGTCCACGGGACGGTGCGCGACGCCTGCGCCCACGCCCTCCGCGTCGTGACGACCGAGATGAACTCCGCGACGGACAACCCGATGGTCTTCGCGACCGGGCCGGACGGAGAGGGAGAGCTGATCTCGGGCGGGAACTTCCACGCCGCGCCGGTCGCCCTCGTCTTCGACCTCCTCACGGCCGCGACCACCGACCTGGCTTCGGTCTCGGAGCGGCGGACGGAGCGCCTCGTCAACCCGACGCTGTCGGGCGACCTGCCCGCCTTCCTCGTGAGGGAAGGAGGGCTCCACTCGGGCTTCATGATGATCCACGTGACGGCCGCGGCGCTCGTCTCCGAGTGCAAGGCGAACTCCTTCCCGGCCTCCGTCGACTCGATCCCGACCTCCGCCGGCAAGGAGGACCACGTCTCGATGGGGCCGATCGCGGCGCGCAAGCTCGCGCGGAACGTCGCGAACCTCGAGAACGTCCTCGCGATCGAGCTCCTCGCGGCCGGCCAGGCGCTCGACCTCCGGCGGCCCCTTCGCTCGAGCCCGCCGCTCGAGGAGCTCCACGCCCGCCTCAGGGCCCGCGTCGCGCCCTGGGACGCCGACCGGTACGCCGCGGCCGACATGGACGCGGCCCGGGACGTCCTCGTCGGGGAGCTGGACGACCTCCTCGCCCGGCTCGAGTAGTCACGAGGGCGAGGCGACCTCCGCCGAGACGAGCTGGTCGGCGAGGCGGAAGGGGAGCGACTCCGCGGGGCCGGCGTCTTCGATGAAGTTCCGCCTCGGGAGCGACCGGAGCGCGGGAGGGAGCGGGGGGAGGCCGAACCGCGGGGAGACGCGGTTCAGGAGGAGCCCCGCTTTCCCGGGCCCGGAAGGGAGGAGCGTCGCGAGCTCGGCCGCCGTCCGGAGCGCCGAGCGGTCGGCCGAGGAGACGACGAGGTAGCGAGCGTCGTCGAGGAGCGCGCGGATCCGGACGCTCCGCTCCCGGAAGCCGTCGTAGAGGCCGTCGAACGCCCGGAAGAAATCCGCGAGGTCGGCGAGGAAGCTGAAGCCGAGGTGCCGGTCGGCGAGGTGGAGGACGACGGCGGCGCCGCGGGAGGCGCCGGAGAGCGCCTTCGAGAGGAGCGAGTCGCTCCGGAGGAACCAGCGGAGGGCGTCGTGCTCGAGGAGCTCGACCATCCTCTCGGGGGACTTCAGGAAGTCGACCCCGCGGGCGGCCGGCGCGGTGTCGAGGACGATCCGGTCCGTCCCGGGGTCGTCGGCGTGCTCGGCGAGCGCCTCGACGCCCATGTACTCCACGACTCCCGGGAGGGCGTCGACGAGCCCGTCGTAGAGCCGGTTCGAGCGGATGCGCGCGAGCGTGGCGGCCGGGGCGACGCGCGCGAGGAGGCGGTCGAACGTCGCGCGCGGGTCGATCTGGAGGACCGAGAGCGCGGCCGCGCCGGGGAGGTCGATCCGGACCGGACGGTCGAGGCGGCCCTCGATTCCGAGCGCCTGCGCGAGACGACGGGCGGGATCGACCGTCAGGACGAGCGTCCTCTGGCCTGCGCGCGCCGAGGCGATCCCGACCGCAGCCGCGAGCGTCGTCTTCCCGACGCCGCCCGGTCCGGCCAGGACGACGAGCGGCTCGTCGCGCAGCGCCTCGTCGAGGTCGAGGTCTCCGGGGCCGGGCGGCGGCGGAGACGGGCCCCGGCGCCGCGGAGGCGGAGATCCTTCGAAGGCGCGACGGAACGCGTCGAAGAACGCCTCGTCGAGCGCGAACGGACTCTCGGGGGCGCCGCGCGGAACGTCCAGCTCGGGGACCCGAACGGTGGGAAGCTCCCCGCGCGGAAGGGTGCCGGCACGGCCGCTCCGGCCGACGCGGTTCACGACGAGGAGGCCTGCCCGGAGCCCGGCGCGGGCGCGGGCTCCGTCCACGAGCTCCTCCGCCTCGCGCGCCGCCAGCTCGGCCGGCTCGGCGACGACCACGAGCGCCGCGCTCCGATCGTCCGAGAAGAGGGTGTCGAGGTCCGCGGCGATGCGGTGGATGGGGCCGGCCGGGACGACGCGGAGGACCGTGCGGGGCATCGAGAGGAGCGAGAGCGCGTGGCCGGTTGCCGGGGCGTCCACGACGACGAGGTCGAAGCGTCGCTTCTTCGCCAGGAGGAGCTCGCGCAGCTTGCCGAGGAGGAGGAGGTCGGGGAGACCGGGCGTGGCGCGGGTGAAGTAGCGGAAGGTCGGCGAGGCGAGGATGCGTGTCGCCACGAACCCGACGGGGGCGATCGTCCGGATGAAGTCGACGAGGAGGGCGTCGAACTCGGCGGTGACGGTCCGGAGGCGCGGGGCGAGCTCCGCCTCCGCGTAGCCGTGGTCGGGGTGGCCGAAGAGCGCGGCGGCGTCGCCTCGTCCGTCCGTGGAAACGAGCAGGACGCGCCGCCCGGAGGCGGCGGCCCGCGCGGCGAGCGCGGAGGCGACCGCGGTCTTGCCGACGCCCCCCTTGCCGGAGACGAAGAGGAGGCGCGCGCCGGAGAGTCCGTCGAGCGGTTCGGCCGGAGCCATCGGCCCCATTCTCCACTCGATTCCCCGCCCGCGAAGCGTGGATAATGGCCGCTCCCACGGACGTTGCCCGGTGGACCCGTTCCCGACGGGCGTCCGATTCTCGTGCGGAAGGAAGGGCGAACGATGGCCGAGACTCTCATCAAACAGCTCCTGGGACGTGGCGAGGAGGTCGTCACCGAGGTGACGAACCGACTCCTCTCCAACGAAGCCTTCGTGGAGATGCTCAAGAAGGGGATCGCGGTCAAGGAGGTCGTCGACGGGCAGGTGGCGGTCGCGTTGAAGCGGATGAACGTCGCCACGCGCCGGGACCTCTCGCGGATGGAAGCGCGAATCGCCGCGCTCGAGGCGGAGCTCGAGGCGTCGAAGAAGGCCCCGGCGCGACGGAAGCCCGTCCGCCGGAAGGCCGGCTGAGAGAGGACGGCCCCTTGGTCGGACCGGAAAGAGGGGCTCCGCCGCGGCCCCGGCGCCGCCCGGGCGGCGAGGTCGTCGGCTTCACGCCGGCGGCCGGTGCGAAGCCAAAGGTCGCCGTCACCGGAGGGAGCGGCTACCTCGGCGCCCGGTTCGTCCGCGCGCTCTCGGCGCGCGGGGCGTGGGACGTCGTCGTCCTCGACCTCGCGCCCGCGGCGAACACGCCGCCCGAGGTCCGGCATCGCTTCCTCGACCTGAACCTTCCTCACTCCGACGGGACCGTCTTCAAGATCCTGCAGGAGGAGCGCCCGGACGTCCTCGTCCACCTGGCGGGCCTCCGGAGCCCGCTCCGGGACGAGGTCTACTCCCACGAGCTGAAGTCGATCGGGACGCTGAACGTCTTCGGCGCGGCGGGCGAGGCGGGCGTGCGGCGCCTCATCCACTACTCGACGACGATGGTCTACGGCGCCCGGGGCGACAACCCGGCGTTCCTCTCCGAGGAGCACCCGATGCGCGCCGACGTGTCCGACCGCTTCGTGAGGGACTCGGTCGAGGCCGAGAGGCATTGCCGGGACTTCGCCCGGCGCCATCCCGACGCGAAGGTCGCCGTCCTGCGCTTCGCTCCGATCCTCGCCGCGGAGCGGCGGGACTACCGGATCCGCTACCTCGAAGGGCCGGTCGCCCTGACGATGCTCGGGTACGACCCGCTTCTCCAGTGGCTGCACCCGGACGACGCGAGCGAGGCCCTCCTCCGGACGGTCGACACGCCGGAGGCGCACGGCGTCTTCAACGTCGCCCCGGACGGCGTCCTCCCGCTCTCTTCGACGCTCCTCCTCTTCGGGACGGTCTCCGTTCCGCTGCCGCACGGCCTCGCCTACGCGGCCGGCGAGGCGGCGTGGCTGGCCGGGCTGGCCACGGCACCCGGCGCGCACGCCCACTACGTCCGGTTCCCCTGCGTCGCCGACAACGGCAAGGCGCGCCGCGTCCTCGGGTTCTCGCCGGCGAAGACGACGCTCGAGACGGTCGTCGAGGCCGCCCGGACGCGGCGGGGGCGCGGGCGCGCGATCGACTTCGACGCGGTCGCGGAGGTCGTGCGGACCGCGGCGTGGCGCCTCGAGCAGCGGCTCCGCAGGCCGGCGCCGCCGGCCCCCGGCGGGGAGCCGGAGCGGCCGGCGCGTCCCGAGGGGACGCGGAGGACGGCATGACGACGAGAGCCTCGGCCGGCCGTCCCGCCCCGGAAAAGCCGTTCGTACCCAGCCTCGTTCCCGCGGCTCCCGACGCGCAGCTCCTCCGCGACCTCACGGGCGAGGCGGGGAAGCTCCTCGTCGCCCACCCGGAGCTCGCTTCGCCGCGGACCTGGATCGACCTCTGGAACCTCTTCCTTCACCGCAACCAGTCGCTGGAGCTCGACGACTTCGGCTGGGACGAGACGGCGGCGAAGGTCTGGGAGCCGCTCTTCGATTTCCTCTACCGCGTCTGGTGGCGCGTGACGCTGACCGGGGTCGAGAACGTCCCGAACGAAGGGCGCGCGCTCCTCGTCATCAACCACTCGGGGGTCCTGCCGTGGGACGGCGCGATGGTCAAGCACGGCATCGCGCACGAGCACCCCGCGCGCCGAAAGGCCCGGATGCTCGCGCTCGACATGTTCACGACGCTCCCGTTCCTCCAGCCCTGGCTCCGCCAGCTGGGCGAGGTCCGCGCGTGCCCGGAGAACGGCGAGAGGCTCCTCGAGCGGGACGAGCTCGTGGCGGTCTTCCCCGAAGGGGTGAAGGGCGTCGGGAAGTACTTCCGCGACCGCTATAGGGTCGCCCGCTTCGGACGCGGCGGATTCGTCCGCCTCGCGCTGAAGACCCGTTCGCCGATCGTGCCGGTCTCGGTCGTCGGCGCCGAGGAGATCTACCCGATGCTCCTCAACCTCGCGTTCGTCGGGCGGCCGCTCGGCTTCCCCTACTTCCCCGTGACGCCGACGTTCCCGCTCCTCGGGCCGCTCGGCCTCGTCCCCGCGCCGACGAAGTGGTGGATCGACGTCGGCGCGCCGATCGACGCGGGCCTCGATCCGGCCTACGCCGAGCGGCCGATGATCGTGAACGAGGTGACGGACCTCGTCCGGTCGACGATCCAGCGGATGATCGACTCGCGCCTGGCGCGGCGCGGGAACGTCTTCACCGGCGAGTAGCGGGGCTTCAGCCGGTCTGCGCTTCCGGCTCCGTTCGGCGGCGCCGCTTCCCGCGAACGGCCGTCGCCGGACGAAGCCGGAGTCCGTGGCGCTCGAAGACGCGCGAGAGGCGTCCGTACTCCGCGTCGAGCTTCTGCTGCGTCGTCCGGTAGGCGTACTCCGCGATCCTCACCCGGCCCGACGTCCTCATCATGTTCCGCATGAGGCGCGGGAGCTCCTCGGCCTTCGGCTCGAAGAGGACGACGTCGGCGTCGGGGTACTCCCGGCGGTAGCGGTCGAGGCCGTACCGGAGCCGCGAGTGGAGCGACAGGCGGAAGACCTGGTCGAGGACGGAGAGGAGCCCCCGGCCGGCGAGCGCTCCCTGCCCGGGGTGGCGGGGGGAGAGGGACGGCGCGAGGGGAAAGCGGAGCGGGACGATCGGGTTGACGCAGAGGACGAGCCCGCAGCGTTCCTTGAGCGCGAGGGAGATGTGCGCCGTCTTCCGCACGCCGCCGTCGATGTAGTCGACTCCGTCGATCCGGACGGGACGGAAGAAGCCGGGGAGCGCGCAGGAGGCGGCCACGGCGCGCGAGATCGGGACGGTCTCGCCGTCGGAAGCGCCGAAGACGCGCGTCTCGCCCGAGTCGAGGGCCACCGCCACGAGCCGCAGGTCGCGGCGCAGGGCGCGGAAGTCGTTCGTCCGTCCCGGCTGCGAAAGCCACTCCGAGAGCCACGCCTCGAGGCCGTCGAGGAGGAAGAAGCCGGACGGGAGGAGGCCCGCGAGCGAGGCGACGAGGTCGGTCAGCGTGAAGTCCCCCGGGCTCTCCCGGAGGTCGCGGAGCGCGTCGAGGAGGATCCGGGGAGCCGACACGGCCCGCGAAGCGATCTCGCCGAGGTTGGGCCGGAAGAAGGAGAGCCGGTCGAGGCCCTCGGCGCGCGGGTGCGTCGCGTTGCGGTAGAGGACGGAGGGGGACGCTCCGTTCGCGACGAGAGACCCTACGTAGGCGCCGGCGGAGACGCCGACGAAGACGTCGCAGTCCGTCAGCGAGAAGCCGTCGAGGCGGTCCTCGAGGGCGGCGAGGACGCCGATCTCGTAGATCGCGCCGGTAATCCCTCCACCGGCGCAGACGAGGCCGCGACGGCTCGGAAGTGGCCGCGATCTGGACGGGCCGCGGGAGGAGACGAGACGAAGGCGGGGTGCCGCCACGGAACCTCCTGAAAAGACGACAGGCGCCGGGGGCGCCGGCGCCAGTCTATCCGGATCGGGAAGGGAACCGCCGCGTCAGGCGCGCGTGCGGCTCCGCGGCTTGCGGGCCGGGGCGTGCAGCTGCTCCATCTTCCGGCCGAGCGCGTCGACCTTCGCGACGAGGGACTTCAGGTCCTTCTGCGTCGGCACGTTCAGGCGGTGCAGGGCCTTCTCGAGGGCGGGCTCGACGACCGCCGAGACGCGGCGGGCGACCTCGTCGGCGAAGCGTCCGGCCTCGCGCGAGACGTCGGCCCCGACGGTCTTCAGGTTGGACTTTGCGTCGCGGACGACGCCCTCCACGAAGCGCTTCGGGTCGCGGGCGAGCGTCTCGCCGGTCTTCTTCGCGCTGGTGGCGGCGGCCCGGACCGACTTCTCGACCTTCGAGGCGACGGTGCGGGTCTCGTCGCGGACCTCGTCGACCTTCCGGGCGGCGTTCCGGAGGGCCCGGTCGATCTGCGGCGGGACGTCGAAGGGGAGAGGCTTGGCGGCGGGGGCGGCTCGGCGGGTCGGCTTCCTCGTCATGGCTTGCTGATCTCCTTCTTTCGTGCCGGCGTCTTGCGCGCGGCGTGATCGGCTCGGGGCCCGGCGGGGCTTCCCTTCGGGAACGAGGCGGCGGCGAGCGCCTCGAGGTGGTCGAGGCGGCGGGCGAGCTCCTGGATCTCCGCGTGGATGGCGGGGGAGGCGGCCGGGGAGACCCTCCGGACGAGGTCACGAACTCGTCCGACGACGTCGGAGAGGCTCTCGCGAAAGACCGTTCCGACGTCCTCCCGGAGCCGGGCTCCCTCTTCCCAGGTGAGGCGCCCCCGGCCGACGAGGCCGGCGACGATCCGCTCCACGTCGTGGCGGGCCGTCTCGACCCTTCGGGTGACGGGCGCGAACGTCTCGGCGATCCTATCCGGCTGCGCCGCCTTTCGGACGGCGCCCGCCATGCGCGCGGCCCCGACCTTCTCCGCGACCCCGGCCACGGTCTCGGCCGCGTCGCTCCCCGCGCGGAGGAGGAGGGCGAGGGCGTCCGTCGAGGCGGGAAACGCGACACGATCGGACGCGAGAGCGCGCGAGAGGATCTTCGCGGTGATGTCCTCGCCCGTGTCGGCGGAGACGACGCGGATGCGGTCGCCCCCGGCGACGGCGCGGGCGATGTCGTCGAGCGTCACGAAGCGGCGCTCGCTCTTCTCGTAGAGCTTCCGGTTCCGGTATCGGACGATCTCCCTGAGGTGGCTCGCCATCGCCCGGACAATGTGACGCGACGCGTAATGGATGTCAAGTGGCGCGGCGCGTTGACGCGGCGCGTCTCGCCCCGCGAGCGGCCGAAGGACCGGCGGACGAAGCGCCTTCCGGACTAACATCCGCGCCATGAGCACCGTCTCCGCCCCCGCCCGTTACGCCCCGCCGGCCCTCCCGCGCGGGACGACGCTCCGGTGCCGCTCCTGGCTCACGGAAGCGCCCTACCGGATGCTCCTGAACAACCTCGACCCCGACGTGGCCGAGCGCCGCGAGGACCTCGTCGTCTACGGCGGCTCCGGCAAGGCCGCGCGCAACCCGGAGTGCCTCGAGGCGATCCTCCGCGAGCTCGAGCGGCTCGGAGAGGACGAGACGCTCCTCGTCCAGTCGGGCAAGCCCGTCGCCGTGTTCCGCACGCACGCCGACGCCCCGCGCGTCCTGATCGCGAACTCGAACCTCGTCCCGAAGTGGGGAACCTGGGACGAGTTCCGGCGCCTCGAGGCGCTCGGGCTGACGATGTACGGCCAGATGACGGCCGGCTCCTGGATCTACATCGGGACCCAGGGAATCCTCCAGGGGACCTACGAGACGTTCGCCGAGGCCGGCCGCCGCGACCTCGGCTCGCCCGACGGCTCGCTCGCCGGGAAGCTCGCCGTCACCGCCGGGCTCGGCGGCATGGGCGGCGCGCAGCCGCTCGCCGTAACGATGGGAGGCGGCACGGCGCTCGTCGCCGAGGTCGACGCCCACCGGATCGACCGCCGCCTCGAGACCCGCTACTGCGACGAACGGATCGACGATCTCGACGCCGCGATCGACCGCGCGCTCGCGGCGCGCGACGCGAAGGAGGGGATCTCGATCGGCGTCCTCGCGAACGCCGTCGACCTCCTCGCGCGCCTCGTCGAGCGCGGGATCGTGCCGGACCTCCTGACGGACCAGACCTCCGCGCACGACGAGCTGAACGGGTACGTCCCGCACGGAATCTCCTACGAGGCCGCCCTCGCGCTCCGGAAGAGCGACCCGGCCGAGTACGGCCGGCGCGCCGTCGCCTCGATGGGCGAGCACGTGCGGCTCATGCTCGAGCTGCAGCGCCGCGGCGCCGTCACGTTCGACTACGGCAACAACATCCGCGCTCAGGCCGTGAAGGCGGGAGTCGAGAACGCCTTCGAGATCGAGGGCTTCGTCCCGAAGTACATCCGCCCGCTCTTCTGCCTCGGCAAGGGGCCGTTCCGCTGGGCCGCGCTCTCGGGCGACCCGGCCGACATCGCCGCGACCGACCGCGCCCTCGTCGAGCTCTTCCCGGAGAGCGCCGCGCTCCACCGCTGGCTCGACATGGCCGCGAAGCGCGTCGCCTACCAGGGGCTCCCGGCGCGCATCTGCTGGCTCGGCTACGGCGAGCGCGTGAAGGCCGGCCTCGCCTTCAACGAGCTCGTGAGGACCGGGAAGGTGAAGGCGCCGATCGTCATCGGCCGCGACCACCTCGACTGCGGCTCCGTCGCCTCGCCGAACCGGGAGACGGAGGCGATGAAGGACGGCAGCGACGCGATCGCCGACTGGCCGCTCCTGAACGCCCTCGTGAACACCGCGGCCGGGGCGACGTGGGTCTCGATCCACCACGGCGGCGGCGTCGGCATCGGCTACTCGATGCACGCCGGCATGGTCGTCGTCGCCGACGGGACCGACGCCGCGGCCCGCCGGCTCTCGCGCGTCCTCGTCTCCGATCCGGGGATGGGAGTCGTGCGGCACGTCGACGCCGGGTATCCCGAGGCGGTCGCCTGCGCCGAGGCGCACGGAGTCGCGATCCCGATGAGGCGTTGACGCTCCGCCGCGCGACCGCCCTCTTCCTCGGCCTCCTCGCGGCGGGGGGGCTCGCCTCGGCTCTGGCCGCGCGCCTCGCGCCCCTTCCTCCGGGGGCCGAGGCCCGGCGCGAGGGCCGTCTCGAGGAGCGTGCGCGGAGGACGCTGGAGCGCGACGCCCGTCGGCTCGCGGACGTCGCCGCGAGGCTCGCGTCCGACCGGGCGCTCGTGGAGATCGTCGAGGGGGGGACGGCCGGGGTCCGGCCGGGCGGCCTCTACCGGCTGCTCGGCTCGTCGCTTCCGAAGGGTCCCGGTTGGGGAGTCGTTCTCCTCGACCGGAGCGGCGACGCCGTCGCGTGGGCGGGCGAGCCGGGGGACCTGCCCGACGCGGCTTCGCCGCGGGCCGGTCCGTTCGCGGCGTCGTTCCGGGTGACGGAGGGAACCCTCGCGCACGAGTCCCGGCTCGGACGGAGCCCCGAGACGCAGGGGCTCCTGATCGTGACCCGGCGCTTCCCGACGGGAATCGTCCGGCCGGACCTGCTGGACGCGAACCGGGGAGCGGGCGCCTACACGCAGCGCCGGGTTCGCGTCCGCGCGGCCCGATCGCCGGAGCGCCTCCTTGCCGTGAGCCTCGAGCCGAGCCCCGGGGCGCTCGTGGAGGAGGACGTCCGGACCTCCTCGTCGCGCTCGGGCGCGCTGCTCTGCGGAGCGGCGGCCATCGCGCTCGGTCTCCTGGTCCGTCGCCCCGCCACGGGGGCCGTCGCGGCACGGCTCGTCCTCCTGCTCGCGGTCCCCCATGCCGACGGCGGCCCCTTCGCCCGGATCCTCGCGGACCCGACCGGCCTCCTCGCCACGCCGTTCGACGCCGCGTTCACGGGCTTCGTCTCGCTCGTCCTCCTTCGTTCGGCGGTCGGGGCCCCGCGGCGGGTGGCCGGTGCGCCGGGCCGGCTGGCCGCGGGAGGGGCGGCCGCCCTCGCCGCGAGCGCCCCCGCCGTCCTCGGACTCGCCGGCGGTCTCGCGGTGCCGTCGCTGCTCCTCGGTCTCGGCCTTTTCACCGGACCGCTGGAGGCGCCGCTCGCCTCAGCCGGATTCGTGGCGGTCGCGACGAGCCTCGTCGGCCTCGGGGCGCTCCTCGCGGGACAGGCGTTCCGACCGGGGCGCGGGACGGCGGCGGCGGGAGCGATCGGGCTCGTTCTCGTCGTCTGGTCCGCGTTCGCGTCCCCCTCGACCGTCTCCTCGATCCTCCTCCTCTCGGCTGCGATCCTGCTCGGCGCGGGGCTCTCCGGACCGGCGTCGCGCTTCGCGAACGCGGACCTCCTCTCGAAGGCCGTCGCGGTGGCTCTGCTCGTCGGAGCGGGCGCGCTCGTCACCGGCTCCGGCGCGGCCCTCGGGCGGCTCTCCCGCGCGGAGTCCCGCCTCGACGCGGCGGCGAACCGGTCGATGCTCGAGCGGGAGCGGCTCGAGGAGGAGGGGCCGTCGGGATGGGAGGAGAGGATCGCGAGTCCCGACCTCCTTCCCTGGACTCCGGCCGGGAACCGGACCGTGATGAGCGACCTGGCGAGGGCCCTCTGGCTCAGGGGGCGGGACGGCGAGTTCCCGGAGCGCGGAGACCTCCTGACCGTGCGCGACGACCAGGGACGCGTCCTCTCCTCGTTCGGGACGATGCGGCCGGGAGACGAAGGACGTGGGACGGCGATCGGCCTCTCGCTCCCCGTCCCGGGGACGCTGGGCGTCCTCTCGCGGATCCCGTGGCCCGACGCCGACGAGGAGGACCCGCTCCTGGTCGGGGAGCTGGGGAACCCGGTCCACGCGGACCGGCCGGTCGAGAGGATCGATTTCGACGGCGCGGGCCGGCCGCTCGGCCGTGGCCGCCTCGAGCGGTCGGAGCTCGCGGGTTCCCTGCTGGCCGAGGTCCGCCGGGGGGGCGCGGGCTGGATGACCGAGGAGTCTCAGGGTCGACGGTGGCGGATGTCCGTCCGGGGCACGGGCTCCGGCTTCGTCGCGTGGGGCGTGGAGGTCCCGACTCCGGTCTTCACGCTCGTCTCGGCCGTCGCCGCCGCCGAGACCGCGCTCCCGTTCGCGCTCTTCGTCCTCCTCCGGCGGGAGCTCGCGGCGCTCGCCCGCGCCCGCCTCGCCCGGTCGGGCGTCCGGCGGGGGAGCCGGCTCTTCGGCACGTTCCGCGGCCGGCTGGCCCTCGCCTTCCTCGTCTCCGGCGCCGTCCCTCTCGCCCTCGGCGCGGCGCTCGCCCGCACGGCGCTGGATCGCTCGACGGCCCGCACGACCGAGCGGCACGCCCTGGAGCTCCTGCGGGAGGGGCGGCGCATCCTGGAGGATCGGGTCGCGGGAAGCCCGTCGCCGACCGACCTGAACCAGGCGGCGTCGGTCGTCGGAGTCGACCTCCTCCTCTACCGCGACGGTCGCCTCGCGGCCGCGTCGCGCGCCGTTCCGGTCGCCGCGGGGCTCGCCCCCGAACGTCTCCCGTCCGCGCTCGCCGCCACGCTCGCGGACGGCGCCAGCTCCGCCGCCCGGACGCGCGCCCCGCTCCGACCGGGGGGGCGGCGCGTCGCGCAGGCCGCGGTGACCCTCTCGCGGGAGGAAAGGACGACGCTCGCCGTCGTCCTCGGAGAGGACCCCGCGGGCCGGACGGCCGTCGAAGGGCTCTTCCTCCTCGCGGCGGCCGTCGCGCTCGGCGCACTGGCGTTCGGCGGCCGCGGCGCGCTCGCGCTCTCGCGGCCCGTGGAAGAGCTCGTGGCGGCCTCGGAAAGGATCGGGGCCGGCGAGGCTCCGGGTCCCATCCGGCCTCCGGAGATGGAGGACCTCGCGAGGCTCGTCGAAGCGTTCGGCACGATGTCCGAGCGGGTCCGGGAGAGGACGGAGCTCCTCGAGAGGGAACGCGAGGCCGCGGTGAGCGTCCTCGCCAGCCTGACGCCGGCCGCGCTCCTCTTCCGTGAGGAAACCGGCAGGATCCTCTACGCGAACCCCGCCGCCGACGCGCTCCTTCCGACCGGAGAGGTCCTCGCCGAGAGGCTTCCGGTGCCGCGTTTCGCCCCCGTTCTCGCCGCGCTCCGGAGCCCGAGGCCCTTCGAGGCCCGGGTCACGCTCCACGGGGAGGGGCGGGAGACGGTCCTGCGGGTCGTCGTCGCCGACCTGACGGCGGACGCCTCCGGCGCTCGCGCCGTCCTCCTCCTCGAGGACCTGACCGACTTCACGCGCGCCGAGCGGCTGGAGGCATGGGTCGAGGCGGCTCGCGCGGTCGCCCACGACATCAAGAACCCGCTCACGCCGATCCGGCTGACCGCCGAGCGTCTGCTCCGGAGCGCGGGGCGCGGCACTCCTCCCGACGGGGCACGGGTCGCGGAGGCGGCGGAGACGATCCTCCGCCAGGTCGAGCTCCTGACGGAACGCACCGGACGCCTTTCCCGATTCGCGAGCCCCGCCGCGCCGGAGCGGGTTCGGCTCTCGGGCGAGGGCGTGGCCGGACTGCTTCGGGAAGTCGCCGCCGACTTCGGCGCGCACCCGGCCGTGAAGGTCGGCTGGCAGGTCGACGGTGAGCTCCCGGACGTCTTCGTGGACCGCGCGCTGCTCCGGGACGCCGTCTCCAACTTCGTCCTGAACGCCGTCGAGGCGCTCGAGCCGCGCGGCGGCGCCGTCGCCGTGGAGGCCCGGCCTGCCGCCGGGCCGCGAGGCGGGGCGGGCCTGGAGATCGCCTGCGAGGACGACGGTCCCGGCGTCGCGGACGGGGACCTCGCCCGGCTCTTCGACCCGACGTTCTCGACGAAATCGAGAGGCTCGGGGATGGGGCTGGCGGCGGCGCGCCGGGCCGTCGAGGAGCACGGGGGCCGGCTCTTCGCGGAACGTTCGACCCGCGGAGGCCTTCGGATCGGCTTCGTCCTTCCGCCCGCCGGTCGCTGATATCATTTTTTCGCCATGTCCCCCTTCAAGCCGCACGCGTGTCGGGCCGCCGTCGTCGTCCTCCTGCTCGGTGCGTTCGCGGGCGCCGGGTGCCGCAAGGACGCTCCTTCCGGAGGGAGCGGACCCTCCGCCGCCGCGGCGCGTGTCGACGCGCTCTTCCTCGCGGAGGCTCCCGTCGTCGTTCCCGACGAGATCGGTCCCGAGCTCGACGCGATGGGAATCCGCCGTCTCTACGTCTCGGCCGCCTCCCTCGCCGCCGGGGGGCAGGTCCGGCCCTTCCCGCCCCCCCCGTCCCGCGTCCCGCGGCCGGCCATCCTGGTCCTGATGGGGGAGCCGGGCGCGGAGGTAGGGCTCCGCGGGGGCGCGCCGGAGGCACTCGGCGAGGCCTGGGCCGCCGGAGCGACCGGGCTCGTCGCCGAGGCGAAGAGCTGGGCGGAGGTCCTCGGTGTCCACGTCCACCTCGTCCCGAGCTCGGACGACGCTGCGGCCCTCGCGACCGCGCTCGGCGTCCTGAAGTCGCGGCTGCCGGGGCTGACGGTCTCCGTTACGCTGCGGGCCGGAGCGCCCGAGGGAACGTGGAAGCCGCTCGCCGGGGCCGTCGACGAGGCGCTCGTCCTGACGTTCGGCCGCCGGCCCGAGACCGCGGATGCCTTCGTCTCCGAGATGACGGCGGAGGAGGCGAAGGCCTTTCCGATCCCGTTCCGTCTCCTCGCGATCCCGGGCAGCTACGGCGTCGCCGGCTCCGGGGCGAGCGCCCGCCGGCTCCCGGACGGCGAGATGGACAAGCTCTCGGAGGACCGGAACCTCGACTTCGACTTCGCGTCGGTCCTCTCGAGCGACCCCGGGAGCATCTACAGCTTCAAGCCGCGTCGCGGCTACGAGAAGGCGACGAACCTCCTTTCCGAGGACGGCGGGAGGGCCCGATTCGACGTCCTTCCGTTCGCCGACCTCGTGCGGCTCGTCTCGGCGAGCTCGCAGTGGAGCGCTCCGCGGCTGGCGGGCCGGGTCTTCCTCGTCGACGGCGTGCCCCGGGACGGCCGGCTGAGCGGCTACCCGGCCGTGCGCGCGCTCCTGACCGGAAAGCCGTGGGAGCCGAGCCTTCGGGTCGAGGCGATCGAGGAGAAGACGCGGGGAGGCGAAGTCTGGCTGCGCGTCTCGAACCCGGGGCCGACGCCGAGCGAGCTCTCGCGCTTCGGCAACCAGATCACGATCCGCCTCGAAGGCGGAGTCTTCACGGGCCTCGGCGCGGGTGACTTCGACCGCTTCGAGATCTTTGCGTCCGCGCGGGACCTGACGCAGTCGGCGCCGTTCGGACGTGCGACGGCCTGTCGCCTCTTCGAGAACTTCTTCGCTCCGGAGGAGTCGAACGAGCTCGGCCCGATCCGGATCGCGGGGAGGTCGCCCCGGATGTTCGTGACCTACCAGCTGACTCTCCCGGACGGCCGGACGATCGACGGCCCGGAGTCGGAGGTCGCGATCCCGGCGCCGCCGGCTCCGCAGGCCGCGCCAAAGGCAAAGGCGAAACGTCAGCCCCCGCTGCCGCGGCTGAAGAAGCGCTGAGCGGAGATGGCCGACGCCGTCAGGCGTCGGGAAGGAGGCCGCGGTCCGCGACGGCGGCCTCGGCGACCCGCACCGCCAGGAGCGCGCCGGGCCTTCTGAGGGCGTCGGATGCGAGGAAGAGCCGGCCCGTCGATCCGGCGGACCAGGCACCCAGCAGGAGAGTCTCGTCGCGGCCCGCGGCGTCCACGATCCCGGCGGGACCGTCGACGTCGGCCTCCGCGAAGCCGTAGCCGGTCGCCAGGAGCGCGGCCTTCAGGTCGCCGGCCGACGGGGCCGGCCCCGCGAACCGGAGCTCGAGCCGGATCGTGGTGCCGTGGAAGACGCCGGTCCGGGCGGAGAGGACGGTCACCGGGAGGTCGCGGCCGACCAGGGCCCGGACGTCCTCGGCGACCCGGCCGTCGAAGGCGTCGGTGTCGGCGGGCGAGAAGACGTTGAAGGCAGACTGGGCACCGAGGTGGTCCTTCGGGACGCTCCGGAAGGAAGCGATCGCGATCGCCTGCTGGAAGAGCTCGTCGAGGGCGTCCTTGCCGAGGTCGCTCGCGGAGCGGTCGATCGCCGCCGTGATCCCCGCGACGGCGCCGGCGGCCTCGGCCGCGGCGATCGCGTCGGCGAGCACCGTGGCCGTCGGATCGCGCAGGACGAGGAGGTCGCCCTCGGGAAGGGGGCTCGGCAGGATGCCCCGGACGGCGTCGACGCACGTTCCGGCGCGCCTCTGCCCCGAGACGTCGATCGCGAGGCAGCCGTCCTTCGAACGGCGGGATAGGAAGCGCGCCGTCGCTTCGGACGGGCCGCAAAGGAAGGCGATCTGGCACTCGGCGAGGCTGTCCGGCTCGAGGGGCGTGGCGAGGGCGGCCTCTCCGTCGTCGTCGGTCAGGAGGCCGGAGGTCGAGTCGCCCGTGTGGAAGAGGTGAAGGCGAGAGGAAGGAAAGCTCCGCTCGCGCAGGATGGCCTTGACGTCCCGCCCCGCGAGGGTGCCGGGATCGACGACGGCGACCGAGAGGCCGATCACGCCGGGCCCTCTTCGGCTGGCGCGCGCCGGGGGAAGAGCACGGAGACGAGCCTGGCCGTCGGCGCGGAGAGGGCGTAGACCACCGCCAGGGAGGCGAGGCAGACGTCCGGTCGCCAGGCGGCGACGGCCGCGATGACGAGGCCGAGGAGCGGCACGAGCCTCATCGAACGGCGGGAGCGGAGGTCGACGTCCTTGAAGGAGCGGTAGCGGAACGTGGAGACCATCAGGAAACCCAGGACGAGCGTCACGCCGAGGAAGGCCGTCGCGATGCGCGGGTCGGAAAGCGGCTCGGGAATCACCCAGATCAGGCCGCAGAGCGCGCCCGCGGCCGCCGGGATGGGGAGGCCGACGAACCAGCGCTTGTCGACGACGTGGATCTGGACGTTGAAGCGGGCGAGCCGGCACGCGCCGCAGACGAGGAAGAGAAACGACGCGAAGAGTCCGAGGCGGCCGTGGGTGGAGAGTCCCCAGTGGAAGACCAGGAACGCGGGCGCGAGGCCGAACGAGAGAACGTCCGAGAGGGAGTCGAGCTGCTCGCCGAAGGCTGACGTGGAGCCCGTCATCCGGGCGACGCGCCCGTCGAGGGAGTCCAGGAAGCCGGCGAGGAAGATCAGCCCCGCGGCGAGGTCGTACCGGCCCCGGACGGCGGCCATGAGGGAGAGGTAGCCGCAGAAGACGTTCCCGACCGTGAACAGGGCCGGGATGACGTAAACGCCGCGGCGGACGCCGCGGCGCTGAACCTCGCTCGAGGTTCCGTTCATGGGTGTGTCGACGGGACCGTTCCGGTCGAGCGCGAGCCGGCCCTAATGAGGGGCTCCGACGCGGGCCCGGTGCTCACGAGCGATCTCCTCCATCCGGTCTTTCACGATCAACTTCTGCTTTTTCAGACGCTTCTCCTCGCCCTCCTCGTCGGACGAGAGGAACGTCTTGGAAGCCAGCTCTGCGAGCCTCTTCTCGAAGTCGTGATGGGTGCGGACGAGGTTCTTGAACTCGTCGTGGGTCTGGGCCAGCTCGCGCTTCAACTCTTCGGTCAGAGTCGGCATGGACACCTCCTCGAAGTGGATTTCGAAAGAGCCCGCGCGAGTCTCCCTTTTTCAAAGGGCGAGAGTCAAGGTGAAGGCGGCCGGGGCGGCAGGAAGAGCGACATCACGAGGGCGTCCTCGCCGTCGGCGTAGTACTGCGGGCGGCGTCCGACGTCGCGGAAACCCAGCGAGGAGTAGAAGTTACGTGCCGGATCGTTGGAGGGGCGCACCTCCAGGTAGATCTCCTCCGCGCGGATGCGGGTCGCCAGGTCGAAGACCTCCTGCATCAGGACTCGGGCGATTCCCCTGCGGCGGCAGGAGGGGTCGACGGCGATCTTGTTGACGTGGATCTCGCCGCCGGCGAAGGCGCAGAAGACGTACCCGGCGAGCAGCCCGTTCGGGGCACGGACCACCCGGTTGAACCGGTGGGCGGCCCCGACTTCGGACGCGAAGAACTCCCGCTTCCAGGGGACGGGAAACGAGAGCCGCTCCAGCTCGGCGATCGCGTCGAGGTCCACGTTCCGGACGTCCCGGACCGTGAGCTCCGAAGGGAGGGCGCTCACCCGGCCCCTCCCGGCCCGAAGCGCTCCTCGGCCGCGGGGGGGCGGCCGTAGAGGAGATCGGGCGTTCCGTCTGGCACGGCCGCGGCCGCCAGGTCGGCCGCGGCCGACGCGAGGAGGAGCGCGAGGGAGTCGACGTCGAGCGCGGGGACTCCGTCCCGGGACGCGTCCTCGAGGGCCTGTGACCGGCTCACCCGGTCCCCGGCCGGAGCGAGGCGGCCCTGCCGGCGCCGCCGCCTGTGGACCTCTCCCCGGAGGGCGTCGAGCAGGAGGTCCGCATCCGGGGGCTCCGGGCAGGCGCTGGAGACGACGTCGAAGGTCGGGAGCGGGACGAGCAGCGCTCCGGCCGCGCGGGCGAGGCCGCGGGCGAACGCCAGGGAGGATCGGAGGCCCGTGAAGGAGCCGGGCCCGGAAACCACGGCGATCCGGTCGAGGTCCTTCGGCGAGACACCGGCGGAGGCGAGGAGAGAGGACACCGCGGATGCGAGCGCCTCGGCCCCCTTCTGCGGCAGCTCGACCGTCCACGGTTCCGGGCCGTCGACGACGAGGGCGAGCGAGGGGCGCGAGGTCGCCGTGTCGATGGCGAGGAGCCTCATCGGCGTGACGGGGATCGTAGCAGGCGGGGAGCCGGACGGCTCCGGGTGCGGCGCGCTCCCGTCCTGCTAGCATCGACCCCCTTTCCGATGCGCACGACGCCGATGCTCGAGCAGTACTGGGCGCTGAAGAGGGAGGTGCCCGACGCGCTCCTCCTCTACCGGCTCGGCGACTTCTACGAGATGTTCTTCGAGGACGCGGAGACGGCCGCGCCGCTCCTCGGGCTCGTCCTGACGGCCCGCCACCGCGACACCGACGTCGAGGCTCCGATGTGCGGCGTTCCGCACCACGCCCTCGAGTCGTACGCGGCGCGGCTCATCGCGGCCGGGATGAAGGTCGCGATCGCCGAGCAGGTCGAGGCCCCCCAGAAGGGGAAGGCGCTCGTCGCCCGAAAGATCGTCCGCGTCATCACGCCCGGGACGCTGCTCGATCCCGAGCGCCTCGACGCCCGCCAGGCGAACGACCTCGCCGCGATCTCGTGTGGCGGCGACGAGCCCGGCCTCGCCTTCCTCGACCTCTCGACGGGAGATTTCTCGGCGGTCCGCCTCGACGGGACCCCGCCGGCCGAGCTCCTCGCGCGGCGGCCGGCCAAGGAGCTGGTGGCCTTCCCTTCGGAGCGGGACGACGTGGCCCGCATGCTCGAGGCGCTCGGGCCCGAGGCTCCCGTCCTCTCGGTCCTGACCTCCGAGTCGCCGCGCGGACGGAGCGCCGCGGAGCTCCTCCAGGGGCACTTCCGGACCTCGACCCTCTCGGCGTTCGGCCTTCCGGCTTCCGGGCCGCTCGTCGAGGCGGCCGCCGCGGTCCTCGCGTACGCGCGCTCGACGCAGCGGTCCGACTGCGCCCACGTGACGGGGCTCCGGACGGAGTCGGCGAACGGGGGCCTCGTCGTCGACGCCGTCACGCAGGGCCACCTCGAGCTCTTCCGATCGCTTCGGGACGGAGGCCGGACCGGGACGCTCCTCTCCGTCGTCGACCGGACCGGCACCTCGTTCGGCGCCCGCGCCCTCCGCCGCGTCCTCGAGCAGCCGCTCGGGTCGGTCGAGGAGATCGAGGAGCGTCTCGACGCCGTGGAGGAGCTCGTGAACGGTCCCGCGCGCCTCGACGCCGTCGCGGCCGCGCTCTCGCGGCTCCCGGACCTGCCGCGGCTCCTCTCCCGCGTCGCGGTCGGGAGCGCGACGCCGCGAGACCTGGCGATGCTCGGAACGGGGCTCGAGCAGGCGGCGGCCGTTGGCCCGCTTCTGGAAGGCGCGGAGTCGGCTCTCCTGCGGCCCGCGGGGCGCGCGTTCCCCTCGGGCGTGCCGGACGCGCTCTCGGCCCGGCTCGCGGCGACGCTCGTCGAGACCCCGCCCGCCTCCGCGAAGGAGGGGGGGATCGTCCGCGACGGCGCGGACGAAGCCGTGGACGAGCTCCGGACGCTCCGCCGGGACGCGGCGACGCTCCTCGGCGCCCTCGAGGCCGAGGAACGGACGCGGCGGGGGATCCCGACGCTCCGAGTCAAGTTCAATCAGGTCTTCGGCCACGTCTTCGAGGTCCCCGGCTCGGCGCGGGCGAAGATCCCGGAGGACGCGCTGAAGCGGCAGACCCTCGCTTCCGTCGAGCGCTATGCCACGGCGGAGCTCGTCGTCCTCGACGAGAAGCTCCGGTCGGCGGACGAGAAGCTCGCGGAGCGGGAGGGGGAGATCTTCCGGGAGCTCTGCGCGGCCGCAACGGCGGAATCCGCGGCGGTGACGGCGCTCTCGGGGCGCCTGGCGCTCCTCGACGTCCTGGTCTCGTTCGCGAGGGTCGCGCGCGCCGAACGCTGGTGCCGCCCGCGCCTCGTCGCCGAGCCGGTCCTCTCGATCGTCGACGGCCGTCACCCGGTCGTCGAGGCGCTCCGGAGGCGGGAGCCGTTCGTCCCGAACGACACCGACCTCGGCGGCGACGCGCGCGTCGTCATCCTGACCGGGCCGAACATGGGGGGCAAGTCGACCTACCTGCGGCAGAACGCCCTGGCGGTCCTCCTGGCGCACGCGGGCGCGTTCGTGCCGGCGGCCTCGGCGACGGTCGGCCTCTGCGACCGGATCTTCACGCGGGTCGGCGCGTCGGACTCGCTCGCCCGTGGCGAGTCGACGTTCCTGACGGAGATGGCCGAGACGGCGCACATCCTCCGCCACGCGACGCAGCGGAGCCTCGTCGTCCTCGACGAGATCGGCCGCGGCACGGCGACGTTCGACGGCCTCTCGCTCGCCTGGGCGATCGCCGAGCACCTGCACGACGCCCCCGGCGCCCCGGCGCGAGTCCTCTTCGCGACGCACTACCACGAGCTGACCGAGCTCGCCCTCGTCCGCGAAGGGGTGAAGAACCGGACGATGTCGGTGAAGGAGTGGAAAGGGGAAGTCGTCTTCCTCCGGAAGGTCGTCGACGGTACGGCCGACCGCTCCTACGGCGTCCAGGTGGCGAAGCTCGCGGGGATCCCGGCGGTCGTCACGGAGCGCGCGAAGGAGATCCTCCGGAACCTCGAGAAGCAGCAGCTCGACGTCGGCGGGCGGCCGCGCCTCGCCGAGCACGAAGGGGCCCCGGCCCCGGCCGAGACCCAGCTCGACCTGTTCCGCGGGCAGGAGGAGGTCGTCGTCGACGCGCTCCGGAGGGTCGACGTCGAGTCCCTCACCCCGCTCGCCGCCCTGAACCTCCTCGCCTCGCTCCGCGCGCGGCTGGAGGGGCTCGAGTGAGCGGAGCACGCCTCGTCGTCGGCCTCGCCGGGACGGCGCTGTCCGTCGCGGAGAGGAGCTTCCTCGAGGAGAGCCGCCCCGCGGGGGTCCTCCTCTTCCCGGAGAACCTCGCCTCTGCGGAGCAGGCGGCGGCGCTCGTCGCGGAGGTCCGGGCGGCCTGCGACCCGTCGCCGCTCCTCTTCGTCGATCAGGAGGGAGGGCCGGTCGACCGGCTCGGTCCGCTCTTCGGCTTCTCCTTTCCGTCGCCGGCGGCCCTTGCCGCGATGGGAGTCGACCGGGTTCACGAGGGGGCCTACCTGATGGGGCGCGCGGCGCGGCTCCTCGGCTTCGACGTCGACCTCGCGCCGGTCCTCGACCTCGAGCAGCCCGGGACGGGGGCCGTCGTCCTCGCCGGGCGGACGTTCGGCTTCCACGCGGAGGACGTCGTCGTCGCCGGGAGCGTCTTTCTGCACGGGCTCGCCCGCGCCGGCATCGCCTCCTGCCTGAAGCACTTCCCGGGGCTCGGCCGAGGACCGGTCGACTCGCACGGCGCGCTCCCCGTCGTCGACGCCCACGACGTCGACCTGATGGTGACGGATGTCGCCCCGTTCACGAAGCTCGCCCGATCGTCCGACGCGGTCCTGGTGGGCCACGCGGCCTATCCCGGCTTCACCGGTGACGAGACGCCCGCGTCGCTCTCGCCGCGGATCCACGCGATCCTGCGCGAGAGGATCGGGTGGGACGGTGTCGTCCTCTCGGACGACCTCGGCATGGGAGCGCTCGCGGCGATCCCGCTCGAGGAGAGGGTCGTCCGGGCCGCGCGCTCGGGCTGCGACCTCCTCGTCGTCTCCCAGGGGCTCGACGCCGCGAGGTCGGCGGCCGCGGCGCTCGCGGCGGAGTCGATCGACCGGGAGCCGGCCGCGCTCGAGAGGATCGCGGCGCTTCGCCACCGCTGCGAGGGCCACCCCCGGACGCGATTCGGCCCGGAGGCGTGGGACGCGCTCCGGGCCGAAGGGGAGCGGTGGCTCTTGGACCTCGCGAAGCCCCGGGCGCGCCGGGACGACTCCGCGTTCGGGTTCTGAGCCTCAGAACGGAACGCTGTCGTCCGGGTCCCCGTCCATCGGCGGCTCCGGAGCCGCGGGGGCGGCGCCGCCGCTCCGGGCTCCGTCGGGCCGCCCGCCGAGCATCCGCATGTCGCGCGCCTTGATCTCGGTCATGTACCGCTTCTGGCCCGACTCCTTGTCGTCCCAGCTCCGCGTCTGGATCGAGCCCTCGATGAAGACGAGCTGTCCCTTCGAGAGGTAGCGCTCGCAGATCCCGGCGAGCTTGTCGTAGACGATGACGTTGTGCCACTCGGTCTTCTCCTGCCGCTGGCCCGACGTCTTGTCCGTCCACGTCTCCGAAGTGGCGACGCGCAGCTTCGCCATCTGCATCCCCGAGGGGAGCGCCTTCATCTCGGGGTCGGCCCCGAGGTGGCCGACGAGGATGACCTTGTTCACGGAACCCGCCATGGGCGTTCCTCCTGCAATCGAGATCGAGTGGCGGGCGAGGATATCAGAGGGGCTGAGCCGCCTCCCTGCGAGAATCGACGCGATGATCCTCCTCCTTCAACGCGTTTCCCGCGCCGCCGTCCGGGTCGGCGGCGAGACGGTCGGGCAGATCGGGCGGGGCCTTCTCGTCTTCGGGTGCGTCGAGCCGGGCGACGGTCCCGACGCGATGGACGAGGCCGCGCGGAAGACCGTCGAGCTGCGGGTCTTCGAGGACGGTCAGGGGAAGATGAACCTCGACGTGACGCAGACCGGCGGCGCGGTCCTCGCCGTCTCCCAGTTCACGCTCGGAGCGGACCTCTCACGCGGGAGGCGTCCCGGCTTCGAGGGGGCGGCCCGGCCGGAGGAGGCGCGCCTGCTCTTCGGCCGCTACCTCGCGGCGCTGCGCGCCTCCGGAGTCCCGGTCGCGACCGGGAGCTTCGGCGCCGTGATGGAGGTCGAGCTCGTGAACGACGGTCCCGCCACGTTCCACTGGCGCACGAAGCGGCGCACGAACGACTAATTCCCGAAACGGGATCGGGACGAAACTGAGGAAGAGAATAAGAGCGACGCCTACCGCGACCGCCTTCCGGCGCGGGTCGAGGGGAACATCCTCGTCGAGGACGGGCGGTTGCCGCAGCCAGGTCAGGACGAGGACGATGACCGCCCAGAGCCACCACCCCGGGTAGAGGAACCCGAGACCGGCGAGGACGAGGAGGACGGGCCAGCGCAGCAGGCGGTGGCGTCTCCCGAGGACCGCGTAGAGCGTGTGTCCGCCGTCGAGCTGTCCCGCGGGGATCAGGTTGATGGCCGTGACGAGGAAACCCCACCAGGCCGCGAGGAACGCCGGGTGTTGCGCGACGTGGACGCTCGAGAAGGTGTGCCCCGTCAGGAGAAGCTGGAGCAGCTTCACGACGAGCGGATAGCCGAAGTAGATCGTCCCCTCGGCGGGCGGGTCGAAGTTCACGCGGGTGTGCCAGATCCCCCAGGCGGCGATCGGGAGCGCCACCAGGAAGCCGGCGATCGGGCCCGCCACCGCCATGTCGAACAGCGCCTTCTTCTCGCGGATCGGCTCCCTCACGCGGATGAAGGCGCCGAAAGTTCCCGGAAGGGGGACGATCGGGAGGAAGGGGAGGAAGTACGGGGGGGAGGCGTTCACGCCATATTTCCGGCAGGCGAGGTAGTGCCCCAGTTCGTGGGCGAGGAGGATCAGGAGCAGCGGCACGGAGTAGGCGAGGCCCGCCAGGACGAGCTCCGGCGTGATGCCGAGGACCCCGGAGCGGGGATCGACGACGGCGAGTCTCGGGTCGTACCCGGCGGCGAGCTGGACGCCGACGAAAGACGTCGTCCCGAACGTCAGGACGAACAGGAGGACGTGGAGCCACCAGCGCTCGCGGCGAAGGGGCGGTGCGGTTCCTTCCCGTCGCGACTCCGGGGCGCCGACGGCGCGGTCGAGCGGCGAGCAGACAAGGCCCGCCTTCGGTTCCTCGGTCGTGGGATTCTGGAGTTGCGGCGGAAAGGGGCCGCTCAGGCCGGCTCCGGGGTGGTGGGCGACGTCGGCTCGACGACCGGCGCCGCCGGCTCCACGATCATCAGGTCGCGGAGCTCCTTGCCGGGCTTGAACCGGATCGTGAACCCGGGCGGGATCTCGACCTGCTCGTCCGGCCGCTTCGGGTTGCGCCCGATTCCGCGCTTCCGTCGCTTCACGAGGAAGACCCCGAAACCACGCAGCTCGATGCGTCCCCCGCCCGCGAGCGAACGGCGCATCGCCTCGATGATCGTCTCGACGGCCCGGGAAGCCTGGACCCTGGGGACGCCGGTCTCCTCGGTCACGCGGTTGACGAGGTCGTTCTTGATCATTCGAGCGAAGTGTAAGCCATGACCCTGCTAGAGGCTACGGAGCTTGTTCCGGAGGAGGAGGATCTCCAGGGCGATCGCCGTCAACGCCCCGAGGCGCTTCAGCTCCATCGCCTTCGGCGGGGTCTCCCCGGGACGGACCTCGCCGAGGAGGAAGAGGACGCTCTTGCCCTTGAGCGAAACCGGCACGGCCGCCACCTGGGCGGGGAACTCCGCGCCGAGGGCGTCCAGGATCTTCCGGTTGCCGGGAAGATCGGGACAGGGGCCGACGTAGAAGCCGTCGGTGTTCCGGAGCGACGTGAAGAGGGAAGGCTCCGAAAAGCCGATCGAGAACGAGCGGAGTCCGTCGGGCGGCTCCGGCACGGCCGCCCAGCCGATCACCCGCTCCGCCTGCGCGATGAAGAGCGCGGCACGCCGGAGGAGCCGCCCCGCCTCGCGCAGAACGGCGGCGGCGATCTCGTCCCGGGATTCCGCGCGGGAGAGGCATTCCACGAGGGTGGCCGGGGCCGCCTCCTCGACGAGAGGAGCCACTTCCTCGCCGCCGACGGCGTCGGTCGGCTCGGGAGGGAGAACGATCGGGCCGCTGATCCGAAGCCTCTCCTCCTCGTGCGCCTCCATCTCGATCTCGGGCGGGGCAGCGGGCTTCGCCGACGGGGGCGGATCGGGGGCGGGCGCCGCCGGTGGCGCCGGGGTCGGCGCCGGGACGGGGGCGGGCGAGACCGCGGGGGGCACCGGAACGGGAGCGGCAGGCGCATCCGGCGTGACGGGCCGGGTCCCGGTCGACGAGGAACGGACGAGAGGGCGCGGCGTCCGCGGCGGCGGGACCGGGAGCACTCCGCCGCCCGCTTCGAGCCGGGCGGCCAGGTCGGGGTAGCGCGAGTCGATCGCGATCCCGTAGTGCTTCTGGAGCGCGAGCTGGATCCGGATGTCGAGGGCGACGAAGGGTGTGATCGCGAGCCCCGTCAGGAAGGAGACCTCGTCGATCGCCGGGAGGTCCTTCGGGTCGCGCATGGCGAGGGAGAGGTTTCTCCCGAGCCTCTTGAACGGGACGACGAAGAGGTTCGCGGCGAGCTTGGCCGGGACGAGCCGGAGGATGTCGGGGCGGATCTCGGCCAGGTCGGCGGCCGTGCAGGTGGCGACTCCGTACTGCACGGCGAGCGCCCGGAGGAGCAGGTCCTCGCGGACGCCGCCCAGCTCGAGGAGATTCGTGCAGAGGCGCCCCTTCTGCTTCAGTTGCTGGGCGAGGGCGCGGTCCCGCAGCTCCTGGGAGATGGCCTTCCCCCCGACGAGAACGTCCCCGATCCTGCGCCGCATGAGGAGAATCTAGCAGGAACGGGAGCGGAGGCCGGTTAGAATTCCATCGCCATGACGGGAAGACCACTCCGAGTCCTCATCGCAAAGCCCGGCCTCGACGGCCACGACCGCGGCGCCAAGGTCGTCGCACGCGCCCTGCGCGACGCCGGGATGGAAGTCATCTACACCGGCCTCCGGCAGACCCCCGAGCAGGTGGCCGCCGCGGCCGTCCAGGAAGACGTCGACGTCGTCGGCCTCTCCATCCTCTCCGGCGCGCACAACGTCCTCGTTCCCGAGGTGATCTCCGCGCTCGGACGGCGCGGCGCCGAAGGCGTGTCGGTCGTCGTCGGCGGAATCATTCCGGAGAAGGACATCCCCGGGCTGACGGCCGCCGGCGTCAAGGCGGTCTTTCCGCCCGGGACGACGACGACCGCCGTCATCGAGTCCGTCCGGGGGCTCGGCCGGCCGCTCGAAGCCGCCGCGGTCCGCTGACGGCGGGGAGGGCCGGGCGCGGCGCGGGGGCGCGTCGCGGCTCCGACGTTCCGGCCGCTAGAATCGCCCGGTGAGCGACGTTCTCGTCAGCCGGGTCGATTCCACGTCCGAGGACTACCTTCAGAACCGGTCCCACCATGAGGGCCTCGCCCGCGAGCTGCGCGAGCGGGTCGCCGCGGCGCGCGAAGGGGGCGGCACGAAGGGCGCCGCGCGCCAGGCGGAGCTCGGGAAGCTCTCCGTCCGGGGCCGCATCGAGAGGCTCGTCGATCGAGACACCGCGTTCCTCGAGCTGTCGCCCCTCGCCGCGGAAGGGATGTTCGACGGACAGGCGCCCGGCGCGGGACTCGTCACCGGGATCGGGCGGGTCTCGGGGCGGGACGTGATGGTCGTCGCGAACGACCCGTCGGTGAAGGGAGGGACCTACTTCCCGATCACCGTGAAGAAGCACCTCCGCGCGCAGGAAGTCGCCCTCGAGAACCGTCTCCCGTGCGTCTACCTCGTCGACTCGGGAGGGGCGTTCCTGCCGCTCCAGGCCGAGGTCTTCCCCGACCGGGAGCACTTCGGCCGGATCTTCTACAACCAGGCCCGGATGTCGGCGGCGGGCATCCCCCAGGTCTCCGCGGTCCTCGGCTCCTGCACGGCGGGCGGCGCGTACGTCCCGGCGATGTCGGACGAGGTCGTGATCGTGAAAGGCCAGGGGACCATCTTCCTCGCGGGCCCGCCGCTCGTGAAGGCGGCGACGGGCGAGAGCGTGACGGCCGAGGAGCTCGGCGGAGGCGACGTCCACACGCGGATCTCGGGCGTGGCCGACTTCCTCGCCTCCTCCGACGCCGAGGCGCTCGAGATGGTCCGCGAGATCGTCGCGCGCCTGAACACGGTCAAGTCCTTCACGGGCGACGTCGCGCAGCCGGAGGAGCCGCTCTACGCGCCCGACGAGCTCTACGGCGTCCTGCCGCGCGACCTCCGGAAGCCGCTCGAGATCCGCGAGGTCCTTGCCCGACTCCTCGACGGCTCGCGCCTCCACGAGTTCAAGCCGCGCTACGGCGCGACGCTCGTCTGCGGCTTCGGGCGGCTCCACGGGCTGCCCGTCGGCGTCCTCGCGAACAACGGGGTCCTCTTCTCCGAGTCGGCGCTCAAGGGGACCCACTTCATCGAGATGGCCTGCCAGAGGCGGGTGCCGCTCCTCTTCGTCCAGAACATCACCGGTTTCATGGTCGGGAAGGCCTACGAGCACGGCGGCATCGCCAAGGACGGCGCGAAGATGGTCCACGCCGTCGCGAACGCCGCCGTCCCGAAGCTGACGCTCCTCGTCGGCGGCTCGTTCGGCGCCGGCAACTACGGCATGTGCGGCCGCGCCTACCAGCCGCGATTCCTCTTCAGCTGGCCCAACTCGCGAATCAGCGTCATGGGAGGCGAGCAGGCCGCCGGGGTCCTCTCGACCGTCAAGAACGAGCAGCGCGAGCGGCAGGGGCAGCCCCCGATGACTCCGGAGGAGGAAGCCGCGTTCAAGAGACCGACGCTCGAGAAGTACGAGTCCGAGGGGAGCCCCTACTACGCCACGGCCCGGCTCTGGGACGACGGGATCCTCGACCCGGCCGAGACCCGGAAGGTCCTCTCCCTCGCCCTCTCGGTCTGCCACAACGCGCCGATGCCGGAGACGGCGTTCGGCGTCTTCCGGATGTGAGGCGCGACGTGAAGCGAACCCGGGCCCTTCCGCTCCTCCTCGTCTCCCTCCTCGCGGCCCTTCCCACCCCGGCCGCGACGGCGCCGAAGGGGAAGATCCGCTCCGTCGAGGTCACCTCCCTGACGCGACAGAAGGCCTTCCTCTTCGTCCGGACCTCGCTCCCGCACGCGGCGCGGGGGTCGACGCAGAAGTTCCGGGGCGAGGCGACGGCCTGGGGCGTTCCCGTGCCGCTCGTGCAGCCGGTGAAGGTGGCCGTGCAGCGCTCGGGCGCAGGCTTCGACGCCGTCTTCCTCGCCGAGATCGACCTGGCGAAGGTGCCGAAGGGGATCGTGGAGAAGGGGAGCCCGACGGCCCTGCCGGTCACGCTGAAAGGGACGCTCGCCGGCGAGGCCGGGACCGCCGTGACGGTCGACGCGGCCGGCGCGCTCCGGCCCGGCACCGCGGACCTCGTCGCGCACCGCGAGCTCGCCGACGGCTTCGTCCGCTTCGCCGGGTCGCGCATCTCGGGCCTCGGCCTGGCCGAGACGAAGGGAGAGGCCCGGCTCGCGGTCTTCAACCCGTTCCGGTTCGACGTCTCCCTCCGGGGCCTCCGCTACGAGCTGGCCTCGGGCGGGCGCGCGGTCGCGCGCGGGAGCCGGCAGGGAGTCATCGTCCGCCCGTCTCGCGAGAACGAGATCGCTCTCCCGCTGACCGTCTCGAACGCCGCCGCGCTCGGCGCGGCGGGGAAGGCGGTGGCGTCGGGCGGGCGCCTCTCGGGCCGGCTGACGGGGGAGATCGTCCTGAAGCTCGGCACGGGCGACGTGAAGCTCCCGCTCGCGGCGTCCGGGACGATCGAGGTGCTGCGTTGAGCGCGTCTCTCCGCCTGGAGCGCCCGCGCGCCGGCGTCGTCCGCGTCGTCCTCTCTCGTCCCGAGCTCCGGAACGCGTTCGACGACGCGTCGATCGCGGAGGTCACCGCGACGTTCGCGGCGCTCTCGTCGGACGCCTCCGTCCGAGTCGTCGTCCTCGCGGGGGACGGGAAGGCTTTCTGCGCCGGCGCCGACCTCTCCTGGATGAAGAGGATGGTGACGTGGGGCGAGGAAGAGAACCGGCGCGACGCCGAGGCGCTCGGCCGGATGTTCCTCGCGATCGATTCCTGCCCGAAACCGGTCGTCGGCCGCGTCCACGGCGCGGCGCTCGGCGGAGGGGCGGGGCTCGTGGCCGTCTGCGACGTGGCCGTCTGCGCCGAGGGGACGCTCCTCGGGACGACCGAGGTCCGCCTCGGAATCGTTCCGGCCGTCATCTCGCCGTTCGTCGTCCGGAAGGTCGGCGAGTCGCACGCGCGCCGCTGGTTCCTGACGGGCGAGCGCTTCGGCGCCGACGAGGCGCTCCGCGCCGGGCTCGTCCACGTCGTCGTCCCGGAGGCCGAGCTGGACGCCGAGGTCGATCGCGTCGTCGACGCCCTCCTCCTCGGCGGGCCGGAGGCGCTCGCCGTCTCGAAGGGCCTCGCGAAGAGGATGGGGCGCGTTCCGACGGGCGAGGCGCTCGCGGAGGCGGCCGGCGTCATCGCGGCGCGCCGCGTCTCTCCGGAAGGGCAGGAGGGAATGGACGCGTTCCTCGGGAAGCGACCCCCGTCGTGGGCCCGGGAAGCGGGGCAGAGGAGCGGCTCGTGAACGTCCGCCCGTTCCGAAAGGTCCTCGTCGCGAACCGGGGGGAGATCGCCGTCCGCGTCCTCACGGCCTGCCGCACGCTCGGATTCGGCACGGTCGCCGTCGCGTCCGAGGCCGATGTCGCGTCGCGGCACGCCCGCCTGGCCGACGAGCTCGTCGTCCTGGGCCCGGCGCCGGCGCGGGAGTCGTACCTCGTCGGGTCGAAGGTCCTCGAGGCCGCCCGCGCCACCGGCGCCGACGCGGTCCACCCGGGCTTCGGCTTCCTCTCCGAGAACGCCGCGTTCGCGCGGGCCGTCCTCGACGCCGGGCTCGTCTGGATCGGGCCTCCCCCCGAGGCGATCGAGGCGATGGGGCTGAAGGTCCCGTCGCGCGAACGGATGAGGACGGCCGGGGTCCCGGTCGTCCCCGGGACGCACGACCTGTCCCCCGACGGGATCGCGAAGGTCGGCTTCCCGCTCGTCGTGAAGGCCTCGGCCGGCGGCGGCGGGAAGGGAATGCGCGTCGTCCGCGCCCAGGCCGAGCTGTCCCCGGCCGTCGAGTCGTGCCGAAGGGAGGCGGAGGCCGCGTTCGGCGACCCGACGCTCTACGCCGAGCGCTACCTCGAGCACCCGCGGCACGTCGAGATCCAGGTCTTCGGCGACGCGCACGGCCGCGTCGTCGCGCTCGGCGAGCGCGAGTGCTCGCTCCAGCGGAGGCACCAGAAGGTCGTCGAGGAGAGTCCCTCTCCCGCCGTCTCGCCGGAGCTCCGCGCTCGGATGAGCGAGGCGGCGGTCGCCGCGGCGAAGGCCGTCGGCTACGTGAACGCGGGCACCGTCGAGTTCCTGCTCGACGTGGACGGCTCCTTCTTCTTCCTCGAGATGAACACGCGCCTCCAGGTGGAGCACCCGGTGACGGAGGAGGCGTGGGGGCTCGACCTGGTCGCGCTCCAGCTCGCGGTCGCCGCGGGGGAGCCGCTCCCGGCTGACCTGCCGACGGCTCCCTCGGCGCACGCCATCGAGGCGCGCGTCTACGCGGAGGACCCGGAGAACGGCTTCCTCCCCCAGGTCGGGACCGTCCTCGTCTACGAGGAGCCGGGTGGTCCGGGCGTCCGGGTCGACTCGGGGATCGAGGCGGGGAGCGAGGTTTCCGTCCACTACGACCCGATGCTCGCGAAGGTCGTCGCGCGCGGGAGGACCCGCGAGGAGGCGCGCCGCCGCCTCGTCGACGCCCTCGGGCGGACGGTCGTCCTCGGTGTCGCGACGAACGTCTCGTGGCTCCGTCGGCTCCTTCAGACGTCGGAGTTCGTGCGCGGCGAGCTCGACACGTCGCTCCTCGGGAGGCTGGAGGTGCCGCCTCCTCCCGATCCCCCGCCGGACGTCCTCTCCGCCGCGGCCCGCCTCCTCGGAGGGGGCGACGGACGCGCCGCGATGACGGCGCCGGCCCGGGCGGCGTTCCCTGACCCCTTCGCCGCCGGCTCCTTCCGGGTGCTCGGATGAAGATTCGCGACCTTTCGACCGGCGTCGTTCACGAGCCCCCGCCCGGCGCGGGGGAGCTGCCCCGCGGCTCGCGGGTCGTCCGCGACGGCCTCGTCGCCTGGGTCTGGCACCGGGGGGAGACGTGGCGCCTCGGGCGCGTCGTCGAGAAGCCCGGCGCGAGCGAGGAGGAGGAGCACGACCTCCGCGCACCGATGCCCGGCGTCGTGGCGCGCGTCCTGGCCGAGGAGGGACAGGCGGTGGAGAAGGGGACTCCGCTCCTCGTCCTTTCGGCGATGAAGATGGAGCACGAGATCCGGAGCCCGCGGCCCGGTCGGCTCGCGAAGCTCTTCCGGGCCGCCGGGGAGCGTGTCGACCTGGGGGACCCGCTCGCGGAGATCGAATGACGGGAACGGGACGCGTGACGGTCGTGGAGGTCGGCCCGCGCGACGGCCTCCAGAACGAGAAGGGCTTCGTCCCGACCGCGGTGAAGGTCGCCTTCGTCGAGGCGCTCGCCGAGGCCGGCCTCCCGGTCGTGGAGACCACCGCGTTCGTATCGCCCCGGGCGATCCCGCAGCTGGCCGACTCGGCCGAGGTCTTCGCGCGCGTCCGGAAGCGGCCCGGGACCCGCTATCCGGTCCTCGTCCCGAACGAACGCGGAATGAGCCGCGCCCTCGCCGCCGGCGCGCGGGAGATCGCTCTCTTCACGGCCGCGACCGACACGTTCAACCTCCGGAACGTCAATGCCACGATCGAGGAGTCGTTCGCCCGCTTCGCTCCCGTCCTCGTCCGGGCGAAGGGCGAAGGGCTCCGCGTCCGGGGCTACGTCTCGACGGCGTTCGGCTGCCCCTACGAGGGCAAGGTCGATCCCGCGAAGGCGGCCCTCGTGGCCGCGCGCCTCTTCGCCGCCGGCTGCGAGGAGGTGTCGCTCGGCGACACGATCGGCATCGCCGTCCCGTCCCAGGTCACCGACGTCCTCGGCAGGGCGAAGGAGGCCGGCGTCCCGAACGAGCGGATCGCTCTCCACATGCACGACACCCGGGGGACCGCTCTCGCGAACGTCGCCGAGGGGCTTCGGGAAGGGGTGCGGGTCTTCGACTCCTCCGCGGGCGGTCTCGGCGGCTGCCCTTACGCGCCGGGGGCGGCGGGAAACCTGGCCACGGAGGACCTCCTCTACCTCCTGCACGGGATGGGGTGGGAGACCGGCGTCGACCTCGAAAGGGTCTCGGCGGCCACGGAGGCCCTTTCGGCGGCGATCGGGCGGCTTCCCGTCTCGCGCGTCTTCGCGGCGATGAGCGCCGCAGCGGAACGCGCGTCGAACCGCCCTTCGCGTTGACCCACCCCCCTGCGGGACGTAGACTTTCGGGCACGTTTGCCGGTCCCGTCGAACGGCCGTTCGAGGAGTCGAGATGTCGATCAAGATCCTGCTCGCGGACGACAGCCTGACGATCCAGAAAGTCGTCGAGCTGACCTTCTCGGATGCCGAGACCCGCCTCATGGCGGTCGGGAGCGGCGACAAGGCCGTCCAGGCCCTCGATGAGTTCGGGCCCGACATCGTCCTGGCCGACGTCGTCATGCCCGGCCTCTCGGGCTACGACGTCTGCGAGGCGGTGAAGCAGCGGCCGGGCGGGGCCTTCGTCCCGGTCGTCCTCCTCACCGGCACGTTCGAGCCGTTCGACCGCGCCCGCGCGGAGCGCGTCGGCAGCGACGCCATCGTCACGAAGCCGTTCGACTCGCATGCCCTCCAGGGGCTCGTGCGGGAGCTCGTCGCGAAGGCGGGCGCCGCCCGGGAAACGGCCGAGGCGGCACCCCCTCCGGCGCCGGAGCCGCCCCCTCCGCCGGCCTTCACGCTCTCGGACCTGGAGGCCCCTCCGGAGTCCGTCGCGCCGATCGACACCGCATCGACGCTCGTCCTCGCGCCGCTCGACCTCGACGCGGCCGCGCCGCCGCCGTTCGTCGAAGCGGCGACGGCGGCGCCCGCGAGCGAGTCGATCTACGCCACGATGGCGATGAAGCTGCCAACTCCGGAGGAGCTCGCCGCGGCGGCCCCCGCGCCTTTCGAGCTCGCCGAGGAGCCGCCCGCTGCCGAGGCTCCCGGCCCCTTCGAGCCGGGGGAGCCCCTTCCCGAGCCGGTCGCCGAGGTCGCCGAAACGGCCGCTCCCGCGCAGCCGTTCGAGGTCGACGAGGCGCCCGAGACGGCTCCTCCGGCCGAGGCCGCCGCGCCGGCCGAGGATGTGGTCCCCTGGAGCGTGGAGCCGGCGCCCGTGGCCGCGATTTCCCCGGAACCCGTCCATTCGCTCGAGCCTCCGCCTCCTCCGCCCTACGACCCGCTCTCGGCGTTCGCCCCTCCTCCTCCTCCTCCTCCTCCTCCCTTCGAAGCGGCCGAGGCGTTCGTTCCGCCGCCCCCGCCCCCGCCTCCCGCGTTCTACGAGCCGGAGCCGCCCGCCCCGCCGCCGCCGCCGCCGTTCTTCGAGCCCGAGCCGATGGCTGCGGTGGATGCCGACGTGCCCGGACCCGACACGGCTCCCGTCCTCCCCCTCGTGCCGGCTGTAGCCCCGGAGCCCGAGCCGTTCGGGGCCGGACAGGTCGCCGATGAGGAGCCGCCCGCCGAGAGCGCACCGGATGCGCCGTTCGAGCCCGAGCCCGCACCCGCGGCCGCCGCCGAAGGCCCGATCGAGATCGAGCTCGAGACGGACGGGGAGACCGCACCGGTCGAGGCGGTCAGCGAGCCGGATGCCGCCGAGAGGCCGCCCGAGGCCGTCGAGCCGTTTCCGGAGATGGATGCGGCTGCTCACGTCGCGGAGGAGGCCCCGTGGGACGAGGGTCCCGCGCCCCAGGTGCCCCCCCCGCCGCCTCTCGACGCCGGGCCCGAGGAGTTCTCGGACGGAGCCGAGCCGATCACGCGCGACCTCGAGGCCGACATGCAGGCGTTCGAGGAATCCGGCCGCGTCCGCCGCCGGCCCGAGATCTGGGAGCGGCATGCCGCCCTGATCGGAGAGGAAGTGCCCGAGGACATCGACGTCCCGGGCGTCGTCCCCGAAGCGCCGGTCGCGACGCCGGACGAGTCTTCTTCGACCGACCTCGAGGAGATCGCCGCGGCGGCGCGCCTCGAGGACCTCTCCGCCCTCATCCCGGCCGGAGCCGCTTCCGGGTCCGCCGAGGCCGCGGTCGTTCCCGAGCCCGGGGCGCCCGTCACGACGGCGCCGATCGCTCCGGCGCCGGGCGCGAGCCTCTCCGACGCCGACGTCGACCGGATCGCCCGGCGCGTCGTCGAGCTGCTCTCCGACAAGGCGGTCCGCGACATCGCCTGGGAGGTCGTTCCCGAGTACGCCGAGCGGCTCGTCCGCGAGAGAATCGCCGAGGTCGAGCGGGCGGGCTGAGAGGCCGCGAACCTCGCTGCGAGGCGTCGTTTAGACTCGGCGGCCTATGTCATCCGCGCCCCGACCCGAGCTCGACAAGCGATTCGACCCGCAGGCCTTCGAGATGAAGTGGTACCGGCTCCAGGAGGAGTCGGGCCAGTTCCGTCCGGAGGTCGCGCCGGACGACGCGCGGCCCTATACCCTCGTCATCCCGCCCCCGAACGTCACGGGCCGCCTGCACGTCGGCCACGCGCTCGGCCGGACGCTCGAGGACGTCCTCGCGCGCTGGCGGCGCATGCAGGGGCGCGCGGTCCTCTGGGTGCCGGGCGTCGACCACGCCGGCATCGCGACGCAGATGGTCGTCGAGCGCGACCTGACGGAGCGAACGGGGAAGACCCGCCACGACCTCGGCCGGGAGCCGTTCCTCGAGACCTGCCGCGAGTGGGCCGACGCCCGCCGCGGCGACATCCTGAACCAGATCCGCCGCCTCGGCTGCTCCTGCGACTTCTCGCGCGAGTACTACACGCTCGACGCGGCGCGCTCGAAGGCCGTCCGCCGCGTCTTCAGCGAGCTCTACCACCAGGGCCTCGCCTACCGCGACAGCCGGATGGTGAACTGGTGCCCGCGCTGCGCGACCGTCCTCTCCGACCTCGAGGTGAACCACGTCGAGAGCTCGGGGCAGCTCTGGTCCGTCGCCTACCCGCTCGAGGACGGCAGCGGCGAGGTCGTCGTCGCGACGACCCGCCCCGAGACGATGCTCGGCGACACGGCCGTGGCCGTGCACCCCGAGGACGAGCGCTACGCGTCGATCGTCGGGAAGAAGGTCCGCCTCCCGCTCACCGACCGGCTCATCCCCGTCATCGCCGACGAGATGGTCGACCGGAAGTTCGGCACCGGCGTCGTGAAGATCACGCCGGCGCACGACCCGAACGACTTCGAGGCGGGGCGCCGGCACGGCCTGCCGCAGGTCGTCGTCATCGGTTTCGACGGGAAGATGACGGCCGAGGCGGGCGCGGTCTACGCCGGCCTCGAAAGGACCGCCGCGCGGAAGAAGGTCCTCGCCGACCTTCGCGAGCAGGGGCTCCGCCGCGACGACAGGCCGCACACCTCCGCCGTCGGCCGCTGCCAGCGGTGCGACACCGTCCTCGAGCCGCTCGTCTCGCTCCAGTGGTTCGTGAAGATCAAGCCGCTCGCCGAGAAGGCCGTCGCGGCCACCGAGGCGCGCGAGGTCACGTTCACCCCCGAGCTCTGGAAGAAGACGTACGACGAGTGGATGAAGAACATCCGCGACTGGTGCGTCTCGCGCCAGCTCTGGTGGGGGCACGAGATCCCGGCCTGGTACTGCCCCGAGGGGCATGTCACCGTGCCGAAGCCGGGAGAGGAGGCCGACCCGGCCGCCTGCGCGACGTGCGGGAGCGCGAGGCTCGAGCGCGACCCCGACGTCTTCGACACCTGGTTCTCCTCGTGGCTGATGCCGCTCTCGGTCCTCGGCTGGCCCGACAAGACGAAGGACCTCTCCCGCTTCTATCCGACCGACGTCATGGTCACCGGCTTCGACATCCTCTTCTTCTGGGTCGCGAGGATGATCATGGCCGGCGTCTGGTTCGACGGGCGCGTCCCCTTCCGCGAGGTCTTCCTCCACGGCCTCGTCCGCGACGAGCGCGGGCAGAAGATGTCGAAGACGAAGGGGAACGTGATCGACCCGCTCGTCATGTGCGACGAGTACGGGGCCGACGCCGTCCGCTTCGCCCTCGCCGTCCTGTCGGGCACCGGGCGCGACCTGCCGTTCGGGACGACGCGCGTCGCGGCGTCGCGGGCGTTCGCCACGAAGGTCTGGAACGCCGCCCGCTTCGCCATGGGGATGCTCGGCGACTCTCCGGCGGCCGGCGAGCCGGACTTCGCCACGCTCGGGCGCGTCGACCGCTGGATCCTCGACCGCCTCGCGACGACGGCGAAGAAGGTGAACGACTCGCTCGAGGTCTTCCGCTTCGACGAAGCCGCGAACGCGCTCTACGCCTTCTTCTGGACCGAGTTCTGCGACGGCTACGTCGAGATGGTCAAGCAGGTCCTCCGCGACGAGACGCTCGCCGAGGAGGAGAAGGCGAAGACCCGCGCCGTCCTCCGGCACGTCCTTCTCGATTCGCTGGCGCTCCTCCATCCCTTCATGCCGTTCGTCTCCTGCGAGATCCGCGAGGCGCTGAACGGCGACGGGGCGAAGCTCCCCGTCCTGCCGTACCCCGCGGGGCGCGACGACTGGCGCGACCCGTTCGCCGTGGAGGTCGTCGAGACGCTCCGCGAGACGGCGACCCGCATCCGGAACCTCCGAGCCGAGCGCGGCATGGCGCAGACCGAGGCGCTCGACGCCGGCCTCGAGGTGCCCGAAGGCCCCGTGGCCGAGGCGCTCCGCGCCCACGCGCCGCTCCTCTCCCACATGGCGCGCCTCTCGAGCCTCGTCGTCGCGCCGGCCGTCGAGCTGCCGAACGCCTTCCGCGACCACGTCGGAGTCGCCGGCCTCGTCGTCGCGCTCCCGAAGAAGGAGCTCTCGGCGGAAGAGGAGGCGAAGGCGCGCAAGGAGATCGCCTCGGTCGACAAGGAGATCGAGGGCGTGAGCCGCAAGCTCTCCGACGAGTCGTTCCTCGCGCGGGCGCCCCAGGCCGTCGTCGAGAAGGCGAAGAAGCAGCTCGAGGAGCTCGCCGCGCGCCGCGCGAAGCTCGTGACGAACCTCGGGGAGGCCGGGGGCCGGTGACGGACCCGCTCGGCTCCCTCGCGCCGCTCGGGGGGGCGCGCTTCGGGCGCGTCGCGAACGTCGTCCTCCTCGGCGAGACGGCGTCGACGAACGACGTCGCGCGCGCCCTGATCGAGAGGATGGTCGCCGAGGACACCGACCTCCTCCCGACCTGCGTCGCCGCCCGCCGGCAGACGGCGGGGAAGGGGCGGGCGGGGCGGAGCTGGTCGACGATCGGCGAGGGGGCCGTCGCGGTCTCGCTCGTCGCCCCCTGGCCCGAAGGGCCGGGACGGATCCGCGTTCCTGTGACGGCCGGCATCCGGCTCGCACGGGCCCTCTCCGCGGCGTGGGGCGTCGAGCTGCGGCTGAAGTGGCCGAACGACCTCTTCTGCCGCGGGAAGAAGCTCGCCGGGATACTCGTCGAGGGGCGGGCCCTTCCGGAGGGGGCGGGCTACGTCGTCGTCGGCGTGGGGCTGAACGTCTTCACGACGCGCGCGGAGCTGGACTCCCTCGGGCTCTCCGCCGCGACGTCGCTCGCCCTGGAAGGAGTCGACGCGACCCTTCTTCGCGGCGACCTTCCGCTCGTCGCGGTCCTCTCCGCGCTCGACGAGACCCTCGAGGGGGAGATCGACGACCTCCCCGCGGCGTTCGCCGCGGTCACGCTCCACCGCGAGGGCGACCCGCTCGAGGTCCGAGACGGCGAGCGGGTCGTCCGCGGGCGTTACTCCGGCCTGACGCCGGACGGGCTCCTCCGGCTCGAGACCGACGACGGCGTGGCGGAGCTGATCTCGGGCGACGTGACGGGCTTCTGAGGAACGGATGGGACTCCTCCTCGCGCTGGACGTCGGGAACACGAACACCGTCCTCGGCTTCTTCGAGGCGGACGCGCTCGTCGCGACGGCCCGGCTGACGACGGTCCGGGAGAGGACCTCCGACGAGCACGCGCTCGCCCTCCGCGCGGTCATCGAAGGGAAGGGGCGGAAGGTCGGGGAGGTCGACGACGTCATCGTCTCCTCCGTCGTCCCTCCTCAGGACTTCCCGATTCGCGCGGCCTGCCGCGACGCGTTCGGCATCGACCCCCTCTTCGTGGCGCCGGGCGTGAAGACGGGGATGAAGATCCTCTACGACCAGCCGTCCGAGGTGGGCGCGGACCGGATCGTCAACGCCGTGGCGGCCGTCGCGCGGTACGGCGCCCCGTGCATCGTCGTCGACTTCGGCACCGCGACGACGTTCGACGTCGTCTCCGCCTCGGGGGACTACCTCGGCGGCGTCATCTGCCCGGGCCCGGGCATCAGCGCCGACGCCCTCTTCTCACGCGCCGCCCGCCTCTCGCGCGTCGACCTCCACCGGCCGGAGAAGGTCGTCGGGAAGAACACCGCGCAGAGCATCCAGTCGGGCCTCTACTGGGGCGTCCTCGCGCAGGCCGAGGGGCTGATCGCCCGGATCCGCGCCGAGCTCGGCGAGCCCGGGATGAAGGTCGTCGCCACCGGAGGGCTCGCGCCCCTCTACGCCTCCGCGTCGCCCGACCTCGCCGTCGTCGATTCCGACCTCACCCTTCGCGGGCTGAAGATCCTCCATGACCGGAACGCCGACGCCCGCCCTCTCCGGCGCTCCTGACGGCGCGGAGGACGAGGCGTCCTACGGCACGCGTGTCGAGGAGGCCTTCATCGCCGAGCGGGGCACGCCGTTCCTCCTCTCGCCGAAGGACTGGCGGCTGATCTGCGCGTGGCGCGAGAGCGGCATCCCCTCCGGCACGGTGATCCGAGCCGTCCGCGAGGCCTTCGAGAGGAAGCGCGCGCGGGGCGACCTCTCGAAGATCTCCAGCCTCTCCTACTGCGCGAACGCCGTCGAGGTCCTCTGGGAGATGGAGCGGCGCGGCCTCGTCGGCGCGCACGGCGGGCGGACGGAAACGCCGGCGGACGGTCTCGACGCGGCCCCCCGTCTCGCCTCCCTCGCGGAGGCGCTCGAGACGGCCGGGGAGAGCGCTCTTGCGGAGACCGATCCGACGATCGTTCGCGACGCGCTTTGCGCGGCGCGGGCCGCTCTCGCCGAGCTCGACGCCGCCGCCGGGCTCGAATCGCTCGAGGAGGGCCTCAAGGGGGTGGAGAAGACTCTCGTGAAGAGGCTCGAGAAGGCGCTCGGCGACGCGGAGAGGGCGGCGCTCGAACGGTCGGTCGAGGAGGAGGCGGGAGACCTCTCCGCCCTCTCGAAGGAGGCGCGCGGACGAATCCAGCGCGCCCTGCGGGCGCGGGCGCTGCGCCGGCGGTTCGGCCTTCCCGCCCTGACGCTGCTCGGAGGCTGAACGGTGGCGCGCGAGGTCACCGTGGAGCGCGTCGTCCCGGGAGGAAGCGGCCTCGCGCGGCTCGACGGCGCGGTCGTCCTCGTCGCCGGCGGGCTGCCGGGGGACCGCCTCCTCGTCGAGCCGCGAAGCGACGGTCCCCGCCTGCTTCGCGCCGAGGTCCTCTCCGTCCTCTCGCCCGGGCCGCACCGGAGGGCGGCCGACGACGTCTGTCCCCTCGCCCGGGACGGAGCGTGCGGCGGGTGCGACTGGCCGGCCGCCCGCATCGAGTCGCACGGCCCGCTGAAGGAGGAGCTCGTGCGAGACGCCCTCCGCAGGATCGGACGCGTCCCGGACGGAGAGATCCCCGGGGTTCGCCTCGTCGCCTCGCCCCGCAGCTATCGGCTTCGGAGCCGCCTTCACTGGGACGGGATCGGGGCGCTCGGGTTCCTGGGAAGGAGCTCCTCGCGCGTGGCCGACCTCGAGTCGTGCGAGGTCGTCTCGGAGGCTCTCCTCGAGCGGCTCCCGGCCGTCCGGGCGGCGCTCGCCGCGGCGAACGTCCCCGCGTGCGAGCTGCAGACGCTCGAGGGAACCGACGGGTCCCCGCTCCTCGGAGAGATCCGGCTCGACAGGGCCCTCCCCGAGCCCGAGAAGATCGCCGCGGCGCTGCACGGCCCCCTGGACGGCGTCCGGGTCCTCTTCTCCGGGCGTCTCGCCGCTTCGCGCGGCAGGTCGTCGCTCCGGCTCCTGGTCGCGGGGGCGCCTTTCCACGTCTCGGTCTCCTCGTTCTTCCAGGCCAACCGCTTCCTCCTCGACCCCTTCCTCGAGGAGGCGCGCGCGGCCGCGCGGGACGCGGCCCGCGCCGGGGTCTCGCGCGGGGCCCTCGACCTCTACGCCGGCGCCGGCTTCCTGACGCGGGCGCTGCTCGAGGCCGGATTCGAGACCGATGCGGTGGAGTCCGACCGCTCCTCCGGGGCGGACCTCGTCGCGAACCTCGCGGCGTGGAAGAGCGAAGGGCTCCCCGGACGAGGGCGCGCGGTCGTCCGGCGCGTCGAGGAGCACCTCCACAGGGAGCGGGAGAGGCGCGACGTCGTCTTTGCGGACCCGCCGCGCGAGGGGCTCGCGCCCGCCGTTCGGAAGGCGCTCCTCCGGATCGCGCCGAAGAGCCTCTTCCTCGTCTCCTGCGACCCCGCGACGTTCGCGCGGGACCTCGCCGCGCTCCTCCCGCGCTACCGCGTCTCCTCCCTGACGCTCCTCGACCTCTTTCCCGGAACGCACCACGTCGAGACGCTCGCGAGGCTCGAGAGGCGCGGATGAGGCGCTCGTGGTCGCTCCGGGCGCCGTCGCCGGCGGTCCCGGCGGCCCTCGCCTTCGCCGCGGGGATCCTCCTCGCCGTCGAGCTGCCTTTCCCGCCCACCCCGATCCTGACGCTCGCCCTCGCGCTCGGCGCCGGCGCGGCCGTCGTCGCGGGACTTCGGGGTACCCGAGCCCTCGCGGCCGCCGGCGGCCTCCTCCTCGTCGTCCTCCTGGCGTTCGCCCGCTCGCGCCCCGGGCTCGTCGTCGACCGGGAGGCGGCGCGACAGACGGCCGCGTCCGCGGCGGAAGACGACGTCTTCGAGGTCCGGGGCCGGCTCGTCACGTACTGGACGCGGAGCGGGTCGCTCTGGTCCGCGCGCGTCGACGTCGAGGAGGCGCGGCGGGAGGGAGCGAGTGCCGAGCTGCCCGGTCGCCTCGTCGTGAGCGTGGCGGGGGAGTCGGACCCCGGAGCGCACGCGGGCTACGGCGACCTCGTTCGCCTCCGGGGCCCGCTTCGCCTGCCGGACGTCGGCGCGATCCCGCAGAGTCCCTTCGTCCTCGCCCCCGAGCCGCGGCTGCCGCAGAAATCCGCGGCGCAGATCGAGCTCCTCGACGGCCCCCGGGGACCGCTCGGCGCCCTCGCACGCCTCCACCGCGCCGCGAGCCGCCGGCTCCTGAACGGTCTCGAGGGAGCGTCCCCCGGCGAACGGGAGGCCGCCGCGCTCGCCGGGGCGCTTCTCCTGGGCGAAACCGACCGCCTCTCCCCGGCCACCGTCTCGGCGTTTCGGGACGGCGGCGTCGCCCACGTCCTCTCGATCTCCGGCCTCCACGTCGGGCTCCTCGCGCTCGGCCTCGCCGCGGCGCTTCGCCCCTTCCGGCCGCGGCCGGCCACGCGGGACGCGATCGTCCTCCTCGCCACCGCCGCGTTCGCCGCCTTCACCGGCGGCCGCGCTCCCGTCCTGCGCGCGGCGCTCATGATCGGCCTCTACCTCGGCGCCCGGCTCCTCGGGCGCCCCACCTCGCCCGGGCAGGTCTTCGGCCTCTCGGCCCTCCTCCTCCTCGCCCTCGATCCCTCCCGGCTCTTCGACGTCGGCTTCCTCCTCACCTATTCCGCCGTCTTCGGCATCGCGGCGCTCGCGCCTCTCTTCGCGCGTCCGCTCCGGGAGCGGCTCCCGGCCCCCCTCGCCGACGGCCTCGCGGCGACGATCGGCGCCGAGCTCTGCGTCTTCCCGATCCAGGCCGCCGTCTTCCACGTCGTCCCCTTCGTGGCGCTCCTGTCGAACCTCGTCGTCGTGCCGATCGCGAGCGTCTTCCTCTTCGCGGCCGTCCTCCTCCTGCCGCTCCTCCTGGCGGGGCCGGTCGTCGCCTCGCTCGCGCTCGCCCCGCTCGCGCTCCTCTCCGGGACGATCCTCGGCCTCCTCCGGCTCCTCGACGCGCTCGGCGCCGTCCGCGTCGTCCCGACGCCCCCGTTCGCCGTGGCGGCGCTCCTCGGGCTCCTTCTCGCCGCCGCGGGCGTTCTCAGGAACCGGGGCCCGCGCCGCGCCGCCCTCGGCGGAGCCGTCGCCCTCGTCTTCCTCGTCTCGGCCCGCCCCTCGTCGGCCGCGCGGCCCGGCGAGGCGCGGCTCGTCGCGCTCGACGTCGGGCAGGGGGACTCCTTCCTCCTCGTCACCCGGACGGGGCGCGTCCTCGTCGACGGCGGAGGGACGTTCGACGCCGCGTACGACTTCGGCCGGACGCGTCTCCTTCCGCGGCTCGCCGCGCTCGGGGCCGTCTCGTTCGACGCCGTCGTCCTCTCTCACCCGCACCCCGACCACTCGCGGGGTCTCGTGTCGCTGCTGCGCCTCGTCCCGGTCGGCCGCCTCTACCTTCCGCGCGGCGCGCCGCGCAATCCGTTCCTCGACGAGGCCCTCGAGGCCGTCTCGGGGGGCCGTCCTCCGGTCGAGTCGCTCGGAGCGGGCGACCGCTTCCGGGCGGCGGGAATCGACTTCGAGGTGCTCCACCCGGGACCCGGGAGCTATCCGCGCGCGCCGGAGAACAACGGCTCGCTCGTCGTCGCCGCGCGCCTCGGCGGTCGGCGCATCCTCCTGACGGGAGACGTCGAGGCCCGCGCCGAGGCCGATCTCGTGGGCCGCGGCGGCGACCTCTCGGCCGACGTCCTGAAGGTCCCTCACCACGGCAGCCGCACCTCCACGACCGAGGAGCTCCTCCGGGAGGTCCGTCCCAGGATCGCCCTCGTCAGCGCCGGCCGCCGGAACCGATTCGGCCATCCGGGACGCGAGGTGATCGAGCGGCTGGAATCGTCCGGGGCGCGCGTCTTCCGCACCGACCGGCACGGCGACGTCGCGCTCCTCTTCCGCGACGGCCGGATCCTCCCGTCGCGTCCGTTCGCGGGCCTTCCCGGAGGGATCCCGTGACGGCGCCGCGGGGTGTCCTCGCGATCGTCGGAGCGACGGCGACGGGGAAGTCGGCCCTCGCCGTCGAGACGGCCCTCCGTCTCGGCGGGGAGGTGATCTCGGCCGACGCGTTCACCGCCTACCGGGGAATCGACGCCGGCACGGCCAAGCCGACGCTCGAGGAGCGGCGCGGGGTTCCGCATCACCTGATCGACCTGAAGGAGCCGACCGATCCATTCAGCGCGGGGGAGTTCGCCCGCCTCGCCCGCGCGTCGGCCCGGGAGATCCTCTCGAGAGGGAAGCTCCCGATCCTCTGCGGGGGGACCGGCTTCTACGTCCGGGCCTTCTTCGAGGGGCTCTTCGTCGGCCCCCCGCGCGACGAGCGCCTGCGCGAGGCGCTGCGGCGGGTCGAGGCGCGCCGGGGAGCGGCATGGCTCGTCCGCGCCCTCTCGCTCCTCGACCCCCAAAGCGGGGCACGAATCTCGCTAAAGGACGGGGCGCGTGCCATTCGATACCTGGAAATCGCCGTCTCGACCGGACGGCGCCCTTCGGATCTCTTCCGCGAGCGGCCCGGCGAGCGGTGGGACGGTCCGTCCGTGAAAGTCCTGCTCACGTTGCCGCGCCCCGTCCTCTATGGAAGAATCGAAAGGAGGTTTCGAGACTCCATCATGGCCCCGCTCGCCGGCGAGGTGAGGCGCCTCCTCGAGGCGGGCGTACCGGTGAGCGCTCCGGGCATGGCCGCCATCGGATACCGCGAGACGGCGGCCCTTCTCGAGGGCCGTCTGCCGCCCTCGGAATGGGCCGACACGGTGATTCGCCAGACACGCCGCTACGCGAAGCGGCAGGAAACGTGGTTCCGGTCCGAGCCGGATTTCTTTCCTATCCGGGCCGACGCGCCCGACCTCCTCGAAGAGGTGGTCACCGCGGCTCGCCCGCTCTTCTCCTGATCTTTTCGAAGGGAGACGTCGATGATCAACAAGCCGCCGATCAACGTTCAGGACGGATTCTTCTACCAGCTCCGCAAGGAGAACACCCTCGTCGAGGTGGTCCTCCTCTCCGAGCGGACGAGGCTGGGCCGCATCCGGCGCTTCGACAAGTACGCCGTGGTCCTCGAGGTCGACGGGCGCGAAGAGATGATCTACAAGCACGCCATCGCGTCCGTCGCGACGGCTGCCGTCCGTCCGGCCGCGCCGGCCCCCGCGCCGGCCCCCTGAGGTCCGACGACGGATTGAGCTCGTCCGACCCCTCTCCGTCCCGGGCGCCCCGCGCCAACCTGCCGACCGCCGGCCTCGTCGTCGCGTTCCTTCTCGCCGTCGCGGGCGGCTGCGCCCCGGCGCCGCCGCCGGTGACGGCCGTTTCCGCCGACGCCCCGTTCGCGTTCCGCGACCCTCGGGAGGGCGCCCCGCCCCCGGCCCCGACGACCCGGGAATCGAAGGCTCTCGACGCGGCCGTCGCGGCGCTCCGCCGGGGCGACGCCGCGACGGCGTCCCGCGCCCTCGCCGTCCGCAAGGGGGGGGCGTCGCCTGCGCTCCGCCTCGCGCGCGCCTACGTCGATCTCGCCGAGGGGCGGCGAGACGAGGCGCGGAGCTTCTTCGCAGAGGCGAGGACCGCGCACCCGGGCTGGATCGCGGCCCTCGAGGCGGACGCCGACCTCTCCGCCGAAGAGGGCGAGGCCTCGGAAGCGCTCGAGGCGTATCGGGCTCTCTCGCGGCTCGTCCCGTCCGACGCGCGGACTCGCGTGCGGGTCGAGACGTTCCGCGCCTCCGTCGCCGCCTCGAAGCGCGTCTCCGCCGAGCAGGCCCTCGCCGCCGGAGACCTCGACGCGGCCCGCCGCCACGCGAATTCCCTGCTTCAGCTCGAGCCGGAGTCGGTGGCCGCGCTCGTCCTCCTCTCGAGGACGGCGTCGGCCGGCGGCCGCCACGAGGACGCCTGGACCTGGGCCCGCGAGGCCCGGAGGAGGGCTCCGTCCGACGTCGCCGTCGCGGCGTTCGCGGGCGACGCGGCCGCGAAGGCGGGGCGCTGGGCCGACGCGGCCACGCTCTACGAAGAGGCGTCCTCCTCGGACCCGGCCTCGACGGTGAAGGCCGAGGAGGCCCGTTTCGAGTTCAAGGTCCAGAACCTGCCCGAGTCCGCGCGGGCGGCGGCGGAGTCCGCGCGCCTGACGCGGGCGCAGCTGGCGTCGCTCCTCTGGTGGACCGTTCCCGAGTTTCGGGAGGCGCTCGTGCCTCCGGGAACGGAGATCGCGGTCGACGTCGTCGGCCGGTCCGACCAGGGGCCGCTCGTCAAGGCGATCGGCCTCGGCATCCTCGACGTCTCCGCCGAGACGCATCGGGTCGGGACGGAGCGGGCCGTCAGCCGCACCGAGCTCGCCGGTGCGCTTCGGCGGGTCGCCCTTCTCGCGGGCCGCGGACGGCCTCCGAAGGGCTGCCTCTCGGCCGCGGATGCGGCTTCTCTCGTCGATTGCGGGATACTCGGCCCGACGCCATCCCGCAACGTGACCGGCCGCGAGGCCTTGAGGGCCATGGAAAAGGCCGCCCGAATCGGGCGTGAGGGAGGTACCAGATGAACGCCGCCCCCGACCTCTTCGCGAAGGTTTCCCTCTTCGAGGGGCTGACGACGGCCGACCGGGTTGCTCTGGCGAGGGCGGCGACCGTCCGGACGTATCGCCGGGGCGAGCGGATCGTCACCCAGGGACAGCCAGGCGACTCCTTCTTCGTCCTCGTGAAGGGACGCGTCGCGGTCTCGATCCTCTCCCCGGAGGGACGCGAGGTCGTCCTCTCCACTCTTTCCGCGGGCGACTGCTTCGGCGAGATGGCTCTCCTCGACGAGGCGCCTCGCTCCGCCACGGTGACGGCCGCCGAACGCTCCGAGCTCGCCGTCCTGACGAGGGAGGCGTTCTTCGACCTCCTGAAGGGGAACTTCATCCTCTTCCGGGGTCTCCTCTCCACCTTCTCCCGCCGGCTACGCCACGCGAACGCGACGATCGAGGGGCTCGCCTCGCTCGACGTGAAGGGCCGGCTCGCGCGCTACTTCCGCGACCTCGCCGACGAGCGAGGGAGAAAGGCGGGCGGGGGCTGGACGGTCGTCGTGCGCCCGTCGCAGAGGGAGATCGCCGACACGATCGGCTCCAGCCGGGAGACCGTCTCGCGGACGATGTCGCAGCTCGCCCGGGAGAACCTGATCGTGCCGAAAGGGAAGGCCATCTACGTCCGGCTCGAGGGGGAGTCCGCGAGCGGCTGAGGCGCGATGGAGCTTCGCCCCTGGACCCTGCCGAACCTGCTGACCTTCGCGCGGCTCGTCGCGATCCCGTTCCTCATCAACGCGGTCCTCGAGGGCCAGCACGGACAGGCCTTCGCGATCTTCTTCGCGATGGCGGTCAGCGACTTCGTCGACGGCTACCTCGCCCGGCACTTCGGGATGGCCTCCCCGCTCGGGGCGCTCCTCGACCCGGCGGCGGACAAGCTCCTCCTCGTCTCGACGTTCATCGTCTTCGCGCTGAAGTCGACTCCTTCGAACATTCACATTCCGCTCTGGCTCGTCCTTCTGACGGTCGCCCGGGACGTCCTGATCGTCGTCGTCGCCCTCGTCATGGCCCTCGGCCTCGGCATCAAGTCGTTCCCGCCGACCTTCCTCGGGAAGGCGAACACCTTCGCCGAGATCTCGACGGTCGTCGCGATCCTCATGAACAACATCGGCCGCATGCCGTCGTGGGTGGCGGACGCCTGCTTCGTGGCGACGTTCCTCCTGACGATCGCCTCGGGCGTCCACTACGTCTTCCGGGCCTCGTCCGCGATCGCCGGGGCCGCCCCGGGAGGGCCGCCGACCGCCGGGGAATCCCCGCCCGGAGGCCCTCTCTCGCCTTGACGCCGCGCCCCGGAAACGGTACAAGATGCGTCCCACGCCTCGAGCGGGCGTAGCTCAGTTGGTAGAGCGCCAGCTTCCCAAGCTGGATGTCGCGAGTTCAACCCTCGTCGCCCGCTCCAGTTTTCCCCCTCCCCGATGCACCGAACGGATCGACCCGGGCGGAAGCGCGGGCTCTTCCGGACCGACTCAGATCGCGACCGTCCCCGCGCGCCGGAGTCGCCTCACCCGGCGGTCGCGCGCAGGCGTTCGACGACCTCGCGCGCGGCGCCGACCACCGACTCCTCGCGTGAGGTCCGGAGACTCTCCCGAGCCCGCTCCGTGGCCTCCGCGGAGGCGGCGTAGCGGAACGCCCGCGGGACGTCGTCTTCGTAGGCCCAGACGGCGCGCGGAAAGCGCGGGAGACCAGGGAGGTCGAGCCACGCGTTGAAGTGCCGGGTCGAGAGGTCCGCCACTTCCACTCGGCCGGACGGGTGCCGGCGGCCGGCCCAGGCGTGGAAGGGGCGGCCGCTCCCGGCCCCGGACCCCGACCCGACGACCAGCTCTTCCTCCCCGTCCAGGAGGACGAAGACGCTTCCCGCAAGGACGGTGTAGGGGAGCTCCCCGGGCAGGACGGCGTTGGACGATCGGGCCGTCACCGCCGCGTAGACGGCGGCGAGGCCGGGATCGCTTCCGTCGAACCGCTCGGCGACGACCGCGTGGACCGCCGGGATGATTCGGTGGCGGAACGTGAAGGGGGGAAGGGAGTCGTGCGCCCTGTCGCCGCTCCCGTCGATGCCGGGATCGTGGACATCGGAAAACCCCGGATTCCGTGGACGTCTGTCCGTCATCTCGGCCCGCCCTCCTTCGAACGATACGGCAGCGCTCCGACGCTGAGCGAGCGCTCACCCCAACTCGCTGAACTGGTGAATGTTACGGCGCTGCATCGCGCCATTTCCTAGACCTGTTCTCGATTTGTGTCCCGGCTCCGCGACGGGTAAAGTCACCCGGTTTCGCTGTGGCTCCCAACCTCCCATCCCCCTAGCCCCCGTCGCTTCCGAGGATCCGCAGAGGGTCCTCTTCGTTTGTCCGGCGGGCCCCGCGGGGAGCCCGGGCCGCCGGGGGAAAGAGAGAACCGAATGAAGACCTCCGGCCTTCCTGCCGATTCGCTCGAGATGACCCTCCAGAGCCTGCGCGAGTTCGCCGAGCAGCGGCTCCCGGTCGCGCGTCTCCTCCAGCTCGACCACGCCGACGAGTTCCCGGTGGACGACGTCCGGGCGCTCTGCGACCCGAACACGCTCGGAATCCAGCTCGTCTTCATCCCCGAGGAGTACGGCGGCTTCGGCGGGAGCGCGTGGGACGTCTACCGGACCTGCGAGCTGATGGCGGCGATCGACCTCGGCGTGGCGACCGGCGTCCTGGCGACGTTCCTCGGGTCCGACCCGATCTCCTTCGGCGGCACCGAGGAGCAGAAGAAGCACTGGCTCGGCCGGATCGCCGAGGAGGGGCTCCTCTTCGCCTACGGCGCGACCGAGCCCGCGGCCGGCTCGGACCTCGGCGCCCTGAAGACGACGGCGACGCCCGTCGTCGAGGACGGGAAGACCGTCGGGTACCGGATCAACGGCGCCAAGCAGTGGATCAGCAACGGCGGCTACGCCGACGTCTACACGATCCTCGCGAACACGCCGGCCGGCCCGACCTGGTTCATCCTCGAGAAGGGGGCCGAGGGCTTCTCCCACGGCAAGCCCGAGGACAAGCACGGCCTGCGCGCCTCGAACACCGCGGCCCTCTCGCTCTCCGACGTCTACGTCCCCGTCGAGAACCTGGTCGGCGGCGTCGAGGGCCAGGGGCTCCTCCAGGCCCAGCTCGTCTTCGGCTACACGCGCCTCATGGTCGCCGCGTTCGGCCTCGGCGCCGGCTGGGCCGCGCTCGACCGGGCGATCCCGTACTCGAAGGACCGCCTCCAGGGGGGCGCGCCCCTCTCCGAGAAGCAGGGCTACACCCACAAGCTCATCGTCCCGCACGCCGTGAGGCTCGAGGCGGGCCGCGCCTACATCGAGGAGACGGCCGAGCGGCTCGACTCGGGCGAGGAGATGCTGAACACCGAGGGGGCCATCGCGAAGTACCTCGCGACGGAGGCGGGCCTGGCCGCGGCCGAGGCGTCGATCCAGGCGCTCGGCGGCTACGGCTACACCCGCGAGTACATGGTCGAGAAGATCCGGCGCGACGTCCGCATCACGACGATCTACGAGGGGACCTCGGAGATCATGGAGATGACGATCGCGCGCGACCGCTGGCAGCAGCACCTCAAGACCCGCGGCCAGCACTACCACGAGAAGGCGCGCGAGATGGAGGCGCTCGAGGCCGCGCAGCCCGGCTGCGGCGCCCGATTCGCCGCCCTCGCGCTCCACTCCCTCGCCGAGGGGCTCGAGCGCTTCCGCGCCCAGCGCTTGACGCGCCACCAGCACGTCCTCTTCCGCGCCGGCCGGATGATCGCGCTCGCCGAGGGGGCGATGGTCCTCGCGAAGAGGGCCGCGATGGCCGCGAAGGGGAAGCTCTCCGACAAGGCCGACCGGCGCTTCGACGCGGCCGCCCTCGCCGCCGTCTCCCGCGCGAACGGGCGCGAAGCGGCGTTCGAGGTGGCGCAGGAGGCCCTCCGCTGGGCGGTTGCCGCCGACGGCGTCCCTTCCGCCGAGCTCGCCGCGTTCACCGCAGCGATCCGTCTCCCCGAGATCTCCGGGGCCCAGGCCGGCCTGATGACCGACCTCGACCTCGTCTCCGACGCCCTCTACGGGCGCACGCCCGCGCCGCGGGCCTGAGAGGAAACGACTCCATGGAAGACACGTCTGCCCGCGCGGTCGCCGTCGTCGGCGTCGGCGCGATCATGCCCGGCGCACCGAATGCCCGGGCCTTCTGGGAGAACATCACGAAGGGGGTCTACGGGATCTCCGAGGTCGACCCGAAGCGCTGGGACCCGGCGCTCTACTGGGACCCGGACCCGAAGGCGCCGCGGAAGACCTACTCGAAGATCGGCGGCTGGGTCCGCGAGTTCCCCTGGGAGCCGGTGAAGTGGCGGCTCCCGATCCCGCCGCTCGTCGAGGCGGCGATGGACGACGGGCAGAAGTGGGCGATCGCGATCACCCGCGAGGTCCTGGCCGACTTCGGCTACCCGGAGCGCCCGCTCGACCTCGACCGGACGGCCGTGATCCTCGGGAACGCGATGGGGGGCGAGAAGCACTACCAGACCGCGTTCCACATCTTCACCCCCGAGATCGAGGCCGAGCTCCTCGCGTCGCCGCAGTTCGCGGCGCTCCCGGCCGACGTGAAGGCCCGGACGATCGACGAGATGCGCCGCGGCGTCGCGGGCCGCCTCCCGGACGTCACTGAGGACACGATGCCGGGCGAGCTCAGCAACTGCATCGCCGGGCGCGTCGCGAACCTCTTCAACTTCCACGGGGCGAACTACGTCACCGACGCCGCCTGCGCCTCCGCCCTTGCGGCGATGAGCGCGGCCGTCGACGGCCTCGTCGCCGGGCACTTCGACGCCGTCCTGACCGGCGGCCTCGACCGGAACATGGGGCCGACGAGCTTCGTCAAGTTCTGCAAGATCGGCGCGCTCTCGGCCACCGGCTCGCGCCCCTACGCCGACGGGGCCGACGGCTTCGTCATGGGCGAGGGAGCGGCCTTCTTCCTCCTGAAGCGCCTCGCCGACGCGGAGCGCGACGGCGACCGGATCTACGCCGTCATCCGCGGCATCGGCGCCTCGAGCGACGGGCGCGGCAAGGGGATCACGGCTCCAAATCCGGTCGGTCAGCGCTTCGCGCTCCGCCACGGCTGGCAGGTCGCGGGGCTCGACCCGGCCACCTGCTCGTACGTCGAGGGGCACGGGACGTCGACGAAGGTCGGCGACGTCGTCGAGGTCGAGAGCCTCATCGAGGCGTTCGGCGCGGCGGGCCTCCCGGCGCACTCCATCCCGCTCGGATCGGTGAAGTCGAACATCGGGCACCTGAAGGCGGGCGCGGGCGCGGCCGGCTTCTTCAAGGCGACGATGGCCCTCGCGCACAAGGTCGTCCCCCCGAGCCTCAACTTCGAGCGCCCGAACCCGAACCTCGACTGGTCGAAGTCGCCGTTCTACGTGAACACCGAGCTGCGCGAGTGGGCGAAGCCCGCCGGCGGCGTCCGCCGCGCCGGCCTCTCGGCCTTCGGCTTCGGCGGCACGAACTTCCACGTCGTCCTCGAGGAGCACGTCCCCGGCGCCCTCACGAAGGGGAGCCGCCCGGCGCAGGTCTCCGTCCCCGCGACGCCGGCCTCTTCACCCGCCGCCGCTCCGAAGCCGCCGCTCCGCGGCGCGCTCCTCGTCGGCGCGGCCGACGAGAAGGAGCTCGCGAAGAAGCTCCACGCCGCCCAGGACGAGGCTCGGCAGGGGAGGGCGCCCGCTCCGGCCCCGCCGAAGGAGAGCGACCTCCGCGCCCCCGAGCGCGTCGCGATCGACTTCGGCAACCCCCTCGAGCTCGCCGAGAAGATCGAGAAGGCCCTCAAGGCGCTCGCGGGGGGCAAGCCCGCCGCCTGGCGGCCGCTCCGCGGCCAGGGGATCTTCCGCGGGCACGGCCCGGCGCCGAAGGTCGCCTTCCTCTTCACGGGCCAGGGCTCGCAGTACGTGAACATGGCGCGCACGCTGCGCGACCAGGAACCGGTCGTCGCCGAGACCTTCGCGCAGGCCGACCGGAGGATGGAGCCGATCCTCGGACGGACGATCAGCTCGTACGTCTTCCTCGACACGAAGGAGCCCGGGGCGATCGCCGCCGCCGAGGAGGCGCTGAAGCAGACCTCCATCACCCAGCCGGCCGTCCTCACGACCGACGTCGCCCTCGGCCGGCTCCTCAACGAGTACGGCATCGCCCCCGACATGGTCATGGGGCACAGCCTCGGCGAGTACGGGGCGCTCGTCACGGCGGGAGTCCTCCCGCTCGAAGATGCCCTCGAAGCCGTCGCCGCGCGCGGCCGCGAGATGTCGCGCGTCTCCGTCGCCGACAACGGCACTCTCGCCGCCGTCTTCGCCACCGTCGACGTCATCGAGAAGACGCTCGAGGGGATCGAGGGGTACGTCGTCGTCGCGAACTACAACAGCAACGGCCAGTCGGTCATCGGCGGCTCGACCGCGTCGGTCGCGGCGGCCCTCGAGGCGTTCAAGGCGGCCGGCATCACGACGGCCTACATCCCGGTCAGCCACGCGTTCCACACGAAGATCGTCGCGCCGGCGACCGTCCCGTTCCGGACCGTCCTCGAGCGGCTCCGGATCGGCGGGCCGAAGCTCCCGGTCGTCGCGAACGTCACGGGCGACTTCTACCCGACCGACGGCGACGTGCGGACGAAGGCGATCGAGCTCCTCTCCGGCCAGATCGCCTCGCCCGTCCGCTTCGTGAAGGGGCTCGAGCGGCTCTACGAGGCGGGCGTCCGCGTCTTCGTCGAGGTCGGCCCGAAGCGGGCCGTCCAGGGCTTCGTCGAGGACGTCCTCGGTCACCGCCCCGACGTCCACTCGCTCGCCACGAACCACCCGCGCCTCGGCGACGTCGTCTCCTTCAACCAGGCGATCTGCGGCTTCTGGGCCGCCGGCATCGGCGCCGCCCTCCCGGAGGAGAAGCCCCGTCCCGTCGAGCTCGCCCCGGCGCGGCCGGCCGTCCCGGCGACGCTCCCCGCTCCGGCGGCCGCATCCCCGGCGCCGGCTGCATCCGCGGCGCCCGCGGCGCCTCTCCTGGCTTCCGGCGGCTCGGGCGACCCGATCCGCGACCTCGGCCTCCTCTTCTCCGAGTTCCTCGAGAAGGGGATGAAGATCCACCGCGGCGAGGGTGTCGCGGCTCCCGCTCCGGCCGCGCCGGCCGAGGAGCCCGTCGTCATCACCGGCTCGTCGCTCGGCCTGCCGGGCCGTCCGCGGATGTTCCAGGACGACAACGTCGCCGCGATCCTCCGCGGCGACCAGCTCATCGGTCGGATCCCCGAGAAGATCCTCCGGGCGATGGCGACGAAGCACATCACCCGCCTCGTCAAGAGCGAGCACGGGGAGAGCCGCTTCGAGGAGGTCACGTCGACCGACGAGGTGATCAAGCTCGCCGGGCGCGGCGGAGAGCTCGACCTCGCAGAGGAGTTCGGGGTCCCGGCGGAACGGATCCCGGCCCTCGACGTCGTCACGCAGCTCGCGATCGCCGCCGGCCTCGAGGCGCTCCACGACGCGGGGATCCCGCTCGTGATGCGCTACAAGACGACGACGAAGGGGACGAAGCTCCCCGAGCGCTGGGTCCTCCCGGAGGCGCTCCAGGACGACACGGGCATCGTCTTCGCGTCCGCGTTCCCGGGCTACGACTCCTTCGCCGAGCGGCTCCGCGGCTACTTCCTCGACCACGAGCGACGCGAGCGGCTCACCGACCTCGTGGCGCTCCGCGCCTCGCTCGCCGGAAAGGGCGCCTCGGCCGAGGCCCTCGCCGAGGTGGACGGGAAGATCGCCGACCTGAAGGGGCTCCTCGAGCGGGAGCACTACACTTTCGACCGGCGCTTCCTCTTCCAGATCCTCTCGATGGGGCACTCGCAGTTCGCCGAGCTGATCGGCGCGCGCGGCCCGAACACCCAGGTCAACGCCGCCTGCTCCTCCACGACGCAGGCGGTCTCGGTCGCCGAGGACTGGATCCGCACGGGGCGCGCCCGCCGGGTCCTCGTCATCGCCGCCGACGACGCGACCTCCGATCACATGATGGAGTGGATCGGCGCCGGCTTCGTGGCGAGCGGGGCCGCGGCCCTCGACGAGAAGGTGGAAGACGCCGCCCTCCCGTTCGACCGCCGCCGCCACGGGATGGTCATCGGCATGGGGGCGATCGGCCTCGTCGTCGAGGGGGCCGAGGCGGCGCGCGAGCGCGGCATCACCCCCGCCTGCCGCGTCCTCTCGGCCGTCACGGCGAACAGCGCCTTCCACGGCACCCGCCTCGACGTGAACCACATCTCGCAGGTCATGGAGACGCTCGTTTCGGCGGCCGAGCGGAAGTGGGGCGTCGACCGCCACGCCATCGCCCCCAGGATGATATTCGTCTCCCACGAGACCTACACGCCGGCCCGCGGCGGGAGCGCCTCGGCGGAGATCTTCGCCCTCCGCGGGACGTTCGGACCTTCCGTCGACTCCATCGTCATGGCGAACACGAAGGGCTTCACCGGCCACCCGATGGCCGTCGGCATCGAGGACGCGCTGGCGGTCAAGATGCTCGAGACGGGAATCGTCCCGCCGATCCCGAACTTCCGCGAGGTCGACCCCGAGCTCGGGCCCCTGCACCTCTCGAAGGGGGGGCGCTACGACCGCGACTACGCGCTCCGGCTCGCCGCCGGCTTCGGCTCGCAGATCGCGATGACGCTCCTCGAGCGCGTCCCGCCGCCCGACGGCCGGCGCCGCGCGCCGGAAGAGCTCGGCTACGCCTACCGGATCCACGACGCGGCGCGCTACCGCGCCTGGCTCTCGGCGATCAGCGGCTACGAGTCCCCCGAGACCGAGGTCGCGAGGCGCGTCTTCCGCGTGAAGGACGCCGGAGCCCCGGTCCGCGCCTCGCAGCGGCTCGATTCGCCGGCCCCGTCCGCGACCTCGCGGGCGGCGGTTCCCGCTCCCGGCCCGGCGCCGGCGCCCGCCGCGTCGATCGCGGTCCCGGTCCCGGTCGCCCCGGCCCCGGCGGCCGCGGCGCCGGTCCCGGCTCCCGTCGCGGCCGCGACCGATCCCGTCCGGGAGCGCGTCCTCGCGATCGTCGCCGAAAAGACCGGCTACGCGCAGGAGATGCTCGCGCTCGACCTCGACCTGGAGGCCGACCTCGGCATCGACACCGTCAAGCAGGCCGAGCTCTTCAGCGCCGTCCGCGAGGAGTACGGCATCCCGCGCGACGACAGCCGCAAGCTGCGCGACTACCCGACGCTCGGGCACGTGATCCAGTTCGTCCGCGACGGCCGGCCCGACCTGCCGCCGCCCGGAGCCGGGTCGGTCGCGCCCGTCGCGGCCCCCGCGCCTTCGCTCCCGGCTGCCCCGGCGGCGACTCCCGCCCCCGCCGTCGACCCGGTGCTGACGCGCGTCCTCGCGATCGTCACCGAGAAGACCGGCTACCCGGCCGAGATGCTCGACCCCGAGCTCGACC